>Ga0181571_10000983_pt1 | contig 19951 bp, 14 predicted proteins | sample 101ome_17_FD_132440 | JGI IMG/M metagenome (GOLD analysis project Ga0181571, IMG submission 132440) | Coastal salt marsh microbial communities from the Groves Creek Marsh, Skidaway Island, Georgia - 101407AT metaG (megahit assembly) | ecosystem: Environmental > Aquatic > Marine > Intertidal... | reverse complement strand
TCTCGGCAGGAAAATCTTTTGTGTAGCCGTATCCTCCGAGGATTTGGACCCCCTCGGTGGCCACATGAACGCACATCTCTGAAGCCATGTATTTGGCCATTGCTGAGCATTTTGTGACAGGCAATCCCGACTGTTTTAAGTAACATGCTTGCTGTGTGAGCAAATCCGCTGCTTCAATTTGCGTATGCATGTCTGCGAGTTTAAATGCGATTGCCTGAAATTCACTAATTGGCTGACCGAATTGTTCCCGCTCTTTCGAATAGGATTTTGCCGTTTCATAAGCCCCCTTCGCTATTCCTAAAGCGAGAGATGCAATGGAAATTCTACCGCCGTCCAAAATTTTCATGGCTTGAATAAAGCCTTGACCTATTTCACCCAGCACTTGATCGTCTGGAACGAAACAGGCATCAAAAATCATTTCTGCCGTTTCTGAAGAACGCATGCCAAGTTTGTTTTCTTTCTTTCCCCCGCTAAAACCAGCTTGGCCTCTCTCCACAACAAAAGCCGTAATTCCTCGGCTATCGAGTAGGTCTCCAGTTCTTGCTAAGACCACCGCTACATCACCTGAAATACCATGGGTAATCCAGTTCTTCGTTCCGTTAAGAACCCAACCAGCGCGCTCCTCATCCCGCTCCGCTGTACACCTCATCCGCAATGCATCGATCCCCGTATTGGCCTCAGTCAAGCCCCAAGCACCAATGTGTTCGCCACTGGCCAGTTTTGGGAGGAATCGCATTTTTTGTTCTTCTGTTCCGAACATCAATATATGATTGGTACACAAACTATTATGTGCAGCCATCGACAGCCCGATGGATCCGCAAACGCTCGCCACCTCTTCAATGGCAGCTTTGTACTCGAAATACCCCAATCCGGTTCCTCCGTATGTCTCAGGAACTAGCATTCCCATCAGCCCCAACTCTCCCATTCGTGAAAACAATTCCCTCGGAAAATGTTGCTTTTCATCCCACTCTAACCGACGAGGGAGGATTTCCTTCACCGCAAATTCCCGCACAGAAGCACGTATAGCACGCTGGTCCTCAGTCTCCGTGTAATTCATTCAATCAATGTTCAATAGGACATGAAAATATCGGTTTGTGAATCGCTTATTGAGCCGTTCACGCCCTGCTAATTTTTCTAAGTTCAATAGGAAAGAAAATCCCCAAATCGTTCCACCAGCGTTCTCCACCAGCTCCCCTGCAGCACATGCCGTTCCTCCAGTCGCCAAAACATCATCATGAATCAGCACGGAAGCCTTTTCTGGAATGAGTCCAGCCTGACATTCCAATTCATCTTCACCGTATTCGAGTTGGTAAGCCAATCGATGCGTCTTACCCGGAAGCTTTCCCACCTTCCTAATTGGAATAAAAGGAATACCTACGGCATCAGCAATGGCCATCCCGTAGATAAACCCTCTGCTTTCAACCCCGGCAATAAAATCTGGTAAAACGCCCACCCTTTGAATCTGATGAGAGACCTCGTCAATTATGCGGCGATTCAACCCAGGGGTTGCCCAGACAGGTCCGAAGTCTTTAAACACAACACCGGGAGTCGGAAAATCCTTTACATCTCGTAATGCGCGCAACAAGGCTTGTTGCAGATCACTGGAGGCTGTCGCTAGGGCTTTCACAAATCCGAAGATACGGACTCCACCTCCGAATGGTACTGTCACCCAACGAAACCGCACCATAGAGGGTACTAACAGAATCCAACACATGGTGGCGGCGAAATCGCTCAATTGCTCGCGCTCCATCAGATCTGATGTAGGGATGGGTGCGCATTGTTGACCAGGATGCGGTGTCAACGCAAATTTGACGGTAAACTCCAGCCCCAATATGAAACCAAGGGATTATTTCAGTAGCTGCATCTTCCTTTAACCCCCATACCTCTCGTAATTGATTCACTGTATGGAAACCACCCAGCGCTTCACGAAACTTACAAATACGAGCAGCGAGAACAGGACCAATTCTCGGCAATGATTCCAATAAAGCGCTATCCGCTCCGTTTAAATTCACTGATCCTGGCTTCGGAGTGAATTGCAGGAATTTCTGTCGCGCGCTAATAGGCCTTTCATCACGCACCTGATGAATGCTGACAGATTCTACAGAGCCCAAGGCATGAAGCAGCAAACGCACCTCGTTCGTCTTTTCTGGTGGATTTGGCCATGCGCCGATACACGCGTCCCGCAAAACGCGAAACCCGAATAACCCCCAAGACAGAACCACCCAACCTAATAGGACTTGCATCCCTCTTCTTTCCTTCATCCTCCACTTTCAACACCCTTCTACTGAAGGGAGAAATCTGTCATTCGTAACGCTTTATCTCACCTGATTTGATCCGACGGAAATAATCCGCGACATCTTGCTTGACCTCCCCCATCAAAAAGTACAGACCCAGAACATTGGGAAAGCACATCGCAAAAATCATGGCATCACCAAAGTCAAAAACGCTCTGTGCAGAGATTGCAGAACCGAGGATTACAAACAAACAGAAAATCGCTTTGTACGTCACGTCCGAAACTTTTGACTCGCCGAACAAAAAGGTCCAAGACTTAAGGCCGTAGTAGCTCCAGCTGATCATGGTCGACAAAGCGAACAAAATGACTGCGACGGAGAGCACCACAGGGAACCAACTCATGGTCTGGGCGAATGCGCTACTCGTTAATTCAATCGCCTGCAAATCGCGAGCTTGTGCCAATCCTAACGCCGTTTCTTGACCAAAAGTCCCATAACCCGAAATCACAATCACCAATGCCGTCATCGTGCAAATGACCACGGTGTCGATGAAAGGCTCCAACAAGGCGACAATTCCCTCACTAACCGGCTCATTGGTCTTTGCCGCAGAGTGAGCAATGGATGCAGAACCAATACCCGCTTCGTTGGAGAATGCTGCTCGTTGGAATCCCACAATCAAGACTCCAACCAAGCCACCGTATGCGGCATCCGATGAAAATGCACTCGAAATGATCAGCGCGAAAGCCGATGGGATTTCTGTGATATTTCCGCCCAGCACCACCAATGCTCCCAGCACATAGATTCCCACCATGAACGGAACTACCTTATCGGTAACGCGCGCTATGCTTTTGATGCCACCGATGATGATCAAACCCACAATGACCGCCATGGCTGCACCGAACATCCAACTCTGGCCCGCTAGAAATGAAGCTTCTCCTCCAGTTACTTCAATAAGTTGTTTCGTGGCTTGGTTAATTTGAACCATGTTTCCACCGCCAAAGCTTCCTCCTATGCACGCAACTGCGAACAAAACAGCCAACACCTTTCCGAGCCCCGCCTTGCCTTGTTTGGCCAGGCCGTCTCTGAGGTAGTACATCGGACCGCCTGAAACGGATCCGTCCGGGTTTTCCTTGCGGTACTTGGTACCCAACGTGCATTCCACAAACTTGGAACTCATGCCCAGAAGTCCCGCTACGATCATCCAAAACGTTGCCCCGGGTCCCCCCAAGGATACAGCGAATGCCACGCCGGCAATGTTTCCGACTCCGACGGTACCACTCAACGCTGCGGTCAATGCTTGAAAGTGACTGACTTCACCCGCGTCGTTGGGGTCATCATACTTTCCTCGCACCACATCCAATGCGTGACTAAAACCCCTGATATTGAGAAAATTGAAGTAGAACGTGAAGAAAATCGCCCCTGCCAACAACCAAATCAAAACGAATGGAATTGTCAAGCCACCTAAAGACACCTCGAAGAAAATGACCTTCATGATGGCGTTGGTCAATGGGGTCATGACCGAATTGATTTGGTCGTCAATGGAAGATGCTGATGCCGAAAATGGGCTGGCCATCGCCACCAAGGCGACGAGCAAGGGTAGAATTTTACGCATGAATCGTAGGGTTATCGCTAATGTTCTCCAATATACAAATCAACGACCTGGCTGAACATTAAAGTGAGGGACTTTGTATTCCAATGAACTCATTCAACCGTCGTATTTGATCCACCGTACCGAGCACAAATAATTTCATGGATTTCTGTAAGATGGTGTCAAGTGGTGGGTTGATGACCAATTCTCCCGAAGCCTTGCGCAGACCGATCACGTTCACCCCAATTCGATTGCGTGCATCCAGCTCGGCCAACGTCAAAGACTGAAGACGATCGGGCAAGTCTTGCACTTCAATTTCTTCCAAATTCACATCATCTGCCCCTTGGATGCGGATGTGATCGAGGAATTCCACAACATCGGGGATCGCCACGAGCGAGGCCATGTGCGCACCTCCCACTTGGTCCGGCATGATCACGTTTTGAGCACCCGCAACTTTAAGTTTGCTCACCGCATTGGCATTGGATGCCCGGCTTATGATCAGCAAATTATTTCGTCGCTCTTTAGCCGCCAAAACAACATAGAGATTTTGGGCGTCATCTGGCAAGGTGGTAATGAGGGCCCTTGCCCGATCCAATCCAGCGTGGATCAAATTTTCATCTTCTGTCGCATCTCCAGCCAGCACTTGAATTCCGCTATCCCTGAGTTTTTTAACCAGGTCCAAATTGGACTCAATGATGACGACATCCCGCTTGTGATCTTGAAGTTCTTGGACCGCCTTTTCCCCTACCCGACCGTATCCACAGACGATAACATGGTCATTCATTTCATTCATGATGCGTTCAATGCGTTTGGCTCGGATTCGTTCTCGGTAATCACCTTCAATGAAAAACTGGGTGACCGCCGTTGCTGCGAAGGTAAAGGTGCCTATGGAACTTACAATCAAGATGGCTGTAAAGAGCATCCCCGCATCCGACAACACCCGCACTTCGCCAAATCCCACAGTGGATACGGTGATAATGGTCATGTAAAATGCCTCGAGCAAAGTGAACCCTTCAATCCACACGAAACCCAAGCTACCGATGCCTACCACACAAGCGAGCAATGCCGCAGCCAGTTGCAACCGTTTCCACGAACCCATCATGAGCGCTGGACTCGGTTGAAATAAGTCCCCATTTTGAGTTGCATCGAGCGGGCTTCCGCCGACGCAGCTTCCGCAAAATCAGGCCCGCTTCCCGCGTAGAGGATGCTCCGTGAAGCATTGATGAGTAAGCCGCCAAAATTCGTCCAACCGGCATCCATGACTTCTTCCAATTTTCCGCCTTGAGCACCGACTCCTGGCACGAGGAATGTGTATTCGGGAGCTAGACTTCGAATCTTTGCAAGCATTTCTGGACGGGTTGCGCCGACCACGAACATGAGCTGATCGGGGTTGCCCCAGGTTTGACATTTCTCAATCACACGCTCGAACAAGGGTGGCGTTCCATGGAACTCAAAATCTTGAGCTCCCGGATTGGAAGTGAGTGCCAACACAATTGTCCACCTGTCTTCATACCCTTCCATAAAAGGCGTCACGCTATCTTCCCCCATATACGGAGCCACTGTGATGGCATGCGCATTGAGGTCTTCAAACATGGCTTTTGCGTACCGCTTGGCGGTATTGCCGATGTCGCCCCGTTTGGCATCCGCAATAACCAAAACATCGTCGGGCATGGCAGCAATGATTCGCTTCAGCGCAGCCCAACCTGCTTCACCGTATTGTTCGAAAAACGCGAGATTCGGTTTGTAGGCCACTGCAAAATCCGAGGTAGCCTGAACGATGGCATTGCAAAAAACCTCCATCCCTTGCACGCCCGGGCCACACGATTCAGGAATGCGATCTGGATCCGGATCCAACCCTACGCAAAGGCAAGACTTTTTGCGCTCCATGCTTTGAAAAAGGCCTTCGCGTGTGTTCATGCGCTAAAGTTACGTTTGAGCGGCCAAAAGCTCTGCTTGTTCTGCCAAGCGAAGCGCTTCAATGACTGGATCTAAATCCCCGCCGATGATTGCGGTCAAAGCATGCGATGTGAACCCAATTCGATGGTCAGTGACCCGACCCTGGGGATAGTTGTAGGTTCTGATTTTTGCCGAACGGTCTCCCGTGCTCACCAATGATTTTCGCGTTGCAGCCTGTTCGGCGATTTGGCGTTCGCGTTCGCGTTCGAAAAGGCGGGTGCGTAAGACTTCCAAAGCGTGCTCGTAATTCTGGTGCTGCGACCTTCCGTCTTGGCATTCCACAACGATTCCTGTTGGCTCATGCGTCAATCGCACAGCCGATTCGGTCTTGTTGACGTGCTGACCTCCAGCGCCACTTGCACGATAGGTATCCCGGCGCACCACGGACAAATCCAGTTCCACATCCACGTCTTCAGCTACCGGAAGCACAGCTACCGTTGCGGCACTTGTATGCACCCTCCCTTGAGATTCCGTTTCCGGCACGCGCTGAACACGATGCACGCCGCTCTCGAATTTGAGCCATCCATAAACTCCTTCCCCTTCGATCCGGACCGTGGCTTCTTTGAATCCGCCCGACGTGCCCTCATTGGCATTGACTAGCGACCAACGCCATCCTTTGCTTTCGCAGTGGCGCTGATACATACGGTATAAATCTCCCGCAAAAATCGCCGCTTCGTCTCCACCGGTTCCCCCGCGAAATTCCAACATCACCGGGCGATCATCCACTTCATCTTTGGGCAGGAGTAAGATCCGTGCCTCGTCGAATCCTTTTTGCAATTGCTCTTGCAATGCGGGAAGTTCGGCTGCGCCCAACTCACGAAAATCCGGGTCATCGCCGTTCATCCACGTTTCCGCTTGCTTTCGATCGGAATCCCAAGCCAACAACTGTCGGTAGTGCGCCACAATAGGATTCAAATGCTTGTACTCGCGCATCAAATCTCGATACCGGGTTTGATCTGAAATCACCTCCGGATCGCCCACCAATTTTTCAACTTCCTGAAAACGGTCCGCGATGGAGGCCAGTTTCTTCAACAAGGCTTCCTCCTTCTTCATGCGGACAGCTAATTTTGGTATTCAAATGTTCCGTGTGGCCCAGAAACTGTGACTTTCTCGCCCACATGCGGTTCACAATGGCCGATGATTTGCGCATCCACTCCCATTGAACGAGCCAGCGCAATCATTGCTTGAGCAGCCTCTTCATCGGTGTAAATTTCCATCCGATGTCCCATGTTGAACACTTTGTACATCTCTTTCCAATCGGTCCCAGAGTTCTCTTGAATCATCTGGAAAAGCGGAGGCGTTGGAAAAAGATTGTCCTTAACCACATGGACATTTTTTACAAAGTGCAACACCTTGGTTTGCGCACCTCCCGAACAATGCACCATGCCTTGAATACGCTCGCGCCACTTCGGGAGTATTTTGGCAATGAGCGGAGCATAGGTTCGCGTCGGTGATAGCACCAATTTCCCTGCATCCAATGGAACTCCATCGATGGCATCGGTCAATTGTTGCTTGCCTGAGTACACCCATTGGGCATCTGTCCCAGGATCATAGCTTTCCGGAAATTCATGCATCAGATTTTTCGCGAAGACATCGTGCCTGGCGGATGTGAGACCGTTGGAACCCATGCCGCCATTGTACTCAGATTCCCAGGAAGCCTGGCCATAACTCGCGAAACCCACGACCACTTGACCAGCGGCGATGTTCGCGTTGTCAATCACATCCGATTTCCGCATTCGCGCCACTACAGTGGAATCGACAATAATCGTTCGAACTAAATCCCCGACATCTGCAGTTTCCCCACCCGTACTTTGGATGTCAACCCCATGGTTTCTCAACTCTTCCAATAACGCCTCGGTTCCTTGAATGATGGCTTTGATTACCTCACCCGGAATGAGGTGTTTGTTTCTGCCAATGGTACTGCTGAGTAGAATCGGGCCTGTCGCTCCCACACACAGCAAATCATCCAAATTCATCACCAATGCATCTTGCGCGATGCCTTTCCAAACAGACAAATCACCTGTTTCCTTCCAATACATATAAGCAAGGGACGATTTCGTGCCAGCTCCATCCGCGTGCATAACGACGCAATGCTCGTCGCTACCTGTCAAAAAATCAGGAACAATCTTACAGAATGCCTTGGGAAACAACCCCTTATCAACTCCTTCTATGGCTGCATGGACCTCCTCCTTTCCGGCAGAAACTCCCCTGCTCGCATACCTCGACTCTTCTACCATCGACGGCGATTAGTTACCTGGATCGTAGTCAAACCGTAGGATACGGAAAACAGTGCGCCGGTTGGCCTGGTGAGCCCGTTCCTTTTCCTCCTCGGTCTTCATCTTCGCTATATCCGCATCGGAAATGAGCAAACGCTCTTTACCATGCCCTACTGCAACCAGTCGGTCTCGAGCAACCCCACGGCTGATCAAGTAGTCTACGCACGTTTGAGCACGTTTTTGAGAGAGCTCTTTGTTGTAGCTAGCGTTGCCGCGGCTGTCGGTATGTGACTCCAACTGAATCACAAACGTTTCGTTGCGCTCCATGATGCCGAGCAGATAGTTCAGTGAATCGGCACTGTTCACCTCAGCATCAATGAGCAACTCTGATTCATTGAAAGGGTAAAGCACCAATGGCATATCGTACTCCGTGTCCAACACCACCTCCTTCATCGGGAACTCGCGCGTCATGGTAGTGCTGTTGCTCAACCCAACGGTCGAAAAACGATCACCGGTCACGATGTATCCCTCGTATTTCACTTCCACGTCATACGTAGTATTGCCTTTGATCTCTTTATCGCAAAGTGCGAACGTTCCGTCTGAATCTGCAGTTAAGCTGAAGCTGTCCCCATTCGAACCGTTGATGGTTACTGAGGCACCCAATGGATTGCCTGTGTACGAGTCAAAAACATCTCCTTGGTAGCAGAATTCCATTTCCGGCAATCGAAAAGAATACAAATCGTCCTTTCCTTTTCCTCCAGGACGGCTTGACGTGAAGATTCCTGCATCCTCATTGTCCTTGAAAACAAGACTAAAATCATCTCCACTGCTATTGATAGGATACGGCATCGGCTGAGCCTTTTCAAACTGCATGGTGCCTTCAGCAGGCATCGCACGCACAATATCCAAGCCACCCATCTTTCCAAGTGAAGTAGATGAGTAATAAAGCGCACCATCGTAACGCATGGCCGGGAACATTTCGTCACCGGCAGAATTGACGTTTGATCCCATGTTTACTGGAGTTCCAAACGTGTCCTCTTTATCGTCATATGCTACATACCAGATATCCTTCCCGCCGAAACCACCGGGCATATCAGACACGAACATCAGATAATCGTTTTCCACTGTAAAGCAAGGGTGCCCGACTTGGGAGCTGTCGTTGTCATCGCGATTGATCAGCTCAAGAACTTCGGAAGGCCCATACTTATTTCCCATCACGCTCGAGCGATAGATATCACAGGCATATGAATTGTCTTCATCCGAAATGCACCGAGTGAAGTAAATCTGTCGGTACTTTTTATCAAATGTCACCGTACCCTCGTTGTATTCGGTGTTGATGGTCGAATTCAACGGTTCTGGCGTACTCCAATTCTCCTTTTTATCCTGCTCGGCGGAGAATAAGTCCATGTAACGCTCACCTGTAATGGGATCTTCGCCGGAGCCTGTGGAAGATTCACGAGATGAAGCGAATACAATAGCGTCTGATTTTTTCGATGCGAAGCCCGCTCCGTAGTCATAGCTTGTGGAATTGAGCCGCAGGAGATTATCTACTATGTAGCGGCTTGAGGGTTCCATTAATTCAAGCGCATCGTTATCGGCTTGCTCGATCAATGCTTCTGCCACGGAGGGGTCTCCCCCGTTTTCTTGGTAAGCAATGTACCACTCGATGGCTTCATCGAATTCCTGCTGCATGCTCATGGCTTGGCCATAATGCAAATAAACATCCGGGTTTTCAGAACCGTATCGCAGACCAATGGCTTTATCATACCATTCCTCAGCGCCCGTAGGCTCCATCAACTTCAAGAAACTCTCACCGGCCATAAAGGCGATGCGACCTTTTTCGTCAATGTTTTTCACTTTCGGGTACGCTTTGATGTACTCTTGCAGCGATGTGCTGTATGCGCCGCGCTCGTAAGCCCGATCTGCCTCCTCGGACAAATCACTTTGAGCAGAAGCCATTCCAACGATGAAGAGCATGAGCAAACCAACAGATGAGGTTCGCGTCCAACAAGCTTGCAGGTAGTTGTGCATATCGTAACGCTTAATAATCAATCCCCGAATGTAAGGCAAAGTGACCATTCGGCGGGTATGCAAATTCCAAAAACCTGAAATCAAAACGGCCGGAATTTCTCCCGACCGTTTCAATCCATAACTTTTGCTATCCCTTAGCGCGTGAAGAGCAATTCTGAGAATTTCGGCAATGGCCAATCTGCATCGTCCACTACAGTCTCCAAATTGGCACAAATCTCCGCGACTTTTTCCATACTCGGAACCACCTTTTCTGCAAACGCCCGTGCGGTTGCCAGCGCTGAATTGCTAGCCTCGGCTTTATCATGTGTGGCTTCCATCTCAGTACATGCTGCATGTAAATCCTGAATCAGGGCGCCCGCCCCTTTGATTAAGGCGACTTGAGCTCCTGAGTATTTAGCGGCTTCCTTGCCCAAGACTTGATTCAGCTGTCCCACGTTATTGAGCAATCCATTTTGGAAACGAACGGCCGCTGGCAAAATCGAATTACGGCTCATGTTCAGCAATACGCGGTATTCAATCTGCCGCTTCATGATGTAATTCTCCAGCTCGACTTCAACACGGGCCGCAACTTCCTCTTTTCGCAGCACTCCTTGAGACTCGAACAACTCGACCACTTCTTTGCGATTGAGCACTTCCAAAGCTTCTGGGGTGTTCTTCAAATTCGACAACCCGCGCTTTTTCGCCTCCTTGACCCACTCGTCTGAGTAACCATTGCCTTCAAATCGGATGCTCTTGCTTTCCGTGATCAACTTTTGCAACTCCTTCAAAATGGCGTCATCCTTCTTATCGCCGCTTTCAATGCGCGCATCCACCGCAGTTTTGAACGCTGCAAGCTGCTCGGCCACGATGGTGTTCAAAACCGTCATGGGCACGGCACAGTTGGCCGTACTCCCGACTGCACGCAATTCGAATTTATTGCCTGTGAATGCGAACGGTGAGGTGCGATTGCGGTCCGTATTGTCCAACAACACCTCCGGAATTCGACCGATTTCCAATTTGAGCGCCGTTTTGTCTTCTGGCGTCATCTTGCCAGCCTTGATGCTTGTCTCGAGTTCATCCAAAAGTCCAGAAAGTTGCGAACCGATGAAAGCGCTGATGATCGCTGGAGGAGCTTCGTTCGCACCCAATCGGTGGTCGTTTCCAACAGAAGCTATTGACGCACGTACTACGTCAGCTCGCTTGTGCAAAGCCGCAAGTGTATTGACGAAGAAAGTCAAAAAACGCAGATTCGTTTTCGGGTTGTTCCCCGGCTTCAAGAGGTTGACTCCGGTGTTGGTTCCCAAAGACCAGTTGTTGTGCTTGCCCGAACCGTTCAAACCTGGGTATGGCTTTTCGTGCAGCAGCACGCGGAAGTCGTGTTTACGGGCCACTTGCTCGAGCACCTCCATGAGCATGAGGTTGTGGTCATTCGCGAGGTTGGCTTCTTCGAAAACGGGAGCGCACTCAAATTGGTTCGGAGCGACCTCGTTGTGACGGGTTGTGACGGGAATACCCAATTTGTGGCACTCCAATTCAAACTCTTTCATGAACGCGGTGGCGCGTGCAGGAATGCTTCCAAAGTAGTGATCGTCCAGTTGTTGGCCTTTTGCAGGGGTGGCTCCGAACAACGCTCGGCCAGTCATTTGCAAATCTGGGCGCGCCGCGTGCAAGGCTTTGTCAACCAAGAAGTACTCCTGTTCCCAGCCCAACGTAGCCACCACCTTCGTGATGTTCTTGTCGAAATATTGACACACGGCAGTCGCGGCATCATCAACTTTGGCCAATGCCTTCAACAACGGCATCTTGTTGTCCAAAGCAAAACCGGTGTAGCTGATGAAAATGGTCGGAATGCAGAGCGTGTGACCCCAGACAAACGCTGGTGAAGTTGGATCCCACAACGTATACCCGCGGGCCTCGAACGTATTGCGAATACCACCGCTTGGAAAAGAACTCGCGTCAGGCTCCTGTTGGACAAGCAACGAACCGTCAAATTTCTCAATGACACGACCGTCTGAAGTTGGGGTAATGAAGCTGTCGTGTTTTTCAGCCGTCGCGCCCGTCAAAGGCTGAAACCAGTGCGTGTAATGCGTTGCGCCGCGTGAAATCGCCCACTCTTTCATGGCAGAAGCCACCTGGTCTGCAATGGCTCGACTGATGGGCGTGTGATTCTGCATGGCGTCGACGATGCTATCGCAAGCCTCGTCCGTGAGGTACTCACGCATCATGTTCAAGTTGAATACATTCTCTCCGTAATAATTGGAGATTTTGTTGTCAGGACGCTCAATGATCCGTGGAGTGCGCTCCAACACATCTTGCAAGGCTTGTTGACGGGAAATGCTCATTTGGTGTTTTTTAATGATTTGCAAATGTACCCCCTCTTTTTGACAGGATAACACATCAAAACATTAAAAAATTACCAACACCCCCCTATTTTTTAGGGGGTAAACTCCAAAATCAGTTTTTTTGAAGCCATTTAGTGATTTTTTGACCAGATTCACTGAAACAAACCAATGCATACGTACCACGCGGCACTTCAGAAAGGTTTAATACTTGCAGTTGGCCTGGGGAGGCAGACCAAGTTCCCGACGTAACAACCCTGCCCATCGGATCAAAGCAACGCCACTGGATGCGCTCACCTTGTATGAATCCAGCGGTCTTTACCTGAAACTCACCCGCAGAAGGATTGGGGAATACGGTTAAAGTCAGCGGAGTCAATGGCAATTCTTCTTCAACGGAGACCAGGTTGGTTTGGAAGAAGAAGGCTTGCGAAATGAACTTTCCGAAGTCAGGTTCGAAGTTGATGAAATTACCACCGGCCACCTTTTTCAATCGGGTGTATCCGCTCCCGTCGGAATTGGCCCAAAAACTCTGACCGTCGTCTCCCAAATCATTGATGGTGAAACGATAACACCCTTGATTCAACGACAAGGTGTCCTTGTAGGTGGTGTTCGCCGTTGGGTATCCTCGCTCCCACACCACGTTGCCGTTCCCGTCCACCAGTTCCACGTTGGTCTCCCAAGGCACGGAATTGGTTTTTGTCCAGACAATCACGCGGTTGTCGTCCAAATCAGGGTACGACCAAGTGGGCACACGGTGAAAATGCGAGGCCCCTGTGTTGTTGCGTGGTTCTTCATCCATCATCCCATTCGGCATGTCCACATGAACCTGAAATGTCACCGGTAACTCGTCGTCTCCTTCCCAAAGTGCGGGGTCGTCATAGGGTAGGTCGACAACTGCTTCTTCGAGAAAAGCGAGTTCGCCGGTCCATTCGTAAGTGACTTCGGACCCGTCCGTAACGCTGTACGTGAACACACACGACGTCAGTGGAGTCGAGCCGTTATTGCGGATGCGGACTTGCGGTGACTCACATATCGGATTCCAACGCGATTCCAGCTTGTCATCGGACGGGGCGATGATTTGAGAAATCTCGACATCGTAATCCATGTTGGGCGCGCCGTAAGCGACAATTTGCCCTTCGAATCGGTAATTGCCGTCCGGGTCGTAGGTGATGTCGTAATCCACCGTGAAGGATTCTTGATCCTCGACGAGCGGTGTCAATTCGAAATCCTTGGTGTCCACCACGGCTCCAGGACACCAACCCGCACGGTCATAAATCCACGTACCACCCTGCGGGTACAAAGCATTGTCCGCACACTCACGCATGATTTCCCAACTCCATTGCGTCTCCCCATTGACCTTAACCGAATGCGTGTTGTAGCAGAATTCGGCACAATTGTTCCCCGACCCAAATCCATGTCCACTGGCACGCGTCTTCAATCGAAACATCTCCTCACCGGGCTCGGGCGTAAACGCGTGGTCCACCACATTTCCATCGAACGTGGCCAAATTGTATTGCCCTTTCCAGAACGCATCCATCCGCTTCACGTCGCGCGGCGGAGTTCCGGCAATGAAGGCAAATTTCATGTCCAACAATTCTTGCCAATTGCCCGCCTGCAACTCCACACTATCGCGCAGCAAGTGCACATAATCCGAGACATCAAAAACCCAAGTCCAACCATCGTCGCCGAGCGTCAGCCCGATGCCATACGGCGTGATGTATCGAGCGAGCTCATACCGATCCACCACTTCAAATGCCGGCGAATAATATTGCAGGGTATCGTTTTGAAATACGACCGATTCTCCAGAAATCGGGTAAGAGGCCAATACGTCTCCACCCCCTGTACGAGTAACGGTTTCTGTCTCTGCGGGCCAACCATATGATAAGCTTTCCCATGCCACGCCATTGCCATCAACGGCCCATTCAGAAACGCTCGTTGCCGGTATGGGTTCAATGTGGTCGACACTTACGGAAGGCCCAGCACTCCACGTGCCTGAAAGCCAAGTCAGATTCGGTCGGAACGCTCCCGGCATTTCCCCGGGGATCCAAAATGCATCAGCAGCGGAATGTTTCTTCGCCCCCGCATTACCGTGCGAATGCCAGGCGCCGTCTTCACTGATGGCTCCGATGGCTTCGTTGTGGTCCATGGAAATATCCAACAACAAGTTGGCGGCGTTGGGATGGGTCGCATCCACCGGACGATTAAAATGGGTCGCGATGGTTTCCGGACTCAATGCCTCCGACCAAATGCGAAACTCATCCACATCGCCACGGTAGTCGTTTCCGCCATTTCCATTGCAACCGATGTGGAAGCGCACCATGTCGCCAAAGAGGTTGTCTTTGTCGTTTCCGCTGTGCCACAAATTTCCATTGAAGTAAATCGACATTACGCCGGTCGAGGCATCTTTAGCGAATGCCCAGTGGTTCCAATTTCCTTCATATTGCCCAGCATTGGCCGCCTGATCAATGCGATCGTACCCACCATCAAACCCTGCATCCCAGTAAATCCTGCCATTCGACCAAGGCAAGTGGATGTTGATTTCGCGCTGGTTGTTCGCATTCATGCCTTCGCAAATGGAGTTGTTTTCAGGCTGGAATTCAGGGGTTCCGCGTTGCCAAAATTCAACTGTGACAGCGGTGTCGATTGAATCCAACTGGCTCACAGCCACCTCCATCCGGTCATTTCCGTCAAAATGAACGTATTCACCGGCAGTGCCCGCTTGCCAAGTTTGGCCTGGAACCGCTTGCCCCAGCCAATCCGCTTGCCAATCCGAAGTTTCATCCACTGCCAATCGGCATTCCACCACCAAATGACTCATGCCATCCCATTCCAAAGGAGCGTCCATTACAAATCGCCCAGAAACAGAAGGATCGGCAACCGCACACTCTGCAACAGGCGCACCTTCATGGAACCCGATCAAGCTGTCGGCTTCCACCCAATAAAACGACCACTGAGCTGCATCGGCGGCCAACCCACCATCCGCCAAACCGGGCCAATCAAATCCATGAACAGCAGCACCTTCCCAGCCATTGCTCGCCAATTCATCTGAGGTCAAGACCCATTGCATCCGTCCACGGCGTGAGCCAGACAGCCATTCCAATTCGTTTGTAGCAATGGTGTCGGTCGGAGCCTGCCCCTCCCACGCAGTTGCGTCCGTTAGTGCGAACGTAGGATAGGTCCAACGCACCGTATCTACAGGCAAGGCATCCGGCTCCATAATCAAGGTGTCCGACACAAAATTCAAGTCATCAATCAACCAATGCGGATGGGTCAACAAATTGCTATCCAACATCCCAGTGTGATCGAATAAATAGGTGTAAGTCAGGTAATCCCACTCTCCGCAAGCATAGCCCAAATTGCCCGCTGTGCCGTCTTCAAAGCACTTAAGCGTGTAATACATAAGCACTTTTTGATACGTAGAGTCATTGGTGCTGGATGGAAAATCGAACCAGCGGCGCCCCGGGCTGTCATATGCCGTTTGCGGATTGTTTTGCGCTTCCCAAGTATACGTTTGAACCCAAGTCGTATCCGGATTTTGAGCAAAAAGTTGACATGTCAAAAGCGAGGCGAAGGTCAATAAAATCAGGGAGCGCATGAAGAATCAAGTTACACGGTTTGTCAGCCCTGAAAGTTACACAATGGATTCAATTCACTCCGTGTTAGGCTTTGAAACAGAAAAAAGCAATCACAAACCATTGAAAGCGTGTACATCTCGCTATTTTTGCGCGCGCAATTTTCCAAAGTGAGCAAGCGCCTTTCCCAAAATTTTGACCATGAACATTTGCTTCATCATGCACCCTTGGGAGAAAATCACTCCCGAAAGCGACAGCACATTGCGAATGATCCATAAATGTGTAATCCGTGGACACCGTGTGGCGATCACCACCGGTGCACGTGAGCACACGCACACAAGAAGGGCTGGCGGTATTGGTGGAATACCTCAGCGGGAATACCACCTTGCGGCGATTGCGCGAGCTCGCGCTGCGAGTGGTCGCCGTAGATCGCATGGTGCGTGGAGCTGATTTCGTAGAAACCTATCGGCACTTAACGAAGGATCGGGGCATGGAGGTCAACGACGCGTTCAACCTCACCACACGGGTGTACCGCGGAGGTGGATTGACGAAAGATTACCTCTACCTGCAAGGCCTTCGCGAGGTGTTCGAATTGTATCGAAAAGGGGAAGATTTGCGACCGCTACTCATTGGAAAATGCAGCATCGAATTCTCCGACACCCTGCAAGAAATGATGCACCGTGGTATCCTCAACGCTTCGACTTATTTGCCCATTCCGTACAACCAACCAAGCACCGAGATGAATCACCCGGTGTTCGATTACATCGTCAAAGGCATCCGCTAATCCGCCTTCGGGTAAGCTTTCAGTCCCGCTTCCACGCACTGCACCGCACGATTGATTTCGGAAATGTCCAAGACATAGGCCAGTCGGACTTCCGTTTTGCCCAACCCCTTGGTGGCATAGAAGCCTGTGTTCGGTGCCATCATCACGGTGGCGCCTTCGTGCTCAAATTCTTCAAGCATCCATTGACAAAACCGATCGGCATCGTCGATGGGCAAGGAAGCCACTGCGTAAAAGGCACCGCCCGGTGACGGGCAGGTAACGCCGTCAATGGAAGACAATCCATTGACGAGGGCATCACGCCGAGATTTGTATTCTTTCCGAACGGATTGGAAATAATCTTCTGGCGTTTTCAGAGCAGCCTCGGCCGCGATTTGGGCCAAGGTCGGCGGACTGAGTCGCGCCATCGCGAATTTCATCGCCGCCTTCCGCACTTCCGCGTTCTTGGTCACCATCGCCCCAATTCGAGCGCCGCACATGCTGTAGCGTTTTGAAACGCTGTCCACCACCACGGCATGGCTCTCGAGACCTTCCAAGGTGAGCACACTTTTGGCCAACTCCCCGTCGTAAGTAAACTCTCGATACACTTCATCCGAGAACAAAAACAAGTCGTTGGTCTTCACCAGCTGGGCCAGCGCTTCAAGGGATGCGTTGGCGTATTTCGTGCCTGTTGGGTTACCCGGATTGCAGATTAATATTCCTTTCGTCCGCGGTGTAATGGCCGCTTCAAAATCGGCCATAGGAGGCAAGGCAAAGCCACTTTCGATCCGAGCCGTGACCGGAACAATTCGAATCCCCGCCAACTCGGCGAAGCCGTTGTAATTCGCGTAAAACGGTTCTGGGATGATGACCTCATCCCCGGGATCCAGGCAAGACATAAACGCAAACACCAACGCTTCCGACCCCCCAGTCGTCACCAAAATCTCATCAGCGCTCACGGGAACGCCAACACCTTGGTAGTACGACGCTAGCCCTTCACGATAGCTCGCAAATCCCTCACTCGGGCTGTACTCCAACACCGTACGGTCAGTGTTACGAACCGCTGTCATGGCGGCCTCAGGTGTCGCAATATCCGGCTGCCCAATGTTGAGGTGAATCACGTGAGTTCCTCGTGCTTTCGCTGCATTTGCAAACGGAGCCAGTTTACGAATGGGGCTGTCGGGCATGCGCTTGCCCTTGTTTGAAATGTTTGGCATAATCTTCGGAATTGGAAGAAATGGAGCGGCAAATTTAAAGTTTCCGCCGCATCATTCGGTGAGGACCAATGGGATCGATTTCATATCCATCCGAACAAAACTCAAAACCCACGCGCTGATAAAACGGGAAAGCCACTTCCCGAGCATCACACCAAAGCCAGAGCGCGCCCTTCTCTCGGGCCCAGTTGCACGCGTATTCGACAATCGCTGCACCTGCACCTTTTCCGCGCACTTCTGGCAGCGTTCCCATGACGCGAAGCCTGTAGACCGGGTCCTTTGGAGAAATGGCATCTGGAAAACGTTCGGAACGTTGTTCGAATAGTGAGCACACACCCACATGACGACCGGTTGCGTCGAAAGCCCCGACGTGGTGGGCATGGTCGGCCTGGTCTACGTCAATGGTGCATTCCTCGGGAGCCGATTTATGAGGCCACAAAATCACATGACGCAATGGCTGCGTTTCTCTGGCGGTGATGGAGCGAGCTGAGAACAAATGATCCATGGCATACGAGGTTTTTGCATTCACTCAAAGTACTTTTCCCAATCCCTTCTGTCTCGCTTTGTCGGGCGGCCGACTGGGCGGATGAGGTCGCGTTGGGCCTCTCGGATTTCCTCGAGCTTTCGCTTTTCGGACTCAGGCGTGATATCGCGGGCAAATTCAGGCACTTTTGCAGCGGCCATGCGCGACCGCGGAAAGTCCAACACCTCCCATGTGAAGTATACCGCTCCTTTTCGCACCCGAATGGATTCAGCCCCCTTCAATTCATGTGATGGCTTGACGAGCTTGTCGGCAACGAACACTTTTCCCTCGCGGCAATGCGCCGTTGCTTGAGAACGCGTCTTGAACGCACGAATGCACCACAGATACTTATCCACCCGCATGCTACGAAGTTAACCTTTGTTCGAGGACAACACGTCAAGCACTTCTTGCGCGAGGTGGCGATCTGTAAAGTCGTGGAGCGCGGCCCACGTTCCCTGGGGTTCTCGCCACTGCAATTCCCATGAGTCAATTTTGACGGCATTGGGTGCACCGCGTCGATTCATCATGGTCTCTTTCGTACGGTGCAGCCGCAGTTCCGCGGTGAGCGGGAGCACCTCGCGCTTGCCCCAATTCCAATTTCGATTCGCCCAATTCCAACCCGTAAAGGTTCTAAACTCCCGCCGTTGCTCGTCCCAACTGCAGCCGCTCCGGCACATAAGAAAAGCAATACCTATCCCCAATGGAAGAAAAGACCAAGCCGTGTACCCTTGCGCATGAAGCACGAAAGTTCCAACAAAGCCGACGACGGCGTGAGGCAAACACGACCAACTCTGGCCCTCGTCCCAGTGGTGAATCTGCATGCATCAAAGTTCGATAATCAAACCCAAGGCCGGCAAGACAGCTCCAGTGCTGGGGTCCAATTCACGCGCATCGTAAAAGCCGGGTTGGGTTACAGACGGAATCGGCTGACCGTTGAGCGGATTGCGAACCACATCGATGAAGGTCGGCTGCGGTACGGCTGCCCCGGTCGCATTTTGGACTTCCACGAAGACATCCAACGACCAATTCTCAAAGAACCATTTCTTGTCAATCCGGATGTCCAGTTGATGAAAGGCTTTGTTGCGCTCGGTATTCAGCAAGCTGTAGTCGAGCAAAGGCCGGCCATAGAAATCCCACGATTCCACGCTCAATGAACCGAGATCGACTGGTGTGTATGGCAATCCTCCGCTGAACAAAAGCCGAGAACCAATTTCCCAGCCACCCTCGAATTTTTTACCTCCGGTCACGCTGAGGATGTGGCGGTTATCCCAGCTTGATGGCGTGAAATCGCTATCGGTGGTTTGGAACTCACTGCGGACGAATGTGTATGCGAGCAAGCCGTAAAACCCATTGTACAACCGTTGCTGCAACAAGAGTTCCGACCCGTACGAACGGCCTACACCATCGAAGGTCACCCGCTCGTTGCCCACCACGCCGAAGTCCGCACCCAGATTGGCCAAAGGCACGCCTTGAAGCGTACTGACTGGGGCTCCATCATATCCTTTCCAAAACCCTTCGACGGAGGCCACCAAATTGCGCTTG
>Ga0181571_10000976_pt1 | contig 20010 bp, 17 predicted proteins | sample 101ome_17_FD_132440 | JGI IMG/M metagenome (GOLD analysis project Ga0181571, IMG submission 132440) | Coastal salt marsh microbial communities from the Groves Creek Marsh, Skidaway Island, Georgia - 101407AT metaG (megahit assembly) | ecosystem: Environmental > Aquatic > Marine > Intertidal... | reverse complement strand
ATTTTACAACACCTACAACAGCCTCGTTGCCGAACGAAGTTTTAAAGAAATGTTTAACGATGTCTTGGTTCCCCTAATGAATGAACTCGGACTCTTATGGCAAGCAAAAGCAATTAGTCCGGCGCATGAGCACTTCATCACGAGCTTGATCAAACAAAAGATCTATATCCATATAGAACGTTTCCAAAAATTGCCTCCAACCCAAGAAGACGAGGTTTTTGTGCTGTACCTTCCTGAAGGCGAAATACATGAAGTAGGGCTACTCTTTATGAATTACGAAATCGTCTCTAAGGGATACCGATCGATTTATCTGGGTCAAGCAAATACTCTTGATAGCTTAAAGGAACTCCTTGGGTATTACAAGAATATCCACTTCGTATCTTATTTCACCGTTAGCCCTCAAAACGATGAAATAGAAAAGTATTTAAAAGCGTTCGATACGACGGTCTATCGTCCCGGATGCAAACTGTCTATTCTAGGGTACCAAACCTTACAAATGGAAAAAAAACCTGCCTACGATTACGTCAAAGCGTATGAATCAATTGCGCATTTCTCATCGATTTTAGAAGCATGAAGAAAATTGCAGTAATCGGATCTGGATTTTCTTCCTTATCTGCTGCCTCTCACCTAGCTAAGGCAGGATTTGAGGTGAGTATTTACGAGAAAAATGACTCCATTGGAGGACGTTGCCGTCAACTTGTAAAAAACGGTTTCACCTTTGATATGGGCCCTTCATGGTACTGGATGCCCGATATATTTGAAGAGTATTTTAATGATTTTGGACATTCAGCCTCTGATTTCTACGAACTTGAACGCCTAGATCCAGGCTATCAAATCGTATTCAAAGACCGCACGCTTCCGATAGCCGCATCCGTAGAAGGGATTGCTGAGGCTTTTGAACACATAGAAATAGGTAGCGGTGCTAAATTGAAAGCCTTTTTGAAAAAGGCGGCTACGAACTATAGAATCGCCATAAAAAAGATCGTTTTGAGACCCGGAAAGTCTCCGCTTGAATTGGTTACCCCAGAAACGGTAGTTCGCGTGGGTCAGTTCTTGAAATCAGTGAGTGATGAAGTAAAAAAGAACTTTAAATCCCCTGAGTTACGTTCGGCCCTAGAATTTCCGGTACTGTTTTTAGGGGCAAAGCCCGAGAATACCCCTTCATTCTATATTTTCATGAATCATGCAGACTACGGTCTGGGAACATGGCATCCGAAAGGCGGAATGTACGAGATTGTAAAGGGCATGCAAAAGGTCGCTGAAGGTCTTGGAGTTCAGATACACACATCGAGTGCTGTAAAGCAGATAGACATTGATGCCCAAGGCAAAGCAAAAGGAATCACCTTAAGCAATGGAGAACAGATAGCTGCTGATTATGTCCTAAGCGGTGCAGACTATCATCACAGTGAGACCCTACTTCCAGAACGCTACCGACAATACTCAGAAGCGTATTGGAACAAAAGAACTTTTGCGCCTTCTTCACTCCTGTTTTATGTAGGATTCAATACCAAACTCGATAGCAAATTGTTACATCACAACTTGTTCTTCGATACGGACTTCAAAGAACATGCAAGAGTCATATACGACCAGCCTGAATGGCCATCAGACCCCCTGTTCTACGCTAACTTTCCTTCTGTTTCAGATGCCAGTATGGCCCCTGAAGGTAAAGAAGCTGGATTCTTCTTAATTCCTATAGCTCCGGGTATTGAAGACACTCAAGAATTAAGAGACCGCTTCTTCAATCTATTGATTCAACGCCTAGAACATTTCGCGGGTCAAGAATTAAAACCGTACATCGAGTTTGTTGAGAGTTTCTGTGTAAATGACTTTGTAGAAGCTTACAATTCGTTTAAGGGTAATGCCTACGGATTAGCTAATACCCTGAGACAGACTGCATTTCTTCGTCCTAAATTGCAATCAAAGAAAGTAAATAACTTATTTTTCACTGGGCAATTGACCGTTCCTGGACCTGGAGTGCCCCCCGCTCTGATTTCAGGAAAGCTTGTTGCGCAACTCATTCAAGAGCAAGAGTCATGAAAGTATTATACGACCAAGTTAGCCAAGAGTGTAGTGAGCTTGTCACTAAGCGATACAGCACCTCCTTTTCGCTCGCTACACGTATGCTTTCGAAAGACATTCGGCCGCATATTTACAATATTTATGGGTTTGTGAGGTTTGCAGATGAGATCGTTGATAGTTTTCACGATTTCCCGAAGGAGGAATTATTCAAACGATTCTCAGATGATCTAGAGGCAAGCTTAACACATAAAATAAGCCTAAACCCCATATTGAATGCATTCCAAATGACCTATCATCGCTTCGGGATTCCGAAAGACTTGGTAGACTCGTTTATGAAAAGTATGGAGTTAGACCTGCATAAAACTGAGTACCTCACTGAAGAGGAGTACAAAGCGTATATCTACGGATCAGCTGATGTAGTGGGCCTCATGTGTTTAAAGGTCTTTCTAGACGGAGACGAAGACGCCTATAATACGCTCAAATCTCCTGCAATGTCTTTAGGTTCGGCCTTTCAGAAGGTGAACTTTTTAAGAGACCTGAAAGCGGATTACGAGGCGTTGGGACGCACCTACTTTCCTGACGCAAATTTAGAAGCCCTTGATGAATCGTCAAAAGATGCCATCATTAGCGAGATCGAAGCCGATTTCGAAGAAGGATTCAAAGGTATTCAACAACTCCCTGTAGGCTCACGATTTGGGGTTTATACCGCCTATCGTTACTACAAAAGGTTGCTAGATCGTTTAAAAGCGACTCCACCCTTAGAAATAAAAAATAGACGTATCCGCGTTCCGAATTACGAGAAAGCTGGATTGCTCGCACAATCGTATCTTGAATTTAAATTACAACGCATCTAATACCATGAATACATTTCTTTGGATTGCTGTTTTTGTACTCACATTTTTAGTCATGGAATTTATGGCGTGGTTCATTCATAAATACATCATGCACGGTTTATTATGGGTGCTTCACAAAGACCACCATCAAAAAGACCATGACTCTTGGTTTGAGCGAAATGATGCCTTTTTCTTATTTTTTGCGGTGCTGAGCATGAGTTTTTTAATGACTGCAGATGAAGCATTCTGGATCGGATTTCCGATTGGTTTTGGAATTTTAGCCTACGGCATTGCTTATTTTGTTGTTCATGATATTTTTATCCACCAGCGATTTAAATGGCTCAGAAATATTGACAACGCCTATGCCCGAGGGGTAAGGCGTGCTCATAAAATCCATCACAAACATTTAGGTAAAGAAGAAGGGGAAAATTTTGGTATGCTCATCGTACCTCGTAAATATTTCAAATAACCCCTCTTATGGCACTCAAAATCGGCATTGTCGGAGCCGGAATAGCCGGTCTAGCGACCGCGCTTCGTCTAAAGGCACAAGGACATGATGTAGTCGTTTTCGAGTCTAATGCGTATACGGGAGGCAAACTTCATGCACTGGAGCTAGAAGGATACCGCTTCGATCTTGGCCCATCCCTCTTTACCATGCCTCATTTTGTAGATGAACTTTTCACTTTGTTCAACGAACAGCCAAGAGATTACTTCAACTACATTCAAAAAGAAAATGTGTGCAACTACTTCTGGGAAGACGGAACACGATTTGTAGCCTCAGGAAAACGTGAGGCATTCGTGCAAGAGTTTAGTCAAACCTTTAATGAAGATTCTAAGAATGTATCAAACTTTCTAGACAATAGTGCGCTTAAGTACGAACTCACAAGTCCCCTCTTTATTGAACAGTCTCTTCATCGTTTTAGCACCTACGCCTCTTTAAAAACGCTCAAGGCTATAGTAAAATTACCTTCTTTAGACGTTCACAAAACCCTATTCAAAACGCTCAAGTCTTATTTTAAGAATCCGAAGAGCCTTCAGTTCTTTTCGAGACATGCTACTTATAATGGAAGTTCACCCTACAAGACACCAGGGATCATGTCTCTTATTCCTCATCTCGAAATGCATTTTGGAACGTTCTATCCAAAAGGTGGAATGCACGAGATTTCTCAATCATTGTTCAGACTCGCAGAACGACAGGGAGTTAGCTTTCATTTAAATGAAGGAGTCGAGGAAATCGTATTGAGTTCTGACCGCAAAAGGGCTAAGGGCCTAAAAACAAAACGACAAGAGTACGATTTTGATGTGGTGGTCAGCAATATGGATGTTGTTCCGACCTATAGAAAACTATTACCCACCTTAAAAGCACCCGAACGCATACTCAAACAAGAGCGATCGAGTAGCGCGCTCATTTTTTATTGGGGAATTGCCAAAAGCTTTAAGGAATTAGACCTGCACAACATCTTCTTCTCTGACACCTATGCTGAAGAATTTAAGGCAATATTCGAAGACAAAGTGCTTCACAAAGATCCTACCGTCTACGTCAATATCACTTCTAAGCACAGTCCCAATGACGCCCCAGCCAATAACGAAAATTGGTTTGTAATGATCAATGCACCTGGTAACTATGGACAAGATTGGGATGAACTTATCGCTCTTAGCCGAGAGCGCATCATCGCTAAATTGAGTAGAATTCTCAATTGTGATCTAGGTGCTTTCATCACCGTCGAACATATACTTGACCCTAGAGGTATTGAGCGCTCTACCCAATCGTACAGAGGGGCGCTTTACGGAGCAGCAAGTAATTCTCAATTCTCAGCCTTCTTAAGACACCCTAATCATAGAAGTGCACTCTCAAACGTTTACTTTTGTGGAGGATCAGCACATCCTGGAGGCGGCATACCCTTGTGCCTGCAATCAGGAAAGATCGTCAGTGAGTTAATCGCAAATGACTTCAACAACATCTAAAATTGTCACCAAAGAGGTCCTTCTCTTTATTTGGCTCCCACATGTGGCAGGAGCCTTAGGGATTGCCGCTGGTTTTCAGGATTGGTTTGTCACGAAAACGGTGCTCAACTTGATTGCTTCATTTGGGTTTTTCGTACTCTACTTTCCCATCACAAAACGCTATCAATGGATACTGCTAAGCTTATTTTTTACGGCGGGCATGCTTGTTGAATGGCTGGGAGTACACTATGGTTGGTTCTTTGGCACCTACAGTTACGGCGAAAATCTGGGACCGAAAATTGATGGCATTCCAATCATCATTGGAGTCTTCTGGGCAGTCTTAACGATGATAACAGCGCGGATGGCCCAAGCTGTCAGTGGCCGCTTTCATTACCCTATTAGTTCTGCACTAATCGGAGCAAGCATGATGGTCGCACTAGACGCTCTTCTAGAACTTCTAGCGCCTCATTTTGACTATTGGACCTTTATACCGAGTGCTCCAGCAGCCAATTATTGGAGTTGGTTTGGGTTTGGGTTTCTTTTTCAAGTTATATATTTCACTGTAGAGAAGGCACAGAAAGACAAACCACAAACATCCTTGAGCATTGCTATGCACATTTATCTTGCACAGGCGTTGTTCTTCGGTAGTCTCGCTTTAATGCGCTAAGACAGTTCTATAGACTGCCCTAGATAAGTACCGTAGATCTGATACGGCTGAAAGCGACTAAAGAGTTCTTCACTGTACCAATTTAGAGCCCTCGTTTGAGCGATAGCCTTTTTATGATGCTTGTCGGTATATGCGAACTCTTTCATGGCCTGTTCAGATTCCCAAATTGAAAAAGTGGCCATATTTCGAAAAGGAACCTCTCCTATCCCCTTGGTAAATTTTAGGGCAGTAGTGCGGTCGAGGTAGCGCTGGGCATAGGGAACTGAGCGCCAGAATTTAAGTTGTAATCGTGTCTTAATCGTTGCCCTAGTGATGGCCGCGATGTAAGGATTCTTGGAGTCGAGCTCTTCCGACTTCTGAAAGGGATTAACCCCATTCCAAGCGCCATGCGCCTTAATGTTACGCATCATAACCCTCAAAACCTCTCCGCTGTTTCGCACATAGGAAGAGTACAATGGGTGACTCGAGAAATAATAGTCCGCCTCTTCTTGAGTGCTCCATATCTGCAATAGCGCATAGGTAGACCAGTCTGGGTTAGGATTAAACCCTTTCTTTCCGGTACCCATCAAAAAGAAACGCTCAAGTCCCCTTACTTTTCGTAAAGGGGCTCGAGCGAATTGCATCATAAAGAACGCCCAGATCTTCGACCTCAGAGTAGTGAACCTAAAAAAGGTGATCGAGGTGACCTGTTTGCTCATGCCTTATAATTTAAGCGGCATTTTCTTTCTTAATCAAGTTTAGTGCAGATCCTGCTTCAAACCATGAGATTTGAGAACCGTTGTAACTGTGATTCACTACAATAGTGTCAGACGAACCATCATTATGCGTCACCACCAAGGTGAGTGGTTTGCCTGGAGCGAAAGCATCCAAGTCAACAAAATCAAATCGATCGTCCTCTTGAATGAGGTCGTAATCACTCTCATTCGCGAAGGTTAAGGCTAGCATTCCTTGCTTCTTCAGGTTGGTCTCATGAATTCTGGCAAAGGACTTTACTAATACTGCCGCCACTCCTAAATGACGAGGTTGCATAGCGGCGTGTTCTCTCGAAGAACCCTCCCCGTAGTTGTGGTCCCCAACAACGATAGAATAAAGGCCTTCTTTTTTATAAGAACGCTGCGTATCAGGAACACCAGCGTACTCACCGGTTAATTGATTCTTAACAAAGTTTGTCTTCTCATTAAATGCATTTACCGCACCGATGAGGGTATTGTTGGCAATATTGTCTAGATGCCCTCTGTAACGCAACCAAGGTCCGGCCATTGAGATGTGGTCTGTAGTGCACTTTCCTTGCGCCTTGATCAGCAATGGAATGTTTTTCATCTTCTCTACTTGGATTGGAATAAAAGGATCCAATAACTGCAAGCGTTCAGAAGAAGTATCTACCTTAACCGTTACTTGACTTGAATCTGCAGCGGGAGCAACAAATCCTGAGTCTTCAACGGCAAATCCTTCAGGTGGCAATTCATATCCGCGAGGTTCGTCTAATCGCACCTCTTCTCCGTCTTCATTAATCAAAGTGTCGGTTAGAGGATTGAAGTCTAATCTTCCGGCGATAGCAATTGCAGTTACCAATTCGGGTGAACCCACAAAAGCTAGCGTATTTGGATTCCCATCAGCTCTCTTCGCAAAATTTCGATTGAAAGAGTGCACGATTGTATTTCGAGGTCCATCTGCTGCCTTTTCACCGTAACGGTCCCACATTCCGATACACGGTCCACATGCATTTGCAAAAACCGTAGCACCAATCTGGTCGAAAGTCTCAATCAGTCCATCACGATCAATGGTATAACGCACCTGTTCTGATCCTGGTGTGATAGTGAACTTGGCTTTAGTTTTTAATTTCTTCTCCGCTACTTGCTTCGCTAATGAAGCCGCACGAGAAATATCTTCATAAGAAGAGTTCGTACATGAACCTATCAGACCCACTTCTACTTGAAGCGGCCAATCGTTCTTCTTAGCTGTTTCAGCCATCTTTGAAATAGGCGTAGCTAAATCCGGAGTAAAAGGTCCGTTTAAATGCGGTTCTAAAGTCGACAGATCAATTTCTATCACTTGATCAAAGTAGGTTTCTGGATTAGCATACACCTCAGGGTCACCCGTTAAGTTGGCTTTCACCTGATTCGCTGCATCCGCTACATCTGCTCTTCCAGTTGCTCTCAGGTAACGATCCATCGATTCATCGTATCCAAAGGTTGAAGTAGTAGCACCTACCTCAGCACCCATGTTACAGATAGTTCCTTTTCCAGTACAAGACATCGCTAAGGCACCCTCACCAAAATATTCAATTACGGCGCCTGTACCTCCTTTAACTGTCAACAAGTCTGCAACCTTTAGGATCACGTCCTTAGGGGCAGTCCATCCAGAAAGTTTACCCGTTAGTTTCACTCCAATGAGTTTGGGAAATTTCAGTTCCCAAGCCATACCCGCCATCACATCCACTGCATCTGCACCACCAACACCGACAGCAATCATTCCCAAACCTCCAGCATTTACAGTATGAGAATCTGTTCCGATCATCATACCCCCCGGAAAAGCATAATTCTCCAGCACTACCTGGTGAATGATACCAGCACCTGGCTTCCAGAAGCCTATTCCGTATTTATTTGATACCGATCCTAAGAAATCAAAGACCTCGTTCGAAGTTTCATTCGCTCGCTTCAAATCAGCACTTGCGCCCTGCTTCGCCTGAATTAGGTGGTCACAGTGCACTGTGGTAGGCACCGCAACTTTAGGTTTGCCCGCATGCATAAATTGCAAAAGCGCCATCTGAGCAGTAGCATCTTGACAAGCAACACGGTCTGGAGCAAAATCTACATAGTCTTCTCCGCGCTTGAACCCATTCGAAACACCTTTCTCCCATAAGTGATTGTATAAAATCTTTTCGGTAAGGGTTAGGGGTCTACCAAGTATATTTCTAGCGGCAGTTATATTCGCGTCCATGCGATCATAAACCTGCTTAATCATTTCGAAATCGAATGCCATAATTCTTAATTATTTAGGTTGCAAAATTACAAAGAAGCGTCTAATTCTTAAGCCAATTGCTCGCAAAGTCACAGTCTTTTCGTGTATCGTTAATCTGTATAAACGTTGACTCAATTTGCTCAGCAATCCACTCTTCTATCGTCTTTCGCTCTTTATCTGAAAGCGCTAAATCTTTAATCTTTACATAATCTCTAGCGAAATCGGCCATGTGCTCGTCGTAGCGATTGGCGACTCGCATGATTTTAAACTTTGGTGGACCTCCACGAGGATCATCTTCTTTAATAGGTTGGGAGATTTGTCCGTCACGCAAAGTAGCTACTTGATTGTAGAGTACAGGATCCATATTGGTTAGCTCAAATCGCGCACTATAGTCTTGAGGATTTCGCAGCACACCACCATCAAATTTCGTTTCTTTTTCATCAGAGAACAGTCGGGCCGCCTCTTCAAAAGTGATCGTTCCTGCTAATATTTCTGAGCGAATACTGTCTAATTCTTGTTTCGCAGCTTCAATTTGGTCCTTTGAAATTTCAGGAGTGAGCAGGACGTGTCTCAAATCGACTTCTTGTCCTCTAATTTTTTCGACCAAAATGATGTGATACCCGAAGTCCGTTTCGAATGGATCTGAAATCTCACCCTCTCTCAATGAAAAAGCAACATCTTTAAATTCTTTCACAAAAGGAGTCTCTCGATTCATGGTATACGCGCCTCCATTAGACTTTGAACCTGGATCTTGAGAATATAAAATCGCCTTTACGCTAAAACTTGCTCCGTTCTCTTCTACATCTTGCTTCATTTGTTCTAGGCGTTGCACGATGCGAAGCTTCTCTTCTTCAGAAGGTTTAGGTTGTTTTACAATCTGTGCAATTTCAAGCTCTGCACCAAATACAGGTCTCTTGGTAATAGGTATACTATAGAAAAACTGACGTACTTCTTCAGGGGTGATTTCAAGCTCATCAACAATATCGCCTCGCATTTTGTCCGCGAGCATGCGCAGTCTATTGATCTCGTATAGTTCGTCTTTGAAGGTCTGCAAGTCTGGTTTGTCATAAAATTCTAGCACCTTCTCTACAGAACCAATTTGACGCGCCAACTGCTGAATTTGCATATCGCCCATCTGATTGACTTCTGAATCAGAAACCAATAAACTGTCTTGAATAGCATGGTGGGCAAAAAGACGATCTTCCATTAACTTTCCCAACAATTGGCACTCCGAAATTTCTCCTAAATCACCACCCTGGTTTTCAATATCTGCCTTTAACTTATCTACATCTGATTCAAGGATGACAAAATCTCCAATAACAGATACTACTCCATCGATCTTAATCCTCGTCTGATTTGAGGTTCCTCCCTGAGCAAAAGCCGTGGTGGTTACAACGGCGATCATCAAAATGGCTAACCATCTACTCATATGTCTCATAGGTTTTTTTTCGAATTGCTTCACTAATTATTTCTTGTTTTTGCCGTTCCAAACGCTCAAAACGCTTTCGGTTTTGAACAATTTGACGCAGCTCGGCTAAGGCAAAAGCATAAGGTGCAATATCGCCTTTTTTTCTTGTATCTAAGACCTGTCCAAAGTAAAAACCAGTGCTGTCACGAATATCAAAAAACTGATAGGGCTTGAGGTAATCCTCACTGTTCTGATAGGTAATTGGAGTTATTTGTTTGGCTATAGAAGCGCTATTAAACCACGTAGAATCATTCAACTGAAGTTCTCGGAGGTAATTATGTGTGTAGAGCGAATCAATAAAAAGTTGATCTTGCTCATTAAAACGTTTAAAGCGGTTCATTACCTCTTCTGGTTTAGTGTACTGCGGGCCCAGTACCACATAGCGCAACTTTACAATATCCTGATCAAGTCTCATGCTCGCTTCTTCGCGTCGGTATAGAGAATCCAACTCTCCTGCAGCTACCACAGTATCCGAGGGACTGAATGAAATAAGATCGAAATAAGACTTTGTGTACAAATCGGTTTTATAGGCTTCAACCAAACGATCTAGGTCCCACTGCACTTCTTCTGGAAGGTTATTTAGTGCATTTTGAAACATCAATTGCTTTACTGCCCACTCACTGATGTAGGCCTCTCTGGCTTCTTTGATCGCCTGTTCATCAGACAAATAAGAAAAATCCGGTAGGTCAACGGCGTAGAGATAAGACCTTCCCACTCGGGCAACGGCTTCTTGATTTGGCTCTTCAGAAACAAACAGCGCACAAGAGGTCATCAGTAGCCCGAAAAAAACTACAAGCAAACTTCGTAAAATCGCAATTCGTTGCATAGTCCAAAAATAGAATAAAGAAGCCGTTATCCTTACCTTTGAGCTTGATGTTAACAGAATTTTCGCACCCAAGCCACGCCTTATGAAACCTTTAAAAAAGATCCGTCTGTTTTGGGATTTCAGAGGCCCCTCTTCACATCAAACGGCCCTTCATTTTCAAGAACACCTTGACGTCTTCCTCAGCGAACTCTCGAGCAAGCATGAATTAAACGTCACTGAGGTGTTACAGCACAATGAAGCCTGGGCAAGCTGCTCATTAGACATAGATGAAACGCAATTGGATCAGGTCAAATCAGCCTTAAAACCTAACAGAGGAAATTACCTATAAAGGAGCGACTACCTTTCCATAGAGGTCAAAATCGCCTGCTTCCAGAATCTCTACGTCAACAAAAGATCCAACCGTCAAATACTGCTTATCAGCTTCTATTAAAACCGTATTGTCTACATCCGGAGAATCAAATTCTGTTCGCGCTACAAAATATCCATCCTCATAGCGATCAACAATGCATTTGAATACCTGGCCCACCTTTTCTTGGTTGAGTTCCCAAGAAATCTGCCCCTGAATCTCCATGATTTCTGAAGCTCTTCGCTCTTTCTCTTCTTCAGGCACATCATCGACTAAGGTGTAGGCATGAGTGTTCTCTTCATGCGAATAGGTAAAACACCCAAGTCGATCAAAGCGTGTGGTCTTGACCCATTCCCTGAGCTCATTAAACGCCTTTTCGTCTTCGCCAGGGTAACCCACTATCAAAGTAGTTCGGATGGCCATACCCGGAACCTTTTCTCTGAAGGTATTCAATAAGGTATTTGTTTTTTCATAGGTGGTCCCGCGTCTCATACTTTTGAGCACTGAGTCAGATATATGCTGCAGCGGAATATCAATGTAGTTACAAACTTTGGAAGAACTTTTGATCACCTCTAAAACGTCTTCTGGAAATCCACTAGGAAAGGCATAATGCAGACGGATCCATTCAATTCCTTCAACTTGCTCTAAAGCGCTCAAAAGCTTAGCCAAAGCCCGCTCTTTGTATAGGTCCAATCCATAATAGGTGAGATCTTGTGCGATCAAAATAAGCTCTTTAACTCCCTTTTTTGCCAATACTTCGGCCTCTTTAACGAGATCTTCAATCGGAGTTGAACGGTGTTTTCCGCGCATAAGCGGAATAGCACAAAACGAGCAAGGACGGTCACAACCTTCAGCTATCTTTAAGTAAGCGTAATGTGTAGGTGTGCTCATCACTCTCTCGCCGAGAAGCTCGTGCTTGTAATTGGCCCCTAATTCTTTCAGTAATTGCGGAAGGTGCTGCGTTCCAAAGTATCGGTCAACGTCAGGAATTTCTTGTTCTAAGTCTGTCATATAGCGCTCGCTTAGACACCCGGTAACGTATACCTTTTCGACGTTTCCGCGCTGTTTCTGATCGACAAAATGCAGAATGGTATCTATACTTTCTTGCTTTGCATTGGCGATGAATCCGCACGTATTAATGACCACAACCTCACCCTCTCCTTCGTGCACTACCGTTTTTCCTGATGCCTCAAGCTGGCCACTCAACACCTCAGAATCGTAAAGGTTTTTACTGCACCCTAGAGTTACAACATTGATCGTTTTCGCACGTAATGATTTCGTTCTCATAAGGGTTACGAAAATAAAGCTTCAACAAAAGCATCTTTATCGAAGACCTTTAGGTCTGTAATTCCCTCACCTAAACCGATGAATCGAACAGGAATGATGAACTGATCGGATATACCTAAAACAACGCCACCTTTAGCGGTGCCGTCGAGTTTGGTTATGGCCAGCGCATTGACCTCCGTTGCAGCCGTAAACTGTTTAGCCTGCTCAAAGGCATTTTGACCCGTAGAGCCGTCAAGTACAAGCATAACTTCGTGAGGGGCATCGTCTAACACCTTACTCATCACGCGTTTGATTTTGCTCAATTCATTCATTAGACTCACTTTGTTGTGAAGTCTTCCTGCCGTATCCACAAACAATACATCTACTTCTTCACGAACGGCTCTAGTCACTGCTTCAAAAGCCACAGAAGCTGGGTCAGCTCCTTCTTGCATACGCACCAAAGGGACCTGAGCACGATCGGCCCAGATCTGCAATTGATCCACCGCAGCAGCTCTAAAAGTGTCTGCAGCCCCAAGCATTACTTTTTTACCCTCTTGGGTAAGCTGATGGGCAAGTTTGCCAATGGTAGTGGTTTTACCCACTCCATTCACCCCTACAACCAATACCACATAAGGTTTTTTGTCTGTGCTATATCCTTGCTTATCCGTCTCGTGAAGGAGCGCCTTAATCTCTTCTTTTAAAAGGTGCTGTAAGTCGTCTGTTCCTAGGTATTTGTCTTGAGCAACGCGCGACTCTATACGCTCTATAATTTTGAGCGTGGTATGCACCCCAACATCTGAGGTAATAAGGAGCTCTTCTAAAGCATCTAAGGTCTCAGCATCTACAGTAGAGCGTCCTGCGACGGCTACAGCGAGCTTACCAAAAAATGATTTTTTGGTCTTTTCAAGGCCTTCCGATAGCTGTTCAGGCTCTTGTTTCTTTTTAAAAGCATCAAACCAACCCATACGGTAAAACTAAAACTTAAGGCATAAAAAAAGCCGCAAAAGCGGCTTGAAATTCTTTTGAGAGCGAATTACTTATCAGACAACCACTCTTTGACTAGCTCAGGAGCCATTACTGATTCAACGAAGGTGTACGCACCTGATTTAGGTGAACGCACCATCTTGATCGCTTTAGTTAGTCTCTTCGAACTTGTCTGTAAACTTGCAACGGTTTTCTTTGCCATCTTACTTAATTTCTTTGTGAACCGTCATTTTCTTGAGAATAGGATTGAATTTCTTGATCTCAAGACGGTCTGGTGTATTTTTCTTATTCTTTGTCGTAATATATCTAGAGGTTCCAGGCATACCAGATGTTTTATGCTCTGTGCACTCGAGAATTACCTGTACTCTATTTCCTTTCTTGGCCATAGCGAACGTTTATTTATTTGATGTATCCTTTTTCTCGAGACGCTTTGAGTACCTCAGAGATTCCTTTTTTGTCGATTACCTTAAGTCCTTTTGAAGAAACGTTTAATGTAACCCAACGATCCTCTTCAGGTACATAAAAACGCTTTTTACTGATATTCACATCAAACCTACGTTTGGTCTTATTGATCGAGAACGATACATTGTTACCGAACATTACTTTCTTTCCAGTAACCTCACAGATCTTTGACATTGTTTTAGCGTTTTACCTGAATTTAGAGTGTGCAAATGTAGTGGTTTTCTTGATTTTGACCAAGCTTGAATTATTTTTTTGCAATTTCACGATAAAGCATCTCTAAAGCCTTTAAACTCGCCTTTTCGACAACTCTCTCGCGTAAGTTTCCAAAATTAAATTCATGAGCAAAAGTATGCTCTTCAGTGCTGATTCCGATAAAGACGGTTCCTACATCAGCATCAGAATCTCCCTTTTCTGGCCCAGCATTTCCTGTGGTAGAAACGGCGATCGAAGCACCGGTTTTTAGTCGTGAGGCTAGAGCCATTTCTTCAGCCACCTCTTTACTCACCACACTATAGGTTTCAATTAATTTGGTCGAAATACCTAACAATTGTGTCTTTTGCATCGTTTGATACGCCACAATTCCTGACACAAAAACTGAGGACGCTCCAGGTGTAGCAGTAAGGTATGAGGCTATACGGCCTCCTGTACAGCTTTCGCAGCTCGCTACAGTCAGCTGCTTTTGACGGGCAAGATTCAAAAGTTGAGGAGCTAATCCGCCTTGTTCTTCGTCTCCAAAGTAAATATCCGATAGCTCATCTGCTATGCGGTCTCCGTAAACCTGAAGTAGCTCTTCTACCTTTTTCAGATCAGCGCCTTTTGCTGTAAGCCTTAAACGAACCCTGCCAAAATTAGGAAGATAGGCCAACGAAAGTCCATCAGGCAAATCAGAAGCAATCGCGTCAATTCGCTCGGCAATGGCACTTTCTCCTAGACCGTATGTAAGTAGTGTTCTATGACGAATACTCAGACTACTCAATGCGGCCAATCGCTCTAGAAGTTCGTGTTTTAGGATGTATTGCATCTCCCGCGGCACTCCGGGTAAAAAGACGGTAATTTTCTTGTTCCCTTCAAACCACATTCCTGAGGCTGTTCCTACACCATTCTTTAAGATTATTGCCTTAGACGGAAGAAGTGCTTGAGTCAAGTTTGCCGGTCGAATTGGGGTTTGAATATGCGTCTCAAAGAGATGCTTGATATGCTCCAAAGCCTCTTGGTTCTCTTCAAGGCGATCGTCAAAAAAGTCGCAAATGGCTTCTTTGGTGAGGTCGTCTTTTGTCGGGCCTAACCCCCCAGTAACAAGAATAAGAGACGCTCTATGGTGCGCAGTGTGCAAGGCTTCTATTATTGCTTCATGTGAGTCTCCACAAACCGAAATGTAGGCCACTTCAAGCCCAATGGTGCTGAATTGCGCAGCGATATAGCTCGCATTGGTGTTGACCACTTGTCCGATCAACAACTCATCACCGATGCTTAAAAGCTCTACCTTCATTTGGTGATTTACTTAATTTTTAAGTCAAAGAAAGACTCGCATTCAATAAAGCCTTCAAGGATATCACCAGAAGCTACAGTTCCCACTCCAGCTGGGGTTCCGGTGAAAATAATATCTCCTTTTTTTAAGGTAAAAAAGGATGAAACGTAAGCGATGAGTTCATCCACTTTCCAAAGCATCAACTCCGTACTCGCCTGCTGCACCACCTCTTGGTTCTTTTGCAGACTAAACGTAAGGCGATCGATAGACTCGTAATTGCCTTTTGAAACCCATTTACCGATGACTGCAGATCCGTCGAACGCTTTAGCCTTCTCCCATGGCAGTCCTTTTTTCTTGAGTTCATCTTGCACATCGCGAGCCGTGAAGTCAATCCCAAGACTGATCTCATTGTAATATTTGTGTGCAAATGCAGGGGCAATATGCTTTCCAACTTTGTGAATCTTTACCAACACTTCAACCTCGTAATGCAACGATTGTGTAAACTCAGGGATATAGAAATCTTGTTCTTTGGGTAATATCGCAGAGTCTGGTTTCATAAAAATAACCGGATCCTTCGGACGTTCATTTTCTAACTCCTCTATATGTGCAGTATAATTTCTGCCGATGCAAATAAGCTTCATGTCAACACGATTTAATAGGTCCCCAATTTAATTTGTGTCAATACTTTTTTAGTATAAAGCGGAAAGTCTGCATTAAGGATCCATCCAAAGTATCCAGGTTCTTGTTCTAAGACAACACTCACCTTAGTTCCTTTGTGTTTTCCGAAGTTGAAAATTGGATCTCCTTCTTCGTCTAGGGCTAACTGACCCGCAAAATCTACACGATCTCTTCTAGCCGTAAACTCAGACAATTCAGAAACGTTTTGAGGTAGATCACCATAACGTTCAAGCTGCGCCAGAAGTACCTCATAGGTTGCCTCAGTATCTGCAAGTGCCGAATGCGCATTTTCAAGCTGTTTATCACAGTAAAATTTATAGGCAGCAGAAAGTGTTCGCTGCTCCATTTTGTGAAAAATCGTCTGTACGTCTACTGAAACCATCTTCTTAAGGTCAACATCGATTCCGGCGCGCAAAAACTCTTCTACCAGCAAAGGGATGTCGAAGCGATCGCAATTAAAGCCTGAGAGGTCACTGTCTTTTATAAGCTCATAAATCGTTTTAGATAAAGCCTTAAATGTAGGCTCATTAACCACCTTTTCATTCGAAATACCGTGTACGGCAACCACCTCATCCGGGATTTCAATTTCAGGATTGACTAGCCAGCTAAACTGCTGCTTATTTCCGTTCGGAAAAACCTTTAGGATCGCAATTTCAACGATCCGGTCTTTAACGATGTTGGTCCCCGTTGTCTCGAGGTCAAAAAAACAAATTGGTTTTTTGAGCGTTAACGCCATATTCCTTTTTCAAAAATTAAACCGCTCTCTTTGGATCCCATTGCTCTAAATAGTCCGCTATATACTTTATAAAGAGTCCTCCGAGTGCTCCATTCACTACGCGGTGATCGTAAGAATGCGACAAATACATTTTATGACGGATTCCTACAAATTCACCTTGTTCAGTCTCCACCACAGAAGGAATTTTACGAATGGCCCCAATGGCCAGTATCCCTACCTGGGGTTGCGGTATGATCGGAGTTCCAAAAACACTTCCGAATGAACCTATATTCGTTACCGTATAGGTCGCGTTCATTACCTCACCGGGCTTTAAGGCATTAGTTCTGGCGCGATGCGCCAAATCATTGACTTTTCGGGCAAGTCCTGAAAGGTTTAAGGTGTCTGCCTCGCGTATTACAGGAACAATAAGATTACCATCGTCGAGTGCAGCAGCCATTCCTATATTGATGGCTTTCTTCTGGATCACGTTTTCTCCATCGAACTGTATGTTCATTTTAGGATACGCCTTCAAGGCACGTGAAACAGCCTCCATAAAAATTGGCGTGAAGGTTAATTTCTCTCCTTCAATACGCTCAAATTCTTGTTTTACGCTCGCTCTCCACTCTACAACATTCGTAACGTCTACTTCAATAAAGCTCTGAACATGAGCCGAAGTTAGGACGCTCTCTATCATATTTTTTGCAGTGAGTTTGGCCATACGGTTGAGCGCTATTCTTTCGTCGCCCTCTGCCGTCTCCAAGCGAACAGCTGCTTTCGTAGCAACAGGAGTTGGTTGCGGTTTTTCTTCAGTAACAGCATCGGGTAGTGCAGAATCAGGAACCTCGACCGGTGCTGAAGCGCTGGATTTTCGTTGAGAGATATAGAGGAGTATATCATCTTTAGTTATGCGATGATCTAGACCGGTTCCTTCGATTTGATCCAGTTCTGCAGCCGTTAATCCCTCTTGCTCAGCAATACTGCGTACCAAGGGAGAAAGAAATCCTTTAACATGACTTGAAGCCGGCGCAGCACGATAAGACGGGGCACTTACCTCTTTCGTAAAGTGCTCTATTTGCGCCACAGATTCCTGATCAATACCTTTTACCTCGGGCTCCTTATCAACAACTGGCGCTGTGTAATCTTCTTTTATTTCTTGGTCGGCTTTTTCAGGGACGGCATCTTCAGAACCGGTTGTGGCTACGATAAATAATGGCTGTCCGACCTTAACCACATCATCTGCTTTTACACAAAATTCAACAATATTGCCTGAAACCTCTGAAACTACCTCAGAATCTACCTTGTCGGTGGCAACTTCTACCACTGCCTCATCAACGGCAACAGTATCCCCTATGTTTTTCAGCCAGGCGATCACCGTGGCATCAACAACACCCTCACCCATCTCTGGTAAGACAACTTCAATCTTTGGCATAAAGGCAAATTTAGGAATTCAGTTCAACTAATCTTGCAGTAAAACGCGATTACTGATACTGCGGCCAAGGGTAATTTCATCCGCGTATTGCAGCTCATCACCCACAGCCAAGCCTCTCGCTAGCGTACTGCACTTGACTGAAAATTCTTTGAGCTGTTTGTGGATATAAAATTGCGTCGTATCTCCTTCCATCGAGGCGCTTAATGCAAAAATCACCTCGTCTACAGCCTCTGTTTTCAATCGATCTACGAGACCTGCAATAGAAAGATCTGAAGGACCTATTCCGTCCATAGGTGAAATTTTACCTCCCAATACGTGATACAGTCCTTTGTATTCGGCCGTAGCCTCAATGGCCAACACATCTCGGATATCTTCTACAATACAAACCAGTCGTTCATCGCGCCTTGGATCGGAGCAAATAACGCATAGCTGGTCATCGGAGAGCGCATTGCATTTTTTACAATGTCGAATTTCTAAGCGTAAAGATTTCAGCGCATCCGCGAGATCTAAGGCTTGAGTTTCTGGACGTTGAAGTAAATGAAGGGCCAACCTCAACGCGGTTCTTTTTCCAATACCCGGAAGCTGGGCAATGTGATCTACCGCTTTTTCCAATAACTTAGAACCGTATTCCATAAATCAAAAATACGGCGAACACCCATGACTTCGATCCAAATCAGTATACTTCTTCTCCTCTATTTCGGACTCTTATTTCTCATTTCTTACTTCACGGGTAAGAACGACAGCAACGAAACCTTTTATAGCGCGGGAAAAAGCTCTAAATGGTACTTAGTGGCCTTCGGAATGGTAGGGGCCTCATTGTCAGGAGTCACTTTTATTTCTGTTCCGGGTTGGGTGGGAGCCACTCAGTTCACCTACCTCCAAGTCGTCTTGGGATATTTTTTCGGTTACCTCATTATAGCCTACGTGCTACTCCCGCTTTACTATAAAATGGGCTTGCGCTCGATCTACGAATATTTAGGCGAACGATTTGGGTCTAACAGTCAAAAAATCGGTGCCTTTTTCTTTTTCCTTTCACGAGTTTTAGGAGCAGCGTTTCGCTTGTATCTCGTCGCCATAGTGTTGCACCACTTTGTATTTGAATCCTTTGGAATTCCCATAGAACTCACCGTGGTCGTATCTGTCGCCCTCATTTACGCCTATACCTTTAGAGGGGGGATTAAAACCATTGTAATCACCGACACCCTGCAGACCCTTTTTATGTTAAGTGCACTCGGACTCGCCACCGTATTGATTCTACAGAAGTTAGATACCTCTGCTATAGCGTTTATAAACTCGGATGCTTTCACCAACTACAACCAGATTTTTGTGTTCGATGACCCCATGCATAAGAGTTATTTTTTCAAGTCATTCATAGGTGGTGCATTCATCACCATTGCAATGACAGGACTTGACCAGGATATGATGCAAAAGAACTTGAGCTGTAAGAACCTGAAAGAGGCACAACTAAATATGATTGTATTCAGTCTCGTTCTTATTTTAGTTACGGGTCTATTCGTCTTCTTAGGCAGTCTTCTATTTCACTATAGCGATGTTCAAAACATTCCTATTCCCACATCAAATGGTGTAGTAAAGACAGATCTCTTATTTCCTGAAATAGCCTTGAATCACTCCCTTGGTCTCGGCATAGGGATCACCTTTTTTCTCGGACTCATTGCTGCAGCTTATAGCAGTGCAGACAGTGCTTTAACCGCCTTAACCACCTCTTTTTGTTTAGACTTTTTAGCCCTAGATCAGCACCCACAAGCAATGCAGGTCAAGAGAAGAAAACAAGTACATCTAGGGATAGCCGTGTTACTCATAGGTGTGATTATAAGTTTCACCTACTTCTTGAGTGATAGCGTCATTGATAGTTTACTAACGATCGCCGGATACACTTACGGTCCGCTTTTAGGAATGTTTGCTTTTGGAATTCTAACGCCCTAT
>Ga0181571_10000966_pt1 | contig 20070 bp, 13 predicted proteins | sample 101ome_17_FD_132440 | JGI IMG/M metagenome (GOLD analysis project Ga0181571, IMG submission 132440) | Coastal salt marsh microbial communities from the Groves Creek Marsh, Skidaway Island, Georgia - 101407AT metaG (megahit assembly) | ecosystem: Environmental > Aquatic > Marine > Intertidal... | reverse complement strand
TTGCACCGAGGACCACCAGTGGATACACAGGGCGGGCGCGGTGACGCAGTTCGGCGGGCCCATCGCGCACGGCCTGCTCACGGCGTCGCTCCTACCGGCGCTGATGGATGGGGTGCTGCCGCGAATGGGATGGGTGGCGCAGGAGATCAACATGGGTTTCAACCGGCTCAGGTTCGTGTCGCCGGTGAAGGTGGGCGCAAGGGTGAGGGCCAGCGCGAAGGTGGTCAGCGTGCGACGCCTGGGGAAAGGCGCGGGTGGAAAGGGACCGGACGGCACGGAGACGGTTGTGTCCGTCGCGGTTTCAACCGACGAGGACTCGGACGCCAAGCCGGCTATGACCTGCGAGTGGGTGACGCGCCAGTACGCGAGGTGACGATGGCGTGACGACGGCGTGTTAGTGGTAGTAAGTGTTAGCTGCAGAACTAAGAAGAACTAAAGAAAAGAATCCAACCCTCTCAGGAATCCAAAGCCTCCCCTCCTCGCGGATCAATCCTCGTCCCCGCCCGGCCCGCCGCCCTTGGGTCCTCCAGCCTGCTTCGCCATGATGATCTGGTCAACCCTGAGCACGGTGCACACAGCCTCGGTCGCGAGCTTCAGCGCCCACCACTTGACCAGGTAGACGTCCGCGATGGACTCCTTCGCCTGCAGGTCGCACCACTGCGCCTCGTGGGTCACGTCGACGCCCGCGGTTGTCTCGCCGTTGGCGTGAGCCGCGTAGAGATTGTAAACCACGTCGGTGGCGTTGAGACCCGCGTTCTCGGCGAGGGTCCTGGGCACAACCTCCAGCGCCCTCGCGAACTTCTCGATGGCGTACTGGTCCAGGCCCGTCTGCTTGCGTCCGAACGCCGCGAGCCTGTGCGCGAGCTCAATCTCGGTGGCGCCGCCGGCGGGGAGGGTTCTGGAGTCCTTCGTGAGAGCCTTGTACGCGTTGACCCCGTCGTCGACCGCGCGCTCGATGTCGTCCATGGCGTTCTCGGTGGATCCGCGGAGGATGACGGTGGAGACGCGGGAGGTCTTGTCGTTCTGCTTGACGACGACGCACTTGGTCCCGCCAATCTCGATGAGGTCGATGGAGGAGACGTAGCCGAGCTCGTCAGCCTGGGGTCGGCCGAGCTTGATGATGCCGGTGGCGTTGGTGGCGCGGCAGAACCTTCGGAGCTCGAACTTGGAGGTGATCTTGATGGCCATGAGGTTGTAGCGCTCGATGAAGTGCATGGCCATCTCGCCGAAGGACTGGCCGGAGACCACAACCTTCGCGCCGGTTTCGGCGATTTGCTTGATGTACTCCTCCATCTTCTTCTCCTCGCCGAGGGAGTAATCCTCGAGCTCCTTACCGCTGGAGATGAGCACGGTGCCCTTGGTCTCCGTGGAGGAGGTGTCCACGGCGCAGCCGAACACGGCAACCTTGGCGTCCTTCACGTGCTTCACGGTTCCCTCCACGTCGCGGCGAATCACCATACCCTGGACAACCTCGTTCTCGTGGAGCGACGATCCGATGACCTTCGCCACCCGGACGTTGTCCACGTTGAAGTTGAGCTGGTTCTTGGGGCACACGTCGATGCACGCCTCCGCGCAGGTCTTCGCCAGGATGCTCTCGTACCCGAACTGCTTGGACGAGAGGGTACCCTTGATGCGGTCAGCCACCGCGGCGACGTCGCGAATGTCCAGCGTCTCCGACCCGGGGATGATGAGCTCCTCCATCCACTTGAGCGCCTGCTCCATAGCCTTCTCGTAACCCTCGATGATCTCCGAGGGGTGGAGGCCGTCGCGAATGAGCTCCTCGGCGTTGCCCAGCAGCTCGCCGCCGAAGGTCACCACCAGGTTGGTGCCGTCGCCAATCTCCTGCTCCTGCGCCTGCGCCGCCATGACCAGCAGCTTAGCCGCGGGGTGCGCAACCTCGAGCTCGCGGACGATGACCGCCGCGTCGGAGGTGACGAAGAGCTTGTCGAGGTGGTTGATGACCATCTTGTTCATGCCTGTCGATTCGTTCGGGAAGTGAGGAAAAGTGAGGTGAGCACGCGGGAAGGGGCACGGCGGGGCGGCGGCAGTCAGATCGCGGCTGCGGAGAAAAAGTTGACCGCCGGTTGGAGGCGGGGTTTTGTTTTTTTGAAGATCTGGGGCGAGCGACACGCACCGTTGGGACCGAGGGAGGTGCGGGTGATCTTGGAGAGCTGCTTGCACGCCTCCACGTTCTTGATCACCGCCTCATCGAGCCCGGACAGGTGCTTGTGCCCGTCCTGAGTGGTTAGAAAGGGAACGGGGGTCGAGGTCAGCGATTGGTTCTTGGAGGCTGGATGCCGCAAAAGGTCCCGGTTCAGATCTGGGCCGACGCGCGACGCGCGGGAGCGCGATCGCGCGCGACGACTGCCCCGGATGCCGATACGGCGGTCGGTAATCGCCACGACGATGGTATTGATCGCGCCCGACAACTCGTGGACCGCGGGGACGGCCCCATGGGTCCAGGGAATCCGCTCGGGGGGCGTCGGCGCCGGGTCAAAGGGGCTCCGCCCGCCACCCCGTTTTCGCGCCGAGGGGGGCATCGGCGGGACGGGGCCGCGATCTGCGCGAGGGGCCGCACCTTGAGCATGGCCTGAAGGCCGTACGGCATACCAGCCATGATGACCGGATGTCTCTGTCCTCTTTCGACCTTTAGTCGCTGGCCGCCGAACGTTCCAGGCGCCTTGGAGAGTGGCCCCGCGCGGGGGCCGGCCGAAGCTTTTTGAACTGCGCCGAGCTCTCGTCCCGTCAGGTTGGTATCGGCGACGACTGCAGCTGGGTCCGTTTTCCCGCTTCAGTCCAGCGCGCACCGAAGCGAGAGGGCTCACACCGCGTCGATATCATGAACGTGCGCGCCCCGAGCCTACCCGTCGCGAATATTTGCCCCCGGCGTTCATCCCGACCCTAGACCCCGGCCGTGCTCCGTCGCCGCCCCATGCCCGCAGCCTGGTCGGATAAATTTATTAACACCCGCGACTTCTCCCCAAACTCGGGCAGCAGGACGACGACGTGTCGAGATACTACCGGTCAATCACGCGATACGAGGCGCTTCGCATCGTCGCCGACGCCGCGCACCTCCCGCTGCTGATATTCTTCGCGCTGTTTTTCGCCGCGGGGGTGTACGTCGGGCGCTGGTCGGTGGTCCTCGAGACGCGCCAGCGGAGAAAGCACCTGGCGGAGGCGGTGCGAGGCATCGTCGACGGGGTGCTCGCGGGAACGTCCAAGACCGAAGGCGCGGTCGAGGACGACGGCAAGGCGACGCGTGAGATCATCGAAGGCGTGCTCGAGGGCCTGCGCGCGGGCGGGGCGGCGCGCGCGGGGGGCACCGGGAGGGCGTCGTCGTCGGCTGCGAATGGACGATCCGTTCGTCGCGGCGCCGCGGACGCAGCGAGCGGAGCCACGGGCTCGAGCGCGAGACGGAGGGTCCGGGCCGAGCGAACCACGGATTCGTTCGACGACGTGCTGAGCCGGGAGCTCAGGAGCGCCGAGGCAGCGGCTGCCGCGACGAAGGGTAACGTCCACGAGGCCGGCGCCGAGAACGAGAACGAGAACGAGAACGAGAACGAGAATGAGAACGAGAATGAGATTGAGAACGAGAACGGGAACGACGCCGAGGCTCTCGTCGAGGACGTGGAGATGATGGACGCGGCGACACCGAGCGCGAGCTCCGCCGGCGCGCGGTCCGGGGCTCCCAACACGAGGGCCCCGGCGATCCGCGAGGATCCCGTCAAGCACGACGACGAGCATGCATACGAGGATGACGAGGAAGGCGACGGGTCCGGCGACGACGACGAGGTCGTGTCCTCTCGAGCCGCGGATCCCCCCGCGGAGGTCCCGGAGTCGCCCACCCGGACGCACGCGAGGGAGGCGGAGTGGGCCACGCGTCAGGCGGAGATCGAGCGCCAGCGCGCCGAGGCGCTGCGGCGAAAAAAGGCGGCCAAGTCTGCTCGACTCGTAAACGAACGCGTCGAGACGTACAGGCGCGGGTTGGAAGAGAGAGAGGCTTTGGAATCGGCGATGGGCGACGCTCGCGCGGAGGCGCAGAGGTCGTTCGAGCGCGACGGGGTTCACGACCTCGCGTCCGCGGGTTGCCTGGAGCACGCCTTACACCGCCTCGGCTTACTCCCCGACCCGGACGAAGATCGAGACGCGGGCAAGGTTGAGGCGGCGTACAAGAAGGCGCTGGCGAGGAACCACCCGGATCGCAGCGCCAGCAGGGGCGACGACCTGCGCGCCAGCGCCCGGTGCGAGGAGGCGTTCAAGCTTCTGCAGGCGGCGAAGGCGCGGTGGGACGCGGTGGGTAAACCGACGGGCTCGAGGGCTCGGCGGATGGCGGCGTCGGCGCTGGGCGGGAGCTACTCTCGCGCGCCCTCGGGTCCCGCCCGGCAGCCGCAGTCGTCCTCGAGGTCCGCGCACACCTTCACCAGCCCGCACACCTTCACCGAGAAGGGAGGACGCAGCTGGCAACCCGGGGGATCGACCCCGGGGGGATCGACAAACCCGGGGGATGGCTACGGCGACGCGTGGAGGGAGCAGGCGAAGAGGACCGCGGCGGCGACGGCTGACGCGCTCAGGCGGGAGGAGGAGCGGATGCGCCTCGAGCTCGAGGAGCAGCGCAGGCTCGAGCGCGAGCGGGAGGCGCGAGAGGCGTTCGAGCGCAAGCTGCGGGAGCTGGGCCGGAAAACCTCGGGGGGAGACGACGCGACGTGGGTGCAGGGCAGCGACGCGTCAGAGGAGGGCACACCCAGGCACCCCGCCGCCGCAAACGGGAAGGATGACCGAAAGAAGCGACCGCCGCCCAACGATTTCCAATGAGTGGCAATAGGGAGGGAGTACTTGTAGACGTGTCGTCGTCGACGAAAAAAATGCGCTATTCGCTAAGCTAACTCTTATACATGGGGAGCCGACGTTTCCGGCTCTCGTTCGGCGTTTAAAAAAATCATCAAAGCACGAAGCCTCGAGCGTGGATGGCGAGGTGGACGGAGCCGCCCGGCGGCTTCAACGCGCCGCGCTTGATCCTCGGAATCTCCCGCAACTTCTTCGGCCGCATCGCCGTCGCGCGTGCCACCCTCATCGCGTCGCCCGCGCTCGCCACCCTCCGCTCCCGCTCACTTCCGCCGTCCGCGCGATTGGCACCCCCCAACTTGGCGGACCTCGACCCCAACTTGAATTCGGTCGACGCCGCCGCCTTGAGCGCCTCGTAGGACCCGTACCACCAAACCTTGCTCCGGATCATGCGGGACGCCACCTGCGCGCCTATCCACGGAACCGCCCTGAACGGCGCCATCGCCGCGCACACCGCGCCGATGGACGCCGCGCCGATCGCGAACCGCGAGCCCAAGCAGTCCGAACGCTCCGACTTTCGCTCCGACTTTGCGACTCGGACACCCAACGCATCCCTCGTCGCGGCGTACGCGGCCCACTCGGCGGCCCACGCCGCTCCGACGGGGAGATTCCTCGCGGCGGCGCGCGCGAAGACGGCCGCGCGCGCGGCGAGCGCGGCGGCGGACGCGGGCGCCGCGCACGCCGCGACCACCGCGGGCGCGAGCGCGGTGGCGAGGAAGATGGACGGCGCCGCGGGCAGCGCTTGCATGGCGGCTTGCATGGCGACGCCGTACGCGACGCTGGTTGGGGCGGTGGCCCTGAGAGCGGCGAGGGCGGCGAGCGCGGGCGTGGCGCCCGCGGCTCCGTTGAAGGCGAGGTGCGCGGCGGTGTTGCACGCGACGTAGATGCCCACGCGTTCGGCTGCGAAAAGCGCGGGTTGGGAGAAAAGTTCAGTCAGTCGTCGGGGATTTGGGGCGGCGGGTCATTGACCCCACTCGACAGACGCGTTCTCGACAGACGCGTTTTGCGACATCGTGCCAACCTAGTTCCGTGAGGGGAGGGATGGAGGCTCACCGGTGCTCTTAAGGGCGTCAAACTTGGGCTTGCGAGTCTCAATCTTCGATGGCTGGGTGACGTCTAGGACGGCGATCTCGCGTGACGCCTCAAACTCAGTGGGGAGGCTCAGGCTGAGCGGGGTCATCGTCATCTTCTGCGACGTGTTCCACTCGCCCGAAGCGTAGGTACGCGCGGAGAGAGGAGGCTCGTCTCTTGGCGTTTGGCGCGAGTCGCACGAAGCGAACGGTACAGGCTTGATTCAAGACCTGGCCGCGACGCTTTTTGGCCCGAAGGCCCGCACCCGAGGGTGTGGCGTGCTACTCGCGCTTTGGTTTGTGCGCGCATGGTGCAATCCGCGTTGCGTTTGACGAAGAAACGCGTGAACAGAATTTTCACGCGTTTTCGCGTTCAGATCCTCGCTCTCTGATTCTATGCGATCCAAGTCTGGTTTTTTCGCGGAAAACTGCGAGCGGATGGATAAGACATTTTTTGTGCTCAGAGTTATTCCCAACCGCCACGCGTTTTATCGGGGATTCTAATTTTTGGTATCGAAACGATTTTCCAGCAGGTGGCCTTTTGCTTGGCATGGGTGCTCAACTCGTACAACTCGTACTCGTACCACTCGTAGAGGCTTTAATCACGGAGCGGAGGGAGCGGGTGGGGGCACGGCCCGGGGCACGTCCGCGTCCTCCCCGAACTCCTTCCTGACTATCGACTCCGAATCCGCCACCATGGAGTGCAGTCGCAGCCTCACCGCCGCATTCTCAGCCTCGATCTCGCCCAACTGCTCCTTCCAACGCGACTCGTCCTCAGCCTCCTCCGCCGCGCGACCCGACTGCCTGATCACGATCTTCACAGCCTTTGGTGGCGGCTGCGCGGGCGGCTTAGCGTTCGACGCCCGCGCCCTCGCCGAGGCTGCCCCGCTTCGAGGCGGTTTGTCCGCCCCCGCCCGCCTGCCCGGCTGCGCCTTGAACACAGTCGCGGCGTCCGCCGAGTACGACCCGCCGTAGAAGTACTCGTACTGGCTCTTGGCGGACTCGCGCTCGCGCTCAGCTTTCCTCGCCCTCGCAGCCTCCGCCGCCTCCCTCGCCTCCCTCGCGTACTGCGCCACCGCGGACGCCGCGGACGATTTATTAAACCCTGGACCCGACTCGCCGCCAGCCTCCGCGGGCCTCACCGCGGAAACGGGGGGCTTGTCGCCCTTGCTTCCCTCCCTCGGCGCCACGTCGGGGAACCACGGCCGGTGCCGGTTCGACCCGTCCGACAGCGCCAGCGGCTTCATACCCATGATCCTCGCCACGCCCACGGATTCCTCGCGGCGCAGACGGGCGGCGTCCCGCGCGAGGCTCTCCTCGGCCGTCCAGGCGAAGAGTTGCGCGGGTTTCTCTTCGAGTCGAAGCGCGAGCGCGGCGACGGACTCGTCCAGTCGCGCCATCGTCCGCGCGTTCCCCTCCGCCTTTCTCGCCACCTCCTTCTCGGTGGCGTCCAGCTCGAGGACCAGGCCGGCGAGCTTTTCGTGCCTCGCGCGCGACGCGGCGTCCACGTTGGCCGCCTTCATCCGTTCCGCGAGGCTCTCCGCCTCGAGTCTGAGCCTCGCCACCTCCTCGGCGGCTTCCTTCTCCGCGCGCGACGCCCTCGCGAGCGCCGCCTCCGCCTCCCTGGTGAGCGCGTCCACGGATTTGCGATCTAATCCGGTGCCCGAGGAGGACGCGGATCCGAGCTCCAGCTCGAGCTGCTCGCGCCTGGCCCGCTCCTCGCGCAGTTCCGCGACGGCCGCGTCCCTCGAGCACCGCGCCGCGTCGAGCTCAGCCTTGAGCCCCCGGGACTCCGCGGCGGCCGCCTTGGCGTTCGCCTCGGCGGAGTCCACCCTGCGACGCATCCGCTCCACGTCGCGTTTGCAAGCCTCGGAGACGGCCTCGGCCTCGGCGGCGACCGTCGCGGCTCTCACCGCGACGCCGTCGCGTTCGCCATCCTTCGCGGCGACGCGAGCTTCGTACTCGGCGGATCTTCGAAGCGCCGCGTCTCGCTCCGCGGACACCTCGCGTAACGCCTCGGCGAGGCGCGTCCTGTCGCGGGCGGCCGCCTGTAGCTCGGCGGTGTGTTCCGACTCGTGCTCGTCGAGGCGCCCGGCGATCTCCTCGGCGTCGTGGCGCATGGACCGCATCTCGACTTCGAGCTCCGTCCTCGCCATGGACGCGGCGGCGGCTTCGTCCCTCGCGGCGGCGAGGAGGCCGAGCGTGCGCGAGAGTTCCTCGCGAAGGGACGCGATCTGATCGTTCGCGTCGTTCAGATGGCACTCGAGCGTCTCTCGGGCTTTTTCCACCCTCGCGCGTTCCCTGGACTCAGCCTTGAGCGCAGCCTCCAGGTCGCCCTTCTCCTCGCCGAGCCGCCTCGAGATTTTATTCGCCGCCGCGAGCTGCGCCTCGAACCGCGCGCGCTCCGAAGCGACGAGCTCGCGCGACATCGGCGCGCCCTGGGACATCAGCAACTCCTGGGACAGCGCGTCGGCGTCAGCCTTGGCCCTGTCCAGCTCGGTGGCCAGCGCCCGGGATCCGACGTGCGCTTCCCCCGCGCTGGTCCACGCCTCGTCCAAATCTCTCGCCACGCTCTTCGCTCGCTCCTCGTGTCGCCTCAGGTCCGCGCGCGCCTGCTCCAGCTCGACTCTGAGGCCCTCGGCCTCTGCGTGCGACTGCATGGCGACGGCCGTCGCCGCGGCCGTGGCGGACGTGTGCGGGGAGGTACTCCCGGGTACTCCCAAAGTCCGATCGTCCGTCGCGTCCGCGGCCATGCGGGAAAACACCGCGGCTGAGGCGTCCTTGGCCCTCGCATCGGCCTCGAGGTGATCCCTGCTGGAGGCGCCCTGCGTCGAGTAGTACGCCGCGGCCGCGGCGGCGTTGGTCGCGGCCGACGCCGACAGCTGCGCCGCCGCCGCTCGAGCCGAGTCCGCCTCCTCCCTCGCGACTTTGACCTCCCCCCGCGCCGACTCCAACGCCGCCTCCGCGGCGCGAAGACTGATCTTCACCTCCACGAGCTCGGCCTTCGCCTCCACGCCCGCGGTCTCCAGGTTGAGCGCACCCGCGGCCTCGGCGGCGGCGGCGGTCTGCCGGGCGCGAGCCTCCGCCGCCGCGGCTCGACCCTCCGCGACTTTCACCTTTTCCTCGGCTACGTCGGCGCGCCACGCCGAGTCCTTCGACTGCCGCCTCGCCTCGCGCGTCTCCTCCCTCGCGGCGGCGAGCTCGCGCTCCGCGTCCGCCGCGCGTCGAAGCGCCTCGGCTCGGAGCGTATCGTCCCCGGGTGCCGACTTTTCGTCCCCGGAATACGACGCGGAGAGCCTCGGCGACGTGGATGCCGATTTGATCGGAGTCGCAGCTTTCGCGGCGAGCGCCTCGGAGACCCGCGCGGCGGCCACGGCGGCAGCCTTGGCCCTCTCGAGCTCCTCCGATAGGTTCTCCGCGCGTCGACGCCACTCGTCCCGCTCGCGCTCGAGCTCTGCGACGCGACCGCCGTCGTCGATCGGGGGGGCCCGGGGAGTCGCGGGAATGATCTCCGGTTGCTCGTCCAGCTTCGCCCTCAGTCGCTCGACCTGCTCCGCCGACGCCTCGAGCGCGCGCTCCGCCTCCGTCCTCCTCCTCCTCTCCTCCGCCAGCTCGGCGCCGACGGCCTCTTCCCTCGCGATCTTGTCCGCCTCCGCCTCGACGTCCTCGAGCTCAGCCTCCGCGACGGCTTGCTCCCGGGCCGATACCAGCCGCTCCCGTTCGGACACCGCGTCTTGACGCTCGATGGCCCTGTCGAGCTGCGCGGAGACGTTCCTGAGCTCCTCCTCGAGCTGCGCCACCTTGAGGTCCGACGCGAGCGTGCCCCCGCCGTCGCCCCCCCCCGCGGCGGCGAGTCGCGCGCGAAGCTCGGCGACTTCCTTCTCGGCGGCGGCGAGATCCCGCTCGGCGAGCACCGCTCGATTCTCCGCCTCGCGCCGCTTCTTGTCCGCGGCCGCCGCGCGCATCTTCGCCACGGACTCCGTGCGGGTCATCTGCGACCCGTCACCGCCGCCGCCGCCGCCCGTGGAGCTCACCTCCGCGGGCGAGGACGACGAAGCGCCCGCGCCTTCGCCGTCGCCCTCGCTGCCCGAGCTCGCGTCCGGCGTCGCGTACGTGGCTTCCGGGTTCTCCGTCGACATCGCCGCGGACCCGCCCGGCGTGCCGCTCATCTCGTGCAGGATGGCCTGCACCGTGGCGTCGATCGCGGTCAGGACGGCGTCCACGAGCTTGGGGTCGTCCGCGTGCAGGATCACCTCGCGCTGCGCGTCGTTCGCGGCGACGACCAGTCCGAGGGATCGCGCCGACGCGCGCGTCCAGCTGCCGATGGACTGGAACGGGAAGTTACCCAGCGTCCCCTTCTTGCCCTCGAGCCGTACGCCGCGCCTCGATACCTCCACCGCCACCGTCGCGAGCTTCTTTCCCTCGCGGTCCTGGATGCGGAGCCCCGCGAAGGTGCTCGAGGCGCCCGACATCTTTCCTCGGCGCTCTTACTAGATTCCCCCCGGTTCCGGCACCCCGGTCCCGAGGGGGGCGGGGCGACGGGCGCGCGAATGCCTCTTTGGGTCGACGCGCTGAACCCGTCGGCTTCGCGCCTCGATGTTGGAGGCTTGTGACGATGCGTCCGCGGGGGTAGATATCGCGCGCGTCAGTCTGTGGTGTCCCCGCGACGGCCGACGACGGTCCGAGAGTGCGCACGCCTGACGGTTCTCACCGTTTCGGGGATGTAACAAGTGCCGAAGAAAAATAAATCGAAGCGCTGCCAAACCGCTCCTCCGTAACGGTCATCTGATGCTCCGTATGGATTCCAGTGTTGAAATATTGCGAAATAACCAAAAATTGCCAAACGCGCTTCGCGCGGCTGCGGGCATCGGAACCTCTCGTTCGGATGAGGGAAGAATAAAAAGCGCGCCCGCGGCCGTCGAGAGAGGCAACAACGATGAGCGCAACGGTGCAACCCTCCGCGGTGGCGCGCGGGTGGGCGGAGAGGCGTGGTTTACCCCCGCGACGCGTCCGCAGGAACCACGCCGGCCGCCTGGCTCCCCACTTCGCCAACGTAAGACCCGCGAAGTTCGTCTTCAGCAGCGGGGGCGGCATGGGCCTGCGCGAGGGCGCCCCGGAGGAGACGCACCGAGATTCGCACCAACCGCCCCTCCCCTCGGCGGTCTACAACCCCAACCAGGGAAAGACCAAGGGCGACGACGAGATGCCAGAGCTCTTGAACAACGTCGTGCACGAGCGCGGCGGACGGATCCGCGCGCACGCGTCCAAGTGGGACTCCCTTCGCGACGAGCTCGGCGCCGCGAAAACCTCCTTCGGCATGAGCCTGGGCGACCCGTTGGGCAAGAATGCCGCGTCAGCCGGGCCCAAGGTATCGACGGAAGCGACGCGGGGCGACGGCGAGACCGCGGACGATACCCCTCCCGCGACGGGTAAGGCGGCTAAGCCCGCGGAAGAGCTCGAGGAGCTCTTGATGTCCAAGATGAGGACCACGCGCCCGACCGGCGAGACGAAGAAGTCGCAGCAACCCGCGAAGGCGAAGAAGGAGGAGCCGAAGAAGGAGAAGAAGGATGCGTTCTCAGCCGCCGTGGAGATCAAGGCGAAGGAGCGCGAGGAGAAGGAGAAGAGGGATAAGAAGAATAAGACGACGAAAAAGAAGGACGAAAAGAAGAAGACGAAGCGCGTGCTCGCGTTCGAGAAGAAGGACTGGACCAGGACCGTCGTGGAGGGCGCCGAGCTTCTCCTCCTCTCCGTCGCCGGCGGCGTCAAAGCCGCGCAGGCGCTCGCGTCCCGCCGAGAACTCGCCGCGCGTTCCACCAAGCGAGGAGTCGCGAGGAACGGGACCGCGACGGTGGCGGTGGCGACATCGCCTTCCACTCCCGCGCGTCCCCCGCCCGCGGCCATCGCGCAGTTGGGATGGGCCGCGGACGGCGCGCTCATCGGCGCTCTCGCGGCGAGTGCGTTTCTGCGGAGGACGGGCGCGAGCAACAACGTCGTCGGCCGGGTGGTGGACGGATCCGTCGCGGTATCCTCGGAGACGCCCGCGAGCGTCGGCGTCGGGGTCGAGTCGGCACCCCTCTCGGCACCCCTCTCGGCACCCGTCGTGGACCCCGCGGACCTCGAGTCGGTCATCGCGAGGGTTCGCGCCAAGTCCCGGCGCCTTCGCGACGAGCTCTCCAACTCTCGCTTGGAGGCGGCCAAGGCGGCGGAGGCTGCCGTGAAGGCCGCCGCGGCCTCCCCGGGCTCCTCCGCCGTGGAGCCCGACAAGCTCAAGGACGTCTTGAAGGCTGTGAACCTCGCCCTCGAGGAGAAGGACGAGATGGAGAAGGCTGTGCAGCTTCAGAAGGCTGCGATGGAGGCGACGGCGCGAGCCGAGGCTGCGGAGCGCATCGCGAAGGACAACGCGGAGCGAGCCAAGATGGCGGAGGAGCGAGAGGAGAAGATCGCGGATCGGTTCTCCAAAGAGGCCGACCGTGCGCTCGAGTCCCTGCGATACCTGTCGTCCCTCAAGGACCAGCGGCCCATGGAGACGTGGACCACCGAGACCACCGTTCGAAGGACCGGGCCCGGTCCCTTCCCCCCGGGATTTAACCCGGATACGGCGGCTGCGGCGGCCGCAGCCGCCGCCGCACAGCAGCAGCAGGTCCAGCAGCAGCGGGCTAACTCCCTCGGCGCAGGTCAGGATAGGGGATACATCGAAGCTTTCGACGTGGAGATTGGCCTCGATGTCGACGAGGTGCGGCGCGAGGCGGAGTGGCTCGGGTCCGGTTCGGCGGCTGATGCTGATGCAGAGATCGATTCCGACGACGAGGAAAACGTTCGGCGCGGCGTGTGATTCGTCGCGACGGCTCTCGGGCGCCGCCCCCGGCCGTCGACCTATTACCGTCGAGGTCCGGCGTCGCGCTCGATGTCGCGCGTGTTGTGTGTATGTGTTGTAGAGAGACAAGGAGCCCTCTGCGGTGGTAACAATATGTAGGCTTTTGTTCGAGTCAGGCAGGCACCATTTGCAGGCACCGGCGTTGTTAGGGATACTTTTATTGATTTGGGATGTCAGCTCCCCTTCCCCTGTCCACTTCAACGGGCGCCGAGAGCATCATGCCGATTCCGGTCACCATCCTCACGGGGCGGATCGGCGCTGACGCCCGTCCTCCGCGCGGGCGCGTGCCCATCCCCCGCGCGAGGGCCGGGATCCGCGACGTAAACCCCCGGGGCGGAATCGCGCCCGAGCCCCGCCGCGTCGACGTCACCGATACCCGCAGACGCGCGACCGCGTTCGCCGCTGGATCCGTCGATGACCTCGACGCGGACGACGACGACGACGACGATCCGAAGATGAGCAAGGAGGAGCTCAAGCGACGCGCCGTCAGAGCCAGCGCCCCTCGGGAAACCCCCGAGGCGACGCGCGCCAAATCTTCGTCGGGCGCGGCATCCCTCCTGCCCCAGCTGGTGGACGGCGCGGAGGTCTTCTTCCTCCTCACCGCGGGTGGCACGCGCGCGACGAGCGCCTACGATAACGCCCAGCGTCGCGCCGCGTACGTGGCCGCCAACCCGTCCGCTCCGCCGCCCCCACCCGTCCCCGTCTCGGCGTGGGCCGCGGATGCCGCCCTCTTCGGCGCAGTCGCCGCCGGCGCCGTCATCCGCCGGAGGTCCCAAACGCCGGACTCTGAGCCATCGGGCCCGGGCGCGACCGCGCGCGCTCGTCGCAACGCGGAGGGCTACGCGCCCACCGGCGTCTTCGCGCGCGTCAAGAACCTCGAGATGAGCCAGGACCGGATAGCCGCGTCGGTCGATCGGGCCAATCGCGACCTGAGCCGAGTGTCCACTCGCATTCGAGCCACGCGTCGGGAACTCTCCCCGTCGCTGCGTAAGGTGGAGGCGCGCACGGAGGAGCAGGCGCAGTACTCGGCGGCCATGGAGCGGCGGCTCGCGACGCTCGGGGACGAGGTCAAGGCTGCGCAGGAGACGATGATGGCGCTCACGGATATGACGGCGAAGCAATTCGGAGCGCTCTCTGCGGCGGTGAAGGAACTGAAGGAGGCGGGCGCCGCGGCACCGTCGCCGCCGGCGGCTGGTCCGGTACCGGCATCGTCGCCGGCACAGCCCGCGGCTCCCCGGCAGCCCGTCGCGGCGCGCGCGACCGACGGGGATCCCGACGGGGAAAGGCGACGACGGCAGCAGCAGCAGCAGCAGCAGCCGCCGCCAGCTGTGCCGCCGCCGCCGCCGCCGAGGCCGCAGCGCAAGCCTTGGTCCGGCGCGGGCTGGCCCGGCGCCGTGGAGCTCGCCGCGCAGGAGGCCGGCGGATCGTTCCGAACCGACAGGGTGACGGACAAGGACGGCAACGTCACGGAAACGAGGCAGATGAACGTGAACCGTCGCAGGTTGACGACGCTGCGGGTCGGCGGGCAGCAGCCGCAGCCGGGGGCGCGGCGGGAGCCGGGGGCGCGGCGGGGCAAGCCGGCGCAGACGATCGCCGGCACGTCGGCGGAGGAAGGGACGGGGTCTTCGGGAAGCGTCGGGGGTTCGTCGGGCGGGGGTTCGTCGGTCGGGGGGAGCGCGACTGCGTCGGATGCGGGAGAGGGCGCCGGAGTGGAGGACGTCGAGTAGACGTCGAGTAGACGAGCGTAGCGAGTGCTGGAGAGACGAGTCAGCATTTTCCCCATTTTCCCCGGCGAGCTGTCCATCTGTCCATAGGCGAGCAGTCAGAAAAATGTCCAATTTCGTCGCCAGCCAATCAAATTCATCGTGGCTTTTACCCCGCTGCCAACCACGTCGACGCATTACCCGCCCACGAGCGAGACGTCCCGCACGTTCCGCCGCTAAGCTAAACGAAAACCATGCAGGCCATCACCGCCTCCAACACCCTCTTCGCGCCCAAGGCCGCCGCGCTGGCCTCGCGCCGCAGCACCAAGGCCCTCGCCTCCAGGTGAGTGAGATTCGCCCTCGACGCCTGACCTATCCGCTCCCGACGGGGGACGAGGCGACGCTCCCGATGGGGATCGAAACGCGTCTCGTCGCGAGTGAGCCGCGCATGGCACCCGCAGTTCCCTCCCACGGTCGGCGGACACGGGAGATGGATCCGATCGCCCGGTGACGGTCCCAACGCGGTCGACCCCCGTGGCCCGCGGCCGACCCGGACCGCAGAGCCGTGCCCCATCTTTTTTATGTTCACGACCCCCGTGCTGACCGCGTCCAACCCCCTCTGAACAGGCCCGTCGTCGCCAAGCGCGGCGTGAACGTCGTCGTGAAGGCTAAGGGTCCTCAGATTGACCGCACCACCGGTTTCATCGGCGAGGACAACAGCGGCAAGGGCAACATCTTCGCCATCGAGCCCAAGCAGCTCTACACCGAGTCGCCCACCAGCGACAAGTACGCCAAGCAGGGCCTCGGCGGCATCCCCGGCGCCCTCCTCGCGCTTGGCATCGTCGCGGGCGTCGCGTTCGCCACCCAGAACCTCGGCTCCTTCGAGGAGAAGAACAACGAGTTCGCCAACTTCCAGGGAAAGCCCCTCACCTACTACATCGAGACCTTCAGCAAGTAAGTTGAGAGGTTTTATTATCCTGTAGAGCGATGTTGAGAGGAGGTTGAGAGTTGGACGGGAGCGTCGGGGTTGAGCGCGATTGTATTATCGGAGTGTGAGCGTTCGAGTCCCTTGAGGGTTGTTGATAAACAGAGCAGTTATGACTGAACACACCGACACACTCGCGCGTGAAGCATGTGCCAAGAAAAACTCGCACATGGTTGACGTCATAGATCTTAGCGCGGCCGTCCGGGGCACGGCCCGCGCGCGATGACCATGTGGGACGACTCGGGGTCCGATGAGGACGAGATGGACCCAGAGGAGCATATGCGCATGGAGGCCCTCTGCCGCGCGTTCGAGGACCTGTGCCACGAGCTTCGCTTCCACCAGAAAGAGTGCGTTCGACCCTCCCAGGCCGGAAAAAGGAACATCCGAGTTCCGCCGACTCGACCCCGTCCCCTGACTCATCCCTCACCCTTAATCACCTCGCAGGTGGTGCCTGCGTAATCCGTCGTACAGGTACAAGGGTCCCGCGCCTTTGCACATGGCGGACAGGCTCGAAGCGTTGGCTAGGGACGTGCGGTCCTTCGCCGAAGAGGACTCCGATCTCGCTTTGCAGATGGCTGCCGAGGTGAGAGCCGATCACCTCGCCGCGCAGGTGGAGGCGGCGCGACTGCGGGAGGTGGAGGCGCGCGTGGAGGAGACGGAACGACGCCGGCGAGCCGAGGTGGAAGCGAGGCGCGAGGTGGAGCGGCGCAAGGAGCGCGAGGAGCAGGCCAGACTCGCGGAGGATGCCAGGAGAGCCGCGGGCATCCGACGAGCGTCAGACGAGGAGCGAGACGCCTCGCGGGGACCCAGCGTTCAGTTCCTCGCCAAACGCGAGCGCGCCAGACTCGAGGCGGAGAAGCTCCCGACACTGTTCGACCTCGACGCCCTGCCGGACGAGGTCGCCGGCGCGGTCCTTCGACAGATGGGCGCCTACGAGCTCGCGGCGACGGCGTGTTGCAACAAACGATTCCGCGACTTGGCGAGGACGGACGACGCGCTGTGGCGCCGTTTGCAGCTCACGTCGGGGCGTCACCCGCGCTGGAGGGTGGACGGGTCGTGGCGCGAGGCGTTCTTCGCGGGGGCGGAGAAGATCGACGCGAACTGGCGGCGGGGTAAGTTTCGCAGGCTGGAGCACAGGCTGCACTCGGAGTACACGGCTTGCGTGGCGATGCGAGGGGACCTGGGGTGCTCGGGGTCGGCCGATCACGACCTCGCGATATTCGGCCTGCCGCCGCGCGCGAGGGGTACGCCGCTACAGGGCGTGGGATTGCTGTGGGAGCGCCAGATCGGGCGGTGCGTGGGCCACGGGGAGCCGGTGACGTGCTGCAAACTCGCCGGCGGCGACGGCGACGACGCGTTTTCTTCGCCGACGCTGGCGCTGAGCGGGACGGCTAAGGGCGAGATGCGGGTGTGGAGCCTATCGCAAATGCCCACCTGCCCGTGGCGCGCGGAGGAGGACGAGACCTGGGGCGATATGGCAACCCCCGGCGCGCACGATACCGCGACGCCCCGGCGCGTGCCGTGCGTCGAGACCAGGCTCCTCACCACGCCAGAGACTGGTCAGCCGCACGCTCAATTTTTCGACGTCACCGCCGGTTGCTCTCTCGGCGGAAACGGCGGGGACGGCGGCTCGTTCGGGCTCGTCGCCGCCGCCGGCGCGGAGCACTGCGCGGGCGTCCACGTGTACGACACCGCGCGATGGGGCGCGGCGTGCGTTCGAGTCCCGGGCTTTGACGCGGGCGTCTACGGAGTCGCGTGGGGAAGGGGTTCCTTCGACAACAACGTGGTTCACGCCGCGTGTTCCGACGGCATCGTCCGCAGGTGGGACGTCCGCGCCCCGGGGACCGGCGCCAGGCTCGACACCGCGTCGGTGGGCGAGTCCACGGGACGGAACAGGCGCGTCGCGAGGTGCGTCGACGCCGACGGGGGTCTATTCGCCTTTGGTTCGGCGTATGGCACCGTTCACGTCCACGATGCCAGGGTCCCTAACGCACCCCTCGCGTCCCCCAAGCGCGCGCACTCGGACTGCGTCAACGCCGTGGCGATCGACGCGAAGCTCGGGCGGGTGGTGAGCGGCGGGGACGACTGCGGGATCGCCGTGCAGAGGCTTCCGTTGACTCTGGAGGATGCGCAGGTGACGTTTTCGCAGACGCCGCAGGGCGTGCTCGGCGTGGCGTTCGATCACAGCAGGTTGGTGATAGGGTGCGAGGACACGACGGTGCGGGTGTTCGACACGGAGCTCGGCGAGGGGTTCGTGGACGGCGAGGCGCTCAGGCTGGCGATGCGGGAGCTCAACAGGCGGACGCAGGGCGCGGGGTCGATTCTGCACAGGCGACGAATAGACCGTGATGTTTGATTAATGATACCAGGTGAGTGTGACATTCTCCTGACATTGAGTCGTGTAAATTTACGGTGGGGCGATAACTTTAAGTCAAAACGTCGAATCGCTAAGCTCATCGGCGTCATCGGCTCGGCGCCAGCACGGCGGTGAGCGGCCCATGATCGGAGAGTTCGAAGTCCTCCGGCCACGTGCCGGCGAGCATCGCGTCTGGGAGGTACGCGTTGGAAACCGTCAAGTCCTGTTTTTTGCCAAAGACCGGTTCTGTGACCATGACTTCGTCGTCCTCGTCGATCGTGAACCCGGCGCACACCACCGGGGACGCCGACGCCGCCATAAGGTCACCAACCACGTCCCACGGTCCCTCCTCGATGTTCTGAGAGTCGCAAATCGCCCTGTAGGCCTGCTCCATACTCTCCACGTCCAGTTTCCTGATAAACTCCGAGAAATCCACGAGACCGTTGCCGTCCTTGTCGCAGTCGTCGTACAGTGTCTGGATCTCCTCAGACAGCAGACCGGGTGTGGACTCGCCGGTGAGCCCCAGCATCTCGACCGCCACCTCGAACTCCTCCCGCGTCACCCCGAGGTCCTCGTTAAAGTCAAAAAACTTGAACGCGTCCTCGTTGCTGATGAGGCCCTTCTCGAGCATCTTGCACTGGATCATGGCGTATATGGCAGCCTTCCAGCTGGGCGGCGCGACGACACTAGACCCGCCCGTGTCCGCCTTTTGTTTCGAGGGGTTAAGCAGCCACACGTGGTCCACACCGACGGCCTCGCCGTGGTGGTTCATGTGACTCACCCAGTCCCTCGAGATCCCGTCGCAGTCGCACGCCCTGCGTTCCTCCAGCGCAGACACGAACCCCTGCGACTGTAGGAACCTGCTCACCGCGCCCCGTATACTCCCGTTAAAATCACCGCACATAATCACAGGTAACCGCCTCGCCTTACCCCCGACTTGCGCCACGGTGGACGCCGCGAGCTCCTGGTACTCGTGGAGGTACTCCAAAATTTTGAAGCACTCGCGAAGGCGTATGAGCGTCGAGTTGGCGTTATGAGGGAACAGCAGGTGGGTGTTCACCACCAGCACGTCCCCGAGACCCTCACCACGCGGTCTCAGGTGTAACAAGGAGGCTACCCTGTCGCCGCAGTCGTTGAACAGGACGTTGCGGTGCTCGACGACGTCAAAGTCTTCCAACCTCACCGCGGTGAGGAGTCCGTCTGGTCGGCCTCCGGTTCGCGGCGTGACGAAAGTCTGGTACCCCGCGTCCGCCATGCGTCCCTCGTACAGGCTCTTAGTCTCCGGGGAGGCGTGCCAGAACTCCTGGAGGCAGCACACCGACGACGACAGGCAGAGAAGGCTGTCGACGACCCGCGCCTGCCGAGCGGCGGCGACGTCGGGCAGGGTGGACTCCATGACCGTGCTCCCGTCCTCCCGCTTCACGCGACGGTAGCACGGCGCGAGGACGTTAAATGTGGTGATGGTGAGCGCATCACCGGTTTTCTCGTCCGCGGTGGCCGCCGCGGGGACCGAGGGAACGCTCCGGGCGCCCGTGCGTCCCCGAAGACGTGCTGTCGCCAACGTCACCCGCCGGGTTGTTACTGCGCTCGGCGCATCCGGCGATCTGTGTCGGGGGCGCGCTCGGGTCGAACACCCCGCGCTCCAGCGCACCAGGGACGGAGAGCACGAAGTCGATGTCATGCCTAGGAACCAACGCGGCGCATTCCCGAGGTCAGTTTCGGTCCTTGGATGCGGATGGCCGCCCCAGCGCCTCGCGAAGTGGCTTACCTATCCCGAGTGACTCAGCACCCTGAACTTGTGGATTGGCCGGACACCGGGAAGGGTTTCCGAACGTTGGAAATTTAGCTGCCCGCGGCACGGCACAGCGGCTGGGCGCACGAGGGGTTTGGGGACGAAACCGTGGTCCAGGGCGAGATGTCAACAGCACAGCGTCGGCCCGGGCGCGCCGGCGACGCCGCCGAGGCCCCGGTCAGGGTTCGCACCAGGGGCGAATCCCTGCAGTGGGCGTTTTCCAACTGGTGCCGAATAATCTCGGTCGTCATCCTGTTCGTCGGCTTCCTCGGCGCGGTCATCTACGCATCGGCGAAGCTTAGGTTCGTGGAGGACGTGCTCCCGAGGATAAGCGGTGCGTCATCTTGCCAATGTGGTCGTCCCCGAACCCCAACATCCCGCACCGGCGCTTCCCTTCCCGCGATCTCCACCCGAACCCTTCCGCGCCCCGCGACTCACGAGCCACCCT
>Ga0181571_10000965_pt1 | contig 20075 bp, 36 predicted proteins | sample 101ome_17_FD_132440 | JGI IMG/M metagenome (GOLD analysis project Ga0181571, IMG submission 132440) | Coastal salt marsh microbial communities from the Groves Creek Marsh, Skidaway Island, Georgia - 101407AT metaG (megahit assembly) | ecosystem: Environmental > Aquatic > Marine > Intertidal... | reverse complement strand
GTGTTGGTGTGGGGGTCATGAAAAAAACAAACGCAGTCTGGCTCTCATGTCGGCTCTGTCGTGGCTTTCTGTTAGGTCGTACTGGCGGCACAGGCTGCGGAGCTCGGCAACGTTGAGCTCATCAAGAGTGACTTTCATCGGTTCCCTTTCTCATCGGTTGTGACTTGTGCTCGCCATGGATCGAACCGCCGTATCGGATACAGGTACCGTCGTTTAGGCGCGACGTAATCGGTATCGGTTGTGCGTTTGCCGCTCCGTGTTGGGTAGCTGCTGAACGTGTGGTGTGTGTGTGCTGGTGTCCAGTTCGCTGCTCGGTAAAGCGCACCGTCGTGTTTGTCGGTGTCTGAGTAGCTGACGACTGTAAGTGCGTTCGGGAATCGGTTGCGCAGTTGTCGTCGAACTCGTGACCATTGCTGGCTGCCTGCATTCTTGTTGTTTGAGGTGATGCACCAGCGGGTGAGCTCGATTACGGTGCCGTCGTTTGGGATCATGCGAGCTACAGGGTGAGCGAATGCGAGTGCGCCGGCTTCGTCGATCCAATGCGCAAACGCGCGTTGGCATGGTCCGAGGTAATGGTGTTCGGCAAAGACGTCATTTGCTTCTGCTGCTGTGCACCAGCCCGCCGGTAACGCGAACAGTTGCGGCTGCGTCATCGGCGGGCCTTTCGGTACTGGCGGCGGTAGCTGGCCTCGGCGTGCCGGCAACGCTCGCAGCGGCAGCCTCGGCGGTAGGCCGCTCGGCCATGCTGCCTGACGTGACCGTGCTGCTTCTTCGGAACGTAGGACACGTCCCTCCTTCCTTGAGGGTGGGCGCGAGCGATCAAGACCACGGTCGCAGATTTGTGCGCCGTTTTTGGTCTTTGTGATCGGTGCTTCCCATCGGGCAGTTGCTCGCTCACAAGCCGCCGGGCATTACTTCGGCGGGCCCCGTCATGTGCTCGTCGATCCTGGTCGCTGTTGCAGATGCGGGGACACGGTGACACCTGCGGCCGACGAGCTCGGTTTGCAACGTATTCAAGTGTTCGCCCCGTTGCGGGCATCGGTCCTTGAGGGCCGACCAGCCTGTCACGTCGCTGATGCGCAGTCATTGGGTCGGCTGACTGTCGCCGTGCATGTAGTAACATGCTCTCTGTTAAGCGACCGGCACCCTACACATATGATCACGAGGGTGTCAACGATCGGGCCGCCGGCGTTCGACTCCTTCCGTCGGCGGCCTGGTCGTCAATCTTGCGCAATGGCTTCGGTGAGCTCGGCGACACGGTCAGGATCAGCTCGGCGTATGCCGTGCAGAATCGTTGTGTGGTCACGGTCGAGCTCGGCTCCGATGTCAGCGAGCGTCATGTCGAACTCGTGGTAGAGGACGGCCATGATGGGATGGCGGGCGGCGACCACGGTGGCTTTGCGGGACGGTGACAGCAGTTCTCGTGTTGGGACGTTCCACAGTTCGGCTGCTGCTTTGACGACGTTCGGGACCGGGTCGTTGTAGTGCGGCTGGTTGATGTAGTGGCCGCATTTTGTGCACCATTCGAGCGTCATCGGCCGGCCTGCTTTCGGACTTCGTCCCAATCGGTGACATACCGCAGCCGGTGTGTTGAACGGTCCTGGGTGACGTGGTCTTTGCTTGGCTCAAGGTCGAACAGTGGGCCGAACTCGGCGATGGCTTGTCGTTCTCGTAGCGGTTCGCCGTGTTCGACTTGCCATCGGACGTAGAGCCAGCCCCAGAACAGGCTGAGGGTGATGAAGCCGGCCATGACGATGAAGAACAGGCCGCCGCTACTCATTGTTGTCTCGATGCTTCAGGATGCGGGCTCGTTGGCGGTATGGGGTGCGGATGTTGTCGCCGTAAACGTGCACGCCTTGGGCGGCGGTCATGCGTTCGGTGTGGCTTCGGGCCGGCGGCGGATCGGCGAGCTCGAGGCGGGCTCGTTTCATGCGTTCGGCATGTCGTTCGATATCGGTCACTTTTTGTGTCTTTCTGGGTCTTGTAGGTACTTGATGATTTGGTCGGCGTGTTCTGGGCGGACGATTGCCGAGGCGATGGTGTCGGACCGCATGAGTGCGTCCATCCAAACATGTTGTTCGGGTCGGACACGGCCAGCCTCGGATTTCAGCTCGAGGAACAGCACCCTGGGCGGTTTGACGAGGACCAGGTCGGGAAAGCCGGCCACGTTGCGGCGCGAGTCGTTGTCGTGAAACACCAACCAGCCGTTGAGCTCGGCGGCGTCGGTCAAAAGCTGTTGTAGTTCAGCTTCGGTCACGGCGTTCGCAAACGAGCAGCCACAGCAGCCCGAGGGCTTGCACGACGATGCCGGCGGCGATGATTGCCCATATGGTCCACCAGCTCATGGTTTCGGGACGTCGTTTTGCATGACGGCCTGGACGGCTTCGTCGATCGCATGAGGTAGATCGTGAAAGTGCACGCGCTGCGTTAGCTGCCACCAGGGCGTTTCGACCTCGATCTCGTACACCATGAATTCCGGGTCGAAGTCTGGTGCTGGCCAGACGTTGATTCCGAGCGTTTTTTTCATGCCAATCCCCAAACAATTGCATTGCGGCCAGAACGGGTTTGTTCGCGCTGGCCGGTGTCGATAACACGGCCGTCAGTGACGAGCTCGCTGCGGCGGGTACGGACACCGGACACTGATACGGGTTTTGACAGGTCAGCGGCAATGCGTTGGCACAGTTGCTCGTCGGTGAGCGGGCCGTGCGTTTGCAGCGTTTCGATGATGCGTTGCTGTGTTTCGGTGACAGCGGTGCGGGTGATGGTGGCGGCGGCCTGGTGCGACGTGACAGGGTCGGTGTTGCGGGCCTTCGGTGTCGTGTGCTTGTAAACAACTTCGGGCTTGTAATTCTCACACCAGCGGATATGGCGGTTTTCGCCGCCGCATGTGTGGCAAATCATGATTCGTCTGCCTGACGTTGCAGGGCACGGTCGAGCCGGTATTGGTCGGCGCTCCAAAGGTGTGTGCCGACGCCGATGCGGGCGGCGCATCGTTTCAGCGCATCGGAGCAGGCGTCTTTGAGGCGTGCGCCGTCGTGCGGCCAATTCTCGGGCCTCTCACAGTCGCCAGCGTCCTGCACCGTCGTAAGGCGGTTGTCGATCAGCACCGACAATTCAGCCACGACGCCGCAAATGTGGCCAGTGTCGGCGTCACGAATCTCCCGAACAATGCGGAAGTCGAACGGACCGCACACAGCCAGCACCTTCTCGACGACCACGCTGTGTTTGACGTACGAGCCAAACCCAGTCGGGTTCTTCTGGATCAGCGACTGCGGGAAAGGTTTCGCAAGCTGTTGAAGCTGTTCGGTCATGAGCAGCTCCCAAAGCAGGCCGCTGGGTCGAGGGCGACGTCGGCCAGCATGTAAACGGCCAGGACGCCAGCGGCGATGAACCCGGCGATGGTCAGGGCGTCAAGTAGGCGGTTCACGCTGCACCGTCCTTCGCCGGCACATATCCCTCGTTCATCCACTCAACAAGCTTGGCAACGTCGTAGCGAACACAGCGATGCGAAATCCTGTAATGCGGGATTCGTTTTTCTTGCGTCCACTTTTCGATGGTGCGGGGTGACACGCCAAGGAACTCGGCAGCGCTGTCTTTGTCAACAAAGCTCATTTGTTTCTCCAGTCTGTGCCCAGTTGGGCAGGTGTTATCCAATCAGACTGTGGAGAACTTTGCAAGGATTAGACGATACGCACGTCGCCGACAGTGCTGTCGGTCACGTCGACAGTGACCGAACCTGACCGGCGTGCACCAGCGCCGGCTGTTTCGGCGTACTGCGGGCTGCCGGCATCCTCTGACGGGCACTGAATCCATGTCCGAGGCCCAAGCCATTCGCAACGGAACGAGTGAAAGTGGCCTGAAATGAGCAGGTCAGCGGCACCGATCGGGCGGTGATTACCTGCCTGCTTGTCGTGCCATGCCTGAGCCTTACCCTGCCCGCCGACCTGGTGCCCGTGGAATAGGCCGACCCGAAGCCCGTCGACCTCAACGCATACGGTCAGGTCATCGCCGGGCACGGCCCATGAAACGTGGTTGTATGCCTCGCTGTGGCTGGCAGCAAAGCGGCAGTCGTCCACGACGGCGATATCGACATTGTCGGAAACGATTGAGTCACGTTTGCCGTGCCGGTTTTCGCCGTGATTGCCAGGCACAGCAGCGACTGTGACTGTGTCGGCGAGGGTGCTGGCTTTGTCGATGATCGCCATCGCTGCCTCGCGCACCACGGCCCGCTGTTCTCGGTCGGTCATCTCAACGCTGTAAAGCTGCTGAGCTCCGTAGTGGTGTGGTGAGCAGGATTCGACCAGGTCGCCGCCGAATGCCACAAGGATTTCGCCGGGTTTGCCGGCTTGCCGCCATGACTGCTCGAAGCGTGCCGGCAGCTGGCCGAGGCTGTCCAAAACGTGCTCGATCGTGCCTGCTTTGCCTACCTGCCAGTCCGAGGTGGCCCATATCTGCCCGCCAGGGGCCGCTGAGAGCCGCTGTGAGCGTTTGCGGCGTCGTAGCGTAGCGATGAGCTCGTCGAGGTCGCCAAAAGCTTTGCTGCGGCGTACGGCGGTGATTCGGTAGTACCAGCACCATTCGCCGGTGCCGGCTTTTTGTTGCCATTTGCGTACCTGCAGCGTGCCGGGTTTGATTGCCCACTCGCCAGGGTCGAGCCGCATTTCGGCGAGGATGGTGGCTTCGTCTGGGTCGATTGCTTCGGTCGTGGCGAGGCCGGTAAACGTAGCCTGGCCAGATGAGTGGTCGATTATGTGGCCTGGTTCCCAGCCGGGTGGCGGCCGGTCTGGGCCGTTACGGTGCGCCGTCAGCCTCGTGAACTTTTCAGCGGCGGACATGCTCACGCCACCTGACGACCGACGAGTACCCCATGTCGATGCCGACGGCCTCGAGGCTGCGTTGGATCATCGCGATGTTGGGGTGGTCGTCGTGCAGTGCTTCGACGATGGCGGCGAGCAGGTCGGGGTCGTTGGCCTTGAGCTCTCGGGTGACAGCGTGAAAGTTAGGCCGCCTACTCGGCACCATTGTCTGACGAAACTGGTCTGCCTTCGACACGGTGATGGTCCTCCAGGTGGTCGTCGAGCCGGTGCGCTACCTGGTCGACACGGTCCAACGTGATTTTGGAACGCTCGTCGAGCCGGCCAAGCAACACTCGGCTTTCGCCGTGCTGAGCGGTGTTTTCGGCTCGTAGGTTGCGGAGTTGCAGAAGGGAAGCGAGGGCGATGCCGCCCAACGAGAACGCGCCGGTGATGAGAGCAACCCAGACCTGCATGGCGACATGTTACGAGACAAGCTCGTAAAGATCAGCAACTACATGCTCCATGTTGTCAGCAGCGATGACCGGCCCGTCGAACGTGGCAAGCCACTGCTGCACGTTGCTGATGGGTCGGGCACGGTTGCCGGCTGTAACCCAAGCCTGACCGCTGGTCTTGCTGACGAGCGTTTGCATCACGTCCTCGTTTGGTGGTGTCGGTTGTTGAAGCTGATCAAATGCCTTCGATGGGCATTCAGTGTAGGCGACAGCGGAGTGCGGCATGAGCGCCGGTGATTCTTGCGTAGCGCCTGAGCGTTCGAGCTGGTTGACGAGCTGCCAGAACGACGACCGCATCGCTGACGTGACCGGGTCAGTTCGGTAATCACCGATCAGCGAGATGCTGACGGTGTTGTGGTTCTGGTAGCTGCCGCCTTTATCGTTCCGGTTCGCTCCGTTGCGATAGCGGGTGCCACGGCCCTCAAACACCGCGCCGGTCGGATGGATCAGATACGAGTACGGGATTGCTGCAAATGATCCACGGTTGTAGGTGACTCGTTCGACGGTTTGGACGTCAGCGACCGGGTCGCTCGTGATTCTGGTGACGGTGTGGTGCACGACAATGCCGGCGTTGCCGGTCGTGAACGGTGCCGGTTTGCCCCACACGCCGTACACAGACCATGCGCCGTGCGGAATCACGTTCATTCGTCGTTGCTCAAGCTCGTCAGGCCACGTTGGTCGGGCAGCACCGGCGTAACCCGGCGGATGATGATGGTGGCGGTGGCGATAATGACGGCGGCTTGGGCGGCGATGTCGGCGACGGCTGGCATGTCAGCTAGTTCCTCGACGAGGATGGCTGCGATAGCGCCGGCGGCGGTAAGCCAGGTCACAGCAGCGGTTAGGACGGTGCGGACGCGTTCAATCATGCTGGTCGTGCCTTTTGGTCAGGACGGGTCGGTCCAGGCTGAGCCGTTCCAGTATTGCACTGCGGTGACGTCGGTCCAGGCTGAGCCGTTCCAATACTGGACGTTTGTGGCGTCGTCCCAGGCGCTGCCGGTCCAATACTTGAAACCGGCGGCCGCAACAGTGATTTGGAATGCGCCAGCGTCGATTGAGCCGGCTTTGGTCGGTCGAGGGTTGCCTGCAATATCGGTAGAAAAGTCCTGGCGAGAATCGGGTTCGGAACCTTGCCGGTTGACGCCAGTACCGAGCAGCAAATTAGAGCCTGCACCGGTAGCAACGACCGGCGTGTAGTCCTCGGTGTTGGTCGTCAAGTCGGTGACGATCATTGCGTTGGCGGTAGTCGTCGTCGTGGTCAAGCCACCAGACAGCGTTTGTGATGACGAGAACGATCCCGAGTTGGCTGCATACCAGGTGTCGTCATTGTCCCAAGCGTTGTTCGAACCGGCGTCAGTGATGCTGGCCCAGCCGCCTGTAGCTGTGAAACCATTGCCTGCGCTGTAATCGTAAACGCCATTTCCGGCCAGTGCGCAGTTGTACAGATTGACACTCCAGCCTGCCGTGTTGACGCCAACTCTGAGGCCAACGTGTCGGTAGGTGCCGCCGCCGACGCCGCACTCTGCAATAGTTACGAAATCGCAGTAAATGCTGCCTGAGTAACTGCCATTGTCGATGCCGTCAACCCCGGCATACTGAACATTGTAAATCAGTGTGTTGTCGACAAAAGCGGAACGTGTGCCGGGACTAGCGTTCACGCGAATGCCGTAATCGGTGATGGAAGATTGTGAGCGGATTATGCAACGCGAAACGAGCGTGTTTTGACCATTGACAAGAACGACCTGACCACCGCCAGCAGTTCCTTTTAGTTCAAGATATTCAAGGCGACTGTAATCGCCAAGAATTACAAGTGTAGGGCCGCGCACGATGCGAGCATGACCTGTGCCCGCAACGCCGCTGTGACGGTTTCCCTCCGAAACTGTAAGCCACACATAATTTGAGGCGGTAGCTGTGCCAGTGTTTGGAGTTAAATTAATGGAACTCGTGTATTCTCCTTGGTCGTCGACAACCATCTTGTAATAGCCGGTCGAAACATCTGACGCCGCATTCGCTGAAGAAATCGTCGTGTAATCGCCTGCGCCATCCTTGCGAATTGTGACCGTCGTATCAGGCATTTTCTTCCTCCCGAGGCAACGGATCGTCAGCGTCAGGACGCACAGCGCCGTAACCGTCCTCATGCGACGGATCAAACTTTGTGCGGTTCACCTTGTGCTCGGATACCTCGCAGAACCGGGCCTGCGTCATCGTGATCTCGCCGTCGCTGTCGATAACGGCCAGTTCTTCCGGCGTGAACTCGGACAGGCGCAGCCGCCACACATATTCGTGCGTCACGACTTCGCCGCTTAGCGTTTCCTTGTCAAACTCTGGTTCGCCAAGCACAGCAGGCCGAGTTGCTTGCCGAACCAGCTTTGCTCGAATCTCGTCGGCTGGCACCGACCCGCTGTTTACCCGAACAATGAAGAACCGAGCGTCGAACTCGTCTTGGGCACGGCCAACCTCAAGCCATCGCCGCAACGATTCACGAATGCCGTACTGCGCAGTCCGGGTCCGAACCTCAAAGATGTCGCCACGCTTCGGACGAGCGTCAGAAGCCTCCTGGTCGACGTCGTCGAGGTCGTTGTTGCGAAGGTGAACGAGGGCCGAGAACGTCACGAGATGTCGACCCACAGATCGCCGGTGGTCTGACCGCTCGACGGTGCTGTGGTCGACACGGTGAGCTTGCGGCCGGCGTTGTCAGAATCGGACATATCAGCGTTTTCGGGTGCGACACCGCCCGACGTAATCATGTTGGTCCACGATGCCGACTCGTATGCCTGGTAATAGCCGGTCGATTCGAGGTAGCAGATCATGCCGTCGGCCGGCGACGTAATCGCTGCGTCACGCGCTGTGGCGTCAGCAAACACCATGACGGCCTGGTCGGCCAGGTAGCCCTGGACGTTCGCTGCCGTCAAGATTTCGCCTGCGACAAATGTTCTGTAACCGGAACCCATGAGTTTTAGCCTATCTGATTGACGTCGAGGAGTCCGTAACCCGCATCATCAAGCAGGAAGAACACGGTTTGTGCTCCGTCCTCGAGCTGCACGGTCATTTGTGAACCCGTCGGGGTAATGTTCCATCTGACGCCGGAAACGACGCCAGTGAAGTCAAGTGTTGAGCTTGCGCCTTGGGGCCGTAGCCGGACGGTTGTCGAGTCGCCTACTGATGTTTTGACGAGCTGGTAGTCGTCGTTTTCGCCTTCGACGATTGTTTGCAGGACGATGTCGCGCACGGCGAGCGGTGGTGCGCCTTCGGTGCCGTACTGCGCTAGGAACGCATCAGCAAGGTTCTTTGTTGCTGTGTCGTTTTGGCACAGCAGACCGGTGCGGCTAATGCTTCGTGCGCCGAACTGGTCGACGTTGGCGGTTGCTGTTTGTTCGGTGCCGCCGGTGCTGGTGAACGAAACCTGCGAGTAACTGCTTTTTGTGCCGGAAGCGAAGTCGATGCTGGCGTAGTAGTGCGGCTCGGTTCCTGACGGCGTGAGGCGTGCATCCCACAAGTTCAGCGGGGTCAGGCCGACGACGCCGGTAACGGCGCTTGTGACTGGTTTCTGGCCGCGTGTTCGGAACGTCAAAGCGTTGTTTGGTGTGGTGCCGTCGACGGGTAGGCCGTGGCGAACGTACACGTCGCCGCCATCACTGTGTTCGACAGTTTGCAGCAGCGAGCCAGCGGTGCCTTTGTAGTCGGTGACGGCTTGCAGCGTTTGGCCGGTATCGCCCGACGGGTTAACGACCTGGGTTTGTTCGATTTGTGTCGTGACAGCGTTTGAGGCTGCGAGGACGCGTGAAATGTGGTCGGCGGCCGGGCCGGCGTCGACGTCGAGGCCGTCAGTCAAGTCAAAACCGAGCGGGCTGGTGTCAAGCAGGCCACGGGTTGCCGAGTCGAGGGTGAAACCAGCGAGCGTTGTTGTGCCGAATGACAGCGTGCCGAGCATCGTCAAAGCATCCGAAACGGTTACTCTGACCAACGACTCGAACGTGCCCTGGAAGCTGTATTCAATATCGGTCACGACGCCGGTGAACGCTGCTGGTGGGCCGTGCGTCCACGACGGTGCGCCGGCCCCAGTCACGTCAGCGTAAATGCGGACTTTGGTACCGAGGAATTGTGCGTTGGCGTAAGTGCCGCCGGCGTCGGGCGTGTAAGCGCTGGTCGTGTTGTCGAGCTGCAAAACGCAAGTGCCGCCGCTGTACGACAGGGCGTCGCCTCGTTTGCCGTAGCTGATCGCTGCGCCCATAACGTCACCGATCGGCACGGCGGGCGGGTTGCTGCCGCCGTCCTTGTCGGTCGGCTGAAACTCGAGCGCCCAGGCCCACGAAGCCACTACAGCTGCCCCGTAAGAATTGGGACGGTGCCGCCGTGCGCCCGTGCATATCGTTGCAACGCTGCGACAACATCGGCACCATCCGAGCCGACTGGCATGTTTACGGTGACGTTCATTGTGCCGCCGCCCAGGCCGCCGAGGCGGTTGTTGTTCATAATTGTGCCCGAGCCGGTCGGCACAAACAGTTCTGGGCCGGTTTCGCCGACGATGTACGGGCTGCCAGCACTTACTGGCCCGCCGGCAGCTCTACCTCCCGGGTTTGAGACGAAATCCCATGCTGCGCCGAGAATGCCGCCGCCAGGCACCAAGTCTGCAAGTGCGCTCGCGATAGCGCTACCAGCAGCTTTAATACCGTCAACGATGCCGCCGACCAGGTCTTTGCCGAGCTGAATTGCGCCGTCAACAATCGCGGTAGTGAGGTCGGCAAGCAACGTCACGAGCTCCTCGATCACGTCAGGCGCGACATCAATGATCCATTGAATCAGTGCCAGGCCCCACTCGGCGAGATAACCGATGATTTTAGGAAGCGCTTCGGTCAGCATCCAGTTTTGAATCTTGATCTGCAGCTTCACCAATTCCATCAGCAACGGCGGGATCAGCGGCCCGACCCACTCCACAAACGCTTTCGCCCATGAAGCGAGCTTTTCGACGATCATCGGCAAGCCGATGTCGATAAACCAGTTTGCGAACGCTGCGATGAGCTCGCCGAGCTTGGTCAGGAACGGCGGGATAAGCGGCCCGATCCAATCGATAAACGCTTTGGCCCATGCTTGAAGCTGTTCGACGATGGCCGGCACGGCGGTCGTGTACCACCACTTCGCAAAGTCGAGGATCAGGTTGCCGAGTGCTGCAAGCATCGGCGGCCCAGCCTTCTTAACCCAGTCGACGAATCCTTGCGCCCACACGGCGAGCTGTGCCTTAATCGCCGGCCACGCTTCTTTGATCCGTTCGGAAACGTTTGAGATGACGCCGCCCAGGCCCTCCTCGTCAAACACCTCGATGAGCTCGACAACGATGTCGGCGGCTTGTGCGAACAGCGGCAGCAATTTGCGGGCCAAGTCTTCTTGGAGCTCGCCGAACGCTGCTTTTAGCTGGTTCTGTGCAGCGGTCAGTTTGTTGCCACCAGCGGCATACGCTTCCTGCGCATCGGTCGACTTCTCAAGGATCAGGGCCTGCGTCGCAAGCGCTTTGTCTTGCTCGGTGATCGCTTCTCGACCGTTTTGCTGAGCGATCAGCAGGGCACGCTGGTCGACTTCGGCCTGGTTGATCGCGATACCGAGCGACTTGAGCGAGTCACGTTCGCCGAGCAGCGCTTTCGACAGGATTTCGGCGGTTTCTTCGACGCCACGCTGCCCGCCCGACCACTCGGACAACGCACCGGCCAGGCCGATGATCTCGGTCGACATGTTGGCGGCTTCGTCGGCCGTGAACCCCATTGGCTTGAGCAGGTCGCCGGCGTTAGCAGCGAGGCCGGCTGCCTGGGTTGCGGTAAGGCCCATGCGGGCTGCGACTTCGTCGGCCCAGTCTGTGACCGTGTTGAGCGAGTCGCCGGAGAATACGGTGCCGATCTTCTGGTCGAGGGCGGTCAGTTCCTCGCCGACGTCGAACAGTTGCTTGCCGACAACGACAGCCAGGCCGCCGGCTGCAGCGCCCATGACGCCGAAGCCTTTGACGACGTTTGCCGAAACGTTGCCGACTTTCGTGCCGAACTTGCCGAGCTTGTCGCTGGCTTCACCGACAGCTTTCTTGAACTTCTTAGCGTCGCCGAGAATGGCAACGTTGATTACGCTCGAGCCTGCTGCCATGGGTCAATCCTAGAACACCTTGCGAATGATGCTGTCGATTTCGTCGTTGTAACGTTCGATCACTTCCTGGCGGCGATCGTCAAGCGCTTCATACAAGAACGGCTGAGGTTTGATGCCGCGCCTGCCCCAGCCAAAATGAATCGGAGCAGCGTAGGGCACCGATGTTGGGCCGCTTTTGCGGTTGTTGCCGGCCCGAACTCGAGCAGCGGTTTGCGTGCCTGATCCTCGGATTGAGTTGCGAAGCCGGCCGCTACGCACCGGAACTTTCGTTTTGGCTGTGCCGGCGACGTCGTCAGCGATGTATCGGTGCAGGTCTTTGAGCTCCGACATGTCGTTGCCGGCTTTGCGAAAGTCGCGCCGCAGCTCGCGCAGCCCTCGCACTTCGACGAGGCTGCCGGCTTGCATTGACGCATGACGATTGCCGCCGCCTCGATCAGACACGCGCCGGCCCCGGTATTCACCGAGGTCGTAGCTGAATGTCTGAGTCGCCATCGTCAGCGCCTCCGTGCTGCTTTCTCTTGCGCCTGGTGACGCTCTTTCAGGATTGCCTGCAACGCACGAATAACGGCCGGGGAAGCGTTCTCAAGCTCGCTGATCGGTTGCCCGGTAGCGAGTGCCAACGACGCTATGCCGTAGGCGGTTCCCCTTCGGCTAAAGGGGTGTCGTTGTCGCTGTCAAAGTCAATGTCGACCAGCGTGTCGCGAAACTTTTCCCAGGTCGGCACGACGAGCCCGGCGTGCCGGCGTGATTCCCACGCCAGCCACGCCACATGCTCAATCTTTGTCTGCTGCAACGCTTCGATAGCGCTCGGCAGATTGAAGTACCGCTCCAGCTGGAGCAGCGTGCCCATCGTGGGTTTGCTTGTGACTGGCTCCGTCTCATCGGCCAGTCGAGTTGAGATGGAGAGATCAAGCATGTCAGCTCGTGGTGACCGTCACAGCGCCGGACAGCGGCCAGGTCACCGACACGGTGGCAAGGTCAGAAACGCTGCCGTCAATGATGGGGAGCTCGGTGACGAGGGCCGAAGCGGAGTGCTTCGGGTTGGTCGCTGCAAGCGCACCGCTGGTCGGCGTCATTTCGACGGTCGTTGTCGTGCCAAGCAAGCTGTAGAGCGTGGCGTAGACGGACGACGCACCGAAGTCCTGGTGGAACTCGATCGAAACGCTGCCGTCCTTGAGTCCACCGATGCGGGTGCGGTTGTTGTCACCCATCGCCGTGGTCTCGAGCTCGTCTGCGCTCTCGGTCCAGGTGATGCTTGCGACGTGGTCGGTCAGGTCAACCGAGTTGACGGTGACCTGAACGTCATTCTGAAGAAAAACGGCCATCAGTCGGCCTCACTTTCTGGGTTGGCCTTTCGGCTGTTCTTCGCTTTCGCTTCGGCCAGGTGGCCTGCTGCGATCAATGCGGGCACGTTTGCGCCCTCGAGGTCGGCGTCGGTCACGGTATCGCCGTGCTCATGGCCGACAAGTTTGTGTGACGTGACGGTGTAGCTGCTCATCGTGCAATTACCTCCACGAGAAAACGGGCACCGATAAACTCGGTATCTGCAAAGGCTACCACGCCGTAGTCAACGGCCTGGCGAACTTGGCACGTTGTCGCTGCGCCGCCGAGGGTCGGGTCGGCCTCGATCGCTGCCGGCACGCTGTTAGCGCCGCTAATCAAATCGTCGAGCGCGTCCTGGGCAAACTCCTCGGTCATCGACTGCACAGCGCACACGAGCTCGAAATTAAACACGGTGAGGCTGCCGCCGCTGCCGATCATGCTGTCGTGGTAGACGGCAACGGGCCGGCCAGGAACGACAACGGCTGACGGCGCAACGATGCGGCTTGGAACGGTGGCGTGCACCGTTAGAAACGTCGGGACAGTCTCGAGGCGTGTGGCGAGGCCGTCCCGAATGGCGGTGTAGTCGGCCATCAGGCGGTAGCCAGCCGCTTGTATTGCTGCAGCAGCGCAGCGACGTCGGGGTCCTGTCGACTGATTCTCGCAATTCCATAGTCTGCGAAGCCAGTCATGATGCCGAGCGGCGACGCTTTGCGCTGGTACAGCCGTGCGGCGAGGATCAGGGCAGCTTGTTGCACGGCGTAGGGGACAGCTGCGTCGTTCTGGTCGCCGTAGGCGGCTGTTACTTGCACGGCTGGCCGGCCTGAGTCGTAACGGGGCCAATCGCCAGACACTCGCAGCAGCGACGTAAACGGCGGCTCGTTAAACGGCTGCACCAGATAGTCGGTCGTGATCGTCAGGGTCGTGTCGTAGGTGCCGTCATTGTTTGTGTCGGTTTTGACGACGAGGCCGGTGAGGGTGTGGAACTGGTCGACGAGCAACACCTGCGGGTCTTCGGCACGGTACACACGGGCTTCGGTGACCGTCTCGAATGTTGTGTTGGTGTACCCGTCGACCAGGTCCTGCGCAGCGTTAATCGCTGCCGTAAGCGGCGTGTCTTCCGACGTGGTGCCGCTCGGGATGCCGAGGTAGTCCTTGAGCACGGTCAGGGACGTGTAAGCCATTGTCAGGCCTTCTTGGCCTTCTTGGTGGCCTTCTCAGCCGGAACCTTTTCAGGAGCCTTGACGGGCTTCTGAATGCGGCTGGGGGCCTGCTTTTCCCAGAGGGCGTCAGACATGCTGAACCTTTCGAGGTAGGAGGTGTCGGCCGGGCCGGGACTGGTACCGACCCGACCGACGAAGGGGGACCTATCAGAAGGTCGGGGTCACGAGGCCAGTGCCGCCGATGCGGGCGATGCTAGCCGGGTAGCGGCCTGCCGTGAAGGCGGCGTACTGGTAGCTCACGAGGGTGACCGTGAGGTTCAAGCCGGCCGTTTGTTCCATCCGAGCCATGGCGGGTGCGCCAGCGTCCTCGAACAGCAGCAGGTCACTGCGCCGGACGATGTAGATCTCGTCCTGGTTTGTGCCTGCACCCTGCGCCGTGGTGACGTTCGCATCGGTCACGACGGGCAGGCCAGCGATGCTGGCTCCGGTGTTGCCGTAGCCAGCGACCGGCCCGACACCCATGGCGTTCTGAGGAACGTTCTGAGTCGGGACGACCAGCGGGCGGTTGCTGCCGTCGACGCCAGCCTGCATGAAGGCCAGGCGGCGAGGGTGCATGATGATGAGATCGGCACCGGCGTACCGGTTGCTGTTGACCTGCTGAATGCCGTCGACAATCTTGCTGTAGAGCTCGGCAGCGGTCGGCGACGCGTCGGTGTAGGTGACGTCGTTGATGCCAGAGACGTTGCGGATGCCGAGCATCTGACCGGACGAGCCGGAGCCGTTGAGGACCTGATCGTCGAGCACGGTCGCAACAGCGCCCATCATGTCCGCAGCGATCAGCGCGTCAACGCCGGTGCCACGCTCGATGGCCTGACGGGAGAGCTGCTGCCCACTGGCGAGGGTCCTGACGGGAACCGAGAGAAGCGTGTCGTCGACGTCAGTCTCAGAAACAGCGTCGTTCTCAGCGGCCTGGACGGCTGCAGAGGCTCCCGTGGTAATGCGGCTCACCTCGATGCTGAGTCCAGCCTGCGGCAAGGGAAGCGCCGTGCACTGGTCAGCAGTCGGTCGGCCCGCACGAGCGAGCTCGGCAGCGAGCTGAGTCAGGTACTGCGGGACGACAAGCCCGGCGAAGTTCGCCGAGGTGCCGTCACGGTGCTCGACAGCCATTTCATCACGGTGACGAGCCAGACGCTGAGTTGCAGTTGGGTCGCCGTAGAACTGCGACTGGTACATGTCCTGGAAGAACGACACGTTGTTGCGCTCTTCGGCGTAGGTAAGCGGCTCGCTGGTGACGTTGACGACGCCGGCAGCCGCACGGGACTCGGGCTCGTCGGTCGCAGCAACCTCGGCACGAAGCTTGGCCGCTTCGAGGTTCTGAACCTGAATGTCGCGAAGCTCGGTGATGCGCTCGTCGAGGGCATCGGCTCGGGCCTTGAGATCAGCGAGGTTCTTGTCCTCGGCCTCGGTCAGGTCACGGGTTTCGTCGGCTGCACGGGTCAGGATGCCGTCGACAGTTTCGGAAAGTTCTGCTCGTTCTTCGACGAGCTGATCAAGCAAACGCACGGTTGCGCCTTTCTTGGGTTGGGGTGGGGGTGTCGGGTGCTGGCCGGGTGCCCGTAGCTGGCGGGCGGCGCTTCCAGCGGCGCAACGTGGGTTTTGTGTGAGGTTACCAGATCAGTCGGCCAGGTAAAGAACATCAATTATTTGGCCGGCTAAGTCAGCGATGGCGTACAGCGGCGAGTGCGCTGGCAGGACGAGCTCGTGATAGGTCGTTTTGTGCAGGTGGAACCCGGTCGAGTTTGACACGGTGGCGTCGCCAATCCAGATTGACTGGTTTGAGTCGTGATGCAGGTAGACGTGCCGGTGCAGATCAGCAGCGGGGATGATCTCGACAGCGCTTGTGCCGACGGTGATTTGTGCGGACTTCACGCGAACGCTCCACGCCAGCGGGCGAGCCTCGGTGCGATCTCGGGGTCGTCGGCGTCGAAGTGACGCACAGCGAGCACGCGTGCGCCGTCGTAGGCCGGCTGCGCGACGAATCCGACGTGATCCATGCGGGCCTCAACTCGGACGACGTGCTGTCCAGTCGAGCGTGTCTCGGTGCGGGACCGTACCGGGATAAAGCCGACTGACAAGCCGGTCACCATGCCGTCATCGGCGAGCGACAGCACTTCGGCTGCTCGTTCGGTGCGGGCCATGCGAAAGTCAGCGACAAGGCCGTCGGCGGTGTTTTCCCAGCCGACCGACGTGCCGACTGGCAACGTCGAGCGTGACTCGTGCTGCTGATACAGCGGAATACGGTCGCCACGTTCCTGCAACGTCTTTGTGAATGCGCCACGCTCAAACGATTCAGTAAGGCCGTTTGGCATGCGGTATTCGCCGGCCCAGGGCACGACGATGCCGACCAGGTGCCGGAAGCCGTCGTCATCGGTGCGGGTTTCGATGCCGTCGAACGTGATAGTGCGGGTTTCGATCTCGGTCACGTCAATCCCTCCAAAGCTCGGACCTCGTCGATGGTAAGGAAGCCGGCCCGCAGACCGGTTTCGTATGCGTCGTAACGTGTTTGTGTGTCTGCTCGCAGCACAGCGTCGAAGTTGAACACGGCCCGCTGACCTCGAGGCAGCAGCGTCGACAGCGCTTCCTCAATCTTGACTGCGAGCGGCCGCAACGTGAAGCGGACGAAGAACTGCGAGTCCTGCTGGACGTTGCTGTAGGTCTTGGAGTCTTGCGAGGGGACGCCGACGAGGTGCGGCGGGACACCGAACAAGGTGCACATTTGTTCGGCGTTGTACCGGCGGCTGTCGAGCAGCTCCATGTCGACGGATGAGAACTCGAGCGGCTGGTACTTGACGCCGCCGGACAGTACGGCCGGGCCTCGTTGCCGGCCGCCGTTGCCGGCGATCCATGCCTGCTTCAGGTCGTGGGCCTGCTCGCTGGTAATCTCGTTCTCGGAGTGCAGCACACCGTCGGGCAGCGCACCGGTCGTAAATGCTTGTGCTGCGTACTGGTCGGCGGCGAGCGCCTGGGCGATGCTTTGCCGGTTGTAGTCGAGCGGGCCGTATCCGACGACGTGACCGGGCAGCGTGAAATTGCGGATGTGCAGCACATCCTCAGGATTCAATGCGCCTCGCGATGTGCGGTACTGCGGCCGGCCGTCCTGCATGAACACCTGGATGGCTTCAGGGTCGAGCAGTACGACGTTCTGCACAAACCCGAGGCTGTTGCGGTTACCGGCGAGTAGGTAAGCGTTTCCGTTGATCAGCAGCGACGTGACCAGGGCGGCCATGAACTCGGAGCGGGTACGGTCAATCTCGGGAGCAGCGAGCAGGGTCGGCGTTTCGACCATTTCGCCGTTGCGCTCGGCGTAAACGGGCAGCGAAGCCAACTGATCGCTGATAAGGGTCACGCACCGGTTTGCGACAACGTCGGACAGCAGCGTGTCACGGGTCACCGACATTGGGCCGAACAGCGTCTGTGACGTGATGCTGCGGGCGGGCAGCTCAATTGTCGTTGCCCTCGTTTGGACGTTTCTGCGGATCAGGTCGCCGATCACGCTTCACCAGCTTCAACAGCGGCCGACACGATAACGACAGCGATACCGACAGCGAACGCTGCCGGCCACGCTCCGAACTCCATCAACACAGCGAAGATCGCCAGCAGCAAGCCGGCGACTTGAAGGGCGGCGTGATACATCAAAACACCTGCGGGGTAGGTTTCGGCGCGACTGATATTGCGCCCCATAGTGCAAGGCTAGCAGCCACAAGCGGCGTGATTGGGCTTTCGTCGCTTGTACGCTTCCAAGCCCACCGATCACCGAGCCGGCGGCGAGTAGCCGAGGCGACTGCGTCGGTAAGGATGGTATCGCCGAGGTGTGCCAGTTTGCCGTCGACGATGGCGTCGTGCATGGTGGCGCAGCTGGCGCAGTAGTCACGGGCACCGACCTCAAGCGTGTTGAGATGCTGCAAGTGTGGCAGCAGCGACCCAGCGGCTGCGCCGGCGTCAATAACGATTGTTGCGCCCCATCGTTGTGCAAGCTCGGCGAGCCGGGCGGGTACCCAGCCGACACCGGGCCGATGGTCAACAATCTCGGTAAGGTACCGGTTGCCAGTCTGCGAAGCGATCGCAATTGTTGACCAGTCTCGCATCGGGCTGACGTCGACGCCGAGGGCGAGTTTGTCGCCGTGCGGCAGGTCGTGCTCCTCAAGCTGTGCGAACACGGCTAGGTCGAGGGCGTAGTCGCCGGCTTCCAACGGCCACCGATTCAAGATTTCCCGATCGAACAAGTCGGTGGTCATGGTGCCGTGGAAGTCCTCGACGGCCGCCATCGTGACGCCTTTCTCCTCGGCAAGCGTCGGGATCGCTGCCAGCCACGTTTTAGGATCGTCAGGGTCGGCGTCGTCAGCTGCAGCCCACTCGAACCAAGCCAGCGAGGGCGAGTCACCAGCACGGCCGAGATCACGGTAGTGGCGCAGCAGTTGCGATGAGCTCGTGCCGGCGTTTGAGGCGAGCCACATTTGCGACGACGGCCTGGTGGACATTGTGGGACCGAGGGCACCGACGAGCTCAAGCGGATGCGCCAGCGCTTCGTCAATCACGACGAGGTCGAGCGACAGACCACGAGCTCCGTCTTTTGAGGGGGTGACCACTCGGAACGATGCGCCGTTAGTCATCGTCAGGCATTCGCTGCCGTTTGCGAGCCGGAGCTGTTGGAAGCGTGAGCCGAGGCCGGGTCGCAGCATTTCGACTGTTTCTTGGAACTTGAGGCGTGCGCCGCCTCGGTCCTGGGCGGTGTAGGCGACGTGGCCGCCGGCGAGCAGCTCGAGGCCGATGCGTGCCGACAGCAGCGCTGTCTTGCCGTTCTGACGACCGACCGACAAGCCGACGGTGCGGCGTTTGTACCGGCCGGCCTCGTCGACCTCGAGGGCCACGTCAGCAACCTGCCGCTGCCAGCCGAACAAGTCCAAGCCCATGAGCTCGGCGACCTGGGCCAGGTAGTGGCCTCGGCTCGGTGAATCGCTTGCAGGAGTGGCGTGCAAAGCCGCCGGGTACGTCATACAGCCTTCAATGCGTTCTCAAGCGAAGCCAGGGCATCCTCATGCGGAATCGACAGCTTTTCGCACGATTGAAGCAAAACGGCCGCGATTTGAGGGATTTGTCCGGCACCTTCAGCGCCGGCCTCGATCGCATCCCAACGATCAGCGAGCCCTCGGCACGTTTCGACCGTCACCGGGTCGCCCTCGGCAGTCTCCAGGTACGTTTCAACGGCTTTGCGGTGTCGGCCCATCTCACCATCTCCTCGAGGTCACCGGTTTCGGCTTTTTGCGTTGTGCGGACAGGCGGCCGCCACGGGATGCATTGCACGGGCCGCAGCTCGGGACGTACTGCCCGACCCACTCGCCAGGCGGGAACGCTGCCAGCGGCGGGACGTGGTCGGCCTCGGTCGCCACAGCGCCACGACACCAAACGCACACCGGCCGGTCAGCGAGCAGCTCGGCACGGGCCTGGCGGTGGCGGTGGTCGTACCCCATCGCCCCAGGGTACCCCACGGCCCCTCAGGAGGGGGAGAGAAGGTAATGGGCTGGGGTGTTGGTGTGGGGGTCATGAAAAAAACGAAGGCCATCAGGGGCCGTTTGAGGGCTTCTGGTCACAGGTCGAGGGTTTGTTGGCCGTAGCCTCGTGTGCGTTCGATGTAGCCGGCTGCTCGGCGTAGGACGGTCGGATCATCGCGCAGCATGCCCAGGCCGACGTTGCAGTTGCGATGGAGCAGGCCAGTGACGGACGCAGCGAGCGTGTGCACGTCGTGCATGGCTTCGGCGCTGTGCGGGTGGTCCAGGTGCGGCGAGTCCTCGAGATTGATCGGCTGATCGCATACCGGACACAGTCCGTGCTGTTGTTCGTAGAGGCGTCGCACGAGTGTCGGGCGGTAGTGCGATTGACGCAGTTGCACGAGCAGGTTGTGGCAGCGCCGGCAGCAGTGTGAGTGATTGTCCTGGTACATCACTGTCAGCGGGTATGCGTCGAGCGGTTTGACGAGGCCGCATTGTGTGCACGGCTTGCAGGTCGCCGTGACGGTGGGCCTGGTGTCGTTGAGCTCGAGGTGCTGCTGGCTCATTGCATGGATGCGTTGCGGGTACAGATGCGGTTGCGCATGTCGTCCCGGTCGT
>Ga0181571_10000963_pt1 | contig 20079 bp, 15 predicted proteins | sample 101ome_17_FD_132440 | JGI IMG/M metagenome (GOLD analysis project Ga0181571, IMG submission 132440) | Coastal salt marsh microbial communities from the Groves Creek Marsh, Skidaway Island, Georgia - 101407AT metaG (megahit assembly) | ecosystem: Environmental > Aquatic > Marine > Intertidal... | reverse complement strand
TCCCCCTCACCGACAACAGCATCATTGAGAAGGCGCTCGGCGCGACGGGCATCATCTGCATTGAGGATCTCATCCACGAGATCTACACCTGCGGCCCCCACTTCACCGCTTGCTCCAACTTCCTCTGGCCCTTCAAGCTGTCTGCCCCCCTCGGCGGCATGACCAAGAAGCGCCTGCACTACATCGAGGGTGGCGAGGCTGGTAACCGCGAGGACAAGATCAACGCGCTCATCCGCCGCATGAACTAAGGGGTTTCTTGGTTCGTGGTGTTGGTGTAACTGGGGTTCCGACCGCGGCGATCGACAGAGCGTCGGGAGCCGCGGCGGGATATAACGGGGTTTCTTTGTTTCAGGGCGGAGCCGACTCCGAGCGAGCGCGCGTTCGTGCATTAGTAGTCTATGACGTAATCGCAATCGTAGGGGCACTTTGCCTGTTCGAAATCTTCGTCTGTCTCCTCTCTCGCTTGAGCTGCTGCTGAGAAGCACCCCAACTCTTATCTTTCTCGAAAATTTAGAAAGGTTCGCTCCTTGATTTTCCTAGCCTCGTGACAACAAACGGGTGCGTGCCCACCGTCTCTCGACCCCCACACTCCAGTCCCGCGCGTGAAAAACATGCCGCGCGGTCCAACGGATCCGCGCGCATCGTCGCATCCCGCGCCCCGCCAGCACGTGTGGCACCGCACCCTAGAGGACGCTCTCAGGCTGCCTCAAGAGGAGGGGGAACAGTACGAGTACAAAGTTATCAACCTGCGCAGGCTGAGACAGGAGCGGCCGCCGGGGGGCTGCCTCTCCGGATTATTCTGTGGACAGAACAACCGCGGACGACGCGCGCAAAGGGAGGATCGGATGCCTGAAGAGGAGGTGGTGGTGGTGGAGGATGACGACGACAAGGAGGAGAAGGTGGAGAAGGTGGAGGAGGTGGAGCGAGTAGTAGGCTGCCAGTGCGACTACCACCGGCCGCCACCCGCTCGGCCTTCCCCGCTACCCCCGCCCGTCCTCAGGAGGAGGCCCGAGGCGGTGACGCTCGACAACCTCAGCGATGCCATAGGCGCGATGCTGCGACCGGTGGACACCTTCTGCGGAGATCGCCTGCGACGCCTGAACAGCCAGACGAGCGTTGCGGCCATCCGCTCTCGATTTGAACCTAACTTTTAGCGTAACATTACAGTCCGTCCGGGGACGTCTCTCGATCGTCTCACACGTCGATGTCCTCGAGCTTGGGTCCCTCCGTCTCGATGAACTCCCTCCTGGGCGCCACCTTGTCCGACATCAGGAGCTGGAACGTCTTGTTCGCCATCGCCGCGTCGTCCACCGTCAGCCGCTTCAGCAGCCGAGTCTCCGGGTTCAGCGTCGTCGACCACAGCTGCTCGGGCATCATCTCGCCCAGACCCTTGAACCTTTGGATGCTTCTGGACGCGCCCTCGGGGAGCGTCGCGAGGTGCGCCTGGAGCTGCGCCTCGTCGTAGCAGTACGTCGGCGCGTTGTTCTTGCCCGCGCGGCCAGACTCCACCTTGTACAGCGGGGGCACGGCGACGTAAACCTTGCCCTGCTCGAACAGCGCCCGCTGGTACCTGAAGAGGAAGGTGAGCAGCAGCGTCCGGATGTGCGCGCCGTCGACGTCGGCGTCGGTGAGGATGACAATCTTGCTGTACCTCAGCTGCGACTCGTCGAAGGGCTCCCCCTTTAAACCCAGCCCGAGCGCGGTGACCATGGAGGAAATCTCGGTGTTCTTGTACATGCTCGCCTCGTCCTTGCGCTCGACGTTGAGGATCTTACCCCGCAGCGGGAGCACCGCCTGGAAGCGCCTGTCGCGGCCCTGCTTCGCGCTGCCGCCCGCGGAGTCGCCCTCCACGAGGAAAATCTCCGTGCTCTCCGGGTCGCTGCTGCTGCAGTCGGAGAGCTTTCCGGGAAGCGAGCCACTGCGCAGGACGCTCTTGCGGCGCACCAGCTCCCTCGCGCGCTTCGCCGCCTCCGCCGCCTTTTGCGCCTGGCTCGCCTTGCCGAAGATGCTGCCGAGCGTGTTCGGGTAAAACTCGAGGTGCTCCGAGACCTGCTCGCCGATGACGCTCTCTACAACCTTCCTCACCTCGGGGTTACCCAACCTGGTCTTGGTCTGGCCCTCAAACTCCGGCTGAGGCACCCACACCGCGATGACCGCGCTCAGGCCCTCGCGGATGTGCTCGCCGCCAAGGTTAGCGTCCGCCTCCTTCAGCAGCTTCGCCTTCCTCGCCTGAGTGTTCACCGCTCGCGTGAGCGACTGCTTCAAGCCGTCGAGGTGCGTGCCCCCGTCGCTGGTTCTGATGCTGTTGGCGTAACCGAGCAGCGTATCGGTGTACGCCTCTTTCGTCCACTGCAGCGCGCCCTCCACCTGCACGCCGTCCACCTCGGCGCGGAAGGTGATGGGCTCGTGGAGCGGCTCGGCGCCCTCGTTGAGGTCCACCACGTAGTCCTTCAAACCGCCGGGGAAGGAGAGCACCTCCTCGTGGTACTCCCGACCGTCGACGGTCACCGCGTCGCCCACCTCCTCGGTCTTCTTCACGTCCCCCTCGTCCATCGACGCCTCATCCTTGGACTTTTTCCGTTTCGATTTGAGCTTCGACGACAACTCCGTCGCGAGCCTGAACGTGAACGTCGCCGTGGAGTTTAGAAAAGCGAGCTCCTTCATCCTCGCGAGGATGATGTTGGGATCGAAATCCTGCCTCTCCTTGAAGATGCTCGGGTCCGGCTTGAACCTCACCCGCGTTCCCTTCTTCCTCCCGACGCCCGCGACGTCCTGCGACCCCTCCGTCATCGGCGCGAGCGCGGCGCCGCGGCTGAACGACTGCCGGTACTCGCGATCTCCCCTCCAAACCGTCACCTCCGTCGAGTCGCTCAGGGCGTTCACGACGGAGATGCCCACGCCGTGCAGGCCGCCCGAGACGTGGTACCCGCTCTCATCCCCGCCGAACTTACCTCCCGCGTGCAGCACCGTGAGCACCGTCTCCAGCGAGCTCGTGCCCGTCGCCGGGTGAACATCCGTCGGGATGCCTCGACCGTCATCCTCGACGGCGACGCTGCCGTCGGCGTGAACCGTGACGGTGATTACGGACGCGTGTCCCGCCTGGACCTCGTCCACGCCGTTGTCCAACACCTCCCACACCATGTGGTGCAGGCCCTTGGTGCTGGTGTTGCCGATGTACATCCCCGGTCGCTTTCGCACGGGCTCGAGGCCCTTGAGGACCTGGATGGAGGAGGCTCCGTACGCGTCGGAGCCCCCGGTGGCGGCGGCCGCGGCGGCTTTGGCGGCGGCTTTGGCGGCGATGATGTCGCCGGTGTTGTCGCGGGGCGCGCCGCCGGCTTCCTCGTCGCCCACCGCGATGGCCTCGCGCGGGGTGACGGAGGAGGAGGCGCCGCGCGAGGGCATCGACGCGGCGAACGGCGCGAGGTGGAGGCCGCCGGGGCGTCCGTCGCGCGGTCGCGAGGCGCGACGGACGCCCCACGACGGCGTCCCGACGCCCGTCGTGACGGGTTTAGAGGTGGACGCGACGGGGGCCATCGCGGCCATCAGCGCGCGTCCCCCGCGCGCCGCCGCGCGTCGAAGGGGACCCATTCCGCGCGCGCCTCCGGTGCCTCCTCTCCGGGCGAGTGTTGCGAGAGGTGCCCGCGGCGCCTTCTCGCCGGTCGCGCTGTGTGACGTCCTGACTCCTCCGCAAACGTCAACGTGTGCGCTCAGGTTCATGCCTTCACTCAGAAACGCCTCTGGAGAAGGTCGCGACCCCGTCGCCGTTCGCTTGTGAGCGCTCGACGGTTGCTTTCAAACCCTTGGAGGATTCAAAAAGAGGAAAAAGCGTGGCCGATCCACGACCGAGGATAAAAAACAGTTGACGGCCGGTGAGAGCGACCGGTGGCGAACGCGGGACGGATGCAGTTCTCTGCTGAGATATAATCTGGGCTACCTGTTTCTCACTCAAGCTAAACAAACGCCCGCGACTCGTTGCAGCAACGAGCCGCGCCGTGAGACCCTATTAAATGCCGACGGAACGTCGGGCGTCGTTCTTCATCACCCCCCCCAACCGCGACCAAAGCCGTCGAAAAGAGACGACCCCGTCGTTAACCCCGGACGCCGCCGCCGCGTCGCGTCCCTCTCGCTCGTTTATTGTTTTTGTTTTTTTTCACTTTATTTTGTTCATCATCGTTCGGTGTCCCGTCAGATGAAGAGAACGTCGGGCCAATCGGCGACGCACGCGTCGCTTCACGGAAGCGCCGGCGAAACAATCGACGAGGCGAAACAATCGTCGTCGTCCGCGCCGGCGCACCCCAACGCCCCGCCCGAGGGTGACGCAAATTTACTTGCCGAGGGTGGGGAAGGCGGAGGCGTCCTCGATCTTGACGTTGAGGCCGGAGCCGCCGCGACCGCCGGCGGGGCGGTCGCCGCCGCGGCCGCCGCGGCCGCCGCGGCCCTCGCCGCGACCGCCGCGGCCGGCGCCTCGGCCCTCGCCGCGGCCGCCGCGGCCACCGGCGCGGGCGGGGCGGTCCTCGGCGGGCGCGGAGGGGGCGGACTTGAAGCCGAGCTCGAGCTTGGCGGCCTCCTTGGCCTTGCGCTCGCGCTCGCGCTTAGCCTTGGGACCGGCGCCGTCGAGGGAGAACTCGTTGACGTCCTCGGACTTGGCGGCGAGCGTCATGGAGGCGAAGGCGGCGGAGTCAACCTCCTTGGCGGTGGCGCCCTTGGCCATGGCGGCGTTGAGGGCAGCCTTCTTCGCAGCCTTGGCAGCCTCGAAGTCCTCGATGGAGATCTCGTTGTCGGGCTCCTCGGGCTCGGGCTCGGGCTCGGCTTCGTCGCCCTCCTTGGGGGCGTTGAGCTCGTCGCCGGGCTTGCCCCAGCCGCCCTTGCCGGCGCCGCCGCGGTGGGGGCCCTCGTGGCTGCGGTGGTTGGGAACGGATGCGCGGGATTCGAAGTCAGGATAATGCGTCGGGATTTAAGTGCGGGGTTCGAGGGGTTTGGCGAGGGACGCGTCGCGCGGGGATGACGGTTCGCGCGGGGTCGGGTCAAATGCGAAACCAATCAAATCCACGGCGAAGGCGAAAAGCGCCAGCACCGTTGTTTCTTTTCGTCGCCGAGTGCGCTCGTCGGGGGAAACGGCGCGCCGGATCGCCCTCGACCGCTCGGGGCGGGATCCAGGGGCCGGACGGATCGGGCGATGATGCGTCGGGATCGGCCCGCCATCGAAAAAGGAATTTTGGGCGAGGATCGGGCGGTGACTCACCCACGACCGGAGCGGTCAGCACGGTCGCGACGACCGCCCTCGCCGTCCTTGGGCTTGCGGCGATCGGCGTTGCGGGGACGGCTGCGGCCGCCCTCGGTGCCCTCGACGGAGCCCTCGAACTCGCGAGGGGCGCGGGGAGCGCGCTTGGCGTTGCCGTTGTTGCGGTTGCCGGCTGCGGGGAGGATCGAAGAGGCGGGGATGGGTTCATAAGCGACGGAACCGGGGTGAGGGTTTTGCGACGATCGCCGGGAGATTTCTCCGCAGCAGCGAGTGTTATCTCGCGGAGGAAAAAATCGCATCCCGGGCCGCTCGACGCCGGGAATCCGCGACGGCAGCGTGGGCGACCGACGCGAACGGAACCGGGTTTCGATGTTGAACAAAGAGGGGAACGAGTTGCGCGATATAACGTCGACTCACCGGGCTTGTCACCGGTCTTGGCGGGCGCCTTCTTGGCGGGCGCAGCCGCAGCGGCAGGCTTGTTCTCCTTGGCAGGGGCAGCCTTCGGAGCGTCCTCGTCGAGGAGGGCGAACATGTTGGCCATATTAGCCATGGTTGCTGTGCGACCTTAGGTTGTGGGGTCCGGGAAGGTTAACGCTCTTTACGCGTTGGTCTCGTGGGAGACTGTTAAGGCCTCAGCACATACAGTCCCGGCCCGCACTGGTTGTTGCGACGTTGCCGGCGATGCGACAAGCGTTCCGCACTTTACAGAGAAACTGTAAAAAGAGAGAGGCGAACGGAACCCGAGGGTTGCTGCTCGACCGGCGCTTTGAACTTTCGGACGACGGAGGCCTCGAAAGCGGACGCGAACGAACGGCTTGGTTCGATACGCGAGGGCGTGAAGTGAGGGGTCGACGGGGGAAGCGACGCGCTTTCACGAACACGGAATCCAGGAAGCGGGGCGTCTCAGGGTTTTTGGAAAAAAAGCTGGATTTTGATGATGACTCGGCAACAAACTTTGCGTATGGTTTCGCAGTCTCTCGGGGCACCAAAATCCGAGCGTGATCTGATTTTAACGTGAATCTCCCCGAAATCGGCAGTGTCCTAATCACCGGAGTGCCGCGAAGCGTCGTTGTTTCCCATTTTGGCCCAAATTTCCGGGAACGTTCTCATACGCGGAGACCGAGTCGTGCATCGCCCGAACCACACCTCGGCAGCAGCCGAAAACCGGGCCGCTCCAAAGAGTTGAAAACGGGTCACTTTGGAAAACCGTGTTTTGATCGGGCCGAGGTACCTCCGCCGCTCATCGTCGGGGCCGCAGACTTCTCAGAGAGTGTCGCACCTCGTGTAGACACATCAGGTTTCTCAACACATGGAAATCCAGCCCGCCGCCGAGCCCAACCGCAGCTCCAAGCCCTTCAGCGCCGCGGACGCGTGGCACGTGTCCAAGAAGCTCGCGTGGCACACCGGCAAGGCTGCGTGGCAGTTCGGCACCTCCTTCCTCATCCTCGTGGTGCCCCTCGTGATCCAGCTGCACAGGGAGGAACAGATGATGGCCCTCGAGCAGGAGCAGATGGGCGTGCTCCAGTCCCCCACCGGTAACGCCGAGCCCACGCCCACCGCGTGAACGCGACGGCCCGATCTGGAAGACCACCAACCCTAGTTTTTGATTAGAGCCACTTAGACACGATGAACGAGGCGGCGAGGCCGATCGTCAGCCTCTACAGGCAGATACTCCGGGCGCACTACAAGTGCCTACCCCCGCCCATGCGCGTCCTCGGCGACGGGTACGCGCGCGAGGAGTTTCGGCGACACCTGGACTCGACGAGCATGACGAACGATCGGTGGATCGAATTCGCGAGCGAGTGGTCGCGATACCTCGCAAACGTCGCGCCCAAAGAGGAGGGCGCGGGACCGAAGTTCACGGGAGAGCTGTCGAAGGAGACCATCAACGCCATGTCGGAGGAGCAGCGGATGATGCTCCGGAAGCTCAAGGAGGAGGCGCAGTCCTTCGGAGAAGCCGTCAAGGCGGACGAGGAGACAAAGTAGGTTGCGAGTCTCCCGCGCGTCTCGCGTCGGGCGCGAAAGACTCGAACACCACACAGATTCTACTATAAACCCTTAGCTAGATTTCGTTGTTTATGATTCGAAAGAATGTCGGTTGTTGTTAAACTAGCTAGACTCTGACTCACGACCACCGTAGACTCACACCATCGGCGAGACCCTGTTGACGAGGGGACACGCCGCGTTGTAATCCGTGAACCACTTCCTGCGGCGCGCGTCGTCGACGCCCCGCTGCGTCACCACCCGGGGCAGCGCGTCTTTACCCCGCATGTCGATCTCCACCCACGGCACGGGATCCCCGTCCCCTTCCAGCGCCTTGACGACGCGTCCGAAGTCCACGAACACGTCCGTGGGGTGCTTCTCGTTATCCGGCGGAAAGTCGTCCCCGAGCACCCAGCTCCGGTCCGCGTATTCCGTCGCCTCGTCCGCGTCCACGACCAGCCGCGCCGCGTCGATGAGCGCGTCCAGCCGTACCGTGCGTCCGGGTCGATTGTGCGGGTCCTCGCCCGTCATCTCGGCGCCCCACGCCGCGAACTTTTCCTCGCAGTCGTCGCCCGGGGGAACGAAGTAGCAGCACGGCGAGCCCACCGAGCCCTCTTCGGCTGGGTCGCCGGGGTACGCCGCGTCGGGGCCCTGGAACTGCCGCAGCGCGGTGACGGGGCACGTCCCCGCGAGGACGTTTATCCGTTCGAGGACGTCCGCGTAGCATTCATCAGGGCGTCGCCAGTCATCGAGCCACGGGGACGCGCAGGGGATCATCGGAAGGACCGGGATTCGCCCCGTCGCGGCGGCGAGCGCCGCGAGCCTGTGCGCCTGCATCGCAAACTCCCCGCGTTTGGTAAAGCGACCGAACGCCGCCGACGCCAGGCTCAGGTACCGTCCCTGCCCGACGCGTATCCCCCGCCCGGCGCCCAGGACGTCCCAGTGCCACATGTCGTACGCGCGGAGCATGCGCGGTTTGATGCCCTGGTTCTGCGACATGCAGTGGAACGCGGCACCCGGTCGGGGTTTCAGCGCGAACCAGCCGTCGCCGTCGCCGTGGTTCGCGAACATCCACTTGGGCGCCGCGAGTATCGTCAGGTTGCGCCAGCCCGTCGCGTTCGGGACTTTCATGATCCCGTACTTCTCCTCGGATTCGTTCAGGGGGTGCTCACCGAGCGCCTCCACGGCGGGGTGCGACTCGAACGGGCGCCGCAGCAAACGCCCCGATCGACTCCAGTCCAGCGTCTCCGGGTGCTTGCTCTTCATCTCCGTCTTCGCCTTTGTCGCCTCGTCGTAACCGCCCTTGAACAGGCACACGTGGTGCGTGTACGACCACCACAGCGGCGCACCCGCCACCGCCGTCTCCGCCGCGTCTCTCAGAATATCCTGGTCCATCATCGCGCCCCAGGCCATCTGCGTCCCGACCCCTTGCTCCTTGTGACACTTCGGGGGCGATTCGTCCGCCAATAAATCATCCACGTGGTCGTTAAAAACCTCCAGAAGGTACCGTCCGCCGCCGCCGGGTAGGTCGGCACGGAAGTAGACCAAGCCGCCGTTCATGGACGGAAACGGCTCGCCCTCCACGTTGGCGACGACCGAGTGCGTTCCGAGGCCCGTGGACTCGTCTTTGAGCAGCTCGAACGGGTCGCGGTCGAACCACATGTCGCTGTCCGACACCAGCACGCCGACCTCACCGGCGCGCATGATGTCCAGCGCGAACCTGTACCGGATCAGCCACAGGACGTACGCGTGGTCCTCGGCTAAGGTCCACCGTTTGAGCGCGTCGTGGCCGTCGAGCCACGTGCTGTAGACGCAGCATCGGACGACGTCGGGGTTGTCGCGTCTCGCCGTCTCGCACGTGTGCTTGTGCCTCCCCACGGTGACCACCGACGTGACGTTCACGGACATGAGGTTGAGGATGACGTTAACGAGAAATTCAGCGCGCCAGTGCTCGATGTCCTGCGTGGCGAAGACCACGACGTCGGAGGCATCTCCCAAAGATCTCGCCACCGCCGCGACGTTCTCCGGATCGGCGACGTCCACCATTGGACACTCCATCGGTAGCTTACGACCCTCATCTTTCCGGTCGTCTCTCACGACGGCCGGAGACGTCGGCGGACTCGCACGTGGCTCGGGAGCGGGTTCGGGGCTCTCGTCTACGAACGGCGCTGGCGCCAGAGGGCTCGGGTTCGCTATCCGCGCGGGGATCGCGACTCGCCCGACGGGAGACGAGGTGGTCGACGCGACGCTCTCGGAGGGGAGATACATGTTCCCCACGCCGCTCACGTACGCGAGGTACACGAACGTGACCATCGCGAGGGCCATCAAAGCGGCGACGCCGCCGCGACGATTCATGACGGTCCCCCCCCCCTTCCCGCTGCACCCCGCGCTGTCGGCACTGCAGGCGAATTCCAAACGAAGGGTCAGGAAAATCGGAGTCAACTCCCAGTCGATCGAGGCGGGGACGACACGGACGGACTCCTGTCGCCATGGACCTTTCCGCCGGCCCAAACATCCTGGAGTTGTACCAGAAGCCGGTGAACATCACCACCTACGACACCAAGTGGATACCCACCAGCGCGCGGTTCGTGGTCCTCGGCTCGTACGCTCGGGCCACGGGATGCCTCCAGATCTACTCGCTCGACACGGAGAACGAAGGCGTAAAGCTCAACACGGAGCTCGAGAAGAAGGCGGCATTCAAGTGCGGAACCTTCGGCGCATCCTCCCTCCGCGAGCGTCACCTCGCGACGGGTAACTTCGAGGGCTACCTGCAGCTGTGGGATCTCCAGCGTCCGGAGAAGCCGCTCATGGACGTCAAGGCGCACACCTCGATCGTCAACGCCATCGACGGCGCCGGGGGTCAGAGGAGCGGCTACGGCCCGCCCGAACTTGTCACCGGCGGCCGCGACGGGTGCGTGCGCGTGTGGGACGTCCGCCAGAAGGACGCGCCCGTCGCCATCTTCGAGCCCGCGGAAGGGGTCAAGGCGAGGGATTGCTGGAGCGTCGCATTCGGCAACTCCTTCAACGACGAGGAGCGGTGCGTGCTCGCCGGGTACGACAACGGCGACGTGAAGATGTTCGACCTGCGAACCGGGACGGTCCGCTCCGAGCACAACGTGAGGAACGGCGTGTGTTCCGTGGAGTTCGACCGCAAGGAGATCGCGATGAACAAGTTCGTGGTGACGTGTCTGGAGTCGGCGTTTACCGTCTTTGACGCTCGAACGCAACACCCGGCGAAGGGTTTCAGCTCGGTGACGGAGAAGGTGCCCGTGAGCGCGACGGTGTGGGGGGCGAAGCACCTGCCGCAGAACCGCGAGGTGAGCATGGTGCTGGGCGGGGACGGGACCCTGATGCTGTACAAGTATCAGTACCCGGATCAGAGGGTGGTGAAGGACAAGGACGGGGTCAAGATGGGCGTGGCGGGGACGATGAACCTGGTCAACTCGAAGAACGTGAGCACGCAGCCGATCAGCAGCTGGGACTGGTCGCCTGATAAGGAGGGTCTGGCGGTGTGCGGGTCTTTCGATCAGACCGTGCGCGTCGTCTGCGCGACCCGGCTAAACACGCTGTGAGTTTGGTGGGTTCGAAAGAATGTGTCGAATAACAGTCGCTTCTCACGCGGGAAAATCGCTTCTCGTCAGTTTGCGTTTGCGCCCCCGCTCGCCGCGCCCTTCCCCTGGGCCGCCATGTGCTTCTTCAGCTTCTCGATGAGCTCCGGCGTGATTTCGACGGCCCCAGCCTGGGAACCCGTCGCGCTCGCGCCACCCCCCGGCGTGTTCGCGCCGCTTCCCCCGTCCTGGCTCCCGACCCCCGGCGCCATCATCGCGTGCACAATCTGCATCAACTGCGAAGCGTCAACCGCCGGGGAGTTCCCGCCGAAACCCGAGCCGCCGCCGCCGAACGGGGATCCCGTCCCGACGCCGCCCGCGTTCCGACTCGCGCCGCGCCTGTCACGCTCCCACGCGCGCTCCTGCTCGGCGTGCCTGTACGTCGCCGCAGCGTCCGCGCTCGTGCCCGTCTTGGAGAGCACCTCCGCGAAATCGGCCAAGCCCATCGGACGCTTCGCCGATCGCGACGGACGCGACCAATAGTCCGCGTCGTCGTCGTCGTTGGCGTCCTCGAACTCGTCCAGAGAGACGATGCGACCGGCATCATCGAGCCGAGGACCCGCGTTTTGCGCGCGCTTGGCGCGCTGGCGCGCCAGGTCCCTCGCCTCGGTCGCGAGCAAGTCGCGGATGGGTCCCATCGCGGCGCTCTTGCACAGCTCCTTCAAGTCTGATCCGCTGTACCGGTCGGTGGCCTTGGCGATCTTGAGCACCGGCGGGTCGGGCCCGGGGCCGAAGAAACCGGGCTCCATGTGTTCGTCCTTCAGTATGACCTTGATGATGTCGATGCGCTGCTCGAGGTTTGGCAGGCCCACCTCGAAGGACCTGGGCAGGCGCCTCAGGATCGCCTCGTCCACCTCCCACGGCCGGTTCGTCGCGGCGAGGACCATCACTCGGGCGTTCTCGTTCGTCTGAAACCCGTCCCACATCGTCATGAACTCCGTCTTCATCGAGGTGCTCGCCTCGTGCTCGTGGCCCTTCCTGGCGCCCAGGAAGGAGTCCACCTCGTCGATGAATATGATGGACGGCTGGAGCTTCCACGCGAGGGAGAAAACCGCGGCGACGAGCTTGTTGGCGTCGCCGAACCACTTGGACTGCAGCGTGGAGGATCGGACGTTGATGAAGCAAGCCTGGCACTCCTTGGCGAGAGCCTTGGCGAGTAAGGTCTTGCCGGTGCCCGGGGGGCCGTAGAGCATGCATCCCTTCACGGGCTTGAGGAGGGAGCCGCCGGAGAAGAGCTCGGGCCGGAGCAAGGGGAGGATGACGATCTCCTGCAGCGCGCGCTTGGTCTCGCCCAGCCCGCCGATCTCATCGAAGGTGGTGGAGATGGCGTTGGGGTTGGCGACGTCGGCGGCGATCATGTCTTCGTAAGGGGTGGTGACGATATTGGGCCTGCCGAGGCGCCGCGCGATGTCGCGCTTCATCGCGTCCGCCTTCTTCTTCGCGCCGCGGTTGGGATCGAGCGCCTTGACCGCGACGGTGCCCGCGAGGAGGGCGACGGTGGAGACGATGAGCGAGGCTAAGATCTCGACCGCGATGTCGGGGGGCGGACCCCGCGGGCCGTGCATGCCGCTCTGTCTCGCGCCCATATCTCCGTTGGCTAGTTGCTAAGGGGACGGCGCCGGCCGCTAATGGAGAGCCCGAGATCTCCAGTCGTCGTCGTCGTGCGGCGGAGAGCTGTGTGCTCCTCTCAGAGGCGGGGCACTGACTTTTCCATCCGGCGGCAGCGGCAGAATTTCGCAATTTCGCTCCCGTATGAGCAATTACCCAGAAGCCGTGTATGAAAATGCGCGCGCCGGTGAGCTGGCGAAATGTGAGGCTCGTTCCCCAGGACAGAGATCGCCCTCTGATCCACAGACTGCGGCGCAGTCCTCCGGGATACGCGCGAGCTATAGGTCGAGGTCGACGGCGACGAAGGCCGGTAAGTGACGTAGCGACCGTCAGGGGCGGAAGGGTGCGCCCGCGAGACGCACACAGGCGCCGGGAACGCGTCGCCAACCTCTGAGTTTTCAGGGTTTAGGCGTTGGATCGGAATCCGGACGCCATGGGTATTCGCGATCTGCTCGGGCTGAGGCGCGGTGACAAGGGAAACAACGCGGCGGCGGCCGGGCGGGACGCGTACTCCTCCGAGATTATCTCTGAAGCGGTTCCGGAGCAGGGAGCGAGCGGCAGCTCCATCCTCGACGAGCCCGTCACCAGCGGGTTCAGCACCCCCGCCGGGATGGTCAGCCGCGCCGACCTCGCGAAGATGGGCACCGGCGCCTCGGGCGTGGCCTACAACCCGTACACGGGGCTGGGCGGACCCTTCGATCCGCAGATGTCCAAGGCGCTGTACACCATAACCGACTCACCGGAGCTCCTCTTCGACGAGGAGCGCAGGGCGAAGACCAGGTCATGGTCCGAGAATATCACCTTTCTCACCGGCGTCGGCTACCTCGGCGGCGTCATCGCCGGCGGCGGCCTCGGCGCCTACAAGGGGCTCAGCTCCGTGCCCGAGGCTGGACTCGTTGACACGCAGAAACTCAAGCTGAACCGGGTGTTGAACGCGGCCGGGTCCAGGGGCACGAGCATGGGCAACGCGTGGGGATGCCTCGGTTTATATTACTCCGCGCTCGATTCGCTCGTGGGGCACTACACGTCGCACGAATACCCGGCGCTGGGCGCGGTGGTTGCGGGCGCGGGCGCGGGCAGCCTGTACAAGAGCATGTATGGCTTGAGGGCGGCGGCGGTGTACGGGGTGGTGGGGGCCGGGCTGAGCGCGGCCAACCAGGCTGGGCAGTTCCTCGTGGGATACGGCGCGGCGACCAGGCCCAGGTGGTGAGCGCGAGGCGGAGTTCGTTCGCAAGGTTAGATTCGTTGGTAAATGTTAGTCGAGGACGTTCCTCCCTTCGCACGCGCGTCGTCTCTCTCACACACACGCTCTCTCTCGCCTGTACAGACCTCGTCTCGTCTCGTCGATTTCGCCTCTCCGTTTCGTTTCGCTCAGTTTCCGATGGAGAACGTGTGGTGCGAGCGGGTGGGCGAGTGCGGCGGGCGGTACCCCCCTCTCGAAGCCCTGGGCGCGCCGCGGTTCCCGCCCCCGCCCCCGCCCCTGCGCCACTCGCGCCTATCGTCCAGGTAGTCCTGCGGCGGGCTCATCAGGTCGCCCGAGTAGGGGGAGATGGGTCGGGTCTGCGCGCAGGTCGGCGCCGCGGAGGGAGCCACCGCGGGGAAGCCCGAGAGCAGGGGGCGGTTGCCGCCGCCAAAGTTGGCCATGGACGGTCGGGACGCGGGGCGGGAGATGTTGCGGTCCAAGGGTGGGCTGCCGAGGTGCATAGGCGGGCTGCTCATGTGCTGGTAGGCGTGGCGGGAGGGCGGGGGCATCGAAGGAGGGGCGTGCGGGTGGTTGCCTCCCCCTCCTCCTCCTCCACCTCCCGCCACTCCGCTGCGGCTCTGGAGCTCGCGGTAGGATGCTTCGATGCGGCGTTTCTCCCCGCTCTTCTGCTCGTACTTGCTCTGGAGCTCCTTCTTGTCGAGCTCGAGCTGCTGCATCTGCTGCCAGAGCGCCTCCGCCTTGGCCTTGGCTCGCTTGTACGCGGAGTGCACCTCGAGGAGCTTGGACTTGTACCCCTCTGCGTGCGCGCGCCCCTCTTCTTGTACCCTCCTCGACGACATCTCCTGGACGAGCGCCGCCTGCTCGCACCACCAGTTGATGCCGTTAAACGCAGCGGTCATGATCGTGCCCGGGTCGAACCCGCGGAGGGCCTCGCTGACCTCTTCGCCAGGCCGAACGGCGAACGCCTGACGGTTGAAAGAGCGGTTCAAAAAATGCACAGCTGGGCGTCGGGCGGTCGGGGCAGGCGCCGCACCTGGATATCCTTCTCCCCGTACACCTGCGAGCGGCACGTCGCGCACTCGCCCGTCTCACACAGCCTTCTCGCGTCGTCGTAGCCTGCGTGCAAACGGCGGGCGGGGCGCTCGTCGTCAGTCTTCGCGCGCGTGCTCTCGACGAAGGAAGTGGGGCGAGAAGCGCGAAGAGGGGGAGGAAGCGAGGAGGTCGCTGTCGCGCGGGCGCTCACAGAACCGGTGACCGCATCTGGTGATGTACACGTCGCCCTCGCAGATGGGCTTCAAACACGCGTTGCACGTGTGCTGGAAGTGCGCCATGGCGGGGGCCCGCGGCGCGCGCGAGTGAGAGGCGTCGTGGACGCTCGGCGTCTCGTGACAGTGTGAAGGAAAGCCGAGCCAGCTGTCCTCCGCTGGGCACCTGACGGCTGCCCCGGCGGTTTTATGATTGCCCGGGCGCAAGATTTTTTTCCACCTTCATATCTAATTTCGCATAAATTCCAAACTACTCACCATAGAACACAATCTGACCAGGCCGGTTGGTTGGTCGGTATTCGCAGCGGATCTTGAGAATCTGCGTTTCACGGACGTTTTCCCGAACCATTCATTGCCAGTTGGACTCGAGCGACTATGGCGCTCCATGCCCTCGCGTTCGTCGCCCCTGGAAAGGCGACGCTCCGGCAAACGCGTCACAGACCCATCGTAAGCCGCGACAGGGCGTCGGTGCAGGTGAGAAACTGCGGAGGATGCACCAGGCGCGAGCTCATCACCGGCGTGGTGTCGGGCACCGGCCTCAACACCGCGCGAGAGATTGAGGAGGCGGTGAGCAGCAAGGCCCGAAGCGCGTACGACCAACAGTTCGCCCGCACGATGGAGGTGGGGATGGCGGACTACGAGCTCCATATGCGCACGGTGAAGGACGAGCTCTTCGGCAACCTCGCGAAGTTCCACGACCCGCGGGGCACCCTCGTCGAGATCGGGATGGGCACCGGACCGAACATGAGGTACTACGAGGGACTCAACGTCGTGGGCGTCGAGCCCAACGAGGAATCTCACTCCTACGCGTACGAGAACGCGAACAGGTACGGGGTCAAGTCAATCGAGTGCGTCAGGGGGTTCGGCGAGTCGCTTCCCCTGGGAGACGCCTCGGTGGACACGGTGGTGAGCACGCTGGTGATGTGCACGGTGGACGACGTGGAGCGCACGCTCGCGGAGGTCAGGAGGGTGCTCAGGCCGGGCGGCGCGTACCTGTTCCTCGACCACGTGGCGGCGCCCCCGGGCACGCCGCTGCGAACGATGCAGGAGGTGCTCAACCCGCTGAACAGGGCGGCGTACGAGGGGTGCAGGCTGACGCGCGACCCGGAGGCGGCGGTGAGAGCCGCGTTCGGCGACGATAACTGCGACGTCAATCGGTTCATCGCGGGGAGCACCGCGCAGAGCTGGCTGGTCGGGACGAGCCCGGTGGACGTGGCGGCGCGGTGGAGGGAGACCGGGGGTGGGTTGCAGCCGCACTTCTTGCTCGCCCCGAGCGTGTACGGGGTTGCGAGGGCGTGATCGTTGTTCCTCCCGTTGTTGTGATTGAATTACCTCATAAACTAAACGCGATTGTCGCGGCGCGGGAATCATCACTCGATGTACTCAAATTCGGGTTCAGCCTTCAACGCCTCGGCCTCCACGCCGTACGCCCGCTTGCACTCGCTGATGAAGTCCCGCAGGATCCGCTTGACGCTCATTCTGTACCTCAGCGCCGCGACGTACTCCAGGTGTCCCTCCGGGTCTTCATCCGCTTCCTCCGGAGAGAGCCCGCGGATGGCCTCCTCGATCTCGTCGAGCATGACCTGGTCCTCCTCGAGCGTCGTGGCGAAATCGTCGCGCAGGATCTCCTCGCACCTGGCACACGCCTGCGCGAGCGCGGCGCGGTCGGTCGCGTCCCTGTCCCTCGCGTCGTCGTCGTCCCAGAGCCACTCGTCGCTGTCGCAGGACTCGTCGAAGAAGCAGGAGAGGAACCGGTCGGGGTCCCACATGCCGCACGGCTCGTCACCCTCCGTCCACACGAACGTGCTGTGACCGATCCTCGGAACGTCGTCGTCCCTCATCGCGGCGAGCTGATTCTCGCGCGCGTGTACGACGCGCAGGGCGCTGAGCAAGTGCGCGGATTCGCGTACGCCGCCGGGCCTTATCGCGAGCGGGGCCTCCACCGCGAGCATCGACCACATGAACTGCTCCTTCTCCATCTGCAGCGCGGGAGAGTTCAACTCTTCATCCACGAACCGATCGTCGTCGATGAGGTCCTGGACGTTTTCGTACACCCTGACGAATTCGCCGTCGTTGGGATCGGGGAAGAACCCGTACGACGTCAGCAACTCCGCGGAGGTCTCGTGACCGTACGTGATGAACACCTCCTCGCCGGGTTCGTAGGCCCAGATGGACCGCATCTGAAACACAGCCGCGTCCTCCCAGTTCTCGAGGTCCTCGGGGTCCGGGCCGACCACCTGCCACGGCTCGGCGCCCGCCCACTCGCCGTCGTTGATGCCCTCCTCGCTGCCTTTCGTGAACGCCTTTCGTAACGCGCGCTGCAGGAGCTCGTCCGTCATCCTGGCCTCCTTGGGCGACTCTGGTCGGTGGTTGAAGAGGTCGACGTAGGGCACCAGACAACGCGCCCGTCCCTGCGGGGTCATCACGCTGAAGCTCCTGCTGTGCACCTGCTGCAGCGCCCACATGATCTTTTCCTTGGTGCGCGAGTCGTTGCTGTGCCGCATAGCGCCCGCCGTGAACTCCGCGCGTTGCGCCAGCGTCTTCTCCACAGCCTCCGGGAACTGCAGCTCCCTGATGTTATCGACGCACCAGAACGCGGCCGCCCCGGTGGATACCGGCAGCATGGGACGGTACTTCCTCCAGGTCTTGACCCTGGCGTCGTACTCGCCGTCTATGTACCCGTCCTCGTCGCCGTCGTCCAGCACGTGCAGCAGCTCCAGCGCCAGGCGCAGGTCGTCGCCGTCGGAGTACCCGTCCTCGAGGACGTGAATGGCTTCGCGCCACGGGACGGTGATGAGGACGTCGCCCGGCGCGACGGGCGCGGTGGCGACGAGGCCGCGACCGGTCGGAGTCTCCTGAAGCTCCAGGTGCACCCCGCTGCCCTTGCAGAATCGCTTGGAGAACAGCGCCCGCGCGTCCTCCAACGATATGCCGTGTTGCTCGGCGACGACGGAGAGCCCTCGGTAGCCACGAGTTTTCCGCTGACTCAGCTTACCCGCGCAGGTCGAGAGCCTCCTCCGACCGGGGCTGCTCCGGAGAGTCGTCCTCCGCGCGTACCCATGCCGCGCTCCTATGACGATACTCCCCGACGACCCGGCGCTCGCGGTCGACATCCTGCGCGCTCCTTCACTTTACACGTCTCAATGGGGTATTCCTCACGCGGCTGCCGCTTTTCGTGCTATCCAAGATCGAACTGAACCTCGCTTTTTGGCAGTCTGATCAAGGTCGTCGAGGGCAATTTCATCATGTGTTACGCGAGCGAGCCTTCGTCGTCAAGACAAGTGTGTGGTATAAACACGGATGGTATCAATCGCTAACCCGTCGCTCACCGATGACGCACCATTCGCTCACTGATCGCCGTGGTCGCTGGCCATGATCCCCGGTCCCCCCGCGTCGCCCTCCCCGTCATCCGCGACCGCGTCGTCGCCCTCGCCGCCCTTCTCCGCGTCCATCGCGTCGGGATCTTCGACGTCAGCCGCGTCGCCGAGCTCCGCCTTGACCGCGTCCGCTCCCTCCACCTTCTCCTCCTTGACCTTCTTCTCGCCGTCGCCGTCTACATCCTCGCGCATGGACGCGTCGTGCCTGGACGGCTTCTCGTCGACGTCGCCATCCTCGGGCTCGAGCTCGCGGGGATCCGACCGCCGCGCCGCCTCCGCCTCCGCGCCGCCGCCCTTGGCGTCCGGATCCTCCTTGACCCGCATGGCGTCCTGGTCGATGGCGTCGGGGGGCACGTCGTGGAACGGGACGGACGGTTTGGGCGGGATCTTGCTCAAGTTTTCGAGGATCTTGTTGAGGATGCCCTGCAGGTACTCCGGCGTGTTCTGATTCTCCATGTTGGACGGCTGGATCTGGAGCTCGTGCGTGGGGCCAAAGTACTCGGAGTAGTCGTTCACCGGAAGCTTGTTCTCGAGGTCGTGGCCGAGGAGGCAACCGGTCTCGTACGTCCAGCACCTGGCGACGTTGCGGATGGTGTACCCACCGCCGCCGAGCACCAGGAGGGGCACGTTGAAGGTCTGCATGTACTTCAGGCACTCGCCGTGACCGCGGATGGAGAGGTTGAAGCACCCGAGCCTGTCGCCGGTGAGGGAATCCGCGCCGGACTGGAACACCACCGCATCAGGCTGATACATCTCCATGACCTTCGCCATCACCGGCTTGAACAGCGCCACGTAGGCCTCATCGTCGATGCCGTCCTTGAGCGGGACGTTGACGGAGTAGTACTTACCGCGGTGCTGGCCCACGTCCTGGAGGTGTCCGGTGCCCGGAAAATACTCGCCAAACTTGTGGAACGAGACGGTCATGACGCGATCGGTGGTGTAGAAAGCCTCCTCCACGCCGTCACCGTGGTGGATGTCGATGTCGATGTACAGCACGCGCTGGTGAACCTTGAGCAGCTCGAGGATCGCGAGCACGATGTCGTTGACGTAGCAAAAGCCGGAAGCCTCGTTCTTCTTCGCGTGGTGGAGGCCACCCGCCCAGTTGACGACGGTGTCCGTCTGTTTGTGGTTCAGACGGACCGCACCGCCCACGGAGCCGCCGGTGTAGATCTGGCAGAAGTTGAACAGGCCGTCGAACACCGGGCAGTCCTCGGCGCAGTTGAAGCGCTTGAGCTGCCTCATGTGCTCGTGCTGGTTGTCGGGGGTGATGAGGCGGAGGAACTCGATGTACTCGTCGCTGTGGAACTTGGTCATGTCCTCGGCGGAGGCGAGCGCCGGGCGGAACACCTATACGATGCGGCGGTGACGGTGATGACGCGAGGAGGTGAGTGATTTGTCGTCGATCGTGCGGGGGGGGTGTTGCGGGGTCCAAAATTAGGTCTGGGGAAAACTTTGGGTGGCGGTCCGCGAAAATCCAATCTTTCGCGGGCGGGGAACCGGGCGGTGCGGGTTAGTCGCTCACCTCCATCTCCTTGTAGATGCCGTAGTGCAGGAGGAGGTTGTGGGTCATGCGGACACGGTGGGGCTTCATCGGATGACCCTGTCCGTAGTAGAAGTTGCCCACGTCGGGGTCGTAAAAGTACGAGATCTTAGGCTTCCCGCTCATCGTGCGATGCTGCGCTTGAGATGCTCTGCTTGCCACGGCGGAATGAGGAGGATGGGCCAAGGTGAGCGCGAGTTCACGCGGCGCGGAGAGATTCACGAAACGCGATCGAAGGCGAGCAACACCGCG
>Ga0181571_10000960_pt1 | contig 20103 bp, 14 predicted proteins | sample 101ome_17_FD_132440 | JGI IMG/M metagenome (GOLD analysis project Ga0181571, IMG submission 132440) | Coastal salt marsh microbial communities from the Groves Creek Marsh, Skidaway Island, Georgia - 101407AT metaG (megahit assembly) | ecosystem: Environmental > Aquatic > Marine > Intertidal... | reverse complement strand
TCGATCACGGATGTATCTGTGAACGTGGCGGCACACGCCTTGGTGAGGTACGCGCCGCCGCCGAGACCCGACGCGACGTTGGCTCGAACGCCGACGCCGGAGCCGAAGATTTCGGCGCCTCCGTGTTCGCCGCCGTCGCACGCGAGACCGGCACCGTTCGCGGCGGTGTTTTCAGAAATCTCGCCACCGTTCAGCGTCAAAATCGCACCCGTGGAGACATGCGCGCCGCCACCGGTGAGACTCGCGACGTTGTTCGAGACGCGAGTGTTGATTAAGACGAGACGCGAACGGCCGTCCATGCGCACTCCGGCGCCGTGTTTGGACGCGACGTTGGACACGACGCGAGAGTTCGAAACGCTGGCGGAGCTCTGCGAGTACATGAAGATACCACCGCCGATCTCGGCTTGGTTCTCCTCGAACGAGAATCCGTTGAAATCGGCGTGCGCGTTCGTGTAGACGATGACGCCCGCGCCCCAGAGCAGCGCGCGATTGTCGGAGACGAGCCCGGTGTCAAAGGTTGGTTTACCGCCGACGAAGACACCGATCGCAGCGCCGTAGGACGCCTCGTTACCGGAGGCGACGACGTTGGAGAACGTGCCGTGACATCCGTGACCGACGAAGAGACCGGCGGCGAAGAAGGCGCGGTTGTCCTTGAGCGTCAATCCGACGGCGGTGACGTTGGAGTTTTCGTCCACGTTTAATCCCGCGCCCTTGCCGCTGTCGTCGAGCGTGTTTCCGATGAAGCTCACGTTGCGCAGCGTCGCGTGGGACGACGTTTGCAAGTACGCGCCACCGCCCCGGTTGTTGTTGCCGCTTCGATCGTTGCCTCCGCTGTTCGAGATAAATCTCGAGTCGCGAATCAGCGGCGAAGAGTTGATCGAGTGCACGCCGCCGCCCATGGTTTGCGATTTACACTCGACGACGTCCACGCCGTCGATCGTCACCGATCCGGCGTTCGTCATCTTGATACCACCGCCGGTAAAGGCGAGACCTCTCTTGATGGTGATACCGCTGATGGTGACGTCGTCGGAACCGGTGATTTCGAATCCGCGCGACGTCTCGCCGCAATCCAAGACGGTGCTCGCGGCACCCGTCGCCGAGGCGATGGACACCGCCCCAGACGAGCCGAGCGTCGAGCCACACGACGTGGTGTGCGTACCGGGTAAGAGTAAGACGGTTCGCGTCGCCGATGTCGACGTCGCGGCGAGCGCGGACGACACCGAGTCGCACGGCGTCGCCCACGCGCCGCACGTCGACGCCGATGACGCGGACGACGACGCAGAGACAAGGAGCGCATCGCGCGCGTCGAGCATCGGCACCGTCGTCGGCGAGGACGAATCGCTCGCCATCGTCGATGTCGCCGCCTTGACGCGATACACCATCGTCGATGGATTCATCACGCCCGTGAAGACGTAAGACGTTCCCGACAAGACGTTGGTTCTCGTCGGGGACGCGCACGTCGCGAGATCACTCGCGTCGCACGCATCGATGGCGTACGCCACAACATCGCTCGACGCACTCGCGGTCCACCCGACGACGACCTCGTTCGCGCCCGTGCGAAGCGCGTACACGTTCGTCGGCGCATCCGGACCATCCGTCGAGCTCGCGTCGCCGCTCGGCGGCGACGCGCCCGAAGACGGCGACGAACCACCCTGTTGTTGATTCGCCGTCGCGCGCGCGCACAGCGCGTCGCTCGCATCCGTCGTTCGAACGATCGAACACGCGTTCGCGAAGCTCACCGCGCCCGCCGTTTGCGTCGCATCGAGCGACGTGACCACGCCGTCGCAGAAACACCCGTTCGCCTCCCACGCGCTAACGGCGTCGCAACACGCCGACCCACCGCCCGTCATGCACGGGGCCAGATCCCCGTGATTCGTCACGCAGTGCGCGCCCTCGAGCGCGCGCGATGGTAACGCGCCCACGACGGCGCAGGCGATCGCGCACGCCGCCGTTCGCGCCCATCTCGACCGCTCGCGTCGATGGGCGCGCAGCCATCGCGAGCGGTCGGGAATCGGCGCCTCACCATCGCGCGCGCGAGCGTCCGACCGCGACATCGACGCGCGCGATGGGTGCAAAATCGTGTTTCTTCGTTCGCCCTCGTCGCGCGCGCGATTCTGTCGACGCGCGCGCGGTTCTGTCGACGCACGCGCGTCGGCGGTTCCGATGTCGAACGGGGAGGCGAAGAGCCACGATCACGTGTCATCGATAAACGGGACGAAACGGTTCGTTAATACGTACACCACAATACACGGGGAGGATTTGATACTGTAAAAAAACGCACGATACGCATTCCACATGTCCGATCACACCTACCCGACCACACGCGATGCCGAGCGTGTTACGCACGCCTCGTCGTCGTCGGTCGTCGCCATCGTCCGGCGTCGCTCGGCATGGATGACCCGTCGCGCGCGCGCGCGACGGCGTCCACGTCATCGCGCGCGTTCGTCACGGACGCGCGCGAGGCGGACGCGCTCCTCTCGACGCGCGACGTCGAGCGCGGGGATGCGTCGGACCGTGGACAACACCATTCGCCGCGGCGACGGTGGAGCGGCGTCGCGCGCGCGGTGGACGCGCTCACGCACCCGATCGTCACCGCGGTCTTGGTCACGCTCGGCGTGTGCGGGATGATTTATCGCCAGGAGGCGCTGGCGAAGCAAGGGGACGACGGGGCGTTCGTTCGGGTGGCGCACGAGATTTGGTTGGGGAGCGAGGTGCCGGGGGTGAAGCGCATGATTTTTGAGAGGAATAGAAAAGTGCTCGAGGAGGGTGGGTGGGAGATGAAACTGTGGACGGAAGGAGACATCACGGAGAGGAACTTTCCGTGGACGCTGGCGACGTTGGAGCGAGGACGGGCGTTTCATCAACTCACGGGATCGAACGTGTACTCAATGTTGGTCGATTTGATGAAGTACGAAGTCTTGTACAGACACGGTGGGTTGTATTTAGACACGAACGTGGAGTTGTTCAAGGACGTCACGCCGTTGTTTCGTCGGACGGTTCGAGAGAATAAGGAGGTGTTCATGGTGGCGGATCCTGGAGATTCGAGGTTTTATAGCGCGGGGATTTTCGGCGCGCCGACGCCGGGGGCGCAAGTGTTTGAAAAGATGTTAAACTCGACGGAATACTTGCGCGGGATAGATTTCGGCAAGAGATGCATAGCGAACGCGATCACGGGTCCGGTGTGGTTATCGCACGTCATTCGCGCCAACGTGCTGAACGAAACCATTTTGCGATTTGATCGAGACGTGGCGTACCCGCTCGGGTGCGGGGAAAATGAATTCGACACGTGCGTCAAAGAGGTGACGCGAGAGGACGCAAAGAACGATTCGCGCGTCAAGTGGATGACGGAGAACGATGTATTGAGCGGGCAGGAATTGGGTGGGACCAAGTCGTCGTTCACCAAGTACGTCGCGCAAACGTGGAGACGCGTGACGTCGGGCGCCGACGACTGGAACCCACTCATGCTTTCTCACGCGCTCGTGCAAGAGGCGGACGGCTCGTTCTGGAACACGACGCTTCCGTGTCAGACGATCGCTCAGCAGTATCCGCGATCGTACGCCATCGATCACTTTTCGTTTCACGGCGCGAGTTGGCAGGATGGATGTACGGCGAAGGAGCGTCAAGCCATGGTGGTCGAGTGGCTGGAGGAAAACATTCCGGCGACGGAAAGCCTCGTGCATCAGTGGGCGTTGTCGTTCGTTCGCATGTTATCGCCCGCACCTGCGAGCTCACTCGTCACGCGCGTGCGACTGCACGAATCCGGCGGCGCGTACAAGAAGGCGCGCTTGCTCATCACGTCGTCGCCGCTGCGCGCCGGCGCCTCGCTTCTGGGCGAGGCGCTCGCGACGTCGTCCAACCACCCGCTCCATTCGGCGCTCTGGGAGCGCGACGGATCGGTTCGATCGGATTCGTACTTTGCAAACTTTATAAATCTCGGTGATTGGTGGTCGGTGTCCGAGATGCCGAAGGATGACGACTCGTCGTGGCGCGCTAAACTTCGCAAGTTTTTGCTCGACATTGGCGTCAAGGAGGCGACCATCGACGCCTCCTTCACCTATCCCGGTGAATTCTTGAACGAAGTGTTGAGTCGGTGCTGGGAGGCGGGCGTGGATAAAGTGTACGTGTCCCTCATCGGCGTGCACGTCGATTCCACGTCGCACGACGTCGATCGAATGGAGAAGTTGTTGAAATCCATTCTCGAAACCGTCGCGGAGACGCCGCTCGTCCTCTGTCTCGGTCGCGATAACAAGCTCGACATGTACGTGTCCACCGTTCGTGCCATGAACGGTGACGCGCCGTTGCAGCAAATTCGCGAGACGGCGGAACCGTTCGACGCCGAAAACGTCACGGTTCGCGAGCGTCGAGACGCCGTCGCCGGCGTCGGCCGAGTGCGCTTTGACGAAGGGCGCTACCAGGAATTCGTGCGCAACGACAAGCGTTGGACTCGAACGACCGCTCGCGTGGTCGAGGCGCACGACAATCACTGCGTCAATCTCAAATACGAGGACGATCTCTCCACCCCGACGGCGTTGGCGGAAACCATGCGATGGCTTCACGATCGATACGCGCTCGATTTAAATCACGAGGCGACGCAATTGCTCAAATTGGAGCGCGTCAACGCCCCCGTCACCGCCGACGACATCGTCAACGTGCGCGCGCTCAACGCACACGCAAAAGTTTTCCTCAGAACCGGCGTTGAACCGTCGACGGATGACATTGAAGACGCGTACGACGAATCGACGTGACGTGACGTCGGCGCGATAGAACGCGTAGCAGCGCACACAAAAAGTCGCGACCGAGTGAATGAATAGCGAGCGACGACTAGCGAATAGATGGACGAATGGATGTATGCGTGTATGTAAGCAGATGTTAATCTCGTCTTCGTATCACACGTACTACACGATCGCGCGCTTACAACATTTGTTGCGCGCTCTGGGACGCGAGGGCGAGGAAACCGAGCGCGTGCCCGATGGAGCCCCACGCGAGCAAATCGACGAGGGTGAAACCCGCCGGGTCGTTGGTGGAGGTGATGAAGGAAGCCTCTTGCGCGCGAGCGTCACCGGCGGCGAAGTGCGTCTCACCGTTTTGGGTCGGCAAACCGACGCGCTCGACTTGCGCGCGTTGGTACGGCAAGAAGACGAATCGGCCGAGCGCCAACGCCGTGGCGTTCGCGGCGCTGATCGCGACGTTCACGTCGTCGAACGCGCGCGCGGAGACGCGGGCACCGCGCTTCGCCGTGCGCGTTTGCTTAGCCACGCGGCTACATCACAAAAAACACACGCGTTTCGTCAGTCTCTCTCATTCTATCCATCACACGTCGCGTCGTTCCTTTTCGCGTTCCCGCGCGTCCCTCGCGCGCGCGCGCGATCCGCCCTCGCGTCTCGCGTCTCGTCCCGGCTCTCGCCCCACGTTGGTCACCACCGAACGTAGACGCGCTCACCGCGCGCGTCTCCACCACCGAGAACACATCCACGCCACCCCCTGACGCGCGCGCGATTCCGTCTCCCACGATCGACGCGCGACGATCGAACCATTCGAACCATCATCCGTCGTCCCGCGTCTCCCTCCACCGCGCGTCGATCGTCGTCATCATCCTCATCCTCATCCTCGACGCACCTCTCGAACGTGGCGACGGTACGCGTGGGAACGGACGCGCGCGCGAGCATGATTCTCGTGATTCACGCGCGATCGAGTCGAGGTGTGCGGCGCGCGTCGTCCGTCGTCGTCTCCCCGATCGCGCCCCGTCGACGCAGAAGAGACGAGATACGCCGGTGATCGGTCGGGAGTCCCTCGCTTTTTGAGTCACGATCGGTGGTTTTGTACCACCACGCCTCGTGCGCCCCCTCGTCGCGGGCGTGGAGAGATACGCCGTGGTGAACATCTCGTGAAGACCATCATCGTGGTGTACATACATCCCGTGAAGACCGACCATCATCTCTCCTCTCTCCATACATACACACACACATACCGAAGATTCGATACAAGCGTCGATACTACGTACAAGAGTCCGTCGTGTGGTCGTCCAGTAAATTCGGACGCGTGGAGTGTTGTGCGCGCGACCGACCGATGGGCGTTTAACACCATTCTATCGTGACCTGTGAAAGGTTGAATCATGTCGTCGTCGTCGTCGGGTGAGCGCGAGTCGTTGTTGCGAGCGACGACGACGACGATTGGTGAGACTGGTGAGACTGGTGAGACGTATCGAACGACGACGACGACGCGTGGTGAGAGGGAGCGCGTAGGAGTCGCGATCGCGGTGGACGATGATGAAGACGATGACGACGGTGACGACGTCGACGACGTGGATGCGATCGAGCGAGGCGCGCGCGGAGTGAAGTCCTCTGCGTCGTCGTCGTCGGGTGACGGTGGTGATGGACGGCGGCGACGGAGGCGACGCGGTGGGACGCTTATGTCGAGTCGAGCGACGGCGGCGGACGACGCGCGGGAGAAAGACCGAAGACGGCGGTTCGCGGCGGGCGTGGCGGCGCTCGTCGCGTGTGCGGTGGGGGTGTTGACGTATGCGAGACGTGGGATGTCGTTCGGTGGGATGTTTGGAACGACGCCGGTGGCGCCGCCGCCGCCGCGCGCGCCGCCGAGTCCGCCGCCGTTTCCTCCGCCGCCGCCGCCGAATCCGCCGCCGCCGCACCCGCACCATCCGCCGAAACCGCCGCCGCCGCCTTTGGTGGATTGCGACGCGTCGCACGGCGATCGAGCGACGGGATTGTATCAACAATATAATCCGCAGTGTACCCTGGACGAGGGCGTGCCGGCGAACTGCGTCGGGAGCGAGGGGTGTCAATTTTGCCATCTCGAAAAGTCGCGCGCCGCCAAGGGTGGATCGACGGAGAAGTGCAGCGCGTGGGTGTGCGCCAAGTACGACGTCACCGGATGTAAAGGGATTCATCGCGATGCAAAGGCTGAGAAGAAACAGTTTGACATCGGGGATTGCTCGAACGACGTCGGAAACCGTAACGTCGGCCGACACGTGTTTCGAGACTGGGACTGCGCCAACGAGGAGGGCGTGCCGAGCGCGTGTCAAAAGCCGGGCAAGACGCCGTGTCGAATGTGCATGCTGAAGAGCGCGGACGATCCGGTGAATGGATGGCCGTATTGTCCATCCGTCGTGTGCGAGGATTTGAACATAAAGAAACACGAGTGTCCGGGGGTTGATTACGTGGCAAAGATTGGCAAGTCGTCGAAGAAGAAGCGCGGCGACGACGAGGAGGAGGACGCGAAGCGCAAGTCAAAGAAGCGTTCGAAACGTCGCGACGAGGATGAGGACGAGGACGAGGACGAGGACCAGAAGACGTCCAAGAGTTTGAAGAAGCGTACGAAACGTCGCGACGAGGATGAGGACGAGGACGAGGACCAGAAGACGTCCAAGAGTTTGAAGAAACGTACGAAACGTCGCGACGAGGATGAGGACGACGAGGCGTCGAAGAAGCGCAAATCGAAGAAGCGTTCAAAAGACGACGACGAATAGCCATCTATTTTCATAATACGTACCCGGTACGTTTTGTATCATTTCACAACTTCACTACCAACATCCTAGTAAGCGGATCGAGCGTTCGAACGAGTGAGCCACGCGAAATCGTGCGCAAAGTGTTCGGCGCTGAGTTCGTGCATCGCGTACGCCACGTTGAGCAACTCGCGAATGTCGCTCTTGTCGGCGAGTAAACTATCCCACTCGGGCGCGTGACGCTTCAACATCTCCACGTGATCCTCGTCGAACAGACGAGGATCTTCGGTGAGCTTATCGCTCTTATCTAACAGGTTGAACGAGCGAAGCGCCGCGCATAGCGCCGCGCTCTCGTCCTCGGTGATTTTCCCAAAGCTATGCTGGTAAAAGAATCCATCCTCGACGGCGCGCGGTTCGAGTCGAGACTCGATGACGCGAATGCCCGCCTTGCGGAATTCTTGAATCGATGACGCCACAAACTCCGCCGTGCGGCCGTCTCGAGGCATGTGCGAGAACACGGTGGGAGGATACGCCGCCAATTCTCTCTCGCTCTCCACCGTCGGTCCTGGCGCGATTTGAATAATCAATCCCGACAGTCGTTGTTTGAGTTTCAACTGCGGGAGTATACCGACGAACGAGCCCCCGCTCGAGGCCCCGAACGCGTACAACGGCAGATGGCTCAACGCGGTGTCGTTGAAAAACACGTCCAGCACCGCCTTGACTCTCGGCGCGTCGGTGTCTTTGCTCCAACACGTCCCGAAGGAGGAGATGGCGATGACGACGTACCCTTTACTCAACGCCGTCCGCGTGATGGTCATTTCCTGCGCCAATCCTCGACACTCGGTACACTTGGTATTATTCGCGAAGAAATCTTTCGCGCTGTGATGACATCCGTGCAGCGCCAAGAGCGCCCCTTTCGGTTTCGTCGCCTCCAACTCGCCGTTTTCATTCGTCGACGCTGGACCTTCCCAAATCGCCTCCACCTTCTCCTCTCCGATCAATCTGCGCTCCGCGTTCCACCCTCGACTGACGTACGCCACTGATTTATCACCGATCAATAAATCTCGCTCCACCGCCGGATCCTCGACGTACGTCGACTGCGAGGGCGCGCTCGCCGTCGCCGCCGCCGACGTGGCCGCATCCGTCTCCCCCGCCGCCGCGTCCCTCCCTTTCACCCGCTCCGATCGCCATCCGTGCGCGAACGCGTCCAACTGCGTGCACACCAACGCGATCACCGCGAGCGCGACCGCCGCCAGCATCGCGCTCTTCGCGCTCGTCCACGCACCGCCCGCGCGTCCCCGCGGTCGATCGTTCCGACTCGACCAATGGTCGCTCTCCCGCGACGTCGCCGCGCCCCCTCGCGTGGCGCCGAACGCGGTCGCGCGACGCGCGTGCACCATCGGGTCTCGTTCGCCCGCCATCGCGCGACCGCGTTCGGCGCGCGCGCCGCGAGTCGCCGAATGACGCGCATTGGATGGTGTTAGCCACGCGCGCCTCGACGCACTTCTCGCCATTCTCGCGCGCGTCATGCCCGACGCCGATGTCGAGGACGCGCGGATCGACGACGCGGACCACGACTCGCGTCGTCGACCGCGCGCGAGCCTCGAGACTCGCGCGCGCGCGGTGTTCGCGCGGTTCGATTGGGCGCGAGATCCCGCGCTGTTTTTGGCGGTGACGCTCGCGTGCGTCTTTTCCGTCGCTCTCGTCGTCGCCGCCGTCACCGCGGGCGGCGCGCGCGCGGGCGCGAGCGGTGGACGCGCGCATGTCCTCGGGCGCCACGGTCGCGCGTCTACGGGGCCGTTCGGGAGACGACGAGAGGGATGGCGTCGAGGCGGGTCCGACGGGGACGCGACGCCGAAGACGCGAGACGCGGACGCGACGTCGAGATGGGCGGCGTTGCGCGTGCCGAGCGCGTGTTTAGCGAGCGAATTCACACCCACGGCGGTGATTCCGGGATTGGAGTTGCACGAATTGGACGGTGAGACGGCGTTTTATCTGAGTAAGGAGGCGACGGCGCCGACGCTCGAGCGCACGGAGAGCGAGGCGGAGGAGGAACGCGCGGTGGAGGAGGAATTGAAGGAGGCGAAGACGGAGATGAAGGAGGCGGAGAAGACACTGGAGAGTGAGATCGCGACGGAGGAGGAGGAGTTGAAGATTGTGGAGGGGAAGAATCCGTTGCCGAACGTGAGCGGTCGACGACGACGCTTGTTGGACGAAGACGACGAAGACGACGACGACGACGAAGACGAAGACGGCGACGACGAAAAGGAAGACGAAAAGGAACGAGAGGGGAAGAAGAGAGATCCAAACGCGCCGACGCACGTCTACACCAACAAAAACGGCAACGTCGTGCGTCGATATCGATTTCAAAACCCGTTGTTCATCGACGGTATGACGAGCGCCACGGATTGGCGACGAGAGACGACGGAGAAGCAAATGGTTTTTCACGCGGCGAACATCACGGGATACGCGGCGAGATGTCAGTTTAAGACGATGCAGTGCGCGGACATGGCGACGGATTTACTCGCGCGCGCGCTCAAGGCTGACGCGAACGCGGTGATGAATCCGAAAGTGAGCGCGGAGACGCTCAAGGCGCTGTCGAACACGCTCATCAAGTATTCGACCGATCCGCGCACCAAGTACAACGCGTCTGAACTCCCGTCGCTCGGCGGCGCGCCGCAAGCCATGGGCACGTGCGCGTGGACGACCGAGGCCGAGTACAACCCAAACACGGGTCAGCGTTACGACCAGACGGTGAGCCGATTCGCCACCGCCATCGACGCGCACGACACCGCCGTGTACTGCAACGTGCTGTCTGAGAAAAAGTATTGCAAGTTTACCAAGCTCGGGAACGGGCCGGAGACGAGCATCACGGTCGATTTCGACGAGCAAGCGTACGAGAGCGCGAGACGCGTCGGAGGACTGATTCACGACGTGCTCTCCGCCGACGCGCAACTCGGCTCCAACGTCGTCGGTTGGGGCCACCGCGGCGAACCGTCTCCAGCGTTTGTCGCCCTCCTCGTGTTGCTTCGATCCAACAGGTGCTCGCGCGTCGACGTGTACGGTCAACCGGGCGTTCCCATCAACTGGTACCACAACGCTCGAGGATACGCGCACATGGTCGCCGTCCCGGGCGCGTCGAGCGAGGATCGAGAGCTCTCCAGAGTTCTCCTTCAGGAAAAGTACTTCTATCGCACGATGATGCACCACGGGAAGATGTGCTTCTTCAAGTAGTAGCTGTAGGTAGAGACGCGTGTATTACATAAACCAGCAAAGGCGAACGCGAACGACGGGCGCGCGTCCGCGTCGATTGTGCGCGACGCGGGAAGCGTACGCGTTTCGCTCACTCGGTATCCTTCTCCCTCTTCTCGATCCCCGCCGCTTTCGCGTAGTGATCCGTCACCGCGTCCACGTCGCACCCGTACGCCGCGTAACACGCGTCCAGTTTCGCCCCCTCCAACCCGTCGCACTCTTTGAGCGCATCCTTGATGTCGTCGTAATCGCAAAATCCATCCGCCCCTCCCCCACCCGTGGTGAACTTTTCCGCCAACGCCTCGCTCGCCTTGGTCGCGCGCGACTTCTCACCGTCCGCCTCGCTCGCCGCGCGCGCGCGCGCGTCCCGCACCGACGACGATCGTCGCGTCGTCGAGAATCGCACGCCCGGCGTCGCGATCATCATCCTCGTCAGCATCATCGTCGTCGTCGTCGCGACGATTCGCACGGCGTTCGCGTCCGCGCGCGGACGAACGCTCGGTCGGTCGTGAAAAAAACCGCGTCGACGCGCGTCGTGTCGTGTGGAGTCGAGTCGAGTCGACTGCGCGCGCGCGTGTGACGCGATCGGGACGAATCGTTGCACGAATTCGCGACGTTTCTATTACTGGACGCGACTACGTCCGGCGAGGACGCTCGTCGGCGCGCGCGACGCGAGGGCGGCGCGCGTCTCGGTGACGTTGACGACGGTTCGATCGGTGTCGGTGAAGACGGCGTCGTGTTGGTCGACGAGATGGTCGGCGCAGGCGTCGAGGGATGGAAAGCCCAGGGCGGCGGCGACGAAGGCGACGGGCACCGTCGGCGCGTGGGCGCGAAGAATGGCGCGCGCGGCGTCGTGACGCACCGAGGGCGCGATGACGTCCATGAGGCGGGCGGACATGCGCGGTGCGGTGGCGTGGAGGGCGAAGAAGCGGTGGAAATTGGAGGAGGCGAGCGTCTCGCACGCGGCAAAGGCGTGGGCGACGAAGGGGTGGCGTCTGAGGGCGTCGGGGACGTCTCGAAGCTCGCGCGTGAGGGCGGCGCTTCGTTCGCTCTTGGAACCCGCACCGGCGGCGTAGATGAGTCTGTACGCGGTGAACTCGGCGATGTCTTCGATCGCGTCGGCGTCGGCGTCGGCGTCGGCGTCGGCGTCGGCGTCTCGTTCGCTCGCCGTGCGTTTCTTTGATGATTTCTTCGTCTTCGTCTTCTTCCCGGACGTCGACGTCTCGCCGCGTCTCGCGTTCGCGGCGAGCGCGTCCTCCAATAGGCTCGCGTGTAACGTCTTCAACACCGCCTGACACTGATTATACTCTGCTAAATCCCCACACTCGAGCGCGACGCGCGCGTGCGTCTGATACGTCTCGCGCACGAGCGCGCCGTCTCGCACGTGTTGCACGGTTAAATCTTGTCTGATTGACTTTAACTGATCCTTGGCGTACTCGTAATCCCGGTTCGCCTCCCACTTCCTCTTTACCATGTCCAACGCGCGCGCCAACACGCGCGGCGGCCGCACCGTCGCCATGGACGGCGCCTCGGTGAGTCGAAGATACGTCTTTTCGAGCGACTCGTTGGTTCCCACCGCCGCGGCGTCTCGCATTTTCATCTCTTGCATCGTCGGCGTGCCTCGGCCCTTGGCGTTGGCGATGTCGCTCGCGAATTGTACCGCCTCGCGCGCGAATCTCTGCGCGCGATCCATCCTCGCCGCGCGTTCGGACGACGACGGAGGCTCGCTCGAAAAGTCTCGCCCGTGCGTCGACGCCGCCGGCGTCGCCTCGAGTCGCGCGCCTCGAAACGATCGATCGTCTCGCTCCATCGTCGACGCGTCCACGCCGAACACCGGTCGCGAAGGCGGGGCGCGAGACGGCGCGATCGCGAACGGACGCATCGTCGGCGGCGCGCTCGCGTTCGCCGTCCCGTTCGCCGCCGCCGCCGCCGCGCGGGCGCACCGTTTTTGCAATTCAGCCGCCAACTCCGCCTTGACGCTCTCGTCCTCCGTCGCCAGGAGCGCCTTGGCGATTCGAGCGAGCGCGCGACGTTCCTCTTTCGGCATCGATCGAAGCGCGTCGGCGTCGATGTCGACGTCCGCGGGCGCGCGCGAGGTCGGCGGGCGGTGCTGACTGAATTGGTGGTGATGATGCATCGGGGCCGGTGGTGGCGGTGGAGGCGCGCGAAGCGCGCGAGGCGGTAGTGGCGGCGCCGGGGCGTGTCTCGGCGGCGCGCGCGCGTCCGGAGGCGGCCACGCGCGCGGGTCCATCGCGAGTCGACGTCTGTGGGCGCGGCGGCGCGGCGGCGACGAAACGCGAGAGATGGGCGCGCTATGTCTACACTCTGGCTAATCTACGTCACGAACGAATCGCGTCGCGGAGCGTCGTTCGAATCTCGTCGTACGTCTCGCGAAGACGCGCGACGTACCGGGCGTCCTCGGGACGCTCGGGACGCTCGCCCTCGGCTAACGCGCGCTCGAGGTCCCGCGCGTCGTCCACATCCTGAAGCGTCTCCATGTCCACGCGAACGATCATGCCCTCGGCTTTGCAGTTGGCGACGCACTGCGCCAACGTGTCGCTCGAACTCCACACGACGTCGGCGAAGGCGCGCGATAATTTGTCGCAATTATCCGGCGTCGCCGTCGCGGCGACGCAATAAAAGCCGCCGTCGCGAGACGGCCCGAACGTCACGCACCGCTCGTCTCTCGCGCGCTCCAACGCCATTCGAGCGTGCGCGAACGAAAATGCCGGTATGTCCGTGCCCGCCACGCACACCGGCGGCGGATCGCGCGCGCCCCGCGCGCGCGCGTTTTCGAGCTCGACTCGGAACGCGTCGACGAGCCGCGCGCCCAAATCATCAACCTGCGTCTGCGCGCGCACGTCGATGGCCGTCGACGTCGACGACGCGTCGTCATCGACGTACCATCGGCCGCCGCGCTCGAGCAACGCGCGACACGGCGCGACGTCGTCATCGGCGGCGCAGGTAAAGATGACTCGAGTCTGTTCGTCGCCAGCAGTCTCGTCGCGTTCGACGCGCGAAAGCGTCGCGCGCAGGAGCACCACGCGCACGATGGCGTCGTAAATGAACGCCGCGGCGTCGTCCGAGCCCACCGAGCGCGCGAGACGCGATTTACACTTCCCAGGCGTCGGGTGACGCCCGAAGAAGACGAGCGCCGGGGACACCATGCGCGGCGGCGACTGGGGACGCGTCGGCAACGCGCGCTCGGGAAGGCTACACAACTAGGTATCACAATTATAATTTAGATTGAATTCGACCGTCGGCGGCGGCGGCACACACGTCCGCGGCGGCGGCGAGTCCGCTGAGCACGGCGGCACGAAGGCCGCGGCGACGCGCGTCGGGCGCGTCGCCGCCGCAGTAATCGCCCACCGCGTACACCGCGACGCCCGGACGCGACGCGCGTAGAAATTTGGCGCCGTCGGTCGTCGCGGAGGACGTTGGAAACGCGGCGCCCCATCGGTGGGCGCGCGCGGAGACGATCTCGAGAGGTTGGTCGGACGACGCCGACGGCGACTCGACGGCGCGAAGCACGCGGAGCAGCGCGTCGCGCATGTCTCGTTCGACGTCGTGCATCCACGCCGCGTGTTCGGGCGTGCCCGGACGCGTCTTGAGCGATTGTTCGGTCACCTTGGACGTCGCGTACGCCTCGGTGGCGTGCGCGACCCAACAGACGTCGCGCGTCTCGCGTCCCGGTTTTGACGATTCGTTCGCCATCCATCCCAACGTGTCGTCGGCGACGATTTCAGCGCCGACGAAATCCACCGCGGGCGCGCGATTGAGCGTTACCATCAACGACAACGATGGAGTCGACGACACGCCGCGCATCGCGCTCGCGATGTCGTCGACATCGAGCGAATCGAGCACCGCGTCTCCGCGCTCGCCGCGTCTCGTCGCTACGTTTTTATCCGCCAACACCACGCACTCAAACCCACTCTCCGTGCGTTCACCCTCACCGAACGCTTCGTAGCGAACACTCACCGTTCCATTCGCGTCATCGCGCGCGAATCCCACCACTCTCGCGCTCGTGCGAACGTCCACGCCCGCGCGTTCCAACGCGCGCCGCTCGACGTCGTCGAAACTCGGCGACCACGCGAACCGCGCGTCCGATGCCTCGACGACGCGCGCGTCCCCGTCGCTCGCGCGCACGGTCGCGAACGGTCCACGCCATCGCACCATCTCTCCACACCGCGTCTTCTCCTCGATCCACGACCGCCACGCGCGCTCGTCGTCGTCGTCGTCGTCGCCGTCGCTCGCCGCCGCGAACGCCGCGCCGTGGTCCCATCGCCCGCGCGCCTCTTCGCGCGTCGACGCGCGTCCTCCGAGCGCGCGCCCCGCGTCGAACACGCACACCTCGCGCGTCGACCGTCGCGCGATCTCGCGCGCGCACGCCGCGCCGGACGCGCCACCGCCGACGACCGCCACGCGTCCTCGCGTCGTCGCGGTGTCGGACGCCGCGCGCGACGACGACGCCGACGACGCGCGCGACGACGACGAAGACGAAGACGCCATCGATCGCGCGCGCGCGCGGTGCGTCGCGCGCGCGAGCGCCCGCACGAACGGCGTCGCCGTCGGCATGCGCGCGGTCGTGTGCCGACGCATCACTCGCGCGCGCGCTCACCGCGACATGGACACCCTTCGAAAGTGGGCGGGCGGATACGCCGACGTGGGCGAGACGCACCAGGTGCGCGCGACGACGACGACGCGCGAGCGCTCGACGACGCGCGGCGACGACGCGACGAGGCTCGGCTGACGATGGAATCGAATCGTGTTGGGACGCGTGCCGGCGCATTCGACGCCTTCGCGACGCGCGGTGACGACGCGTGCGTATTCGCGTTCGCGTACGCGCGCGTTGGTGCGTGTGTCTTCGCTCGCGATCGATCGACTGACGCTCGCGCGCGCGTGTCTCGACGCAGCCTCGACGTCCCGACGGATCCTCGTCGACGCCGTCGAGCACTCTCGACTTGGAATCGCTTCGAGACGGTTTATCGTCGTCCGTGCGCGCGGCTGCGGACACCGCGGGGGCGTTTTTCGGACGCGCGCCGACGAATGATGCGCCGGCGGTGCATCAGAAACCGCCGACGCCGGAGTGGGACGCGCAGCCGGCGGCGCGGACGCGCGAACCGGAGCGAGCGTCGTACGAAGGCTCGGGCGTCGGCGGCGCGCCGATGCCCTTTGATCGCGACGACGGGGCGAAGAGTGGGAAAAATAACAAGTACGCGACGAGTTATTCGTGGGATAATCCACCGCCGCGACCGCGAGACGAGGCGAGCGAGGACGACGAGGGCGAGAAGGCGAAGGAGAAGACGGCGGAGGAACTGTTTGGGATGGATAAGGAGCCGTCGAAGAAACTGTTAAAGAAACGTGCGGCGAGGGCCAAGGAGCGCGGTGCGTTGCACGCGGCGGTGGCGTATGGGGATCTCGTGGACGCGCGCGAGCTCATAGAGAACGGTGCGGAGGTGAATCAGACGAAATCGGACGACGACGCTACGACGCCGTTGCACGCGGCGGCGGCCAAGGGAAACATTGAGATGGTGAGACTTTTGCTCAAACACGGCGCCGACGTCGAGGCGAAGGACGACGACGAGCACACCGCGTTACACATCGCCGCGTCCAAGGGTCACGCCGCCGTCGTCGCTCGTTTGATCAAGGCTGGATGCGTCGTCGACGAAAAGGCGAATCACGGCGCCACGGCGTTGCACCTCGCGGCGAGAAAAGGTCACGACGACGTCGTCGAGGCGCTCCTCGAGAGCGGCGTCGACATCCAGGTCGTCGACGGCAAGGGTGCGACTCCGCTTCACGCCGCGTGCAGCGGCGGGGACGAAGACGTCGTCGCTCTGTTACTCAGCCGAGGCGCCGACGTCGCCGCCGTCGACGGCAAGGGCAAGACGCCTCGTCAAATCGCGACGAAGAAGGGCCACGACGGGTGCACCAAGCTCATCAAACGCGCCATCAAGGACGCTGAAGCGAACGCGTTGGCCGCCGAGCAAATGGTACAGGAACGTGCGCAACGCGCCGCGCTCAAGGAAGCCGCCGAGGCGAAAGCCGCGCTCGAGGCGCACGGATTAAACGACATCGACGTCCCGCCGCCGACGGAGCAGACGGAGCAGACGGAGCCGACATCCACCCCAGTCGACGAACCGACGCCCGAATCACCGATGCGCGTCGAATCCATCGTCGTCGTGGACGACGACACCGTCGCCGACGCGCTCGCGCGCCCGACCGAACCCTCCGCGTAGACGCGTCGGCGTTGTAACAACCATCCCGCGCGCGCGCGCCTCGGAAATGACGACCGCACACCTCGCCTCGCGCGTCCCGAATCCGTCCGTCCCGACCGTCGCGCGCCATGCCGAACGAATCCTTCGACGCCGTCGCCGAGACGACGTCGACGACGGACGACCGCGCGTGTCGCATATGTTTAGAGCCCGGCGCGGAGACGGCGGCGCTGCGTCAGCTCAGGTGCAGATGCGTCGACGCCTTCGTGCACGATGCGTGCGCGCAGCGATGGTACGGCGGCCGTGGGTCGAACGTGTGCGAAGTGTGCAAGGTGAGCACCGAACTGGACGTGTCCTCGCGCGAAGGATTGGTGGCGTGCGCGTCGAATCGTGTGTGTCAATTGTTTCGTTTCGGCGTCGGCGACGAGGCGGGCGAGGTGGGACCGTCGGTGGGGGACATCGTGCGCGCGTTCGTGGTGTTACATCTCGCGTGTACGTCGTCGCTGGTGTTCATTCACGGATTTGACGCGTTGTTGGCGCTCTGGATGTCGCTGTGCTTTTCGTTTTCGGTGTTGATTTCGCTCGCCGCGTGGTGCGTGCCGCTACGAAGAGCCCGGGTGCCTCGATCCGAATCGCGCGTCTTTTCGTGGATTTTCGTTCTCTCCGCGTTCGGGGCGCACCAGATCGCGTTTAGTCTATCTCTGAGCGCGATACGAGATCGCGTGGCGCGCGATAAACACGCATTCTCGATGACGTTCGGTCTGTGCGTGGCGGCCATAGCGTACCCGCAATTCGCGCTTTTCGTGGGATTTCTCTGTCGCGCGCTCAACCGCGAGTCGGAGTAGAAAAAATCAATCAATCAATCGCGCGCTCGCGCATCATCGTGTTACAAGCATCCATCCACTATTCGTTCTTCATCTCCCTTCCGCCGCCGTCTCCTCTCGGTCCGCGATCGCCCTCGCCGTTCCCGTCGACGCGCTCCGCGACGAACGCCGGCACGCCTTCCATCGCGCCTCTGCTCGCCTCATACATCATGTAATTGCTCAATCCGCGCACCGCACCCTCACGCAATTCCATCACTCGTGCCGGATCGCGCTCTTTTTGATGTCTCCGCCACGGCGCGCGCACCGTCGCCCGCAACGTCTCCCTCGGGTGTCCCTGTTTCGCCGCGAGCAGGTCCGCCAGTCGAATGCAATCGCGGTACAGTTTCAGCGGGTTCTCCAACAGGAACGCGTGCGGGTTCACGCCCGCGGAGGACGAGGACGCCGTCGTCAAGGCGCGTCGAAACATGGCGCGGTCGCGATCGGCGTCGTCGTGTGACGCGGGAAAGAATGGGAACGATTTTTGTGAGCTGGGCGTCACTCCGCGCCCCGACGACGCGCGCGACGACGACGTGTTCGACGACGCGACCGAGACGCGGACGTGGACGAACGCGATGTGCGTGGCGATTGGCGCGCGCGCGATGACCACGAAACGCGACGCCGACGCGCGCGCGACGAAAGAGAAATGAGAGGGCGAGTCGGCGGCGGCTGGACGATTCGAGCGCGCGGAACGACGACGACGACGACGACGACGAGACGCGCGACTGACGCGCGACGCTCGCGACGTGCAGGTATTTGATGTATTATCTCAACGAGCGCGGTGAGCGCGTGTACACGCTCAAGGTACGCGCGAGCGACGCGAGGATGCGATCGGGAATTCACGCCCCAAACCTACGCGAGGTCGACGCGTCTCGCGCTCAACGCCGAAGACGCGCCATATCGAGAGACTGAATGACTGACGATGATGATAATGACTGCATGTGACGTAGAAAACCGCACCGGATGGAACGCCCACGCAATCGGCGCACCCGGCGAGATTTTCACCGGACGACAAGTTTTCAAAGCAGCGCGTGGCGTTGAAGAAGCGATTCAATCTGTTGCCGACGCAACAAAAGGAGATTGATTTGTGAGCTGTAATACCCTCTTTTTAGATTTGTAGCCGATGTCAATGATATAGAATGAAAATATTTTGAAACTGGATATATTTATGCACAACAAAGAGGGTGAGTCTAGCTAATGGAGAGGGGCATTCTTTTTAGCAGCAACATTTTTTAGACTTGGACACTTCGACGACGTCGGGAGACGTCGAGACGTCGTACGTCGTGGGTTGATCGTTCGTCAGACTGAACGATTGTGTCGCCGTGTAGACTCTATCGAGCGTCTTACTCTCGACCACGGGCGACAAGGGCGCGTCCGGAAGCTCTTCCGAGGCGTCGAAGAAGACGTCAAACACATTTTTCTGGCTGCTCTCGCGACGCAACGTGCCCGGCGAGACGCCGACAGTGGGTTCAACGCCGTAGAGACGCTCCTTAATCCACTGTTGCGTCGCGCCGTGCGCCGGTTGTAACCCACACTCAGCCTCAGCCTTGCCGATGTCGGCGCGTTTGCAGCACACCATCTCCTTGGTCAGCGTCGTCCCCGGACCGAGTCTGTCCATGAGTTTCTCCCACATCTTCGTCCCACTACCGTAAATATGCACCTTGCTCACCGTTTTCGCGTCTAAAAACTGTTTCACGACCGCCCACACAAAGGAGAAGATCTTAGGCGCGTTGATGATGTACGCCGCGTACAGTCCCTCCGGGTAGTTGTCTTGCGCCAACGCGCTCGCCTTTTTCACCAACGCCCGCACGTCGCTCGTGAACCCGCTCATCGTCAAGCCCTTCAAATCCCACACGTTGATGACTTGCGTGATCGGTTCTCCCGCCCTCCGCGACGCCTCGGGATATACCACGCTGGCTTGCCACTCCAACGTCTGCACCTGACTCTTGAGAAACTCGTCCGTCGACATGTTTGCCAAAATCGTCGGCCAAGGAATCGCCGCCGTGTGCTCCACGTACACGGGATGCCCAGTCTTCCCGAATCCCGCGTAATACGCCGGTATCTTCTCCACGTGTCGCAGATGTTTCTCCTCGATCGGTTCGTTCAACCAACAGTCGACGCCCTTTTCGGCGCGCCACGCCAACGTATTCTTCAACATCTCATACGCCTTCTCCGCGCTCTTCGGTCTCGCGCGGATAAACTTCAACAGCGCGCGCGTCTCACCTCCCGCATCCTCGTTCGTCATCGTGTACGGCACCTCGAGTCCGTCTCGAGACAACCACGCGCGCATCTTCGCCATGGCGTCCAACTCCTTGGCGGA
>Ga0181571_10000952_pt1 | contig 20162 bp, 11 predicted proteins | sample 101ome_17_FD_132440 | JGI IMG/M metagenome (GOLD analysis project Ga0181571, IMG submission 132440) | Coastal salt marsh microbial communities from the Groves Creek Marsh, Skidaway Island, Georgia - 101407AT metaG (megahit assembly) | ecosystem: Environmental > Aquatic > Marine > Intertidal... | reverse complement strand
GACCTGGTGTCCGACCTCGTGCGCTATGGTCGATATGTCATCCCACGTTGCACCCAGGTAAAAGATACCGTTGCCATCTTTGGCCGCATCAACAGTCACCGAGCAAGACAATCTTGGTCTACAAATCGATGTCATGTAGGCGACTCCAGCATATCTAGACACTGGATTTCCCTGCATGAAATGCATGGCGTCGTGAGGGATGAGGTTTTCTCTCGCATAGGTCATCCACCACTTGTTGACTTCGCCAAGGCAACCATCTGTGCACGCGTTCCTGATTTCATCTGGCTCGGTCGTCGTGAACGATATCTGCTGCCTGAGGATGACCTCGAGTCGAGGCGAGGACAGCTCCATGAAAATCAAGTGTACCACATTGAACATCATGACTGTGTCCGCTTGCAATGCGCTCAGCGCGTCATTACTCGGCGCAGTGGCGTTCATTGCAAAGAGCTCTTCCTTTGTCTTGCCCGTTTTCCTCATAGGTCCACTGTTTGTCGACCTCGCGCCAGCCTTGTACATGTTCACACGGTTCAAGTCACTGACGACGACCATCTCCATCTTGGCGTTTTTGCCGACCGCGTAGTCCGCGTTCAGCCTGCGACGTGCGATGGACGCGAACGCTGGATTTTGACCTGCGATGTGAGCCAAGTTATCGACAAAGGAAAACCTGTTGCCGTTGTCGCGTCTGGCTCTGATGATGTGATCAACATCCACCTCGGGTTCCTCGTCGTCGCCGTGGATTCGGGCGGATGCGACGTGGTCTCTGTCGTGATTCGACCCCACGGGATCGAGCGTGATGGCATCGAGCGAGATGCGATGCCCGTCGACCAGGATGTGCCCGCGCATGCCTTCGCACAGCGTCATCGCGACCGCGGACCAGCCATCGGCGTCGGCAACGCGACCGTGGTAGTGGCAGTTCACGCTCGAAACGGGCGCGTCCGCGAGCGAGCCGTCCGCCTGATACACCGTCTCGCGGTAGTCCTGATGGAACAGCGCATCGTTGCGCTCCAGATGGATGTCGAACTGCTCTTCGAATGCGTGGAGGGTGAACCGAAGGGTCTTGGGGTGCTTCCCGTCATCCGTTTCCGACACCAGGTTCCGCGATTCCGCAGTGACCTCGCGGTCACGACGACGAACCTCTCGGAGACGTTGCGCCCTGGGCGACGAAGGGGCCACGGCGATGCCTTGACATACGGTCAGTATGCACGCCAACAAAAACGCGACCGCGACACGCGGCGTGGACATCGCCGGCATGTCGGAGTGAGTGCGGTTGATCACATTCGCCCGAATATGGGTTGTCCGTGCGACCCTTCGGCCGACGGAACCACGTCTGCACGTGTGAAACCCTGAAATCTTATCTTGCTACAAGTAAGGGTTATGTTTTACGCAGTCACGGCAGTCTTGGGCCAGTTCTCGTTGACCCACTTCTTGAACTTCGCGCACGCCGCCGCGTACCCGTCCTCAACCTTGGAGTCCGAGATGACCTCGTCGCCGTGCACGAAGACGGCGTGCATGCCCAGGTCAACCTCGCCCGCGTAGGCGCCGGCGTCCACCGCCTTTCCGTACTCCTCCTTCTCGTCCCTCACGACGTCCTCGGTGGGCTTGCTCAGCTCCGCCACCCACGCGTCGTGGCCGAGGGGCTTCCCCGTCAGGTCCTGCACCATCTTTAGGAACCCGGGCTCGCCGCTGCCCGCGAGCCAGTACGACTTCAGCATCTCCGGTCCGATCTCGGGGTTGTCGACGATGACGCCGTACTTGCGAAGGAAGTGCGCTCGGGTCTGATGGACCGCCATCTCGGCGAACACGTACCCGTGGTAGTAGCAGGAGGACTCGTCCGACGTGATGTGCGGCACGGAGAGGAGCGGGCGAGCGGCGAGTCCGCCCTGGATCTTGTGCTCAATCTCGTCGGCGATGCGCTCGATGTTTTCCGCGGTGAGCTCAGCCTCGTCCAGCTCGTAGAGCGCCTTCTCAAAGTAAGGCACGGCGATCATGCCGCGGAGCATGAACACCTCGAAAGGGTGCTTCTCCCGGATGGACCTCTCCAGCAGGTCCCAGGGAATGGGGGAACCCGATCGGTCCTTGGCGTATCGGCCCAGCCACGCGGCGTCGCCGCAGAGGGAATCGAGAAACATCGACTGCGTCTCCGCGAGGGACACCGAGAACGGCGCGCGCTCCTGGCTGAAGAGCGGGGAGCCCTGCTCGATGTTCGCGAAGTGCGCGGCGTGTCCACCCTCGTGCATCAGGGTGGTGAGGGCGGTGTTTCCGCTTCCCACCTCGTCGGGGGTGGCGAGCGACGTGAAGTTGGCCTGGCTCGCGTTCCAGGTGCCGTCCTGCGACTTGTGCGGGGCGATGGGCCAGTGGCAGAACCCGTTGGGGTACTTGCCCTTTCGATCGCAGAGGTCCAGCTGCATCTTGGTGTCGCGGTACCTGATCCCCATCGCGGCGAACGAGCGCCCCCAAACCGCGGGAGCGTTTTCAAACGGAAAGTACGGATCCATCTCGCGGCTGAGCTCGCCGCTGAGCGCGTAGGAGATGTTCCAGGGCTTGAGCGCGTCCTCGCCCTTGTCCGCCTTGAGCTTGGCGAGCGCCGCGTCGAGGATGGGCCTCGTCGCCACCTCCAGGCCGTCGAGCATCTCGAAGCATCGCGCCTTGCTGAAGCCCTCCGCCTGCGTCACCTTCATGTCGTAAAAGTCGACAAACCCGAGCGTTCGCGCGAATCGGTTCCTCTCGGCGATGATCTTGGGGAAGCCGTTCTGCAGGAGGAAGGGTCCCACCCGGCGCGTCGCCTCCCAGCAGGACTTCCGCACGGACTCGTCGGCGGCGCTGCGAATCTTGGTGCGGAGCACGGTCGGGGTGGCGTCGGTGACGGTGCCGTCGGACTCCGCGTAGGTGAGTCCGAGCTTGTTCCTGGCGCCATTCATCTTGTTCTCGAGCGCGACAGCCTCCTCGCGCACCTTCTTGGCATCCGCGGACTCGACGATGTAGCACCCGAGGGTCTTCTCGATGTGCTTGAGGACGACGACCTGCGCGTCGGTGGCGTCGGCGCCGGCGAGGTAGCCTCGGACCTTGTCGAGGGTATCGCGATCACCGAGGAACGCCTCGAGCGCGTTGAACGACTCGGTGAGGGCGTCGGTGGAGTTGCCCTTGAGGTTCATCTTGGTGGCCCAGAAGTTATCCTCGTACGCCTTGTGGATGCGGGCGTAGTCGGCGTTGAACGCGTCGATGAACTCCCCGACGGGCTCGGCGACGGCAGCCATCGCGGATGCGGATCTGGCCTTGACGGTCCTGAGGCGGATAGGGGCGCTGAGCTTGGCGGACGACGCGCGGAAGGCGCGGGTGCCGGCGGTGGGGGTGTTGAGGCGGACGGCACTGATCACGCCGCGGACGGCGAACATTCGCTTGCCGAAGTCGACTGCGCGACTCGTTGTGCGCGAGTCGACGCTTCGGCAACCACGTCACCTCAAATCGTCAAATCGCAACCGAGCCAGCTGGCAGCGGGCCCCGGCGCCGGCTCCTTTTCAGATTTGAAAAACGAGATCTCACCTCGGGGCAGCAGCATAGCTCGCAGCGCCATCCATGACGCCGCGCAAGAAGACGTCCACCCCCGGCAGTGCGGGCAAGGGCCGCCAGCTGGGGCTCTTCGAGTCCTTCCAGCGGGACACTCCGTCCAAGCGGCGCCGTAAGTCCGCCGGCGGGGACATCCACCTCGAATACAGCAAGTCCAGGTGAGCACACCACCCGCCCCTCCGTCCGTCCGCTCGATGCACCGAGGACAGTCGACCCTCGACCGGCCGTACCCGACGCGCACTCTCCTCACCCTCGCGCCCGCCCGACGCAGGGCCGGATACGACACCTTCACCGTGAAGTTCATCGAGACGGAGGGCAAATGCGGCGTGGGATACGCGACGGGCGCGAACGAGGAGGACACCCGTCGATCGGAGGCGGAGTTCGTCTCCGCGTTCGACGACCTCCTGCGGAACCAGCGCGACCAGGTCCCGCCGCACCACTTCTACGAGCGCCTCCTCTCCATCCTCGTCCGTCCGAGGGAGGCGATGCGATTCGACGTCGTCGGTGAGATGGCGGACGAAGACGGCGCGCCGGACGACGCCGACGACCCGCGGCATCCCCCCGGCCGAGGCTCCCCAGCCGAGGACAGGCGCCTGGTCCGCGCCGCCGCGGACGTGTTCGCCCGGATCCAGCGCCGGCATCCCACCGCGCGCGTCGCCGTCGTGGACATCCCAGCCGCCACAACACGTCCGAGCGACCCCGTCCCGTACGTCGAGTCCTGCGACGCGTCGTGGACGCCGTTGGACAGCGACAAACGAGCGGGGACGGCGTCAAACGTCGACGCTCAGGCGCAGTCGCAGGAGATTGGGATCGGGAAGGAGGTGACCGCGAGGGGCGGGGGCGCGGACTGGCGCAGGTTCCGCGCGCTCGTCAAGTGCGTCGGCGGCGAGCCGGAGATGCTCGACGTCCTGTGCACGGGAGCCAAGGAGAAGGCGACGCGGCGATCGTCTCGAAAAAACGACGACCCGGACGACCTCGACGATTCAAACGACGAGAAGGAGGAAGAGAGAGGGGACGTCGCGCGTCGTGAGGGGAAGGGTAATAAGGGTAAGAAGGGGGGTAAATCGGCGGCGTCCGAGGGCGCCGACGCCGGCCCTTACCCCGGGTACGTTCCCCCGAGGCTCGGCGCCTGTTTGCTCTTCCAGCACGCCGTCGACGTGCTCGCCGCGGACGCGGCGGCGAGGATCGCCGTCTTCGAGCGAAGGGTCGCGATGCAGAACGAGGTGGACGCCGCCGCGGCCAAGTCGACGAACGAACGATCTAACGAACCGACGCCGTCGAGGCTCGGGCGGCCCTCGCTCCCGGGCTCCTTGGCGGGGGCTGGACCGTTCTCCCCGGTAATTACTAATACCGTCCCCGAGTCGCAGGACAGCGACGTCGTCCCGGAGTCGCCCGACGCCGCCGCGACGCAGTCGCAGCGCACGACGCACGCGCCCGTCGACCTCAACGCGCGGGGTAATTGGGCGCTCGGCGTCCTGCAAAACGCGCTGTTGTACCGCCTCGTGGGCCTCGCGCCCACCCCCGCCGAGGGCGCCGCGCTGATCCAGGACGTCTTTGAGCTCGCGGGGTTTGCGGCGGAGAATGCGTTTCGACGTCATTCGGCGGATCGTTCGGCGGATCGTTCGGCGGATCGTTCGGCGGATCGTTCGGATCGTTCGGCTCACGCGCCCCCGTCGGAACCCCCGCCGGGGTGCGAGGACGCGGGCGTCGACGCCATCGGCGCGAGCGCGCACCTGTTCCTCTCGAGGCTCGGCGACTTGCTCGACCTCATGGAGCCCGCGTCTGGGACGTCGGACCGGAGGCTGACGCAGTTGAGGCAAACGGTGGACGAGGCGGCGGCTAAGTTTTGGAGGTGCACCGGCGGGCTCGTGGGCGCCTCGTGCCCGGAGGCGCTGAGGGAGACGGAGGCGAAGCGCGTGTTCATGGCGTCGATGTGCGGCGGCGCGACGAACGGCGGGACGACGTCCGGGGCGCGAAGGCGGCTTCGGCTGGTTCGCTCGGCGCTGCGACAGTGCGTGGTCGCGCGGCAGGCGCCGGGGATCATGATCCCGGGACTGGGACGGGAGAAGGACGGCGAGGGCGCGCGGGACGTGTTCGATTACGTCGCGAGGGATGCGAAGACGGCGATCAAGTCGCAGAAGATCAGCGAGGGCAGCGCCGATTTCCGGGAGAGCGTGGGGCGCCTCGGTCTCATGATCGGCGCCGCCGCGCAGGCTGCCGTGGCCTTGTCGGATCCCGGGAAGCGGACGTACGAGGGTTCGCTGAGGGCGGGGGTCAATGCGTTCGTGGCGGAGGCGATCGTGAACGACGGCTTACGGCCGGAGATCGCGGCGTGCGTGACCGCCGCCATCGGCACGGTGACGGCGGCATGATTGGACGGAATCAGTCGTAGACTAGTTACACGTTCGTTGTTTTGCTTTCATTGCACGCTTCGACGCCGAAAAGACCTGTCGCCTCTCGTGCCACCCCCCCTCCCTAATAACTTTGTGTGTTTTCGCCGTATCGACTCCTCACTGTTTCTTCTTCTCCGCGGCCTTGGCCTTGATGGCCTTGGGCGACACGTGCTTGGAGTAGTAAAAGTGTCCAAAGAGTCCGAGGAGCGAGATCATGTAGTAGAAGAGAATCTGGGAGATGAACTTGGGGTAGGACGGGTACGCGAGGAGGTACACGCTCTGGCACAGGTTCAGGAAGAACTGGAACATCTGCATCTGCGTGAGGTACCGGCCCCACCACAGGTACTTCTTCCGCCTCTTCTCATCCTTGCCGACCAAGACGGCGAGCAGGTAATAGGAATACATGCAAACGTGCACCCAAGAGTTGAGCGCCGCGGAGAAGTAAGCGTCGCCGCCGGGAGCCCTGTGGGCGATCATCCACCACACGAATGAGATCGTCGCGTGGTGGTAGACGTGCAGGAAGGACACCTGCTTCAGGTTGTTCTTGATGAGCATGATGAACGTGTCGAGGAACTCGTACATTTTGCTCACGTAGAAGACCCAGATGTAGTGCGCCATGGCGGTCTCCTTTGGGTTGTACTCGTTGCCCCACACGTTGTATCCGTTCTTGTACGCCTCGAGGAGGCAGCCGCCGCACATGTAGAGCGAGAGCGCGACGAGGAAGACGTTGTGGAAGATCACCAGGCCGCGAACCCACGCGGGATCCTTCTTCGTCGGATCCTTAGGCTTGTTCTTCAGGACGCGCACGCCGGTGCCCACGATGATGAGGTAGGCCATCAGGGACGTGAGCAGGATGGTAGGAGACGCGACCGCGATCCAGTCCTTGGTCACGGGACTGAGCGGGTGGACGTCCCAGTTGATCGCCTGTGAGTTGGGGATGGGGCGAAGATGTCAGCGTGAAGGGGGCGGGCGGGTGATTGGTTGGAAATCACCGCTCGTGATCGTCGGTGATTTTGAGGCTAACGGCGGTGGGGGAATCGGCGTGAGTACCTTGAGCACCGCGAAGGTGGTGCCGGACACCTTCTGGTCCCAGGCGGTCCACGCCTGCACCAGCTGCTGGGGCATCGCCATTTTAGGTGGAGATACTTGATGCACCGTCGCGCGCGTGGCAGAATGCGCGCCGGGAGGCTGACCAATCCTCGCAGGAGCGCCGGCCCTTTTGCTGGCCCCCAAAAAGCGATATCCACAATTTTGTGAGGCCCTGGCTGTTTGAGGGCCGCGATTGGTCGATGGCGGTTTAAAACCTCGTTGAAATTTTGAGAGTTTACACAGCGCCGCGCGCCAGTAGAAATATCGATCGATTCGATTCACAATTTTTCGCGCCCACTAACAGTCCCGCCACTTCTTCGGAGGCGGCGACGTGGGCACGCCCATGACCTTGAGCTTCCCCACCGCCGCCGCCGCCGCCTCGTTCTCCCCGAGCTCCGAGTGCACCGCCCTGAGCGACTCGAGCAGCAGCCGCTTCGTCTCGGCGTCCCCAGCCTCCTCCGCCTGCTCGACAGCCGCGAGCATCTGATCCCTCGCGGCGGCGGCGTCGCCTTGCTCGTGAAGCGCGCGACCGAGCGCGTAACGCACGTCCGCGCCGCCGCCGTGCTTGACGCTGCGCCGCAGCGCACCCTCCGCGTGTTTCCATCGCCCGTGCTCCAGGAACAGCTTCCCGATCTCCCCCAGTAAGGGCCACTCGTCGTTGGACAAGCCGCACCGAAACGCAGACCCGATGGCCTGCTCCGCCTCCGGAGCCCTGTCCGAGAGCAACGCCACGAGGCACAGGTAGCCCCACACCCGCGCGTTGGTGTGGTCCTGGATGTTCGCCTCCGCGAGCGCAGCCTCGGCGGACTCCAGGTCGCCCTGCCTGAGCATCGCGATCCCCGCGCCCAACCAGGTCGACGCGCACGGGCACATCTCGCACCCCGCTTCAAACGTCGCCCTCGCATCCGCGAGATCGCCATTCTCCGTCAACGCCTTTCCGAGGTTGAGGATGAGCTTGAGGGAGGCGGGCGGACGGCCGTTCGCCTCGCCGGTGCACGCCATCGCGTGCGTGTACGCCTCCACGGCATCCGCGAAGTTACCCTCCTTCACGTGCAGGTCGCCCAGGAGCTCGAAGGGCCTCGGATCGGTGGCGTCAACCGCCAGGGCGTCCATCAAGAAGGCGTGCGCGTTCTGCGGCATGCCCTCGAGCATCGCCGCGCGAGCCAGGCAGATCGATCGAATGAACGCGGCGTGCGTGCGAGACTGCTCCAAGATGGCGCAAGCCTCCGCGGGCATGTGCATGTCGAGGAGCAGCAGGGACGTCGAGACGAAAGCCTCCGGAGGTTTCTCCGGCTGCGAGCCGGGCGAGCCGGCGGTGACGCGGGACATGACCTCGGCGGCGAGGCGGCGCGCCTCGTAGTTGCAGTTGGTCGCGTCTTCGTCGCGCTCCATGGCGTTGTACGTGGCGGCGAGGAGCGACCACGCGACGGGGTCGCCCTCTTCCCTCGACGTCACCGCCTGGCCGTAAACCTCCGCGCGTTCGTACTCCTCGTCGTGAAGCATGAGCGCGCACAGCGCGATGAGCGAGGGCACGTGTCCCTCTTCGAGCATGAGCGCCTCCTTGTACGCCTCCTCGGACTTGCCGTACCGCTCGCACCGCGCCAAAAACGCTCCGTATTCCGCCCAGATCTCCGGGAGCCGGCGCGTGAGCACGAGCCTTTCGCGGTGCCACTTGTCCGCGTTTGATTGGTCTCCCGCGATCTCGTACTCGTCAGCGAGCGCCTTGAACCGCGCCAGCTTGGCGTGGTCCACGCCGTCCCTCGGATCCTCCGGTTCCTCCTCGGACGACCCGAGCTTCTTCAGGGCGGCGTGCATCTCCTGCACCAGGTGGACGTAGAGCTCGTTGTACTTCCCCTGCACGCCCTCGCCCCCTTTGTGAAATCGCTCGGCGATGATGGCGCTCGCCGCGGACTTCAACCGCTCCTTCATCGCGTGGTACTTACCGCTGCGGTTCAGCTCGAACACCAGGGACTTTCGACGCGTCGCCTTGCCGTCGGCATCCTTGGGCTCTCCGGTGAACATGGCGGCGTATTCCTTCGAAAGCACCGCGGCGGATTTGGCAACCTCGGCTCGGAAAGCCTCCGTCGCTCGAACGTCAGCCTCGTGCGGGCCGAGCGGGTCGCGACCCGGGAGCAGGTCCACTAAGGTCATCTTGGGCGGGAGCGGGGCGCGCCAGGGCGGAAGCACGGGCGCGGACACGGTCACTTCGAAGGTGACCCCGCACACGGTTGGCGTCGCCGCCCAGTGCACAGCACCCTCGGGCGCGGCTTCCTCGGCGGGTCCCTCGGGGTTCCCGCCGGTGTTCTCCTTCGGGCACAGCTTCGCGACGCACGACGCCGCGTACTGACCGAAAGGCGGCGCGCGAAGCGGCGCCGTCTCGGCGCTCTCCGTGGCTCCCGGGTTGAGCAAGCCGTCGAAGGTGGCGTCTGCGATTGCCCTGTAGGACTCGGCGATGGCGTCGTACGCGTCCGACTTGGACACCCTGCACACCTCCATCGTCGCCTTCGCGGGGCCCTTACCCCGGATCGAATCCCTGAACGCCGCGAACGTGGCGGCGGGCATCCACACCCTCGCCGTGGACGTCTCCGGCGCGAACTCCACCCGCGACGACACGATCTCGCCGTCGTCGTCCTTCTCGACGACGGTCGCGCCCCCGCGTATCGTCGCCGGGGCCAAACCCTCCAGAGGCATCGCCACCGCGAACTCCCAGTGGTCGTCGTTGGCGGCCTGGACGTCGATGAGGGTCTTGGGCAGGGGCGCGATGGCGACGGCGGTGAGGGTCAGGATTCCTCCGTGGATGGCGTCGTGTTCGGAGACGAGCGATTGGCGCGTAGACCCTTCGTCGGGATCGGGCGGGAACGTCGGGGTGACGGAGAGCTCGACGGACGCGCCGTCGAGCAACGGGTTCTTGGGCCTCGTGTCCTCCTCCTCCCCTCCCTCGGGGGCGCCCTCGCCGCCGGCTTCGGGCTCGGCCTCGGCGGCCTCGTCGCCGTCGGCGGGCGGCTCGGGCTCGGGTTTGGGCAGGTCCCCCTCGAACGGAATCTTCGTCAGCGCGTACGATCCGCCGATCGACTCGACGCCGGTGGTGAACGCGAGCATGTCGACGCTGACGGTTCCGATCGCGACTTCGCCCCTGTGAACGGTGACGACCATGGGCGTGCCCATGAGCGCGGACACGAGCGCGGGGCCGGGCGTCCGGCCCTCGAGCGCCTTGACGTAATCGAAGACGCACGCGCCATCCTCGCCGGGCTCGACGGGCTCCGTCTCCACGGGCCCCTCCTCGCCGGGAAAGGTGAACGACACCTTGACGGGCTCGGGGGGCGGGGGTTCCGCCTCCTCCTCGCCCTCGGGCTTGACCCACGGGGCGACGAGCGGGGAGACCGCCTGGGTGAGAAGGGGAAGGGAAAGGAGAGGTGGCGCGGGGCGGGGTCAGCGACTCGGAATCTTGGACCCAAAAAAGGCTCCACGAAGGGTCGCGGGGCGCGTGGGGCGCGGGGTCGGGACGCGCACCTTGATGGCCACGTTTATGGTGAACGGGGGAGGACCCGCATCCTCGGGAGCCTCGGCCTCCCCATCGGGGTTAGCCGCTTCCTCCTCGCTCATGGCTTGGCTTTGTGACGACCCGGAGCACACTTGGTGAGCACCTTCGATTCTTCCGCCTGACCGCCCTCTTGGCAACGGGAGGATTTTGACTTTTCGAGACCCATATTCTCAAAACGTAGCCTAAACATGCTCCTATGGCGACCAGTGTGATCTTAGCCGATAAGAGCCCCGAATCCAACACCAGCCAATCAGGATTCATCGTTTTGGCAGTGGGAGAAAAACAGCCCCGGTCGAGATTGGTGGTGGACCACCGTCGCCCTTGGCCGACCATAACTGCACACACAGAACGATAACAATGGCTGCTATCGCTTCCATCAACGCCGTCGCGCGCGTCGCCGCCCCCAAGGTGCGTCGGGACCCCTCGCGCGCCGCGCTTGTCGCGTTTTCCGACCGCCACGCGCGGCAATATTTCCGCGATGAGACGCCAGCTGAAGCGGGACCGCTTTGTGAAATCCCGCGCTCCACCCCTCGCTCGGAAACTGACGATACCGCCCGCTCCGTCCCTCCCGCATCAGGTCACCGCCCGCCGTACCTTCCTCGGCAAGGGTGTCGCCGGCCTCGCGCCCGTGCGGTGAGTGTTAGCCCAACCGATCGTATCGTATCGCGCCCCGTCGCGCGAGGTTGTTAGGGGGACCACGAAGTTTTCCCATAGGGTTGGGATCTCTCCTGCGACGATATCCTCGACTCGCGATGCGACCGCTCGATCGAAGCGCGCACGTTGCCGATTCACTCACGCTATGCATCCCCTCCTCGTTTCCGTCCACAGCCCCGCCGTCAGGTCCGTCGTCGTGCGCGCCGCCGCCGACAAGGTGAGAGCGGAACCCGAGCCCACCCCGCCCCCCCCTTCCAAAACGTGACGATCGCACAAGTAGCCGAGAAGGAGAATCATCGACTCGTCGACAGCCGCTGACCGACGCGCTCCCCCCCGGACCCACCCCGATCGTCACAGGCCCAGGTCATCAAGCCCCTCAACGGCGACCCCTTCATCGGCATGCTCGAGACCCCCGTGACGTCCGCGCCCATCGTCGCCAACTTCCTCTCCAACCTCCCCGCGTACCGCACCGGCGTGAGCCCCCTCACCCGCGGCGTCGAGGTTGGCCTGGCGCACGGCTTTTTCCTCACCGGTCCCTTCATCAAGCTCGGCCCGCTCCGCTCCACCGACGCCGCCGAGCTCGCCGGTTGCCTCTCCGGCGCCGGCCTCGTGCTCATCCTCACCGCGTGCCTCTCCATCTACGGCGCCACCGCGTTTCAGACGCCGGATGTCGTCGGCGTGAAGACCCTCTCCGGCCGCGACATTGCGCGCGATCCGGTGCAGACCTCCGAGGGCTGGGCGAAGTTCACCTCCGGCTGGCTCGTCGGCGGCCTCTCCGGCGTGGCCTGGTCCTACTTCCTCACCCAGGTCCTCCCCTACTACTCTTAAGCGGTGTGCGCGGAGATGGACTGTGGCGCGGCGAGTGCCATCGACTCGAGGTTCGATCGGGAGCGAAGAGCGACTCGGCCGGCGGTCCTCGATGAGTAGAGAGAGGCTGGCGTGTGAGTGAGGTCGTCCGGCGGGTGGCCACCCGCCGGGACGACGTGCTAAACCTTACAATTGTGATTTACACTTAGATCAAATCGAACCTTGCGTTCCCCGTCGGCCCGTGTCTCGTTTTCACCCGTGTCTTCGTCCGAAGGAGACGAAACTCTTATTCGTGGACGCCCAAAACCCGCGCGGGCGGCACTGCGACGCGCGCGTGCGCGCCGGTGCGCGATGCCGGCGCCGCGCGACTACGTCGTGGTCAACGGTCTGCGATACGTCCAGCCCTACTTCCACACCTTCGACATCCGCGTCAGCGACAAGCGCGTCGGGTCCTCGGTGCTCACCGCCCTCGATGAGCAGGTGCGATTTCAAGGACGAGTCGGCGACGGCAGGGAGCACTGGGCGCGAGAGCTCGCCTCCGGGCGCGTGCGTCTCGCGTCCGACGTCCGGCGAAGGCTGCCGACGGGCGGCGAGATCCCGGAGGAGTGGTTCGCGGCGCCCGAGTCGCTGGACGCGCCGGTCCCGCCGGACTCGTTCTTTCGCGTCGTCAGGCACGTCCACGAGCCGTGCGTGGGATGCGAAGTGCCGCGCGTGCTCCTCGAGGATTCCATGCTGGTCTTCGTGGACAAGCCCGCGGGAGTGCCCACGCTCGCGGGCTGCGGACCGGGGCTGCAGGGGGAGAACAACGCCACCAGGCTGCTCAACAGGACCCGCGCCGAGAACAACGCCGGAGCCGACGGCGAGCTCTTCGCCGTGAACCGCATCGACAAGCCCGTGTCCGGCGTGTGGATCCTCGCCAAAGGGTCCAGGCTCGCCGCCAGATGCCGCGCGGCGCTCGCCAAGCCCGGGCACGAGACGAAGACCTACCTGGCGAGGGTGCGGGGTGCCGTGAACGGACCGATACGAATCGACGCGCCCCTCTCCGTCGGCGCCGACGGCCGAGCCACGACGAGCGGCGACCCAAACGACTCCAAACCCGCGGTGACCCTCGTCCACCCCGTCGCGCGATACCCACCCCCGCGGGACGATTGCGTCCTGGTGGCGTGCAGGCTGGAGCGTTCGGGACGGTTCCACCAGATTCGATGCCACCTCGCGTCCGCGGGGATTCCAATCGCCAACGACGCCGCCTACTATTCGGGGGCGGACGATTCGACGATGGACGATTCGACGATGGACGATTCGACGACGGACTCTTCCACCCGCCGCGGCCGCGACGACGGGGGCGGGACCGAGGTGTACGCCGACGACGACGACGGCACGTTACTCGCGTCCGTCACGGACCCAAGGTCGTTCACGGCGAGCTGCCTCGAGTGCGGGTGGGCGGCGGCGGCGGCGGCGGGGGACGACCGCGCGTTCGACCCGTTATACAAGGCGTCGTGCGCCGCAGAGTGGTGCAAACGAGTGGCGTCTGGGGACGTGAAGCGTCGCGGGAATGTGAAGCGTCGGCGCCGCGAACAAGAATGCGAAGCGTCGGCGCCGCGAACGGGACGTAGGCCGAGGGCGGGGACGTCGATCGACCTGCACTCGGCGGAGTACCGAATTGTGTTCGACGGCGCCGAGTACGCGGTTCGAAGCGGCGAGCTGCCGGCGTTCGCGATGAGCGCGCTGGGCGCCGACGCGACGATCAACGACGTGGTGGACGCGCTGCCGTGGGCGGGGGAGGGCCTGGAAGCCGCCGGACGCGCGCGGCTAAAGTAGGACGATGGCGACCCGCAGTTAGCCGATTGCGATAGTCTAGACTATAGGTAGTAGCTCGGGTCGTCGCGGCGGATCCCGTTCAGTCGCGGACCTCGACCTGCCGAATCGTCTCCGGGTCGAACCCCACCCTCCAGTAGAACGCCTCCTTGCCCGCCAGTCCCCCACTCGTCGCCTCCGCGTTGTACTCCTCCGCGGTGTATATCCAACTCTCGTACTCGCACTTGCTCATCCGAGTGTGCCGCCTGCCCCGCACCCTGACCAGCTCGCGTTCCTCGTCGTGGTCCGGGAGGAGCACCGTCCGCCGCCACACCTTGTGCCCCACCGCCCTCGCCGTCTGTCTCACGTCGTCCAGGTCGTAATAGTCCACGTGCTCGCACCACTTGCTCCCGTCCGGCAGCTCGTACAGCGCTCGCAGTTTACTGTACGAGAGCAGCGGGCTTCCGTCTTCGCCGGCTCCGATGTTGAACGACACGCCGTGCCCCAGCTTGGGCCTGCGCACGTCGAACCGAAACACCGCCCCGGCGTCCAGCGGGTCCTGGCTCACCACGTCCGCGCGCGTGTAGAACCTGACCTCGTCCCCGCTTCGAAGCTTGTTCGCGCCGGGCACGAGGTGCCACTGGAACCCGGCGGGGGGTCCGGCGGCTGGGGCGAAGTACGTGACGCGCGCGTCGCCTCGCGGGACGTCGCCGTTGGGGCCGTCGTAGTACAGGCGACCGGTGGTTTCGTCCTTGCGGAACGCGGTGCCGTCGGCGGCTCGTGGGACGTATCCGGGCACGTCGTCGTCGACGTCGTCCACGCCGGAGACCATCGGGACGACGGGAACGCCCGGGAGGCCGCCGTTCGCGACGGGCGCGACGTGCGCGCGCGGCGGCACGTCGCAGGGCAGGCGGAGGAGGCCCTCGGCGCGCGCCACCTCCACGAACGTCTTGAACGGCGCCGCGCCGTTGGACGACTCATTCGGGGCGGTCGAGGAGGTGGAGCAGCCCGGCATGAGGGCGCGCGGGGGAGCGGCGGACGCGAGTGCCGCGATGTTGGCCTCCGCCTCCGCGGCGAGGGCGAGCTCGCGCTCGGTGGGCGCGCCGTCGCCGCGAGCGCGCGTCGCCGCGTCGAGCAGCTTCAAGATCTCCGCGTTGCGCGAGAGCAGCGCGTCCGCGTTCATCCCGCCCGTCGTCGCCTTCGCCGCTCGAAGTGGTCGGCTGGCTCTAGGGATCAGCTAGCTAGTGCGTGAGGCTCGGAGCTCGCAGGAGAGCGGACAGCGCCCTGAGGACGGTGGCGAGGGTACGCAGCGCGTACGTCACGAGGGATCTCATCGATCAATCACAAGTCTAGCTCAAGCCTTCGCGTCGTGCCTGAACACCGTGAGGTTCTGCGTGAACCTGTCCCGGTTCCTGCTCTCCAGGCTCCGGGTCACCTCGCTCATCAGCTTCTCAAAGCACCCCTCTATCTTCCCCCGCTTCGCCGGCGGCATCGTCGCCGCGATCTGCGCCTTCAGCTCCACGTACTGATGCTCGCACACCAAAATCAGCGAGAGCATCGGCCGCGACAGCGACCACTGGTTGGCGCAGTCCTCGAACAGCACGATGTCGAACAACGTCCGGAGCATGTCCGGGAAGATGCCGGGCTGCGCCTGCACGTGCCTCGCCAGCTCCTCCGACCCCCTCTGCGGATTCTCCCCCGCGACAAGGTTCATCGCCTTGAAGTAAAAGCCCGCGAGGTTGTCGATGGCGCTCGCGCATTGGCTGGATATGCTGACGTCAAGTGACCTCAGACCCGCCTCCAGAGATCTCGCGATGTGTCCAAAAGTCGGTGCGTCGCACGCGGCGACGACGGCCATGTGCGAGTGGCACAGCACCTCGACGAGCGCGAAGTAGCTCTTGGCGACTTTGCGGTACGTGAGCACCTCCTCCAGGGGCATGGACAGCGACAGCTGTATGGCCACGGCGAGCGCATCTTTCAGCGCGTTGTCCCCGTAAAGCTCGAACACCCCGAAGTTAACGTAGTTTCCGCTCAGCGCGCGCATCAACACGGTGAGCGCGATCCAGATGCCCTTGAATCGCAGCGGGTACGCCTCACTGCTACCCGGCTTTGGCGGCGGCACCTGCATGATCCGCTGCCCGTAGGCGACGATCAATTTCGAAATCTCGCGGAAGAGTAAGATGCCATTGACACTAGAGGGCTCGAACGTCAGGCGCTGCGTCTTGTTCAGCACAAACTCCGCTACGAATTTGAGAAGCGGAGTGGACACCTGCGGATCGTCGGCAAAATTTTCCATCGCCCGCAGCAGAAGCCCCGTGTGCCGCGGGTACATCCAGTCGAACAGCAGGCCGTACGTGCGCCTACTGTTGGCGGCGGACGCAATGCCGCGTAGGTCGCGGAATAAACCGATGAGCGTGTGTTTCACCTCGTGCGTGCGGAAGGTGTGCGCGTCAGTCGCCGCCAACCTGTTGCATAAATCGCCAAACGGAGCCATGAACTCGTGGAATCTTTCCGCGGAATCGTCCATGAACAAGAGTCTGCCGAGCGTCGCGTAGAAAATCGTCCTGTTCCGCGTGTTCGCGTACTGCGCCAGGAATGGGAAGTGATCCGGGGTGTGCGCGACTAAGGTGCCTTTGATCGCGTCGAGACGCAAAAGAAGTTTACCGGACATGAAGCCCACAGCGAGATCCTGCAACAAATTCAGCGAAGACTCCACAACTTTGCTGCACTGCGCAAAAGACTTCAGGTTCATCGTGATCTTGGTCACCGTCAGGTTCATGACCATGAGGTGATCGTGGAGACCCATGCGCTCCGACAGCTGCACGTACACCTTGCTGCTATGCATCGCCTGCTCTCCTACGTACACCTTCCGGAAGTTTCCAAAGAAATTGAGCACCGCCAAGTCGAGCCGCTGCCTCGACTCAGCTCCGTATCTGGTAGCGTGGAAGCCCATGTCCATAACCTGTATCAGCTGGAAGACCCGAAACGCGAGATCGCCGTCCAGCGTCTCCTGCGGCTCCGCGCTCGAGCACGAGAGCCGGCCGCGGATCACCGCGCCGACGATGTACACCAGCCAGGTGAGCCTGCCCTCCACAATCTCCAAATTTCCCGGGTGCGACCCGAGCGGCATGTTGGTGCACTGGTTAAACTCCGCGATCGCCGGGTCGAGCATGCGCACCAGGAACGCGACCGTCGTGTCGTACTTGAACCTGCACAGGTGCGGGAGCGACTCGAGCTGATCCTGCAGGCGTTCCTCGTCGTCCAAGGGGTCCTCCTCAGCCTCGCCTCTCGCAACCGCGGTGACGCTGTCCAGCCGGGAGGTTATAAACGTCTCCGTGATTCTCGGCACGTACGCGTCCAGCATGCTCGGCGTCTCGCCTTTAAGGTACGGCACGCTCGAGATCAATCGCGACCACAGCGCCAGGAGGTAATAAACACTCGCGGACGCCCACTGCCACGACTGCAACGAGGTGAGGGTAAACTCCGCCACCGCGTTGATCCAGGCCTGGTACCCAGGAACCGCGACGAGCTCCGATAGCTGGTAATTGGTCTTCAGCCGGGACAGGAGCCTGCAGAACTCGTGGTAGTTCGCGTGCTCGCCCAGGCCTTGGTTCCTCGCGAGAACCTCCGCCGTTCCCGCGATCAGTCGCTGCAGGTACGCGTTTCGTTCCGTCTCGGACCCGAAGAGCGACCTTCGCACAGACGCCATTCGCACCAGGCACTCCAGCGCTACGTTGCTGACCGGCGGCGCGCTGTCCCTGTACACGTCGAACATCAGTTGCATCGTGGCGGGTTCTTCGATCAGCGAGCGCCAGCTGGACGGCACCTGAATCGTGCCGATGTCCTCCGTCGATTCGTCGAGGCTCGTGCCCACAAAGTCGTACGAGAGGCAGGCTAAGACCAGCGACGCGGCTTGCTCTTTCAGCCGAGCTTCGCTGGACTGAGAAGCCTGGAGCTCCTGCAGCGCCTGCAGCGACACCTGGAAGATCTGCAGGAGCGCGTTGTGCCTGAACGATACCGCGATCTTCCGCTGCGCGATCAGCGACGTGCCCGGGCTCTGCTGATTCATCTCCGTGACCAACTGGTTGAAGATCTTTAACCCTATGTGGTAGTGCGTGTTGTTCTGCTGCTTCAGGAAGTTCATAACCTCCGTGACGATCTCCCTGTGCGCGTCATTATCCGCGTCCAGCCACGCCGTCTTCGTGATTCGCGACAGCAGCTGCACCAGCGACGTGACCACGAAGCCCTCCAGCGAGTTGCCCTTGTTGGCGAGGAAGTTTATCACGTAGTTTCTCATGTCGATCTTGAGCTGGCCGCCGAGGCCCGCGTTGTCGGTGAGGAGCTTGGTGAGCGAGGAGGTGGCGAAGAGCTGCGCGTAAGGGCTCGTCGCGCTGTCCAGTATGGCCTGATGGGTTCGGATGAGGGCGTGTCGGTCAGGGGTTGGCTCGGACGCGATTATTTTTGCTCATCAGGTTTTGCCGGGTGAGGAAAAGGTATCGGGGCGCGCACCTTGCACTGCGGGATGTAGTCGACGTTGACCGAAAAGGGGCGCAGGGCGTTCTCCGCGTGCGCCCGCTCCGACGGATCGTGTCCGTTGTACAGGACGTTGCATAGCTGTTCCAGCTCCGGAAGAGACTGCATCGTTCACAAGCTAACAATTTGTCTGCTCCCCCCGAGGCCTCGTCAGATCCTGCTGCCCCACCTGATGCGGACGGGTTCTATCCCTTTTGTCCAGCCCGATCGACCGCACAAGCGCTCGCCTGTCTCCTCTCGGCTACGACGTCTATTCCGACGCCCGAGACTGGATCACAGGTCACACCACGCCTCTCCGCGCGTCTCCAAAGTGCCGCCGCGTGAGACCTGAAGGAAAACCTCGTTCTCGAGACCCCAACTTGCTGTGCGTCAAATTAGGGCGCACAAAATTGGAGCGGCGCTCAGAGATCGCCCGGGGAGACGGGAGGGGCGAGGGGGGTGAACGTGCGCGATGACGTCGACATCTCTTCCCAAGCCGCGGCTCTTGATGCCGCGGTACACGGACGCGCAGGTTTTCCGCGTCATCTCCGCGTTCCTGTCCAGGCGCGAGTTCACCTTCACGCAGAGCATGCTCGCGAAGGAGGCGGTCGCGAAGGGGCTCGTCAGCGCGGGGGATGGGGACGGCGACGACGATCTCGGCGACGAGGCGCTCGGCGAGCATCTCGCGTTCCTTATCGCACAGCTGGCGGACGAGGGCGGCGATGAAGACGCAGGCGAGGAGGACGAGACGGGGACGGATGCCGATCACCTGGAGCGCGTCGCCGAAGATGCGGGCGGCGACGACGACGACCACGACCACGACGACGACATCGAGGGCGACGGGGAAGATCGGGATGACGACGAGCACGAGGGCGATGCGTTCGCCACGGACGCCGCGACGGAGGCCACCGAGATCGACCGCAAGAGCATCGAGCCCGACTCGAACGGCAGCCGACGCGTGCGCAGGAAAAAGACCCTCGCCGAGGAAGCCGACGAGGCAGCCGCCGACGCGCCCGACGACGAGGAACCCGCCGAGGACGACGCCATCGGCGACATACTCGCCGACGACGAGGTGGACGACCTCGAGGACATCGACGACGACGCGACGCACGGGGCAAACGACGCCGACGAGGACAAAAACACGACGGCGACGACGACGGCGCAAACCGTCGCCAAACCCGCCGCTTCGGATGCCCCAACCGACGCCACGGGCGCCATCACCAACGTGGGCGGCGACGGCACAGCCGGCGAGGAGGACGAAGTCGCGCAGCTTCGCGCCGCCGCCGCGAGGACGAGGGTCGGCGGCAACAAGAGCGGCGGCGGTGGACGCGGGGGCGGCGGCGGAAGGGGGAGGGGATCCCGCGGTTCCCCAAAGCCGGAACCCCCTCGAGGATCGCAGGGCGGCTCCGCCGGTGGCGGGGTTCGGCGACCGAGCAACCTCGGCGGCGGCAGGCCCAACACCGGGTTTCACGGCCCGCCCTTGCCGAACGGTCCGCCCCCGATGGGACGCGAACCGTCGCACATGCAGAGGCGCGGTCCGCCGGCGGCGGGCGGGCCCAGGGGCGGAGGCCCGGGCCCGATGGGGGGCCGGGGTCCGATGCCGATGGGGGTGGCGCGCAACGACCCGCCGCCCCGCGCGTTTCCTCCGATGGACGATCCGGGGTGGGGACCCGCCGTCGGGCGGGGACGGGGCGGGCGAGGCGGACGCGGGCCGCCGATGCGCGGAGGCGGACGCGGGCCGCCGCCCGGGCCGCACCAGCAGGGTCCCGTAGTGCGAGTCAATCCCCAGGGTGGCCGCGGCGGCAGGG
>Ga0181571_10000949_pt1 | contig 20202 bp, 10 predicted proteins | sample 101ome_17_FD_132440 | JGI IMG/M metagenome (GOLD analysis project Ga0181571, IMG submission 132440) | Coastal salt marsh microbial communities from the Groves Creek Marsh, Skidaway Island, Georgia - 101407AT metaG (megahit assembly) | ecosystem: Environmental > Aquatic > Marine > Intertidal... | reverse complement strand
GGGCGCCTTTGGTTCACTTTCAACCGTCGGCGTCGTCTCGGGCGTCGTCTCCGGCGTCTCCGGCGTCGCCTTCGCGGCGTCGCCGTTTTTCGGCACGGGGGGCGCGCGCGCGCCGTACGGCGTCTCCGGCGTCGAATACGACGCGCTCATCGTGCTACTCGACATGATGGCGTTCGCCGCCATCTCCTCAACGGTGTCTTCAAAGCTAGAGTCCATCGTCGTCGACGAAGACGACGACGACGACGCGGAGGAGGAGGAGGACGCCGACGACGACCCTTCGCCGCCGACGTCCGCCCCAGCCATCGCCGCCGCCACCGCGTCTGCCGCCGCGTTCACCGCCGCGTCGTCGAACGCCTCATCGTGACGAACCGACGACCCACCCTCGCTTCCATCGACCCCGTTTTGTTCTTCATCTTCCGCGTACTCCACCGCCGGCATCAAATACTTTTCATACACCTCCTCGGGCACCGCGCCCCGCGCCGCGCGTCGCGCCTCCGCCGTCGCGCGCACCCCGATCGCCTCCAATCGATCAATCTCGCGCTCCGTTCGCCGCATCACGTCCCCGAAAACATCCGTCGACGTTCGCAACGATTCAGCGAATTCAAACACATCTTTAAACCCATCCGACGGTCCCCGGGACGCGCGCGCCGCCAAGTCGCCGACGACGCCGATCGCCACCCTGGGCGCGATGAACGCGGCGTGCGTCGCGTCTTCTCTCGCGCGCGTCGTCGCCGACGTCCCTCGACGCGCGCGCGTGGACGCGTTCGTGTTTTCACCGCCCGTCGTCGGCGCGAACGCGGTGTCGTACTCGAGCGGCGAGTCGTCGTCGTCGTCGTCGTCATCGTTTTTTTCGTCACCCGCCGCGCGTCGTCGCTCCGCGCTCGCGATCGGGACGATCTTCCGTCGCGGGCCGCGTCGAACGCCCGCACCGCGTCGAAGATCGTTCTGCGCGCGCGTCACGCACGCGCGACCGCGAATCGAGGCGAGGGTGACGCGCGACATGAGGGAGATGCGGCGCGATGTGCCGCGACGTCACTCGAGCGCGCATCGTCATCATGGCGACGCACACCGCGCGCGCGTCCGTGACGACGCCCGCGACGCGCGTGGGACGCGCGCGAACGTCGTCTCGACGACGGGTCGTCGCGCGCGCGAGCGATGAGGACGCGACGACGCGACGAAAGGCGCTCGCGCTCGCGGGAACTGGGCTCGCCGCGGTCGCGCTCGGAAACGCGTCGTCGTCTCCGGCGCGCGCGAGCGACGACGACGCGAGCAAGCAGTGCGCGACGAAGGACACCGCGCCGTTGTTGTGCGTGCTCGAGGTGACGGATAAGGTGTACATGGACGTGACGATCGGAGACGAACCCGCGGGACGCATCGTTCTCGGGTTGTTTGGCAAGGAGGCGCCGCGGACGACGGAAAATTTCAAGGCGCTGTGCACGGGAGAGAAGGGCTTCGGGTACAAGGACTCCATCTTCCATCGCGTGATTCCGAATTTCATGCTTCAGGGGGGTGATTTCCAGCGCGGGGACGGTCGCGGCGGGTATTCCATTTACGGCGGTAAATTCGCCGACGAAACCTTCGCCGTGCCCCACGTCGGTCCGGGCGTCTTATCCATGGCCAACGCCGGCCCGAACACGAACGGGTCACAGTTTTTCATCACCACCGCCGCCACGCCGTGGCTCAACGGTCGCCACGTGGCGTTCGGGAACGTCATCGAGGGCATGGACGTCGTCCGCGCCATCGAAGCCAATCCCACCGCGCGCGGCGATAAGCCGCTCAAGACGGTTCGCGTCGTCGATTCCGGCGTCTTACCGTGACGCGCTTCCACGCCTTCTATTTTTATTCATCTTTTGGCATCGACGCATCGACGTTTCCCCGCGCGCGCGCGTCCCGACTCGATCGATAAATCTCTCGCGCTCGTCCCTCGCGCGACGCGCGGCGCGAATCCAACCCACCGTCGTCGATCGACCCGTCTCGCCACACCGCGCCTCGCGGCACGCACCACCCCGCGCGCGCGGTCGACCACGGCGTCGGGAGACATGTCTATCGACCGCGGCTCGGCGGACGTCGCGCGCGCGTCGTCGCGCTCGACGACACGGCGTCGGCACCGTCATCGACGCGGCGGCGACCGAGACCGACGACCGACGAACGGCGCGACGACGACGACGATGCGCGAGACGGTGGACGCGGTGGACGCGGTGCGAAACGCCCGAGAGGCGAAACGTCTCGCGGAGGAGACGCGCGGGAGAGCGCCTCGGGAGACGACGCGCGAGAGAGGGGAGCGAGAGGACGGGGCGGGCGGCGGCGCGGCGGCGAACGCCGAGGCGAGGCGCAAGCGACGAAAGATCTTGGCGACGCTGGATGAGGGACGACGGGCTAACGAGCGTGGGAGCGCGAACGCGTTGGAGAACGCGAAACCGGTGCCTGGGGCGGGTGGTGCGGGAAGCGGGAGAGACGCGCGGGCGAGAGGGAGAGGGACGGAGGCGAGCGCGAGGGGCGGCGGCGGCGGCGGCGCGAGACGACGGACGAGCGCGGACGCGAGTGGACGCGGGAGGAAGGATGCGTCGACGCGAGATGGACGTGGAGGCGCGCGCGAGGGCGCGAGCAGGGAGGAGGCGAGAGAGGAACGGGAGGAGGGCGCGAGACGAGGGGAGGCGCCGGGGGGGTCGGGAGACGACGAGTCTTCGGACGACGATTCAGACGACGATGGATTCGATGAGGACGAGAGCGACGATGATTCGGACGACGACGAGAGCGATGAGGACGACGAGGAGGGCGAGAGCGAGAGCGAGAGCGAGTACGAGGATGAGTACGAGGACGAGGAGTTGGAAGGCGGGTCGGAGGACGAGTTGGATGAGTTGAGAGACGCAATGGACCGAGACGATCCCGAGGCTGGTTTGCGCGCGCTTTTGAGACGTTTGAGCAACGTCGCGGGCGGTGGCATGCAGGCGGGGTTCGTTCGACCGGGTGGATCGGCCAAGCTCAAGGAAATCTTGCAGGGGATGAAGCAGATGGACGATCCCTCGGCGCAGATGGCGGCGCTGAGCGAACTCAACGAGTTGCTCGTAATCTCGGGTGAGGAACTCATGATGAGCATCCCTCTCGACTCGTTCGTTCCGGTTCTGGTGGAGATGATGACCATGGAGTACATGCCGGACATCATGCTGCTCGCCGCGCGCGCCTTGACGACGATGGCGGACGTCATACCTCCGTCGAGAGGCGCCATCGTGCACCACGGCGCGTTACCGCTGTTTTGCTCGCGTCTGCTCACCATCGAGTACATAGATCTCGCCGAACAGTCGCTGCAAGCGTTGGAGAAATTAAGTCAAGATTACGGCGCGGAGTGCGCGCGTCAGGGCGCCCTGACGGCGTGTCTCTCGTACCTGGACTTTTTCTCTCTTGGCATGCAGCGCGTGAGCTTGCAAATCGCCGCCAACATTTGTCGACAGCTTCCGAGCTCCACTTTAGACGGCGCCATGGACGCCGTGCCCATCCTGACGAACCTCTTGGCCCACGAAGATCCGCGTCTCGTCGACTCTTCGTGCGCGTGCTTGACCAATCTGGCGACCAAGATGGCGAAGGACTCATCGGAGCGCGTCGTCGCGTTGTGCCAGAGCGGTCTCGTCGCCAAGGTGATGGATCTCATCTCCGCTTCATCGACTCGCACGGTGAGTCCGCTGACGCATCACGCGCTCATCAAGCTGTTGAATGTGTGCGCGAAGCACAATCCGGACGTGGCGCTCGAGCTTCTTCGCGGCAATTTGCCCGCAACCTTGTCCGTCGCCTTGTCTCGATGCAAGGTGCTCACCACCACGAGCGCCGGTCCTTCGTCGGCGTCGCCCGCGAGCAGCGGAGTCGCGTCTCCAATCATGACATCGGATCAGTTGTTGGAGGTCGCCACGCTCGCCGACACCCTGTTACCGGTAGTCAATTCCAAGTCGAGGTCGGCAAAGAAGGAACAGTCGCCGTGCTCGCAAAACGTACCAGTGTTAACCACACAAGAACCAGAGTTGTTGGTCAACTACGCGACGAATCTGATCAACGTTTTGATGCAAGCGGTCGACTCTAGCGTCCCGCAAAGCGTCAAGGTCAAGTGTCTGTCCGCACTCACAAAGTGGACGCAGCTTTCATCCGAACAATCATTCAAGACGATCGTCGAGACGACGACGCTCGCGGCGTTCTGCGCTACTCAGCTTTGTTCTCGAGAGGCGCGACAAATAGAAGGATGCTTGGATCTCGTGGAGTTTGGCATGGAAAAGAAGACGTTGGACATGGCGAGAATACTCCGAAAGGAGGGCGCAGTTCACGCGTTGAAGCGACTCTTTGAAGAGAACGAGCGATTAGCCAACACCATGGACGCCGCTGCGCCCGCCAAGTCGCCCGCCGGGGACAACACGAAGACTCCGGCCGGACTCGTACCGGCGCTTGGAGGTGGCTTGAGAGGCGTGGCCGCGCGTAATGCGGCGATGACGTCAGACGGTCCCGAGTACCGTGCCGCCTTGGCGCACGCGAGCAGAGTGTACAACAAGTATTTTTCAGCCTCCGAGCAATCTGAGGCGGAGAATCCTAGCGTAGAACGTTTGCGACGGGCGAGCTCTTCGCTTCGTATGACGGGTGATATCGCTTCGTTGACTGAATTTCTGGACTCTGTCTCCGGTGCGAGCACTTTCGAACTTCTCGAGAGCGACTCCGTCGGGGCGTTGAAGGAATACCTCGCGCCGAGAGACTGGAAAGATACGAAAATGCTCGTGGACAAGTACGCCGCATTCATCAAGGCCATCACTTGCGCCAAGGAACCCGCAGCGTTTGAAAATTTGATCAAACGTTTGTCCGATGCGTTGGCATCGTGCGAAGACTTGTCCATAGCCGTGACGAGTATTCAGCCGTCGTCGTCTCGACGCGGTCGAGACAACTCGGCCGACGACGCCAACTTAGTTGGTCTGGTTCGTCCTTTCAAGATTAGATTCAAACTCGCCGCCGATTCTACCGATGGTCTCAGCAATCACTCCAATAACGTCATGTTGGTGGAGCCGTTCGCGACGCTGAGCGCCATCGAGGATTTCTTGTATCCGCGAGTGCACAAGCCGGGAAGACGCCTGGAGGCGCCTCGCCGATCTTCTCGATTGTCTCCACCCGCCGACATGGAGCACGACGGCGACGAGGAAGATGACGATGAAGAAGGAGACGAAGACGAAATTATGAGCGACGACGAAGCGACGCTCGTCGGTGAGGATGCCGACGAGGATGGGGGACAATTGGATTTGACAAACGAAGACATTGAGCAAGACGATGACGAAGGTGACGTGGAAGGTGGCGCTCCGCTGCACCCACCGAACTCGTTTGCCGCTCGCGCCGCTGCAGGAGCGTCGACAAGACGTCTCACGTTTTCAGTCGATGGGACGATACTGAATCCTCAAACGACCGTGTTGCAAGTCGTCGCCTTCATCGCTCGACAAAGCGGTGTATCCATGACGGAGCTCAACTGGGAGAAAACGAACACCATCACGTATCAAAATGCAAAGGCGACGGACGTCGTTCCAGACACGCTCCAACTCGGTGGTGTCGTCGACGAGTCCAAGGAGGAGCTATCAAAGGTGAACGAAGCCGTTGCCGAGCTTGGTAACAGTGAGATGCGGGCGACGCTCGGTTCTTTCGTGCCGGCTCTCTGTGGTAGTGTGACGAAAGCTCTTGCGCATGAAGAAGCTTCGGACCAGTTGAATGATCTACTCGTCGTTTTGACCGTGTTACACGAACTCAGCGTCTCATCAGCTCGTATTTTGAGCAAAACCGAGGACGCCGGCTCGGCGGTCCGCAGAGTTTCCTTGCCGAAGGAGTCATTCATTCACGGCAAGCTCACGGGTAAGCTCACGCGTCAATTACAAGACACCGTGACTCTTTGCAGCTCGTCGACCCCAGCTTGGTGCACTTCTTTGACTCGCGCATGCCCGTGGTTGTTTCCGTTTGAGAGTCGTTACAAGCTCTTCAAATGCGTTGCCTTCTCGCTCTCTCGAACTCTGCATCATCTTCACGGCGCTGGAAGTGAGAGTGGTGCGCTCACTACCGATGGGGGACGTGAAATCAGAGTTGGACGTCTTCAACGTCTGAAAGTGAGAGTGAACCGCGAGCACATCTTTGCGAGCGCGAAGAAGGTGTTCAACCTTCCCAACGTGACAAAGATGGTCCTCGAGGTTGAGTTCTTCGAAGAGGTTGGCACCGGCACTGGTCCGACGCTCGAATTTTTCTTCTTACTCTCCAAGCAATTCAGACGACGCAAGCAACACATGTGGTTAGATACCGGCGTGGCGAGCCAAGACGACCTCGTCGTCGCTCCGCACGGGTTGTTCCCGGCGCCCATCACGCCTCCTCGAATGAACGGAAAGACGCACGCCTCACGTCTGAAGAGCTTCAATCTCTTGGGTAAAGTCATCGGTAAGACGTTACAGGATGGTCGCATGTTGGATTTACCGCTCGCTCCGGCGTTTTACCGAATGCTTCTCGGACAATCACTTGGACTTCACGATATTCACGGACTCGATCCGGCGCTCGGGAACACGCTTCGTCGACTCGATGCTGCTGCGAACGAGATCGAGAAAATGAAACGCGAAGGCGCTTCAGAGAGTGAGTGGAGCCAGATCACGATCGACGGTGCCAAGGTTGAAGACTTGTGCCTCACTTTCGTCATTCCGGGCGTAGACTCGATGGAACTCATCAAGGGCGGATCCGACGTCGCCGTCACGGCGGTGAATCTGAGAGAATACGTCGACGCAGTCATCGATGCGTGCGTCGGATCTGGTGTCGCTACGTATTTCGAATCGGTTAGAGCGGGTTTGGAAGAAGTTTTCCCTCTCGCTAGACTGAAAATGTTCAGCGAGAGCGAACTCGACGCCGTCATCTGTGGCGAGGGGGAACGGTGGACGCCTGAGATGCTCGCGGAGTGCATCACGTTTGACCACGGCTACAACGCGCAGTCTCCGCCCGTCAAGAACTTTTGTGAAATTCTCAGTGGCTTCAACAGCGATCAACAGCGCGCATTCATGCGCTTCGTCACCGGAGCTCCCAGGCTTCCTCCGGGTGGCTTGGCCGCCCTCCAACCTCGACTCACGGTGGTGTGCAAACAACCGTCATCGGCGGTTGGATTGGCTGCAGATTCTCCTCCCGTAGCGGTTGGAACGCCGCTCGCGGACGGAGACTTACCTTCGGCCATGACTTGCGCGAGCTACTTGAAATTACCGCCCTATTCGTGCAAAGAAATCATGTCAGAGCGATTAATATACGCCATGACTGAGGGTCAAGGAAGCTTTGACCTCTCTTAAAACTTACTTGAATTGAACTTCACGATCACAAATGCTAGATTTCTAGTGTAGATACCTCATAGCGGGTAGATGTAAATTGTACAGCAATTTTCGCATTTCACGATTGAAAGTACCCAGAGTGTCCCGGATACTGATGCGGCGGCATCGGCGGCGCTTGCGAGCCGTACTGCGGCGAAGGATACGCTTGCGGCGGATGTTGTTGGTAGTACCCCTGCGGTGGTGGCGGAGGAGGATGAAAATGCATTTGACTCATTTGATTCGCCATGTGTGCGGCGCGTTCTTCGGCTCGAGCTTTTTCGTTGCGAAGCTCTTCGGCGAACGCTTCCTTCTCCAACTTGCGAGTGCTCGCATACTCCTGCGCGTCGATGAGTGTGCGACGAGCGGCATCGAGAAATCCCGTGTAAAAGCGCACGCCTTGTTCCATGCCATTGCGCAAATCGTCCACGACGGACAACGCGTGACGGATGCTGTGCTCGTGCGACTGAACGTCTCGTCTCAACGTCTCCACGTCGTAGATTTCTACAAACTTTTCATGCAGCGAGCGCAGACGCGAGAGAGCATCCGATTGTTTCGAGATGTTCACCATGACATCGACTTTGGCTTGTTCATACTTTTTCATCTCCGCGTCGAAGAAGGCGTCCAGACTCTCACCCGACTGCGCCATGAGCTTGGGAAGAATGTTGTCCTCAGCCTTGGTCTTTCGCATCGATTCCTCGATTCCGGCTCGTTCGTTACCGATACTCTCCAGAATTTCGAGCGTTTCTTGAATGTCAGTCGCCACGGAGGCGTCTTTCTCGACCAAGGCGAGAGGTTGCTTGAGAGTCGGCGCGTTGTGCTTCATGTTTTCTTCGTCCAGTAACTCGAGCACGCCATCGGCGCCCTCCACCCGACCCTTCAACTGCACGTCGCTCTTCGTCGCCACCTCTAAATCAACCTCGAAACGTTTCAAGTGACGCATCAGCTCGGCATTTTGTGACGCCGACGGCGGACGTCGCCAGGCGGCCTCTCCAAACGTGATGCGAGACGCGGCGTCCTCCGCAGCTTCCGTCTCCAAGGTTTCTCTAATCGTCGTCACGACGCCGGAGCACTGACGATTGAGCTCGTCGACGCGCTCGAGACTCTTCGTTAGCGTGTTTCCACCTCCAGACGATCGGAAAGCCGTCACGCGCTCTTGTAAATCGCTTCTCAGCGGCAACGCCGTCGAGAGAGCGATGAGCGTCTCGGGAAGCTCCATCTCTCGCAATGCGAGGCGCGCCTCGTCGCTCGCAAGCGCGAGTGTCTCCGTTTCGTTTCGAATCAAATCATCCACCATTTCTGTGTATCGACTGAGCGCCTTGGTACCACTATCGGGAACGATGTTTTGGAAGAGCGTCACGCCGACGGGTGAAAATTGTTCCGCCGGCGGTTCGATCGCCTTGACCAAGTTTGCCGCCGCAAGTGGGGGCAAGTCCTCGACTCTCGGCACGCGCTCCATGTACACGCAATCGTTATCCCGCTCTAAACTTTTCAACTCTGGCAACAGCTCATCGTTGAGGAGCGCTTTCGCTCGCTCGAGGCCAGCGTCACTCGCGACGACGCGCGCCTCTTGAATCGCCGCGGTGAGCAGACTCGTCGCCTGCCGCGCTCGAGCAATCGCCGGTCCCACATTGGTCTCGTCGGCTTCAAGCACCACCTTACCCGCGAGTCGCAAAGCCGTGGCACCCAATTGCGCGCTCTTCAGCTTGACGTGCGTCAACATGCCGTCGTCCAAGTACCCCGCGAGTCTCGACATGGCCGTCGCGCTCTCGTCGTAATACAATCGCGCCTGCTGCGCCAACTTGGACATCGTCGCCGCGCTCGTCTTTGCGTTTTGTCTCGCCTTTTCATAAAAGCACTCCTGCGCCTGCGCCAACTGAAGCTTCGACATGGCGTCGCAATACTCTCGACTGACGTCAATCGTGACGCTTCCCTCGAAGAGTTTTCTCTCGCTCAAATCGCCCACCATTCCAAACGCCCCCGCCGACGCCTGAAACGCCGCGCACGCGCGCTTGATCCCGTCCTCGCTCCCGGAACCAAACTCTTGCGCCCCGATCCTCGACAACAGCGCCGCGTAATTATACAACACGGCACACTTTTCGTACTGCACGTCCCTGACGGAGACGGCCGCCGGCGACGCTCTCGGTCCGCGTCCCGCCTCGAACCACGCGAAATCCACCTCGGCGTGTCCCTCGCACCTCGAGATCGGTATCCTCGACTCGATCGCACACAGCGCTCGATAATACGACGTCAACGCCTCCTTCGCGCGCGTCGCCTCCACCGCCACCGCCGTCCCTCCGATGCCCCCATCCACGCCGCCGCCGCCGCCGCTCGTCGTCGCCGAAATCGCCCCGTCTCTCAACCGCTGCGCCTCGCCGAAATCCTCCCCGCACGCGTCCGCGTCCGACGCAGAAAACGTCTCCTCCACGTACGCGCGCAACGGCGTCGCCACGTCCGTCGGCGCTCCCTACACCGCGCGAATCGTTCGTTCACGAGTCAGTCCGTCCGTCGTCCGTCGTCGTCGTCCCACGACGTGGAAATCAAAACGCAAACGCAATCGCAATCCCATTCGCGATCCTCCCGTCCCGTCACGCACGACGTCGCGTCGCGTCGACTCGAATCGACGCGCACCCGCTTGGCGCGAACGCCGTACAACATCACCACCCCGCCGTCGCCGGTCGCCGTCCCGTCCGTCGTCCTCCGTCGTCCGCGCGAGGCGCCGCGTCCCGTGACGACGACCGACGACCGACGACCGACGGGACGGGACGGGACTCCTCGACCGTTCAGGACTCACCAAAGGCACGCGTGTACGTGACACATACATACATAATATGGACACGTGGCCGCGCGCGAGGGTGGCCAACGGCACTACAGATAGTACTAAAAGGAGTACTATACGACGTACGTACTCCATACTGGCACCGATTGCGTACTATATACTCCACACTCCGCCGGACCTTGGGTGGATGCTTTTCCAATTCAGCGAATGATGAGCGTTTTCGCGTTACACTATTGAAATTGTCATTCTAAAACGTGTATATGTGCAAACAGTATGAAGTCCTCGGGCCACCCCCGTCTCACCGTTCGCGCGCGCGACGCGTGCGGTGGCGCGTCGTCGCGCGTCACATCGTCGACGGTCGGCGCGGCGCGACGTGGGACGCGAGCGATGGCCGGGACGCGCGACGCGTACGCGGTGCTCGCGCTCGCCGCCTTCGTCGGGAACGCGGGGGTGTCGGTGACGGGATTCGGCATGGCGATCGTCTACCTGCTCGTCGTGCAGCTCGCGGATGCGTGCGGGTACGAGGTGGGCGCGCGGTACGCCGTCTTCATCCAGTCGTTGTCGCTGTTGGCGGCGCAGCCGATGTTGTTGAAGAACGCAAAGCCGAGGAGGTACGCGACGCCGTCGCTGATGCGGCTGTTCGTGCCGGTGACGGTGGCGTCGACGCCGTTGGGACAGTTGGCGAGCGACTACGTGAACGCGAAGTGGTTGCAGTTGATCTCGGGCGCGCTCGTGTTGGGCGTGGGGACGTTTGAGATGTACAGGAATCGAGCGTTGATCGCGGCGGTGGTGCGGTCGGTGACGCCGCGCGGCGAGGCGGCCGAGGAGGAGGCGACGTCGATTGGGGATTATCGCGTGCTCGAGGAGCTCGGGAGCGGGACGCAGGCGGTGGTGAAACTCGCCGAGCACAAGCAGTCGAATAAGCGGTACGCGATGAAGATTATTAAGAAGACGAAGGGTACGCAGAAGAAGGACTCGATGACGATGACGGTGGACGACATGGCGAGAAAGGAGGCGGAGTTTCTCAAGCACCTGAACCATCCAAACATCATTCGGTTGGTGGAGGTAATAGAAACGGACGATCGTTGGTATTTCGTGATGGAACTCGTTCGCGGTGGTGAGCTCTTCGATTATCTCGCGGATAACGGCGCGTTCGACGAAGCGACGGCGCGTAAACTCATGAGACAGCTTCTCGAGGCGACGCAGCACATGAATACGCAAGGCATCATGCACCGCGATTTGAAACCGGAGAACGTGATGCTCGCTGAAGCGATCACGAACGACGGCGCTCCGCCCGTGGTTAAAATCGCTGACTACGGTCTCGCCGAGTTTATCGAGAATTCGGGTAAAGATTCGACGTTTTTCGGGACACCTAACTACAGTTCTCCAGAGATGTTGGATCCCGAGACGGAGTATAAGGTTGAATACGGTAATGCATGCGACATGTGGAGTCTTGGTGTCATCTGTTTCAACTTGCTCGCCGGATTTCACCCGTTCGACGATGAGTGCGCCGATCCACCGCTCCTCGAGCAGATGCGAAGCGGTCTCTTCAACTTTGACCATCCCGTGTGGGAGAACATTTCGGACGCTGCGAAGAAGTTCATCCGTGAATTGCTCGAAGTCGACCCCATGAAACGTCTCGATCCGTCCGGTGCCCTCAACCACAAGTGGATGACAACGTCGTCTTCAACACCAGTCACCGGCGCGGTTCGCACCGGGCAGTATAAAAAGAGATCCGTCGATCCGAACGCTCCGGTTTTTTTCATGATTGGTTCTCAGCGCTCTGGTTCCAACTGGCTTCGCACGATGCTCGACGAACGCGAGGATCTCGCCTCGCCGCATCCGCCGCACATCATGCGCGACTTTATGCCCATCCTGGACAAGTTTGGTAATCTCGACGATCCCGAACGCTTGCGCGTGTTGATCGATCACGTCTGCACATTCGTGGAGCGAAATCAAGTCCCTTGGTTGACCATTCATAACCGAAATATCAGCTTTAATCGCGTGGAAGCGGAGCGATTCGTCACCGAACAGCTCTCTTCGCTCCGCGAAAAGGCTAACGGCGCCAAACTTCCTAAGGGCATGCCCCTTCTCGCCATCTTTGACTTTGTTTACAACGAGTTTACCATCGCGAGCGACAAGCGGATTTGGATTTGCAAGTCCATGGGTATGTCCAAGTTCCACGACATGCTCCTGCAGTATTACGGTGAACATCGGCTGCGCTATGTATACCTCGTCCGCGATCCGCGCGACGTCGCCATGTCCTTCATGAAGACGCCCGTCGGCGACTGCCATTACTTCCCCATCATCACCAAGTGGTGCGGACTTCAAGATGCCGTGTTACCCATCATGGAAACGCACTCGCACTTGTTGTTGAAGGTGCACTACGAAGAGCTCCTCTCCGATAAAGAGAACACCATCAAGAAGATTTACGACTTCATCGGCAAGCGTCGATTCGGAATGGGCCAACGCCGAGGAAGCGTGTTGGGTTTGGAGGACGTCAGTACTCTCATCGGGAACGCGAAACACGGTAGACAAGCAGCGGCGGCGGCGCATCTGTCGTACCAGTTTCAAAATCTCGTGCGAGGTCCGTCCTTTGCCGCGAAACAACACGCAAAATGGCTCAACGGATCCGAGCCCCTCTCGAATGAAGATCTCATGCTCATCGAATCCGTCGCGCACAATCACATGAAGCGCCTCTCGTACGAGCCACACCTCGTGCCTCACAAGAGACAGCCGCTCGTGTTCACGGAGGAGCAAAAGGCTGAGTTCGCTCGCCTCAATAAACTCGCCATTGAGAACATGATGACGACGCTCGAGGTGGAGAATCCTGGCGACGCCCAGCGACGAAAGCACCAAGCGGAGGTGCTCTCCATGCCGGCGGAGATGATATCAGCCAAAGAAGACGACTCGTGCGTCGAGATCGGCGACGATTCGGACGCGTCGCAGTATCCTCGAGATTGGCCCAAGAACGCGGAGCTTTACGGATACCTCACGCAGGAGGAAGTGGCGGCGGGATTGACGGCGCGAGAGCACAAAACCTCGTGCGGCGACCGCACCACCATCCGCTGGGCGGCGTTATCCCAAAAGGGATACTACCCGACCGATTTCAAGAGGCTCAAGAAGAATCAAGACTCTTTCGATCTTCAAGCCAACGTCGCAGGACGCGAGGGTAAGCACTGGGCGGCCGTCTTCGACGGTCACGGAACCACCGGCGACGCGTGTTCAAACTTTGCCAAGCTCGGCATCTTCAAGGAGTTTGAGTCCGCCATGCGTCGCGGCGACGTCGCCTCCTCGGCGCTCCGCGAGGCCCACGAGGTCGTCAATCAAGCCCTTCACGACGACGACACCATCGACGACGAAAAGTCCGGCACGACGTCCGTGTGCGTGTACTTGGAAGACGCCTCCCTGTGCATCGCCAACGTCGGCGACTCGGTGTGCATGCTCGGCAAACTCACCTCCAAAGACTCGACCGCGCGAACGCTCGAGGCGCACGTGCTGATGAAGGAACACACGCTCACGGACGACGACGAACGCGCGCGCATCGAGCGCTCGGGCGGTCGCGTGATGAAGGAATCAGACATCGACCGCGCGGCGGCGCTATCCAAAACGTCGGCGATGCGCAGCTTTAAAAAGAGCACCTCGCGAAAAGAGGTGGACGAAGGCGAGCAGCTTCGCGTGTACGCCGCCTCGGGCAAGAATCCAGGAACAGCGTTTTCGCGATCGATCGGTGATTCCATGGCGGAATCCTTGGGCGTCATCGCCGAGCCGGACATTGAGCGATACGCGCTCCGACCCGAGGATCGCGTCGTCGTCTTGTGTAGCGACGGCATCACGGATTTTATCCCTCCCGACGAGGTCATGCGAGTGTGTGCGCTGTACGAGACTCCCGCCGAGGCGTGTCGCGCGCTCGTGGGAGAGGCGTACAAGCGTTGGATCGCGAGTGAGGATCGCACGGACGACATTACCGTCATCATTGGTTTCCGAACCGACGACCGCGATCGCCGCGTCGGCGTCCCGCTCGCCGAGACGCAAACCATGGAAGAACTCACCCCTCGAGGCAAAGCGTGGACCCTCCTCATGGGCTTCTTGAGCGGATTTCTCGGTGGTCTCTGCGGCATTCGCGGGCCTCCCATCATCCTCTACTTTCTCCACGCCCCGATAAAGATGAACAAGGCGGTGCAAAAGGCGAACGGCGCCGTCATCACCGCCGCCAACGTCTTGACTCGCGTCGTCGTGTACGCCATCAAATCCGCCGCCGGCGGCCACCACAGTCAATTCACCAACGACGACATACCTCTGTACATCATCGTGCTCATCGCCAGCGTCGGCGGCGTCGCCATCGGGCAGGACATCTACCAATCCATGCGAGACAGTCAAGCCGTCGTCAAGACGATTTTGTGCTTCTTGCTCCTCTTGTGCGGCGTCTCTCTTATCATCGCCGGGGCGTGAGCGCGGCGTCGTCCTCACGTGTACGTATCGTATGTTGTTGTTATTTACCGGTAGTTGTTATTTAGAGTTAAGGTAGCGAGCGAGCGAGCGAGTGGTACATGCGTTTCGCGCGCCGACGCGTCTCGTCTCCCGCGTCGACGCTGGCGGGCGCGCGCGCGCGCGACATAGTCTAATCGAACACTCGACACTCATCCGCCGAGGGATCCGCGTCGCACAGCGCGTCCATGGGATCGCGCGTCGTTTTACCATCGTTCGCTTTCGCGGCAGCCTCCCGCGCGGCTTCTTCGCGCGCCGCAGCCTCGAAGATGGCGCGCGCCCCGGGGACATCGGACTCGATGGCTTTCCAGTCGTCATCGGATCGGGCGTCGCGCATTCTGTTCTTTTGGTAGCCGCTGAGGGTGTCCCACGAGGCGGCGCGCGCTACGAGGCATCGCGGGCGGGCGATCACGCGCGGACGCGGGGCGACGACGCGCGGTCGAGCGAGGGACGCGGTGAACATGACGCGTCGAGGTGTGAGGGCATCTGTTACAACGGCAAGCCTCACGCGTCGTCGTCGTCGTCGCGTCTGCCGACGAGATCGACGCCGGTCCAGCGATTCGATATCGGTACGTCGAGCGCGCTGAACACGGTCTCGGCCCAACCCTCCATACCGGGGTTTTCCGGGTAGAAGACGTCCGGGAGCTCGCACGCGGCGCACGCCTCGGCGGAGGTTTCGCCGATGCACACGTAGGCGGGTTGGAGCGCGTCTTCGTTTTGGACGAGGTGGTCGTAGAGCGCGTCGCCGCAGAGTTCGACCCAGGCGCGGACGGCGGATGGACTGCCAAAGGTGACGACGTCGGCGGCGACGGCGCGCGCGATGTCGGCGGGGTTGAGACTGGAGACGCGCTCCGTCGAGTAGGTGTTCAGTCGCACCACCGTCGCCCCGCGCGCCTCTAAACCATCCTCCAGCGTCGACGCCGCCTTCTTACTCGCCGGGTATAAAATCAGTGATCCCTGTTCGCACGGTAATTCTCTCGCCATCGTCGCCGCCGTCGCTTTCGATGGTACAAACTGTTTCTCGAGCGCGAAGGCGTCCGGCGCGCCCGCCGCCAACGCGCGTCCCGTCGCCGCGCCCACCACCGCCACTCGCACCCCTTTCGGCCTGCCCGCCGCCTCATACCCTTGTAGAAACACCTTGGCCGCCTCGGGACTCGTCACGCACACCCAATCCCATCGCTCTTTCGTCAACACGTCCGGCAACGCGTCGGCGTCGTCTCCCGGCACCGCCTCCACCAGTGGGAGCTCTAAACACCGCACCCCTCGCGCCTTGAGCGCGTTCATGAGCGCCCCGTTCTTCCCAGCCTCGCGCGTGCACACGACGGTTTTCGATGCGTACGACGACGTCTCGGCGGCGCTCGCGCGCGGAGCGACGCGCGCTCGACTCGGGACGCCCGCGGGCCCGGGAAGACGACGCGTCGAGGATGCGCTCGCGCGGGCGACGCCGCGCGCGAGGGCGACGCGAGGGGACGCTCGAGCGGTGGTAGACATGGCCGTGTGCGTCGCGCGCTCGTCTCCGGTGGGGGACGGGCGCGTCGGCGTGTACGGAGGGGACGAGCACGCGGGGGCTGAGCCGCGGGACGGCGGCGACGAGGCGAACAAAGACTACTATGTACAACAAATCTAAGGGCTAACGGTCGACGATGAGGAGGAGGTGTCGATGAATCGCGACACCGAATGCGAGCGCTCGGGAGTCAACGTCGACGCTTGGACGGCGTCTCGGAGATGAATGCGCTGGCCGACTTGTACAGTCGACCGCACTTTAACAACTCGCCGGCGATGTTCAGGCTCTCTATGAACCCGTCGACGTCGGCGATGCCGAGGTTGAGATCCTCGGCGAGGGCGTGGAGATCGCCGACGCTGAAGTAGGCGGAGTCGTTGGAGGCGGTGCGAGCGTTGATGGCGTCGATGAAGAGTTTTGTCTTGCTGCGTTTGGTGGATTTACCGCCGGCGCGGTTGAATCGCAATCGGCCGTGTTGATCGCTCAGCGCGTCGACGAGGGAGGTTTTGATCACCTCAACGGCGTCTTTGGCGTCGTTTGCGGTGACTTCGGTCCGGAGCTCGAGACGCGCGCGAGCCTCGGCGAGACGGACGAGCGACTCGAGTTGTCGTGCTGTCACCGGCGTTCCATCCGCGGGCGCTCGAGAGCGAAGCTCCAGGTAGAACGTTTGCAATATCTCAGCCGCCTCGCCCGTGAGCCTCGGATGACAGTACGCATGCGCGTAGGAGATGTAGTTGCGCATGACGTCGTGCGAGAGGAGTTCCATCGAGTCGTCCACGACGCGCAGACGAGCCCGAAGCGGTACATACGGCTCTTCATCGTCGTTCAAATCTTGCGTCAAAGCGCGAGTCGTCGCGTCCTCGAGCGCTTTTCCGTCGGCATCGATCTCGTTGTAATACGCGTGCAAGTTTTGTCTCGCTTGCGCTCGACGAGCTTGATTGTGTCGACCACTGTGTTGCGCGATAACGTGTTCGCTCAGGTGCTCGTCGAGAATTTCATCCACCGTGTCCAACAAAATGAATATCAAATCAAAGCGGCTCAGCAAGGGTGCGGACATTTTCAAGTTTTCGTTGACAGTTTTGCCGCGGTTGTAATGCCCTTGGACCGGATTAGCGGCGGCGATGATGGATGTTCTCGCCGGAAGCGTGGCGTTGAGACCGGCTTTGCACACCGATACGCTCTGCTGTTCCATGGCTTCGAGCAAAGCCTGGTGCTCGTTCGGCATTTTGTCGAACTCATCCACGCAGCACACGCCTCGATCAGCGAGTACGACGGCTCCGGCCTCGAACGTCTGCGCTCCCGTGCCTGGATCTCTGACCACGGCGGCGGTGAGACCGGCGGCTGAGACTGTTCGACCGCACACGTAAATCGACCGAGGGGCGAGATTCGAGACAGCTTTGAGCATTTGGCTCTTTCCTAGACCCGGATCACCGACGATGAGACAATGCAGAGACCCGCGCGTGGGAACTTTGCCACAGCCCGCGATGGATTTTCGCACGCCGCCGAAGAGGCAGAGTAAGAGACCAAGCTTGACGACGTCGTGTCCGAAAATTTGTGGGCACAGTGAGTGCACGAGCGTCCGCACGATGTCCGCACCGCTCTGTTGACTAAACTTTGCGATGAATTCTAAATCTTTCGCGGAGAGCGTCGGCGCCTGCGTGGACTCGACGTCGTCGTCGGGGTTCGTCTTGGTCTGCTTATCGCTCACAGTGAACCTCTTCTTCCCGAGTTTTGAGACATCCTCTTCCCCGCCTTGGGGCGTCAAAGGCGCGTTCACCGTGTCCCCGGCGTTTTCTTCTTCTCCCTCGCCGTCATCGCTCGCCTTCTCTCCCTTACCCGCCGCCACCGTACACGACCAAGCGTTCAAGTACAGTTCGCTGAGGGCTTGATTTCTATTCCGAGCCAACGCGCCGCCGCCGCCGCCGGCCTCCACGACGTCGCTCTCGACCATTCCTAGCATCGTGACCACATCTCCGGTTTTACACGAGTCCGTCAGCGCCCCGCGGAGTTCGCAATCCATGAAACGAGGCACGCGACCCTCCTCGCTCAACACGCCATCGTCTGCGATTTCCTGAATGCGCACTCTCTGCGAATCCACGCACTCAACGTTGCTCAACTCGTGCACGAACTTCTTCCCTCGACACCTGTCCGTGGGACACGACATCGGTGGTCGATACTTTCCATCCTTAAACGTGCACCTCGACCTTTCCTGACACGTCTGACACACGAACACCATGTGCGTCACTGCCGGTTTGATGGGCGCCGCTCGGGTCACCGTCCCTCTCAGACTCACCACTCGTCCCACCACGTTGCTTCGCATCGCCGCGAACCGCACTCTACTCTCCTCGTAATTCACCAATTTCACGCACGTCGTCATCGCCGTCACGACCCGCATATCACCCACCGGAATCCCGTGCGTGTCTTGCAGACGCGCACGTCCCGCGTCGTCACCCAAAATCGCCTCGTGCGCCGCGCATCGGAGACACGCGATGCACTCCGCCGGGGCACACGTCAATGCCGCGTGTAAATCCGTCCCATCTCCAACCTTGGCGCGTAATTTCTCGTAATCTATCGTCACCGCGATCGTGTTCTCGTCAAACAGTTCCACCTGTCGCGCGCGTCGAAAAATTTAAATCAAATCAGTCATCCACTCATCGCGCGCCCACCCCCTCTCCCGCGTCGCGCGTCCGCGTCTCGACCGCGCGTACCTCTCGAACGAACGCTCGCCCCTCGCTCGACGCGAAAAACGTCGCGAGCGCGCGCGAGAGCTCGGCGCGACGATCGTTTTCTTCGTACGACACGTCGGGAAAATATGCGCGCCACGATTTCGGGCACCGACGTCTCGCCAACGCGACGTCGTCTCGATCGACGACGCGCTGACGCTGACCGGTGTCGGCGGGCATGACGCGCGACCGCGCGACGACGCGCGCGTCGACGTGTGCGCCCGCGACGTCGCCGACGAGGCGCGACGTTGAGACAATTTATGCGTGACGCGAGACCGTCGAAAAAGTGAAATAAAACCCGTACTTTGCTTTACAAACACGAAAGAAAACCACCGGCTTCTTTGTCTATGCTATGTTGAAACTCGCACACAACTATCCACCGCCAAGTTTACGCCACGTTTTGCATCTCGTTATCGGCGCCGCCCTTGGAGCCGCTCTTGCGAGCCAAGAGCGCCTTGCGGTCCTTGTCCATGTGAAGCTTGGTGATGAGCACCTTGGACGGGTCGATGCCGACGTTGATGGTCGCGCCTGCGAGGTCGAGCGAACGAGGGTCGGTCAGTCTCGCGATTCTTTCGAGCGTCGCGAAACGACATCGACGACACGACCCCATCGGTCGGTCGGTCGGTCGGTCGCGCGTTTCTATTCGTCATTCTCACCCCTTTCCGCGTCGTCGATATTCCTCCCGTCTCGCCGCATCCCTCCGAACGCCCGCTTCCCGCGTCGCGCGCCCTCGACGGCTTCCCCAACCCTCTAGGGCTTTCATCACCCATCGCGAAGATCCACCCCACCTCCGTCTCGATCGCATCGCGCACGTACCGTTGACCTTATCGCGAGTGATGTTGGTGATGTGAATCACCCACTTCTTACGGTACACCTGGCACACCTTCCCCTCGCGGTTCTTGAACTTCCCGCGCGTCACGCGCACTTCGTCGTTCACGCGAATCGGAACCGCGTTCGCGCCGTACTCCGCCTTGAGTTCGCTCGCGAGCGGCGCGGACATGAGCTTCCGGCGCTCGCTCGACGGCGCGGAGAAGTGCGCCTTGCGCGTTTTACGGCGGGACGAGGTGACCGAGGACGAGTACTTCATCGCGCGCGTCGTCAAGAGGCGGTCGTCGATCGCGGTCGCAGGGCTTTCCTCGGTCGACGCGCCCGCGGGCGTTTGCGTCTCGAGTGCCATCCAGGTGTCCGAGAGTGCGCACTTTGCGTATTTTGTGTGTATGGAAGACCATTCACGTGATTTTTATTTTTTTGAGGGTGGGTTGTTTGAAGGGTCCTGAATCCTCACGAGTCCCTCCTGTGTCGTCGTCGGGGCGGTCGAATCGCGTCCGCCCGGTCGTTAGGCGGGAGACGACGGGCGGCGACGACGACGACGGAAGACGGGAG
>Ga0181571_10000929_pt1 | contig 20380 bp, 17 predicted proteins | sample 101ome_17_FD_132440 | JGI IMG/M metagenome (GOLD analysis project Ga0181571, IMG submission 132440) | Coastal salt marsh microbial communities from the Groves Creek Marsh, Skidaway Island, Georgia - 101407AT metaG (megahit assembly) | ecosystem: Environmental > Aquatic > Marine > Intertidal... | reverse complement strand
GAGGAACAGCACCTCGTCGGTGTCAGCGACGAGGTTCTCAACGCATTCACTTCTTCACTCGACAACAACTCTTAGGAGCTCAAGATGTCATTACGAGAAAGAACACGATTCGATCGCAACGCCTGCTCGATCGACGAGTTTCGAACACTGATCGAATCTGCCCCAGTCATCGCCCCCGGAGCGACAAACGTCGAGTTAGGCGTTCCGGTCTACGCCGCAGCCGATATCCGCGACAGGGTCGCAAAGGAGGGAACCGATCGGGGTGTGCGCGCTGACCTTGCCACCGTCCTCCACGATGGCGCCGGCATTTTTGTGCTGAGTGGAGCAGTCGATCACAACGTTGCTGATCGAGCGTCAGAAGTGTTTTTCAACATGATCGCCCAACAGCATGCCGAAGGTAGGCAAATTGGTGACCATTACGCGAAGCCAGGGGCAAACGATCGTGTGTGGAACGCAATTGAAAAGCTTGCCTACCTCGCGCCTGAGGTATTCATCGACTATTACAGCAACGACTGCATTGCGATGGCCGCAACAGCGTGGCTCGGCCCGAATTATCAGATCTCGTCTCAGATCAACGTCGTGAACCCCGGCGGAACCGCCCAATCACCCCATCGCGATTACCACTTGGGCTTTATGACCGATGACGAAGCCGAACAATTTCCTCTCCACACTCACCTGTTGTCGCCGATGCTCACCCTCCAAGGAGCCGTCGCTCATTGCGACATGCCAGTCGAAACTGGGCCAACGATGTACTTACCGCATTCGCAGAAATACCCCCTGGGTTATCTTGCTTGGCGTCGACCTGAGTTCATCGAGTACTTCGAAAAACACAGAACACAACTGCCACTTCATAAAGGCGACGCCGTGTTCTTCAATCCAGCCCTCTTTCATGCCGCTGGCACAAATATCAGCTCAGACGTAAAGCGGATGGCGAATCTCCTCCAAATATCAAGCTGTATGGGGCGCGCCATGGAGACAATGGACCGAATCGAAATGTCAAAGGCAGTGTTCCCCGCGTTACGTCATCGCGTGGAGGCAGGCCTCGAGGGCAATGCGTTGAGGTGTGTTGCGACCGCCCTTGCCGACGGTTACGCATTTCCGACCAATCTCGACAATGACCCACCAATCGGAGGACTTACCCCGCCCTCTCACCTTGACATCCTGCTCGATTCTTTGAGCGAGGGTGTAACCGCTGAAGAATTTGGCCAAGTGGTCGATGCGCTCGTTGCACGACGCCGAAGTCACTGAGGCGATAGCAGTGACTTCAGATCACCCGGTGCGAGTCGGGATTGTTGGCCCTGGCTGGTGGTCAGAAACAATGTTTATCCCGGCGGTGCGGTCATTTAACGATGCTGAGTTAGTTGCGATCTGTGGGAGGAATCTCGAGCGAACTACTCACTTCGCACGCATGAATGCGATTCCACTGGTGTTCACCGATCCAGTCGAGATGTTCCAAAGCGGCACAATCGATGCCGTGATTATCTCGACTTCGAACAACAGTCACCACCCGCTGACAATGGCCGCTCTCGACCACGGTCTCCACGTACTCTGCGAAAAGCCATTAGCGATGAACCCTGCTCAAGCAGACGAAATGGTTCGCTCTGCGAACGAAATGAACGCAACCTGCCTCGTGCCGTTCACATACCGCTTCATGCCGACATCGCAGTATCTCCATCGACTCGTGCACGACGGATTCATTGGTGAGCCGTATCTCATCAATCTTCGGTACTACACCGGCTTTGCCCGCGATGGTGCATACGCCTGGAGATTCGACCTTAAAGAGTCGGGGGCAGGTGTTCTAGGTGACCTCGGCACACACTGGATCGACATGGCGCGTTGGCTCATCGGCGAGATCACCGCAGTCACCTGCACACTCACCCATCTTGTACCAAGAGCGCCCCGCCCAGATGGCGTGCCCTACGAAGTCGGCGATGACGGAGCAAATATCTTGGTTGAGTTTGCCAATGGCGCTCATGGCGTCATCGTCGTCTCTGCAATCTGCCATGAAGATGGGCCATTCGGTCAGTCACATCACATCGACATTCACGGCAGTGAAGGAACCCTCTACGCAACAAACGACTGGATTCATACTCAGGAAGTCCGTGGAGCACGCTCCGGAGAACCAATCATCGAACTTCCGATTCCTGACGACATCTGGGGTTCGCTACGCCGAGATGAAGTAGGTCATACCTACCGGGATGTTTTCCGCACCACCGATGTGCTGACTCGAGGTTGGCTGGCCGGAGTACGGGATTCACGCACCGACGTCGAGCCATCATTCGCAGACGGCGCAGCAGCGCAGAGGATCGTTGAGGCATGCCAAGTAAGTGCACGCGAGGGCCGCAGGGTTCTCCTCGCGGAAGTCCACGATGACTGACCTGCGGGATGTTCCTGTTGACGATGCTGCAACAACCTCTACCGGCGAGACCCACGGACAGCGCCTCAGCAGGAGCGTAAAGTGTGAACGAAGAGTTGAGCCTTGAGACAAACGCTCGCCTGCATGCCTAAAAGTCAAGTTTGATGAAAGGACCTCTATGACCACCCTCAATATCGGCTTACTTGGTGCTGGGCGCATCGGTAAAGTCCACGGTGCTGCGATTTCAGAAACCGCCGGTGCTCGACTCGCAGCAGTTGCCGACGCAGTTCCCGAATCCGCAAATGAACTTGCTCTTATGCATGGCGCCGAGGTTCGTTCGATCGAAGAGATCATGGACGACGCCTCGATTGATGCGGTATTCATAACGACCCCAACCGACATGCACGCTGACCTCATCGAGGATGCTGCGCGCCGAGGGAAGAAAATTTTTTGCGAGAAACCGATCGACCTCAGCGTCGACCGTGTTCGCGAGTGCCTTGCCGTCGTCGCCGAGCATGACGCAACATTGATGGTTGGCTTTAACCGGCGTTTCGATCCGAACTTCAAACAGGTCCGAGATCACATCGACAGCGGCGCGATCGGAGATGTTGAGATGGTGAACATCATTTCGCGCGATCCCGGTCCACCACCCCTGTCATATATGGAGCGCTCTGGTGGGCTCTTCAAAGATATGACAATTCACGATTTCGACATGGCTCGTTTCCTTCTCGGCGAGGAACCAGTTGCGGTCACCGCAGTTGGCTCCGTCCTCGTCGACCCCGCAATCGCGACTGTTCCCGACATCGATTCCGCAGCGGTCACGCTCGTGACCGCGTCCGGCAAAATCGCTCAGATTTCAAATTCTCGTCGCGCCTCTTACGGCTACGACCAACGTGTTGAAGTCCACGGATCAGCAGGAATGGTGCGAGCTGACAACTTGCACGAGACAACAGTCGAGCTTGCGACGTCCGACGGCTACAACACGACTCCACTAATGAACTTCTTTCTCGAGCGTTACATGCCTGCGTACAGAGCCGAGGTCCAGTTGTTTGTCGACGTCGTGACCAACGGCGCTGTACTCACTGCAACTGGCGATGACGGGCTCCGATCACTCGTACTCGCCGAAGCAGCAGCGCGAAGCGTTTCAGAGGGCCGAACAATTTCGGTCGGCGAGGTTTGATTGAGCCCCACATCGCTAACGATTTTTCAATATGCGCAAATAACGGTTGATGCTTTCCTTTGCTGGCCCTATCGTCGTGGGCGCTATGCCCGACGTCGTTGCCTCCCATACCCCTCAGCAACGTAATCGTCTTTTTCGGCGATCAGGTTTACGTAATCGAGGACCCCAATGACCCGTCGATACTTTCCAGCTGGCGATACCTCCAGAGGATCAGACCCCGTCGCATTTGGTCCACACGATGCGGGCTGGACGTACTGCGGGCTTGAGGTATGGAGCCTGAATGCCGGTGAAACCCGCGAATACGCCACTCAAGAATCTGAAATCTTCGTGTTGCCACTTTCAGCCACCGACGTAACCGTTCGGGTCGACGACGTCGACTACGAACTTGAGGGCAGAACATCAGTGTTCTCGCGAGTGAGCGATTTTCTTTACGTTGGGCGCGACACATCACTGACGATTTCTTCAGTGTCGGGGGGCGAAATTGCGCTCCCGTCTGCGAAATGTGAACGCCCACTGCCCCCAAAGGTTGGGAGGGCAGGCGAAGTTGCCGTTGAGGTTCGCGGAGCAGGCCAAGCCACCCGCGGCATTTCAAACTTCGGAAGTCCAGAATCGTGGTCGCATGCTGATCGGCTCATGTGTGTCGAGGTGTACACCCCTGATGGAAACTGGTCGAGCTACCCACCGCACAAACACGATGATTCACCCGAATGCCCTGTGAACAACGAAGAGGCCTACTACTTCCGTATTGGTGAGGCAGGTTCAACAGAGTACTCAAGAGACGGATTCGGCATGCACCACACCTACACCGGTGATCGCCCCGACCTTGACCCTTCAGAGTGGGTAAGCGACTCGATGCCTGTCCACGATGGCGATGTCTATGTCATCCCGCGTGGCTATCACGGCCCGTGTATCGCCGCTCCCGGCTATTCGATGTACTACTTGAACATCCTCGCCGGACCGGGCGGAGAACGCTCGATGGCGTTCTGTGATGACCCAGCCCACCATTGGGTTCGTGCCGAGTGGGAATCGATGCCTTCCGATCCTCGGTGCCCGATGGTGACAGCATCAGGACCCCTATTTCCCAATTCCCAGAACCAGTAGGAGTAGCAGTGTCAACATTTCTCGATCGAATCGCCGCTGCCCCAATTTCTTGGGGAATCTGCGAGGCTCCCGGCTGGGGCCTTCAACTTCCTGTTGACCGCGTGCTTGGCGAGGCCCAGTCACTCGGCATTCCAGCTTTTGAACAGGGAGCCCTTGGGTGGCTGCCAACAGACCCGGCCGAACAGCAATCAAAACTCAGAGAATACGGTATGCAACTCCTCGGAGGGTTTGTGCCACTGGTACTACACGATGCGTCTGTTCGCGATGAGCAATTTGCCGAGGCTGATCGCGTTGCCAGTGCAATGTCTGCAGCGGGTGGTCGTTACTTCATCTCTGCGCCAGTGCCGGCACTCGATGACTGGCATCACCTGGCCCTGAGCAAGGACGAATGGTCAGAACTACTTACAAACATCGACAAGATTGGACAAATCTGTTCTCGTCACGGCCTCGAGCAAGCCTTACACCCTCACGTCGACACGATCATCGAAACCGCTGCTGACTTCGACCGTTTCATTGAGGGTTGTTCAGCAAAATTTTGCTTCGACACTGGGCATCTCACTATCGGTGGTGCTGATGTGAGGTCAATCGCAAACAACCATTTCGACCGAATCGCTCTGGTGCACCTCAAAGACGTAGACGAACACGCAATGCGTCGAGAGCGTTCGGGCGAACTTGATTTAATGGGTGCAACTCAAGCAGGTCTTTTTCCGTCACTGGGAGATGGCATCGTGCCGCTCGGCGAGATCGTGACCATCCTCGAAGACCGCGGGTACGACGGGTGGTACGTGATGGAAACCGACGTTGCTCTGACCAATGGAGAACCTCCTCTCGGCGAGGGGCCCGTACATGGAGTGGAGCGAAGCCTGAGTTACCTCAGGTCGCTGCAAGTGTCAGCGTGATCACACCGACCCCAATAGCAACAGGAGCATGACGCAGATGGACATCGAATTGCTCACCGTCGGTCGGATATCGGTCGATCTCTACGCAGAACAACTCAACGTTCCGCTTGAAGATGTTCAAAGTTTTCGAAAGTCAATCGGCGGAACCGCAACGAATGTGGCCGTGGCAACCGCTCGTCTCGGACACCATGCTGCTCTCGTCACACGTGTTGGCGACGATCCGATGGGTCGTTACATCAGACATGCCCTCGAAGATACGTTCAAGGTCGACACCCGATACGTGCAGACCGATCCGAACCTTCGAACACCGCTTGCGTTCGCAACGATGGAAGACCCCGCAGAGCCGACAGTCGACTTCTATCGAGCTCCTCAGGCTCCCGACATGATGATCTTGCCAACCGATGTCGACCGAACTGTTGTCGAAGGGGTTCGTATCTTTTGGTTTCCGGCATCACGATTCGCCTTTGAGCCGAGTCGGTCAACGATGCACGAGATGCTTGTTTGGCGGCAACGCTCCCAGCACACAGTTCTCGATCTTGACTGGCGACCGGCCTTTTGGCCCGATGCCGCAACAGCTCGAGCTGAAATCAGCCCGGCAATAGATCACGCGTCGATTGTCATTGGTAATCGAACCGAATGTGAGATTGCCATCGGAGTCTCTGACCCGGAGCTCGCGGCCGATGTACTCATTTCACGAGGAGTGACCTCAGCAGTGATCAAGATGGGTGGTGACGGGGTGCTCGTTGCAACAGCAGGTGGAGATCGTGAACACATACCTCCCTACCCGGTGAACGCCTTGTCCGGGCTCGGTGCAGGCGATGCATTCGGAGGAGCGTTCTGCCATGGATTGCTGTCGGGGTGGACAATCGCAGATTGTGCACGTGCTGGAAACGCAGCAGGAGCGATCGTTGCAGCCCGCCTTATGTGCGCTGATGATATGCCCTACCTTTCCGACATAGAGCTGGTCCTCACCCGAGGCAGTGTTCCCGAAGGCATTTAAGGTCGAGTGATGGCGTTGATTTCAGATGCGATGTGGAACGACATGTTGACGCAACGAATAGAGGAGCCACATGCCGCGCTCACTGCGTTGCGGTCACGGCGACGGCGGCCTCTTCTCACCGATAACCGACTGTTTATCGTTGCCGCTGACCACACAGCTCGAGGAATGCTTGGTGTTCCAGGTGAGCCATTCGCAATGGCTGACCGCCGCAGAATGCTCGAAGCTCTCGCAGTCGCTCTGTCGGTCGAAGGAGTAGACGGAGTCCTCGCGAGCGCCGACGTGGCAGAGGACCTCGCTCTGCTTGGCCTACTCGATGAGCGACTTGTCTTCGGGACGATGAACCGAGGTGGACTAGCTGGCGCATCCTGGGAACTTGATGACCGCATGACGGCCTACAGCGCCGCCACTCTGCACTCGAATGGGCTCGATGGCGGCAAGGTGCTTCTGCGACTCGCCGACAACGATGCAGGAACTGCTCTCACGATTGAACGCTGTGCAATAGCAGTGGATCAATGCGCAGCGCTCGAACTGCCCATCATGGTCGAACCATTGCCGTACACAGTCGACCCGGCAACGGGTAGCGCACAACTACTCGACGACGACGACGCGCTCTTGCGTGCCGTCGCAGTTGGTGCTGGCCTCGGAGGAACGTCCACGGCGACCTGGCTGAAGGTTCCGGCCTCCCGAGACCCCCAACGAATGCTCGCCACAACGACACTTCCTGCCCTCATCCTGGGAGGCACCCCAGGAAACGACCCCGAGGCAACCTATGCGTCGTGGGAACGCTCCATGGAAGTGCCAAACGTACGCGGACTTGTCGTCGGGCGCTCGCTGCTCTTCCCGGCAGACGGCGATGTTGAGAGCGCAGTCCGCCGGGCAGCACGTATCGTTCGACCAAAGGCACATTGAGCCACACACCACCCAACTCATCGCACCGAAGGAGAGCATCATGAGACTGACCGCAGCACAAGCACTCGTTCGTTACCTCATTGCACAACGCACGATCATCGATGGGGTTGAAGAGCCTCTGTTCCCTGGTGTGTACGCAATTTTTGGTCACGGAAATGTGACAAGCCTCGGACACGCACTAGAGGAGGCCCGCAACGAACTTCCGACGTGGCGTGGACAAAATGAGCAGGGTATGGCTCTTGCGGCCGTCGGGTATGCCAAGGCGGTTCGCGGCCGACAGATCATGGTTGCGACCTCATCGATCGGCCCTGGCGCCCTCAACATGGTGACCGCTGCAGGAGTTGCACACGCCAATCGACTTCCGGTGCTGTTGCTCTCTGGCGACACGTTCCAAAGTCGAATCCCTGACCCGGTACTTCAGCAGGTCGAACATTTCGGCGACCCGACCATCACCGTTAACGACGCGTTTAAACCAGTGAGTCGTTACTGGGATCGCATCACACGGCCCGAGCAACTCCTGCATTCTCTTCCTCATGCAGTTGCCACCATGCTCGACCCAGCATCTCGAGGCCCCGTCTTTCTCGCGCTCCCGCAAGACGTTCAGGCCGAATCCTTTGATTACCCCGATGCCTTCTTTGCTCAGCGCATACACACACCCGCCCGTCCACGCGCAGATGTTCAGCAACTTGCCGATGCGGCTGCAGCGATCAGGGGCGCTGAACGCCCACTCATCATTTGCGGAGGTGGCGTGCACTTTTCGGGCGCCGAGCAGTCGTTGCAACATTTTGCAGAACGGCATCAAGTGCCTGTTGTCGAAACCGTTGCCGGTAAAGCAAGTTTGGTCGCATCTCACCCATTGAACGCCGGACCTGTCGGTGTCACGGGTTGCACTTCAGCAAATGCCCTGGCATCCGAAGCTGACGTTGTCATCGCCGTCGGGACTCGCCTTCAGGATTTCACAACGGGCTCTTGGACAGCTTTTCAAGATTCGTGCACGTTTGTTGGAATCAACACGGCAGGGTTCGATGCGCGCAAACACGCAGCAGTTGCCATTGTCGGTGATGCACGCGAAGTTCTTGACGAGTTGTCGACCTCTCTCAGTGACTGGACAGGCAGCGACCAGTGGATCCGTCGATCTGAGAGCGAAACCGCCAAGTACCACGCATATATCGATGAAATTTCGACACCTTCCCAAACCGGTGATGACCTACCCACTTATGCCCAAGTTGTTGGTGCCGTCGATCGCGTCGCTCTTCCATCAGACTATGCGCTGACCGCCGCAGGCGGATTTCCTGGCGAACTCAATAACGGGTGGCGAGCAAAAGGTCTCGACACCTTTGACTGCGAATACGGCTTTTCTTGCATGGGATACGAAATCTCTGGCGCTTGGGGGGCGAAGATGGCAATGCCAGACCGCGAAGTCATCACCTTCGTCGGCGATGGCTCATATCTGATGATGAACTCCGACCTGTATTCGTCGGTGCTTTCGGGCCACAAACTCATCGTGATTGTGTGCGACAACGGCGGATTTGCTGTTATCCATCGTCTCCAAACAGGTCAAGGCGGAGTGGGCTACAACAACCTCATTGCCGACACTAGAAACGCCGGGGAGGTGTATGTCGATTTCGCAGCTCACGCCGAGTCGATGGGTTGCAAGTCGGAGCGCGTGGCCACGATCGCTGAATTTGATGCGGCGTTTGAGCGGGCACGGGCAAGCGATACAACCTACGTCATAACGATGAAAACAAGCCCTTCTGATTGGACAGAAGGTGGAACCTTCTGGGAAGTCGGTGTTCCCGAAGTGAGCAACCGCGATGAGGTGCTTGCAGCTCGCCAACAGATGGATGAAGGCAAGCAGTCACAGCGCCTGATCTAATCGATACGTCTCACGCAACCATTTCACAATGAAATGAGGGAACCTCATGATTGTCATTATCAACGGCGGAACGCAGGGCCTCGGCGAGGCGATTGCACGCCGCCTGCTCGAGACGAGCATCGCATCTGGCATCGTGCTCATCGGCCGTTCGACAGAGCGAGGTGAAGGGCTCGCATCATCGCTGTCGACAAACGGTGTACCAACGCACTTCTTGCAAGCCGATATTTCAGATTTTGACGCCCCCAAGCGAATCGTTCAGCACACGATCGACATGTTCAATCGAGTTGATGCTGTCGTCAACGTTGCTGCGGCGACATCTCGCGCAACGTTGTTCGACGACACCCCAGAACATTTCGACCGACAGATGGCAGTAAACGTAAAAGGCCCCTATTTCTTGATTCAGGAAGCCACCCGGCAGATGATTCAGCGTGGGCATGGGGGCTCGATCGTGAATGTTGGTTCGACAACAGGTCATGGTGGTCAGACAAAGCTCACCTCGTACGCAATGTCAAAAGGCGCCCTCACCATCATGACGAAGAACCTTGCGTTTGGGCTCATGCGTCACGGGATTCGTGTCAATCAGGTCAATCCGGGCTGGATGGAAACTGAATCGGAGCATCAGACCCAAATCACCCAAGACGGTGCACCAGACAACTGGCTCGAGTTGGCAGCCCCCACTCGACCGCTTGGCCGCCTCGTGCAACCAAGCGAGGTCGCCAATCTTGTCGTCTATTGCCTTTCGGATGACGCGGGCTTGCTCACCGGTAACTGTATTGACGTTGATCAATCAGTTCAGGGAGCCGGCGATCCCCCTCTGCCCGATGCTTCTGACACCATCTCGCCATGACGTGACACACACCAACGAAATGAAGCGGGTTATAACGCAACATTTTGTAAAGGGAAATCTTCCAAATTTGTGACAATAACGTTGACATATGTCACATTCCGTCTAGCCTCTCTCATGCCTCAATTAAGGCACAAGCCCCTCGTTCTCACTCCGCAACTTCCAAGTTGCACAACGGGAGCGGGTGGTCACCTTCACAATCACTTCCAACGGAAGCTCACAAGGGGGAGTTCACCCAATATGAAGAAATTGCGCAATATTGTTGCGCCCGCACTGGTGGTAGCACTCACGCTCGCCGCCTGTGGTGGCGACGACACTGCAACCGAAACTGAAGAGCCAGCAGCCGAAGAACCGGCCGCCGAAGAGACGGCGACCGAGGATTCAGTCGTTGTTACTCAAGGTTCAGACCTCACATTCCATATGGTCACCCACTCGGACGACGGCCCATTCTGGTCAGTCGTGAAGCGTGGCATGGACGCAGCCTGTGAAGACGTAGGCGTGAACTGCGTCTGGCTCGGCTCCAACAACGACCCGGGTGTTCAGGTTCAAATGATCGAGCAAGCGATCTCTGAGGGTTCAGACGGCATCGCTTCAGCTCTCGCAAGCCCCGACCAGCTCGTCGGACCGCTCCAGTCGGCGGTTGCCGCAGGCATCCCAGTCGTTACCCTCAACTCGGGTCTCAACAACTGGCAGGAGATCGGTGCTCTCACCCACGTGGGCCAGGACGAAATCATCGCTGGTCGCGAGGCAGGTAAGCGCTTCAATGAGCTCGGCGCCACCAAAGTGCTCTGCGGCCGTCAGGAAGAGTCCAACGTCGCTCTTGAAGAGCGCTGTGACGGCGTGGCAGAAACCTTTGACGGAGAGGTTCTTTCCCAGTTTGTCGGTCTCGACGCCGACCAGACTGAGCAGCAGAACTCAATCGCCGCAGTGCTCGCCGCTGACCCAGACATCGACGCCTTCATGGGTGCCGGTCCAGTTATCGCAATGTCCGGTCTCGCAGCAGCGAATGACTCCGGTCGCGAAATGAAGGGCATCGGCGGCTTCGACATGACGCCAGAGCTCCTCGCAGCAATCGATGCCGGTGACATCTCATTCACCGTTGATCAGCAGCAGTACCTCCAGGGTTACTTGCCGATCGTCCTCATGTACCTCAACGTCACCAACGCGAATGTCGCCGGTGGTGGCCAGCCAGTTCTCTCAGGTCCTGGCTTTGTCGACACAAGCAACGCCGCTCAGGTGGCCGAGCTCGTCGGCGCTGGTACTCGCTGAGGTAACTCACACTGACGCAATGCGTCTTATTGCGGGAAGGGGCCGGCCCAAATGGGCCGGCCCCTCCTCGTTTGTCTTGTAATATTCGTGCCGATGGCAGCACATGTTGGGGTTGGGGCTTGGATACATGAATGACGTGATAAATAACTCATCTCAAAGCGATGAAGATGGTGATGACAGTGCACAAGATGAGCGCCTGACATACCGGGGAATCTTCCAGCGGCTCTTCATTCGACCCGAGATCGGTGCTCTTATCGGAGTTGTTGGCCTCTGGGTCTTTTTCTGGGCGGTCACCGTTCCATTCGGCACCGCTGGTGGCACGGCTAGTCTCGTCGACTTTGCTTCGACACCGCTCGGCATCATGGCCGTTGCAGTTTCGCTATTGATGGTCGGTGGCGAGTTCGACCTCTCGGCAGGTGCGATGACGGGAGCCATGGGAATTCTCGTCATCATGCTCTCTCTCGAGGTAGGCGAACGCGGCGGCGCTGGCCTCAACCTGTGGTTCGCTATTCCAATTTCTTTTGCATTCGCGCTTCTTATCGGTTTCTTCAATGGACAACTCGTCGAGAGGACGAAACTTCCGAGCTTCATCATCACTCTCGCCACATTCTTTGTGCTGATTGGCGCAAAACTTGGCTTCTCAAAACTCATCGTCGACCAAGTCCAGGTCGGCGACATCCGCAATGCCAGCGGCTACGAGTTTTGGCGGCGGATTTTCGCCAGCGAGTGGCAGCGGAATGACCACCAGTGGTCCCAGCGTGATGTGGTCTTCCTCATTCTCATTTGCATCATCATTGCCTTGGTGCTCTTTGCTGTTGCAGAAATGCAATTTGCTCGCCAGACCGAAACCTCATCATCGACATCAAGTGTTACATCGTTAATCATTTCGTTGATCGGAGTTGCGGGAGCCATCGCAGGAATTGCTGTGCTGCACTCGACTGACGGAATCTCCGGCAACACGCTTGGCGCCATTCTCATCGGCGTTGGCGCACTGCTTTGCCTCACCGGGTTCGGACGAATGCGTTTCCAAACGCAAGGGTCGACCGGAGCGATCTCACTCAACCCCAGTGTCACGCGTTGGCTCATTGCTGGTATCGGGGGAATCATTGCTGCGGTCGTTATCGCAGCCTCAATGGATGCAAACAACACCGACAATCTCATCTTTCCGTTCACCCACCAAGGTCTGCGAGCCACACTCTTCCTCACCTGCATCGGGCTTGGATATGCCGCCCTTTTCATCTCACTCGCGGCCGCCCGACGAGTGAGCGTTGCGACGCGATCACTCGTCTTATTCTTAATGGCAATCTCGATGGCTGGACTTGCGTTCTTTGTTCGTTCGCAGTCAACATCCACCAAGTTCCGCGCCGATGGTTTCAGCGTCATGCTCGGAGTCGCTGCGGTGATGGTTATTTGGCTTGTGCTCGGACTGATGTTCTCTGAACGAGCAAGCGTCGATGCTCAAGCTGACCGCCTTGGCAGTCGCCTTCTTGCGACCGCAGGGGTGCTCACCTGCGCAGCATTTGTGATCAGGTTGCTCTTCACTCTCCCCAGTGAAATCGAAGCTGAAATTATTCCAGCGAAGTTCTCAGTACGAACCCTTTGGTTCGCTGGCTTCACCGCAGTGGCCGTTTTCGTCCTCGGCAAAACACGATTTGGCAGTTGGACATTCGCCGTCGGAGGAAATAAGGAAGCGGCGCGCCAAGTTGGTGTCCCAGCGGCGCGAACAAAGACGCAACTGTTCATGATCGTCTCAGCGGCCGCTTGGCTTGTTGGCATGCTGCTTGCATTCCGTCTCAACACCATTCAGGCAAACACCGGGAACGGCGAAGAATTCGAGTACATCATTGCCGCAGTTGTCGGCGGAACTCTGCTTACCGGCGGTTACGGCACCGCTCTCGGCGGGGCCCTCGGCGCAATCATTATTGCTGAGGCGACACTAGGAATCCCATCAGCCCGCTGGAACTCCGACTGGCGCTTCCTCTTCCTTGGCGTGACCTTGCTCCTTGCAGTTCTCGCAAACCGTTCAATTCGCACCAAAGCGGAGTCGATGCGCCGATGATGACGGCAACTAGATCCGCAACAACCATTGGCTGGAGGCTGACTCATGGCTGAACCACACCTGCTAGAACTCGAAAATATTTCGAAGTACTACGGCAATATCATTGCTCTTAAAGGGGTCAGCACCTTCGTCAACGCCGGAGAAGTGACGTGTGTGCTGGGTGATAACGGCGCCGGCAAGTCAACACTCATTAAAATTCTTGCCGGGGCTCACCAGCAGAGCGAAGGTTCCATTCGACTCAACGGCGAAGAAGTCCGTTTCGATTCACCTCGCAACGCCCTCGCTTCCGGCATTGCAACTGTGTACCAAGACCTGGCAATGGTTCCGTTGATGTCCGTGTGGCGAAATTTTTTCCTGGGCAGCGAACCGACTCGATCGCTCGGACCTCTGAAATGGATTGATAAAGCCGAAGCAAAATCAATTGCCCGCGACGAACTTCTCAAAATGGGCATCGATATCCGCGATACCGAACAACCCGTAGGAACACTCTCAGGTGGTGAGCGACAGTCGGTCGCAATTGCCCGAGCCGGTTACTTCGGTGCGAAGGTGCTCATTCTCGATGAACCAACTTCCGCACTCGGCGTGAAGCAATCAGGGGTTGTACTGAAGCGAATCGTCGAAGCTCGCAATCAAGGGCTCGCCGTGATCTTCATTACTCACAATCCGCGTCATGCATATCCAGTTGGAAACCGGTTCCTTATCCTCAACCGAGGTCTTTCAATGGGTTCGTTTGCGAAAGATGAAATCTCCATCGACGACCTCACCCAGTTGATGGCCGGTGGCGCCGAACTTGAGGCCCTCGAGCACGAACTTGAGGCAGCCGGTGCGATCACCCAAGCCGATATGACCACATCATCCGACTAATCGAGTTACGGGTCGTTTGAACACAGAATATTTCTGAACAACACAACGAGGTGAACATACGCGATGACAGTTTCTCGAAAGGTTCTCGGTATCGGTGTCGTCGGATTCGGATGGATGGGTATGGCGCACTCGCGATCTGCGGCGCGAATTGCCTCTCTATTTCCTGAGCGTGAGTTTGATACACGACTCGTAATTTGCGGCGACAACGTAAGTGAGCGCCGAGAACAAGCAGTTGACGGCTTCGGGTTTGCATCCGCTTCGGCCGATTGGGAATCAGTCGTAGATCACCCCGACGTTGATGTGGTCTATGTGACCGCTCCTAACATGATGCACGAGGAGGTCGCAACCGCCGCCGCAACGGCTGGAAAAGCAGTGTTTTGCGAGAAGCCGGTAGGGGGCACACCAGACCAGACGGTTCGCATCGAGGCCGCAGCCCGGGCGGCAGGAGTGATCACCGGCGTTGGATACAACTATCGATGGGCACCCCTTGTTCGGCATGCGAAAAACCTGATCGACTCTGGAGCCCTTGGGGAAATCACCAATTACCGAGGACGGTTCTTTTCAATGTACGGGGCTGATCCGATGGGACTTCTCTCGTGGAGGTTCCTTGTCGATGAGGCCGGGTATGGGGTTTCTTCAGACATCCTCAGTCACTCGGTCGACCTCGCAACAATGCTTGTTGGACCGATAACCCGAGTGAGCGGCACAATGGAGACGTTCATACAGGATCGGCCGCTGCCGAAGGCCGGTGGCACTCATTACGACCGTGGTTCCCCTGGTGACCCGACGGGTGCCGTCACCAATGAGGACTATGCCGCGGCCATGGTGACCTTTGCCAACGGCGCAAGAGGAACATTTGAGTCATCTCGAGCGATTATCGGCCCTGAGTCACAAATGGCCTTCGACATCTACGGGACGAAGGGCGCCCTCCGGTGGAATCTTGAAACAATGAACGAGTTGGACGTCTTCATTGTCGATAAATCAGAGACCGCTCCGCGCGGGTACACAAAGGTCTACGCGGGAGATAGATACCCGTACCACGGCCACTTTGTTCCTGGTGACGCAAACGCGATTGGCTACGAAGACCTCAAGGTCATCGAGAACTACGAGTTTCTTACAGCAGTCGCTAAGGGCCAACAGCATGCGCCCGGGTTCGCAGAGGCACTCGATTACGTGTCATTCCAATCTGCCTGGCTGCGCTCGTGCGACTCTGGCTCGTGGGAGGATGTGTCACGTTTGGGGGCTTCGTGAAGGCTGAACTTGAGGATTATTCCCTCGTCGGAGCAGGAAAAGCGAGGGCGCATGATCGTGGTCTCGTAAATGCAGAGTGGTTCCTTGCTGATGTTGAACCCGCACGTATGCGCGAGCTTCAGGAGCGAACAAACCGACGAGCAACTATCGACACAGCATTGTGGATTGGGCTGACCATCCTTGCGGGCTGGTGGCTAGCTGCAACGGCATGGAGTTGGTGGTCAATTCCCGCAATGCTCTGCTACGGAGCTCTTTATGGTGGAGCCAGTGACTCGCGTTGGCATGAAATGGGCCACGGAACAGCCTTTCGTAGCCGAAGGGCAAACGAAATCATCTACCACCTCGCGTCATTTCAACTCTTTCGAGGACCGACCGTATGGAGATGGTCTCACTACCGTCACCACACCGACACCATCATCACTGGCCGTGACGCTGAGATCGTCTTCCAGCGACCACCCAGTGTCTGGCGAACGATCTTTGCATTCACTCATCTCCAAGGTGGGGTTGAACTGTTCGGCCGACTTGTCCGCCATGCATTTGGACGAATTGATAACGACGCAAAAGAATTCGTTCCTGAATCTGAATGGAAACGAGTAATTATTGAGTCGCGCATCATCGTCAGCATTGTCGCCGGCGCCGTCATTCTCAGTCTCGCCTTTCGCTCGTTTCTCCCCATAGCGCTCATCGGTGGACCAACTGTTTATGGCGGGTGGCTCGTTGTATTTTTTGGCATCACCCAACACGCCGGTCTGCAAGAGAACGTGCTCGATCATCGCTACAACACGCGCACGGTGTACATGAACCCGCTATTCAGATTTCTGTACTCAAATATGAACTATCACGTGGAACACCACATGTTCCCCAGCGTGCCCTATCACGCGCTTCCAGACCTCCACGCCGAGGTGAAAGACCAGTTAGCACCGGCCGTACCGACAACTGCGGCCGCATACCGAGTCATTTTTTCAACCCTCGCGCGACAGCATGTTGACCCAACATATGAAATCGAACTCGATGTCCCCGAGGTCGAAAGCCGTCGTCGTCGGATTGACGTTGGTGAATCGAATTGGGTTCAACATGCAAATGGAGGGATTGACCTCGCTGCAGCGTCGTCGATGGACGTCGGAGAACTCCGCCGAATCGATATTGAGGACCGCACATTTGTCCTTGGCAAACTTGGCGAAGATGAGTTCATACTCTGTGATGGTTTGTGCACCCACGCCAACATTCATCTCGCCGACGGCGCACTCATCGATGGCGAAATCGAGTGCCCGAAACACAATGGTCGTTTCGACTGCAAAACCGGTGAGCCAACTCGGCGTCCCGTCACGCAACCTGTTGCCGTGTACCCGGTGACAATAGATGGCGGTCGAGTCGTTGGTCACGTCAACCGAAAGGCAACATCCTGATGCGCTCTGGTCCCTTCCGCCCTACCGGTCAACCGGGGGTGAGCCTCGATATTGCACCCGACACTGCCGGGTGGAAATATCTCAGCTTTTCACTCATCGAAATTGATGCAACCTACGTCCACAACTCTCGTTCTAAAGCACGTGAAACGGCGATTGTCACCGTCGCCGGAAGTGGGACAATCTCTGTGAACGGACATGAGATCAACGTCGCGCGCGACTCAGTTTTCACCTCGGTTGAGCGAGTTGTCTATGTCGGTCCAGGAGACGAATTCTCGATCCGCTCCGATGGCAACTTAACCGTCGCTATCGGTTCTGCGCCCGCCGCAACAGGCGCAGGCACTCGGGTGATCGAGACTTCCGAGATGCGAAGCGAGATCCGAGGAGGAGGGTCATCATTTCGACAGGTTGTGCACTCAATGTCGCATCCGATCGAGGCCGAGCGCCTCATCGTGTACGAGGTGTACATCCCACGCGGAACATGGGCGGGCTGGCCGCCTCATCGTCACGACGGAGTCGATTCGGCGCCCTACCTGGAAGAGACCTACTACTTCAAGCTCGACCGCCCTGAAGGGTACGTTCTGCACCGAAACTTCAATGATGGCGCAGCCCCCGAAGGCGAGGATGCCGACTTTGACGAAGTAGTTGTTGCCCGCGATGGCGACCTTGCGTTAGTGCCGATGGGCTACCACACGTCGGTGACCTCGCCAGGTTCAAACATGTATTTCTTGAATTTCTTGGCCGGCGATCTACTCTTTGACGACCGGAAGACTCCTCCGTGTTTCCACAGTGACCATACGTGGATCGAACAAGACTGGTCTGCTGGTGCGTGGTCGCTGCCCGTGGTCTCCTTGAACGGCTGATGATCTCTCACCGGTCGCTCGACGCGCTACGTAACGGCGCCGGGCACTTTCATGTGCTTGCCGTAGACCACCGAGACTCGCTGCGGGTATTCCTTGACGCCAACGAACCTGACGCGGTTCCTGATTCGCTCCTTGTCGATGTGAAACGAGACCTAGTCGAGCATGTGTCGCCCTACGCAACTGGTGTCATGCTTGAGCCCGAATACTCGATCCCACAGGCACTCGATGTGTTGTCCCCGACCGTTGGCTTTATTGCCGCTCTCGAATCCCAGGGGTACCTCGCAGACCCGTCGGCATCGGCGACAACGTTGTTCTGGAGCGTTGAAGAGGCCGCCCAGTCGGGTGCGGCAGCAGTGAAGTTGTTACTCCCCTATCACCCCGAGCATCCGCTTGCAGTTGAGCAACGACGGGTAGCTGCAGCCGTGGTTGGTGAGTGCCACTCTGTTGGAATTCCGCTCATCCTTGAGCCGTTGTTCCATTCACTCGCCACTCACGAAGCAAGAGAACTCATCGTCTATCGAACGGTTGAGCATTTCGCTGATTCGGGAGCAGATTTGCTGAAACTTCCGTTTCCGGTAGACCCAGGAGATCAGGTCTCTGAAATGCGAACCGTCGAAGCCTGTGCTCGCATCACCAATAGGTGCCACCAGCCGTGGGCCCTACTCTCCGGCGGTGGCACATTCGAGTCATTTCGGCAACAAGTATCGCTTGCAACCTCGGCCGGAGCTGCGGGCTTCATGGTGGGAAGAGCGCTGTGGGGTGAAGCGGCGCGTGCCATCGACGGTGACCGTCGACGACTCATCATCAATGATGTCGTGCTTCCTCGCTGGCAAAGTCTTGTTGCAGCAGCAAGCGGTGAAACCCTGATCGTCAATTAGAGGAGAACTCATGTCATTTTTCGAGGGAATAGAGCCCATCTCTTACGAAGGGCCGGAGAGCACGAACCCGTATGCCTTCCGTTGGTACAACGCGGATCGCCTTGTCGGGTCTCGAACAATGGCCGAACATCTCCGATTCGCGGTGTGCTACTGGCACTCGTTTGCATGGGATGGTGCAGATATTTTCGGGGCTGGCACACTCGATCGCCCGTGGCACGCCACGAATAACCCGACTCTCGACCCGATGGTTGCGGCACGCATGAAAATGGACGCCGCCTTCGAATTCTTTTCGACACTCGGGGTGAACTACTTCTCGTTCCACGACATCGACATTGCCCCGGCCGGAATGACATTCGCAGAAACCTGTCGGAACTTCGATGGAATGATCGATTATGCAGCTGAGAACATGTCCGCAACCGGGGTCAAACTGCTGTGGGGCACAACCAATTCATTCTCCCATCGACGTTTCATGTCGGGGGCGTCAACGAACCCAGACCCCGACATGTTCAAATATGCCGCTGCGCAAGTCGCGCACTGTCTCCAGCGCACCCATGACCTCGGGGGCGAAAACTACGTCCTGTGGGGCGGACGCGAAGGATATGAGACCCTTCTCAACACCGACATGAGTCGTGAACTCGACCAAATGGCGCGGTTTCTGACAATGGTTGCCGAGCACAAGCACTCGATTGGCTTCAAAGGAACTCTCCTCATCGAACCAAAGCCGATGGAACCAACGAAGCACCAATACGATTATGACGTTGCGGCGGTATACGCCTTCTTGCAACGGTACGGCCTCGAAGACGAATTCAAGGTCAACATCGAGGTCAACCATGCAACGCTCTCGGGCCACGATTTTCACCATGAAGTTGCTGCCGCAGTCAACGCAGGAATTTTCGGGTCAGTCGATGCAAATGCGGGCGATCCCCGTCTTGGGTGGGACCTTGACCTCTTTCCTCAATCGGTGGAGGAAATGACGCTCGGCATGCTCGAGATCCTTCGAGGAGGCGGCTTTACCTCTGGGGGCCTGATGTTTGACACAAAACTCCGGCGGCAGTCGATTTCACGAGACGACCTCTTCATCGCTCATATTGGCGGCATGGACACCATGGCTAAATCACTCCTCGCTGCTCATTCAATTATTGAAGAGGGCGAACTCGACCGCCGTCGAGCCGAACGTTACGCTGGCTGGGACACGCCAACAGGTAATGATCTGCTCTCCGGACGACTGACATTGCAGCAAGTCCACGACGAACTCATCGCCAGCGGCCACGAGCCCGAGCCGGTATCCGGACGACAAGAACTTCTTGAGCGACTCGTCGCTCGACATATCGACTCCGCACGCTGATCAGCGATGTCAGCAGAACTCGTGCTCGGAGTCGACTCATCGACACAGTCAACAAAGGTTGAATTACGCCGACTTGAAGATGGTGCTGTCATCGCATCGGGAAGAGCCCCTCACACAGCGATAACGCCGCCGGTATCTGAGCAACAACCTGAGATGTGGTGGCAAGCACTTATTGGTGCGGTCTCCGCACTCGGCGATCACCGCTCTGACGTTGTTGCGATGTCGATCGCTGGACAGCAACACGGTCTCGTACTACTCGACGACACACAACTTCCAATTCGTC
>Ga0181571_10000928_pt1 | contig 20380 bp, 11 predicted proteins | sample 101ome_17_FD_132440 | JGI IMG/M metagenome (GOLD analysis project Ga0181571, IMG submission 132440) | Coastal salt marsh microbial communities from the Groves Creek Marsh, Skidaway Island, Georgia - 101407AT metaG (megahit assembly) | ecosystem: Environmental > Aquatic > Marine > Intertidal... | reverse complement strand
TGCCGAGGCGGCGGCTCGCGCCGCGGCGACGGAGGCTGCGGGCGGCGACCCGCGGCTGCTTCGGTTCCGCGACGTTCGATTCGAGGCGTACCGGGCGACTACCGCGGTGAGGGCGACGCGCGAGCCCTTCGAGACGAACGTCAAGCGCCCTTACTTCCACGTCAAGCCCCTCGACGACGCGCAGCTGGCGAACTGGCACGCGTACCTGGACAACGAGGAGCGCGCCGGGGACGTCTCGAGCGTGACCCGACTGTACGAGCGGTGCCTCGTCCCGTGCGCGAGGTATCCGTCGTTTTGGCTCAGGTACGCGCGGTGGCAGGCGTCGGATGAGGGCCAGGGCGTCGCCGCCGCGAGAGGTGTTTTGCAGCGCTGTTCGAACGTGTTTTGCAAGCGCGACGTCGAGGTGCACTTCGCGCTCGCCAGGTTGGAGGAATCGGACGGCGACGTCGACGCCGCTCGCGCCGCGTACGCCCACGTGGCGGACGACGTGGCGCCCGGCCTCCTCCGATGCGTCGTGGAGCGCGCCAACCTCGAGCGTAGGGCAGGGGACGTGGCGGCGGCGAAGGACGCGTACGAGCGAGCGATGCAGGTTGAGAAGAGCCGCGAGGGCGCCGGGAGCAAGGCGTACGGCGTGTTGGCGTGCAAGTACGCGGCGATGCTTCACGAGGCGTGCGGCGACGTCGAGGGCGCTCGCGCGGTGTACGAGCGCGCGATTGGGATGCCGGGGGGTGGTGCCAACGTGCTGGTGTGGGACGGGTGGCTCAACTTTGAGCGGTCCGTCGGGCGCGGCGTCGCCGACGTCCGCGCCGTCGTCGAGCGGTGCTGCGACGGCGACGAAAAAGTTTTTTCTTCCGAGTCGTCGCCGGGCAGGCTTCCCGAACGCGATCGACGTCGGATCTCGTCCGCGCTGGTCGAGTACGCGGACCTGGTGGGCACCGGCGCGGAGCTCGCGGACGCGGAGAGGGCGCACGAGCGCAGGTTCCCGGCTCGCGCGGTAGGCGACGGGGGCTCTTTGGGCGACGCCGGCGGGCGGAAGAGGTCAGCCGCGGTCGCGGGCGTCGAGGACGTCGCGGCGCACCACGCCGCCTACTACGCCCAGCGCGGGTATCAGTTACCCGCGCAGTATTATCATCAGTAGGTGAATCGAACGGCGACGTAGAATGCCGCGTAGAATAGAACAAGGTGCGACCAAAGCTGGTGCGACCCTCGGGAAAGACTTTCTCGCTTCTGTCCCTGCGTCGTCACGGCGCTCGAGCAATTATTCACTCTCGGCGGCGGCGGCGCTGCCGTGTGTCTCGGTCGGTGTCGTCATGGCTCCCACCGGCGTGACGGTGGTCACAGGCTTTTTGGGCGCCGGGAAGACCACGCTGGTGAACTACGTCCTGAACGCCGACCACGGGTACAGGGTCGCCGTCATCCTGAACGACTTCGGCGCCGAGCTCGGCGTGGAGAAGATGCTGGTGCAGGACAAGCCGGACGGGGACAACGCGGTGGAGGAGTGGGTGGAGCTCAACAACGGCTGCGTGTGCTGCACCGTGAAGGGATCGCTGGTGCAGACCATCGACAACCTGCTCGAGAAGCGCGCGTCGACCGGGCGCAAGTTCGACTTCATCCTGCTCGAGACCACCGGGCTCGCGGATCCCGGCCCGGTCGCTCAGGAGCTCTGGGTGGACGACGAGATCCTCGAGGATGACGGCGCGGTGCTCGACGCCGTGGTCACGCTCGTGGACGCCTCAAACATCGAGCGGCAACTGTCCGAGGGGAAAGAGGCGTCGCTGCAGATCGCGTACGCCGACACGGTGGTGCTGAACAAGTGCGACTTGGTCTCGGAGAGGGATCTGGAGCGCGTTTCGGAACTCGTGGCGGGGATCAACGCCGAGGCGAAGATCGTCCGCTCCACCCGCAGCGTCGTGGATCTCGGCGTGATCCTCAACCAAGGCGCGGTGTCGTCCGCGGGGCGCAAGGCTGGCGTGAGACCGACGCTCGCCGGCGACTTGGCGCGAACCGCCCCGGCGCCGGGATTCTGGGCGAGAGGGGTGGAGAAATACGCGAGCCGCCCGCTCTCGGAGGTGCACGACGCGAGCATCCGCACCGTGTGCCTGGCGGCCGACGGAAGAGTAGAGCTCGGAAAGTTCGAGACGTGGCTCGAGGAGCTCCTGTGGGAGCGAGGCGGTGACTGGTCGGGGGCGCACGACAACGACGGCGAAGCGGGGGAAGCGGGCGGGGGACAAAAACGGCTGGAGGTTCTGAGGGCGAAGGGCGTGCTGTTCGCGGCGGAGGACGAGGGAACCGACAGGCGGCGCGTGCTCCAGGCGGTGCGAGAGGTGTACGAGATAACCGAGGGTCCGCCGGGTCGGCTCGGTGAGCGGCCGCTCAACAGGGTGGTGCTCATAGGACGCGGGCTGATGTCGCGCGAGGAGGAGCTCCTCGGTGGATTGAAGGCGACGACGACGACGGCGGACGCGTGAAAGCCATGCGTTCCGACTTTAAAATGAATGTCACGCCTAATAAGTGTTAGCTCTAGTTGAGGTTCAATTCGACGCGTCGTTCAGCCTGGAAAGAGGTTGAACCACGTGGGCCCCAACAGAGGATGCCGATGGGGTTGGTGCTGGTATCCGTACGGCTCGTATCCCAGGAGATATCCCAGCGAAGCCGACCTCTCGTCCTGAGTCGCCTTGGCCTCGAAATCTTTGTCCAGCTCTTTGGGATCGAACGGTAGGTCCCGTGGATCGGTATCCGCCAGCTCGCCTATCCCCGGGCACGCCGCGGTGCCCGTCATTGTCCACTGCTGAAGCATCTCGGACACGATGAACCCGCCGAGCACCCAGATCGCGGTGAAGAAGAACCCCGCGTCGATGATTCGTTTGCTCGAACCCGCGTTCTCCCTCTGGGTGTTGATCAGAACGTGCAGCTGCACGAACGCCTCGACCGGGGTTGTGAGGAAATACGCCACCATCAAGAACAGCTTCCCCCTCACCGTCTGCCAGTACCCGTCCGGATCGGAAAAGAACGCGGGTAAGCAGAATGAGAGGTTAAGGAAGATGCCGCACACCCCGACGAACTTGACAAAGTTCGGATGTCCCCACAACCTGCCGTCGCTGCGTATCATCAGCGGCCCCGTGACGCGAATCATGGAAGACAACGACGTACACATGCGTATGAACCCCTTGCTGATCGGGTCGTTGGTTCTGCACGAGCCGGAGATGGCCGCGGCGGTGAATGGCAGAAGCGCGGGCAGCACCGTCCACGTGAGAATCGAGTTCGTCCCCGCGATGACCAGAAGCGACCTGAGGTGCGTGCCCTCCTTACTCAACACGCCCACGACGTTCGTGCACAGCCCGCGCAGCTTCTGCATGGGTCCCTGCCTCCTCGCGCCTCTCACCTCTTCCGCCGGCGCCGTCATCCCGTGCGGTCCGCGCGTGATGATCTCGCCAGCCGTCCACACCAGCTCGCCGCTCCCCCCTCCGTCCGCGAGCGCCGCCCTGTCGACACCGCCGCGCTCCGCCTTTTGCAGGAGCGGCTTTCGCTCCGGGTGGTCGTCCTCCTCTTCCGAGAGGTCTTGCGGCGAGAGGTCTTGCGGCGAGTCCACCTCGTCGGCGTCGCGCCTGAATCCAGTCTGCCACGCCAGCGACCCCCACGCCGAGGCCGCCATGCACGTCAAGCCGAAGAGGATGGTGAAGTACGTTTGCACGCTGAAGTTTTCGACTCCCACCGTGGGCGACTGCGCCAGAGCCAGCGTCCCGCACGTCATGCTCGTGAGCGTCTCCCCCATGTTCATGTACGCGATGAGCTCCAGGCGATAGAACGCGTTGAAGAATGGGTAGATGATGAACGCCTGGATGTTGCCTATCATCGCGCCCATGAACGCGCACGCCAGCACCACGTACCTGCTCCGCTGCCAGAACATGAACAAGGAGAACTGCACCAAGCAGCTCACCCCGAGCACGGTCCCTATCGTCCCTTCGAAGAATCCCAGCGACCGCAGGTCGTACCGCGACGGGTTGCAGTACAGCCCGACGAACGCCAGCACGAGCACCATCGACGCCGCGCACGACGACGCGAACACCAGGTCACTGGCGAACTGCAGGTCGTCGTATCGCTCGATGAACTTGTTCAGCTCCTGGAAGATGCTGTCGTTGCTGCTCCACCCCGTGCCGAAGCCCATGGCGACGAACGTCAGGTACAGGCACACGGTGGCGAACACCGTCTTGCCGGGCAACCTGCATACCTCTTCGTCCGCCTCGACATCGTAATACGGATCCACCTCCTCGGATCTTCCCTTCCCAACGCCATCAACGGCGCCGTAGCCGCCCTCTTTTCCTGTCATGGTCGCGCGTCGCCTCCGCCTTCGCGCCTCGACCGATGGCGCCGAACCCGGAGGTGTTACAGACGCGTTTTGGTGGTGTTTTCAACCCGAAAAATCTGGTTCGGTGGTTTTACGTAAAAGTCCAAACAAATCGCGTTCAATTCATGACTGAGTAACCTGTATCCCGTGGCTTTTTTTGTTCATTTCTCTTATTTCGGGCTCCACCTAACCTAAACATCATACACGCAGCTCTCTGCGCCACTCCATCAGAAGTACAACCCTTCGTCGCCCTGCCCGATTGCGCGCAACGCCGACACCAGTTTGGGAGCGAGCGTCGCAACCGTCGCGCCCTCGCAATCCTCCACCCTCAGGTTCGCCCCCGCCCTCGCCAGCGCCAACGCCGCCTCGTCCTGCCCCGCCTCGCACGCCACCAGCGCGGGGGTCTGCCCCGTGACGTTTCTCGCGTCGACGTCGCATCGAACGCCCACGCCGCTCGGGCCGACGAGGGACCCGTCGGTCATCGCGCGTATGACGTTCGTCCTGCCCTGCGACGCCGCGCGGTGTAGTGGGGTGGATTTGGTCCCGTCCACCGCGTCCGGGTCGCATCCCGCGGCGACGAGCTTGCGGATGCAGTCCAGGTGGCCTTTGCTCGCGGCGTAGTGGACGGGCGCCTGGCTGCCGGAGTTTGCGGCGTTCGGATCGGCGCCCGCGGCGAGGAGGGAGGCGACCACCGCGGTATGGCCGCAACTCGACGCGGAGTGCAGTGGGGTCCAGTCCTCCTGTGATACATCGCGAGCGGGGACGGGTGCGAGAGGTCAGGGAGACGTTTGGCGGGGGTGGCGGGAAATTTTGTGCATATGCGACGTCTCGTCAGAGGGCGCCCCGCTTCCGGGGACTCACCTCGTCGCCCTTATTCACGGCGGCGCGTCCCGTCGGGTGCGCGAGGAACAGCTCGACGAGCTCGGTTCTGCCTGAGGGTGACGGCGGGAGTGAGGCGCGCGGCGGTTCAGAGGAGTCATCGACGTCGGGGACGGCGGTTCGAGGGATGGGCACCGCCGATGACGGTTGGAGAAGGGAGATCTTCCTTTGCGCATCTCCGGGGGCGCGTACCAGCCGCGGCGGCGATGTGCAGCAGCGTTCGCCCGTCCTCGTCCTTTCTCTTGAGCTTAGCGTCGAGCTCATCGGAGGAAAACTCCGAGAAGTACGTCGTGTTTCCCTCCTGCGCCTTCTCCTCCGCCATCCTCTTTCCGCGGTCTCCAAACGCCGTGCCGAGAGGAGTGGATCCCTCAACCGGTGGATCGCATCGGTTCTCAGTTCGGGCTCACCGTTTCGACCGTGCAGCGCTCGCGTCCGAGCCCCGCACAGCGTTTTCAGTCTCACCGACCGCAAAAACAAATTCTCATAAAGCACATTCAACCATGAAAAGATCAGTGCCATCCCTGCCACGTCCGCATAAAGCCCGGTTTCGGATTGGGTGATCACTCATACGAACCCTAACAATCGTCGAGCATTGGCCAACCAAACCAGGAATTGACCGTTCAGTTGTCCGTTGGTGGCAAACACTCGAGATTTCGCCGAGTATAGAGCCCCATGCGGTGGAAACGACACTTCACGGCGCACCCTTAGCGGTGCCGCAACGTCGCGTGCGTTGCCTTAAGCGCTCGCGTGAAACCTGTGAGAGGACCGTTGTACCTCACAGAAGCAATGAACGCCGGTTCTGGCGCCCTCGCGGCCCGATCCGGCGCGACCGCCTGGTGAGTCTTCGGTCGCGATCCCTCGCTTTTGGTGTCGTTGGTTTTTTAACCTCGTGATCGTTGGGGCGGTGAACCTCCGTCTTGACCTCCGTGGACGGCGTCCACGCCGCGCGTGCATCGTAAAGGAACCGATGACTGACGATAACACGCCGTCCCTCGCCCTCCCACCGCAGGTCGCGCCGGGTCGTCGACCCCGCACTCCGCGACGCGTCGAGGAGGACCGGGTCCGCGAGGCCTTCCGTCGGTCCGTCCCGGGCCCGTCGAAACGCCGTCGAGGTTCGCGCGGCCATCCTCGGCGAGGTCACCGACATGATCGGCATCCCCCTCCCCGAGGGAAGGCAGCTCATCGCCACCGTCAAGACCAACCCCCAGGGCGTCCACACCATCAGCCTCCAGTGCGAGCCCAACGCGCCGTTGGGACTCCTGCTCCACTGGGGCGTGATTCGCTCGGCGGTCTCCCAGGACTGGCAGCTCCTCCCGCCCGAGCTCAACCCGCCCGGGACGGTCGTGTACAAGCAAAAGGCGCTCCAGTCCCCGTTCCCGGCGTTCGGGGCCCTCCAGCTCGTCCTCGATCCTGGCGTCGACGCCGTGGAATTTTGCCTCAAGGTTGAGACCACCGGCGACTGGATCAACGACCACGGTAGGAACTTTCGCATCGAGCTCGGCGGATCGCCCGTGGGCGCGGGCGCCGCGCCCAGGGCTCCCACGACGTCCAACTCGTTCGCGCCCGAGTACACCCTGGACGTGCGCATGCCGCCAACGCCCGCGTCCCCGCCTCCCGGGACGTCCAACTCGAACGCCGCCGCCGCCCCGCCGCAGCACGCGGCCGTTAGGGGGTCATCCGCGGTGAACGAACTCGCCGCTGGCCTCGACGTCCTCTTCGGCGTCGCCGCGTACCTCCGATGGGAGCAGATGGGTAAGCCCCGCGTGGACGAGGACGAAAAACACCGCATCTACTCCGACGCCGTCAACCACATCACGCAGAGGCTGAACAGCGGCGAGAGCGTCGAGGCGCTGGAGACGGAGTTTGGGGTACCCCCGGGCCTCGTGCGACAAACCGCCGCGCTCGCCGCGCCTCCGGCGGCGGCACCCGCGCAGGCCAAGCCGACGCCGCCCCCCGGGTTCACCCCGCCGGCGCCGCCCAAAGCGGCGCCCGCTCCCGCGCCCAGTTACGGGTACGACGCCGCGCCCGCGCCCGCGCCGGTCGTCGGCGAGGCCACCCCCATGGACATTGCCAACCTCTGCGAGGCGAGGGCAAACGGCGCTCAGCTCCTCTGGCGACGCGAGCTCAACCTCGGTCAGGCCAACGCCGTGAAGCTCATGGTCATCGAGGGGCGGCGCACCGCTCAGGGCATGATGCAGATGATCGTCTTCGGCAGGTCCGACCAGGGGATCGTGCTGCATTGGGCCGGGCTCGACCAGCCCGCCGGTGAGTGGAAGAATCCCCCGCACGGTTGGAGCTCGATGCCCGAGAACTCGTGGGGCACCGGCGGCGCGAGCTGGGAGACGGAGATGGAGGCTCTGACCACCGCCCGGGGCTGGCACGCCGCCACCATCGAGGCGCCGTGCGACCGCGACGGCCTCGTCTTCGTCATCCGCACCGCCGACAGCGCGCACTGGATCAAGGACGACGGCCAGGACTTCATGTGCTTTGCGGATGAGGCGACGACTCTGACGGATGTCCGCGCCATCGTCAAGAAACGCAAGGAGGAGGAGCGTGCGAGGCGCAAGGCGGAGAAAGAGGAGCAGAGGCGCCGCGAGCGCGAGCAACAGAGGTCATCCCCGCAGAAGCTCAAGCGCGGGGGGCTCAGCACCACCACCGTCAAGGAGGTCAAGATGCCCGCCAGGCCCGAGGTGATCAAGCGCAAGGACTGGAACCACGACGAGATCAAGATGCATCAGGGCGCGTTCGGCCACGCGGGCGCCGCCGGTAACGTCGCGGGCGGGTCCGTCGACAACATCTGCAACTCGGAGGAGGGGGCGACGCGCTCGCTCATGCACCGCTTCAACATCGCGTCCGACCTCATCCCTCAGTGCAAGGGCGAGGGCGAGGCTGGCCTCGTCGCGATGGCGGTTTGGTTCCGATTCATGGCGCTCAGGCAGCTGGTTTGGAACAACGACTACAACATCAAGCCCAGGGAAATCTCCGCGGCCCAGCTCAAGTGCACGACGCAGCTCGCGGCGCTGCACAAGGACGACCCGGCGATGCGCGACGTGACCCGCTTCATCATGGCCACCATCGGCCGCGGCGGCGACGGAGATGTCGGCCAGCGCATTCGCGACGAGATTCTCGTGGTTCAGCGCAACAACAACTGCATGGGTGGCATGATGGAGGAGTGGCACCAGAAACTCCACAACAACACCTCGCCCGATGACGTCCCCATCTGCGAGGCGCTCATCAAGTTCATCGCCGCCGACTGCGACATCTCGGTTTACTGGGACCACCTCCACGCCAACGGCATCACCAAGGAGCGCATGGCCAGTTACGATCGCAAGATTTGTGGCGAGCCCTCGTTCAAGCCCGACCAGTACGAAGGCCTCACCCGCGACCTCAAGGAGTACCTCCGCACCCTCAAGGCTGTGCACTCCGGCGCAGACCTCGACTCCGCGGCGGAGAACGTCATGGGCTACCACCAGGATGCGTGCAAGGGCAAGGAGATCAACATGCCCCCGGTCACCGAGGTTGCCACCGACCGCATGCGATCGCTGCTGCACAGCGCACGCGGCTTCCGCGACCTCGGCGAGCCCCTGCACTCCATGGAGGCCATGTTGGAGGCTAGGCGCGAGCTCTGGAACTGGACCAGGCCCGGAGGCTCCGACAACAGCCGCCTCAAGGATGTCATCTACCTGGATCTCGCGCTCGAGTCGGCGGTGCGGCAGGTTGTCGAGGCGAACCTCTCCTCCATGGCGACTCGCGCTCCAGTGGACGTCCTCAAGATGACCGGCCTCGCGCTCGAGAACCTGGCGCTGTCGTCCGGCGGTAACGATGAGCTCGTCATTTGTCTGCAGCAGTGGCAGGGCGTGGTGGGCAGCGCCATGAACGGCGGAAACGATTGGGCGCTCCAGGCCAAATCCGTGGTTGACCGCGTGAACAACGCGCTGGGCGAGGTTTCCCAGCGATACATCAACGCGCTTCAGCCCACCGCGCACGCCATGGGCGGCAGGCTCGGGGTCGACGGCCACGTCCTCGACATCTTCTCCGAGGAGGTGGTCCGCGGCACGCCCGCGGCGCCCCTCTCGCAGATGCTTCGCGCGCTGGACCCCAGGCTCCGCGAGATGTCCAACATGGGCTCCTGGTCCATCGTCTCCCCCGTCGAAGCCGCGGGCGTCATCGAGGTCATCAACGACCTCAAGGATGTCCAGAACAAAACATACTCCGTGCCCACCGTGCTGGTGTCTCGCCGCGTGGGCGGCGAGGAGGACATCCCGCCCGGCGTGGTGGGTCTCATCACCCCGGACATGCCCGACGTTCTCGCTCACACCTCGGTTCGCGCGAGGAACGAGCGCGTTCTCTTTGCCACCGTATTCGACGCGGGTCGCATGTCCGAGCTGGAGGGCATGCACGGCCAGGCTGTTAACTGCGCGCCGGTGGGGGCCGACGACCTGAGGATCACGTCCGTGGATCCGTCCTCGCTCGGCGCGGCGCCCGGTGCCGGGGCGGTGAACATGTCCATGTCGGCTCCCCCGAGCGGCGTTAACATCGCGAAGCGCGAGTTTATGGGCCGGTACGCGGTTCCCTCGCCCGAGTTTACCGGCGCGATCGTCGGAGGCAAGTCTAGGAACCTGCAGGAGCTCCGGGGCAGGCTTCCGGACTGGATCAATCTTCCCGCGCAGGTGGCGCTCCCGTTCTGCACGTTCGACGCCGTGCTCGCGCATCCCAACAATGGTCACATCGCGCAGCACTTGCAGGGTCTGCGCCAGGAGTTGGAACACCTCGACTTTAGCAACCAGGCGGCGTTCCAGGACCTTCTGGGCAGGATCCGCGCGTGCATCATGCAGATGGTTCCCACGCCGGAGCTCGTGGACGAGATGTCGCGGGCGTTCGCGGCGGAGCGGCTGCCGTGGCCCGAGGGTCACCTCGGGCCGGAGGGCGCGGGTGGGAGCGGAGCGGCGGCGCACGCGTGGGCCGCCGTCACCGGCGTGTGGGCGTCCAAGTACAACGAACGCGCCGTGCTGAGCTGCCGCAAGGCGGGTCTTAGCCACGAGAACGTGTCCATGGCGGTGCTGTGTCAGCCGGTGGTGCAGTCGCAGTACGCATTCGTGCTGCACACCACCAACCCGCAGACTGGCGACCCCAACGAAATTTACGGAGAGGTTGTCTGCGGCATGGGCGAGGCGCTCGTGGGTAACTTTCCGGGCCGTGCGCTGAGCTTCGTGGCGAGGAAGGACGATCTGACCAACGCCAGGGTGACCGGCTTCCCTTCCAAGGCGAACGGGCTGTTCACCGACGCGCCCACGCTCATCTTCCGCTCCGACTCAAACGGCGAAGATCTGGAGGGCTTCGCGGGTGCGGGCCTATACGACTCGATCCAGATGCACGAGGCGAAGCTCAGGCCGGTGGACTACTCCAGGGATCCCATCGTGAGTGATGAGACTTTCCGCGCGCAGGCGCTCGCGGCCATCGCGCACGCCGCGAACGAGATTGAACAGGCGCTCGGATCGCCGCAGGATATCGAGGGGTGCATCGCGGCGGATGGCGCTCTCTACGTGGTGCAGACGAGGCCGCAGGTGTGATCGAGTTATTTCTTTTTTGTTGAGGAGGTGACGCGGGTGAAAACGCATCCGCAAACTGCAAAGCCCCGGGGCATAGGGTCCCCGCGGCGTGAATCGGTTTTAAGTTAACTTAATTAGGCGTGGCGGCGGAGCTTCCTGCTAGCAAGGAACGCCTAGCTAGCCAGAGTAATTTTATTGTTCCACTAATCTTTCCTACACATTACATTCGAAGCGGCGTCGTGGGCTTGAAGTGTTCCGGCGCGAACGGCCACGACTCCCCCATCACCCGCGCGCTCTGCTTGATCTTCGAACGATCCGCCTGCTGCTTCTCCCAACCCGCCAGGAGCTCCTGCGCGATCCTCCTCGCCTTCTCCCGCTCCTGATCGTGAGCCTCCGCCTCCTCGCGCCTGCCCCGCTCGATGCGTTCGTTCTCAATCTGTGCCCAGTTTTCCCGTTCTTCCTGTTCTTTGCGCATCTTCTCGTCCATCTGGCTCTGAAGGAACGCGCCGAGCTGGTTCACGTGCGACTCCGTCGCCGCAGCGTCCGCGGCGTGGTTGTTGGTAACCTTGGGGGTCACGCCGCCCGCGCTCCCCTTCTTGTACGCAGCCACCGCCGCGGCGTATTCCCTGTTAAACTTGGCCAGTTGGGTCCTATCCTGCCCCTTAGCCCCGGCGCCCTGCGAGTGGAAGAGGTACCCGATCGACTCGGCCGGGTCCACGGGCTTGGAGATGACGTTGGCGATCGCGCGCCTCGCGAGTTCCTTGGCCGCCGCCGCGGCTTCCTCCTCGGCGCGAGCCCTCTTTTCGGCGGCGACTCTCTCCTCCTCCTCGATCCGCGCCAGCTCGCGCTCCCTCGCCGCCGCCGCCTCCTCCTTGGCCCTCGCGATCGCCACGTTCTCAGCCTCGAGATCACGGAGCAGCGGCAGGTAGTGGACGAACCGTCCCGAACGTCCGCCCGCGTGCGCCTTGAGCAGGTCGAAGAGGAATCCCGCGCGAACGTCTCGTATCAACCCGCGGCATTCCTCGCCGTTGAGCACGCGCTCCAGGACGAACCGATCGATGCATCCGCTGCCGATGCGGTCGAGCTTGCCGCAGATGGCGATGAAGCGATCGCCGGGGTCGGTCGCCGCGGTCGGGGGCTGGTCGTGAAGCGGGCGGTTGCGAAGCGGCGCGGGCAGATCGGCGGTGGATTCCTCAACCTGCGGCGCGATTCGCTCGGCGACGGCCTTCAACTCCGCAGCCTTCTTCGCCGCCTCTTCCTGCGCGAGCGGCGTGACGTTAGTGACCTTGTCGGTCAGCTCCTTGGCCTCGCCGATCTTGAGGTACCGCCTGCGCACAACCTCGGGCTGCTCCTCGCCCATGATGTCGTAGTCGTTGAGGAACGACTGGTAAAAGGTAAACTCGACGCGGCCGTGGACGTTGGTCAGGCGCGCAAAGGTGAAGTCGACGTCGACGGGGGACTCGCTCTCGAGGCACGTCGCGATGCGATCGAAGAACTCCTTGAGCACGTGCGTCACGCCGGCCTTGTGAAAGCCGCATCGCTTGGAGAGGCCCAGGGAGTTTATGCGCGTGTACGTCGCGGGCTTCTTGAGGAAGAATCGAGCCTTCTTCTGGGGCAGGACGTCGAACTTCGGGTGAAGGACAAAGACCGGCGCGCGAACCGAGGCGCCCCCGTGGAGAAGATCGGTACATCGTCCCACGGCAAAGCTGCCGAGGCCGGGAAGCGATACACCCTGGGAAGATACGAGACGGAGGACGGGTCGGGCGGGCTCAGAATCGCTTTGAAAACGGACGAGGACAGCTGTGAACGCGGGCGCGGGCGGGCTCGAGAACGCACGCGCGACGGGGCGAACGCACGGTTGGCCCGGTCGAGTCGCGACGTAAAAGACACTTCAGAAGATCGCTCTAGCGTCCGTCGCGTGACGCACCTTGTTGTTCCTGATGGCGTTGAGGATGAAGTCCATCAGCCCGAGCCACGCTGCTCGGCACTGGACGTCGCCGATGCGCATGCGCTCGCAGTACGCCCCGCTGCTCACGTCGTCGGCGATGCTCGCGATGGTGACGACGGCTTTCTTCGCATCTTCTGTCATCGTCGCGAGGGTGGCGATTTCCCGGTGGAGCGGCTCTCGCGCCTCGCGTTGTGGGTCGGGCCGGGGTTCGCTCGAGCAAACAACAACGTTTTGCAACGGCTCTGAACGAACTGAACGCGGCGCGGAACTGACGGAGGTGCCTGGCTGGTGATTGTGATTCCTGGCGCTCTGTTCACTCGAGAAGGCGCGCGAGGCGTAGAGGGTCCTCATCCGCGATTTTAGGACGAGATGGACGCGTTCACGGGTCCCATGGGGAGCTCCGATCCGCCTCCGACGCCGCCCAAGGCTCCCCCGCGGTACAGACCGGGCCCTTGGAAGCACAACTCGAGGGTCGCGCTCGCCCTGATCCCTTCGATCGTCGTGGTCGTGAGCGACGGCGGGAGGCTGATGATGGGGACGCTCGTGGTGGGTTTGATGGTCGTGTACATCCTGGACGTGCTCAAGATGGCCGAGGCGGCGCTCATCTCGCTGTGGTGCACGCTCGTGGCCGTATACCTCGCCATGCTCATCGCCACCGATCTCTTCACGCCCGCGAGATCGCCCCTCGCGTCCATCGCGCTGCTCCTCTCCAACTGCCTCTGCCTGTTCCTAGCCGGGCTCTGGGCCACGCTGCAGTTCCGGTGGGTCCAGACCGGGTTCCCGGCCGTCGCGCTGGCGTGCGAACGGGCGCTGTTCGCGACGATACCCCCCGCGTGCGGCGCCATCTGCGCGTGGACCGCCGTCGCGTCGGTGGGCGCGAGCCACGCCCCGTATTACGCCGCCGTCGCGTTCGCGTGGCTCTACAAGACCTTCTCGTTCCCCACGCCGAGCTCGTTTCGCGGCCCGTCGTTAAAGCCAAAGCCGGCGGTCGGTGCAGACGCGGTAGACAACACCGGGGGTATCCACGGCGACGCGCTCGTGCTCGGCGCCGGCGAGGCTGCCGCGCATTGCGCGATGGTATGTCTCGCGCCCGCGTGCGCGTACGCGGCGGCGCATTCGCCCGCGATGGACCCGGGCCACATCTTCTCGTCCGGGGGCGGTAGCCATAACATCGGCGCCGTCGCGAACGCGTTCGAGCACGCGTGTTCCGTCGCGCTGCTGCTGTCGTTCCCCGTGCTGTTCCTGTGCGTGTACGCGGACGACGGGGCGCTGTGGTGGGCGCTCGGGAACGCGGTTGATTCGAGTCGAGCTTTTAAGACGACGCGAGCCGTCGTCGCCGCCGTCGCGCTCGTGCTGTTCACGGGCGGTCTCGAGGGATGCGTGCTCTTCCGCGGGTTCGGGGAGTACGTCAGGTTACCTGGGTTGCCCGGCGTCGTCGCGGTCACCGCCGCGGTGTACGGCGGGCTGTTGGCCGCGGTGGCGGCGCTCTCGGGGTCGGTTGGGAGCAAAAACGGGACGCCGAGCGAGATCTACCAGGCGGCGCTGGTGACGGCGGGGTGCGCCGCGGCGCTGGCGACGGGCGCGCCGCCGTGGATGCTCCCGTTCGCGGCGATCGGGTCCATCGGCGCCTCGAGGTTTTACCTCCGCGGCGCCGCGGTGGACCTCGCCATGTTCGCGGGCGGCGTCGCGGCGTGCGGCGCGTGGTTCCTACGCTCAAACTTTTGGAGCCTCGACGTCGACGTCGACGGTTTGCCCCTCGCGGAGCTGTGCCGGCTGCTGTTCCTGTCCCTGTGCGCCTCCGCGCTCGCTCCGGGTCTGGCGCGATTCGACGTCCACCCTTCGTCCCTCGGTTTGCTCGTGTGCCTCCACGCGATGGTGTTCGCCAGGTGCGAGGACGCGCTCCACTCGGAGGCGCTCGAAGACGGCGAGCCCATGTACCCGGCGTACCTCGTGATCGCGACGTCCGCGCTGGGCGTGGTCCTCGCGGGTTCGCTGGAGCGCACGGGCAAGGTGACCACGGCCACGGCGTGGATGGCGCGGTGCGTGTACGTCGGTAAGCTGGCGCTGGTGATGCTGCCGGGGTCGAGGGCGTTGGTTCCGTGCGTCCTCGTCGGCATGGCGGCGACGGCGCCGTTCGCGCTCGACTCCCCCACGAGTCGTACCACTCGAGCAGGCGGAAGGCGCGCGCGAATGTCCGTCGCGAGGGGTTTGGCGCACGTGGTGTCGCTCGGGTTGGCGATGGTCCACGCGAGGTTCGCGGTGTTTGACGTCGTTTTCGCCGTCACCGGCCACCGGCCCTCGGACGCGACGCTCTTCGGCGGGCTCCTGTTATTCGCCGGCGCCGGGTCGACTCCGCTCGTGCGACGACACTTCTCTCACCTCCCCGCTTTCCGACGAGGCCTCGCGTGTATCGTCACCGCGGGTACGGCGCTGGTGTCGCTGAGGCCGCCGATGCCGTGGAAGGGCGAGATTGGTTTCTGGTACGACGCGGACCACGTTCCGGACGCGGAGCCGGACGACGTCGACATCTACGGCGACCGGGGTGATTCGACGGGGCGCGGGTACAGCGCCTGGCTGCTCATCGCGACCGTCCTGCTGGGCGTGTTCGTGGCGTCCGCGCCCAAGCCGCGGAGGGGCGCGACGGGAACCCACGCGACGCCCGCGCCGCTTCGGGCGATGCTATCCGCCGCGGCTGGCGCGTCGCTCGGGTTGTACCTGTCCGTGGAGTACTTCCCGGGATTCCGGGGGGATTCCGTCGTGACCGTCAGCCTGTGCGCGGCGTGCGCGCTGTGCGCCGTCTTCCTCGCGTTCACGTACGTTCCCTCCACGTCGTCCCCGGCGGTGATGCCGCACGTGTTCGCGACGTATCTGGTTTGCCTCGGGGTGGCGTTTTGGACCCAAAGGGATATATATGGGGAATTCGACGGACCCGGTGCCGGGTCGGATCAAAGGGAGGCCCGGATCGGCCTCGTGGGCGTCACCGCGGGTCTCACCGCGCAGATGGCGTTCGCGCTGAAGCTCAAGGTGGCGGCGGTGTCCGCGAACCCGGGAGCTAACCGAACGCGAACCGCGGGTGGGGCGCGGGGTCACGTCGGGACGATGAAGGGCGCGAGGTCCAGCCGTTTTCAGCCGTTTTCCGGCCGGTCGCCGGCCAGGTTCAAGTCGGCGGGGGGCGCGCTGGCGCAACGCGCGTTGCGCGCCATGCGCGTCGGGTGGATGCCCGTCGTGGGTAACATCTCCACGTTCGTCACGTTCGCGTCGGCGACCGTGTTGGCGACGTGGTCACGTCCCGATTCGTGCTTCACCGCCTTTGCCGTCGCGCCGATCCTGCTCCTACTCCACGAGGACGAGCTGCTCTTCGACTCCTTGTCGGGGACTCAGCGGTACGTGCCCCCGATGGCCTCGATCGTGATATCGCTCGCGTACAACGCGGTGGCGGACGCGCTCGACGGTCCGCCCACCGCGCACGCGGCGTTGGCCGTCGGCGGGGATCTCGCGTGGACGGTCAAGAACGTCGCGTGCGTCGCCGCAGCGGCGCCAAACGCGTGGTTTCTCGCCGAGTACCTGTGGAGTCACCGCCCGACGAGCGGGCTGGCGATGGCGACGGCGGCGCCGCTGAACGTGCTCGTGGCGACGGTGGGGGACGTGTTTTCGGCGAGGGTGTTGGCGTGCGTGTCGCTGGTCAGCGCGATCGCGCAGTGGGGCACGCAGCGCGCGGTTCGGGTGGCGGGTTTGAAGGCGCTGTGACGTCGGGATCCTCTTCTTTCAGAGCTACGGTGTATTAAAGGCTAGTTGCGAGCGGTCTAGTTGCGTGCGTTCAAACAATCAAAGCGAAGCTGCGTGCGTGCGTGCGGTCCCGTTTCCGAGACGATCACACGGAGTCCTCGGCCATGGAGACGGCGCGGCCCATGGCCATCGCCTCCGCCTCGACGTCGACGTCCACCGCACCCTCCACGCGGATGGGCTCCGCGTTCTCGGCAGCCTCGTACGCCGCGGCGGCGTCCGTGGACTCGGCGGCGACGACGGGCGCGGGAGCGACGACGGCGGAGTCAAAGTCCACGAACTTGGCGGGCGCCGCGGCGGGGGCCTCGACCTGCGCGGCGAAGGACTCGTCGTAGAAGGTGGAGGTGAGGAGCTCGTCGCCGGAGTCGGAGAAGATGCCGGTGATGGGGCCGCCGATGAGCTTCTCGACGATGAACATGGCGACGAGGCCGACCATGGCGCCGCGGCCGTTGGTTCGCTCAGCCTCGACGGTGAAGGGGCGCTCGATGGACTTGAACGTGGCGGGGTTGGCCTTGTACTCGGTGGTGTTCTGCATGTTGGGCATGAACGACGCGAGGGTGATGAGGCCGGACGCGAACACGAGCGAGGGCACGTGGTGCGCGAACTGGGAGGTGAAGGACTCGCCGGTGGAGAGCTCCGCGCCGAGGCCGGCGACGAAGGCGATCTGCGCGACGCGGCCGTTGATGGTTTCGGGCGCCCAGCCGCCGAAGGACATGGCGTTGACGAAGTTGTCCTTCATGGAAGCAGGGGCGGGCGCGACCGCCGCCTCGACGACGGGCTCATCGACAGACATCTCAGCCTTGGCCACGATCGCCGCGCGGCGGGCGGACTTGGTCGCCTTGACGGCGGGTCGCGCGCCGAGGGCGACGCGGGAGGAGAGGGTGAGGGACATGGCCATTGTTTCTTGAGCGTTTGGAGGTGTTGGTGTGCGTGTGCGCGCGCGGAAGTGCACGACCGGGATAGCGTTACGCGGCGAAAAAGTTCTGAAACGTCGTTCTGGCCTCCAAACGTGGCGAAAAATGACGTGGCCCAATTTGGTGCTGCCACTCGTCGCGGCCGCGACGTGATTTCTCGATGCGGAAAAGTCGAACCTCCGATCTCGAGTTATTTTTATTTGGCAAAAGCACCCGCGTGTGCGGTGTGCCACGCTTCGGTACCAAGCGGGAATCAGGAAGTCCCAGGAATGCGAGACGAGGGCGCGGAGGCGCGCCGCGCCATCGCTTCGGCACTCGAGGCCGCGCGCGAAGATGTGGGAGTCGATGGAGGAGGGCGCCCCGCTGCTCGGGGAGCGGCGCGTGAAGCCCAAGGGAACGTCCGTGACGCGGGTGGCGGCACTCGCCGTATCCGCGCTGGGCACCGCGGCGCTCATCGCGGTCGTCGGCGTGTCCGTCATGTCCGCGCGGAACCCCGGCGCGGCGCGCGAGGCGGTCAGCGAGTTGGGCGCCGGCTCGGGTGTAACGGAAATCGCGCGGCGCGCGCTCGGCCCGATGTGCACCGAGGACGACCGTCTGATGCCCACGGTGTTCCTCATCGGCGTGGAGAAGTGCGGCACGACGTCGCTGTACGACGACATGATATCGCACATCCCCGCGCTCAGGCCCATGCACGACGACGAGGGCGCGCCCGCGAAGGAGATGCGATACTTCGACACGGGCGGGCGCTTCGTGAACATGCTCAAGTGGAACAAGGACCCGACCCCGTTTCGCGAGTGGCTCACGCGGCACGCGGACACCTGCGCCGCCGTGGCGTCGTCCCTGGCCAACGAGATGAGCGCGCACGGCCCGGAAGATCCGTTCGACATGGCCGCCTCGCGCACGCAGAGGCTACACGTCGACGGCACACCCGCGTACTTCAACGCCGGCGTGGGCGCCAAGATCGCCGAGGCGTACCCTCGGCCGGAACAGCGACGACGATTGAGATTCGTCGCCACCGTCTGCGACCCGGAGACGCGGCTGAAGAGCGCGTTCACGTTCTTCAAGACGCTGTACAACGGCTGGGGGGGGGAGCAGGCTGAGCTGTGGGAGAAGAACCTGTACACGCATTACTTCGCCACCTACGCGGATTGGCTCGCGCAGACGGTGGCGGCGCTGCCGCAGGCGAGCGCGCCGGGCGGCCTGTTCGATAACCCCGGGGCGCAGATGGCCGAGACGCTCGACGACGACGCCGAAGACGTGGATGATGCGAACGGCGAGTCGGTCGGCGATCTCGGCAGGAAAGAACGCGCGGAACGCAGGCGCATGAAGAACCTGTTCAACGAGGTGGTCAAGACTCGGTACGAATCCGTGTTGCGCGAGTACCTCGACGCCGGTTTCTCCGCCGATCAGTTCCTGGTGTTACCGAACTCGTACTACTTCGAGAGACCGGCGGACGCGCTGAGGGATATCGCGTCGCACGTGGGGGTGGACGCGCGCGACCTGGACGCCATCGGCGACGCGGCGCACGCCAACGCCGGGCGCGTCGAGGCGGAACAACGGGCGCGTTTGGTCGGACACGTCCGCGAGCGCGATCGCGAAGCGCTGAGGGAACACCTGAGGCCGCAGCTGGAGGGGCTGAGGAAGCTGCACTGCGAGGAGGGGTTGAAGATGGCGGCGTGGCACGGCGTGCGCGAGGAGGAGAGGGACAGGTACTGGTCGTTCATGCCGAAGGGACCCGCGGGAGACTGCGAGACCGCGCGAGCTAGCTAGCTAAATTCGTCCTTCGCTGCGCGGGCGAAATTTGCCCAAGCGAAAGTGCCGAAGCATTTTTTCTACAATCGAGACGGTTCTCTCTCGGCGAAACGCACTCCTCGCAGCCGAGATGGCGAGCGACCCCACGCCGCCGGTCGACGGCGCGGAGCCCTTTCACGTGCCGGAAGGCGCCACTTCGGTCGAGGTCGGCAAGGAGTTCGCGGCGCTCAAGGTGGTCCCCAAGGAGGACGAGAAGGGCGACAAGAACTTTCCGCCGCATCTGCACGCCGCCGTCGAGCTCTTCTGCTTCGTCAAGCGGCCGGAGTGCGCCAAGCGGCTGGTGGACCGGGTGAGCGGATACCTCCGCGTCCTACGGGAGGGACCCGACGGCAAGGGCACGAACGGGATGGGCCAGGCGGCGGTGTGCTGGTCCTGCGGACACGTGGGTCTGCCCAAGAACACGGACGGCATCTCCAAGGGAGAACTCGCGAGATGTGGAGGTTGCGGCTCGGACGACCAGACCAACATGGTCAAGGTCACGCAGCCCGATGGCACGGTCATCCCGTGGATCGAGCTCAAGACGAAGGACGGGGATAAGAGGTGACGCGTAGTGTTCTATCGTGTGATCATTAGATTAGCCCAGCGCCCGCGACCTGAGGACGGCGACGCTGTACCGTTGTGTATTTCGTGGATTTCCCACCTCTCCCGGGGCGACCCTCGCGTTGTCCTGTCGGGACAATCCGCGGCTGTTAAAAGACGGGTCTCTGTATCCTCCGCACGGCTGCGTTCATGGCGGTGATCTCATCCTTGTCCCATCCATCGCACAGGCAGCTGGCGCACTTGGGTTCGCCGTCCTCGTCGAACAGGCACGGGCAACAGCAGAAGCACCTCGTCCTCGCGAACTTCGACGAGCACAACGGCAGGCACGGGAGAGACGCGCACGCGCCCATCGCGAGATGGACTCACGCGCGAAAACTCGAGCCGCGAGCGCGGAAGCGACGCACGACCGAGACGCGCGCTCGGCGAAGTGCACGAACGAACGTCGCGAAGACCGACGAAGCGAGTCGTTCGTCGGTGTTGACCGGAATAATTGGATAACGACAGTCTAAAACTCTCACTTGATTCAACGGTTTCACGCGTACGCGAACTTCACCGCGCCTCCCGACGACGGCATCCTCGAACGCGTCAGCGCGATCTCGACGTCGACGAC
>Ga0181571_10000927_pt1 | contig 20388 bp, 22 predicted proteins | sample 101ome_17_FD_132440 | JGI IMG/M metagenome (GOLD analysis project Ga0181571, IMG submission 132440) | Coastal salt marsh microbial communities from the Groves Creek Marsh, Skidaway Island, Georgia - 101407AT metaG (megahit assembly) | ecosystem: Environmental > Aquatic > Marine > Intertidal... | reverse complement strand
ATCGCAGAGGTGCTGGCGGCATTGAACCAGCAAGCGGGGATTCATACGGCGGTGATGTCGGGATCGGGCGCGACATGCGTGGGGTTATGCCCAGATTTGGAAACCGCAAAAAATGCAGCCCGAGCGCTCCAGACGGCGCATCTGGACTGGTGGATCGCTGCTGCGCCGATGGCGCGTTAGCTGATCCGCGCCACGACGTAATCAGCCAGATCACCGAGCATGTCGCGGATCGGATGTTCGGGCAGAATGGCGAGCGCCTCTTTCGCCTGTGCCGCCCAGCCGAGCGCTTCCTGTGTCACGGCCTCAAGAGCGCCAGTGCGGGCGAGGATGGCAAAGACCTGGTCAAGATCGCCGTCATGCTGCTTGCCCTTGGCGATGGTGCGCTCCCAGAAAGCGCGCTCCTCAGGGGTGGCTTGGGCCAGCGCCCTAATCACCGGAAGGGTCAACTTGCGTTCGCGGAAGTCATCGCCGGCGTTCTTGCCGGTGACTTCGGGATCGCCGTAATCAATCACGTCATCAACCATTTGGAACGCGATACCCAGCGCATCGCCATAATCGTAAAGTGCTTTGATATGCGCCTCGTCGACGCCAGCGATTACGCCGCCGACCTCGGTTGCTGCGGAGAAAAGCGCGGCGGTTTTGCCGCGCACCACTTTGAGATAGGTTTCCTCGGTCGTCGCCAAATCCTGCGCGGCGGTGAGCTGGAGTACCTCGCCTTCGGCAATCGTTGCGGCGGCATTGGCGAGGATGTCGAGCACCCGCAGGGAGCCCGGCTCAACCATCAACTGGAAGGAGCGGGCAAAGAGGTAGTCACCTACAAGGACGCTGCTGGTGTTATCCCATAAGAGGTTTGCCGTGGGGCGGCCACGGCGCTGGGCGCTCTCATCCACGACATCATCATGCAGGAGGGTAGCGGTATGGATGAACTCGACCGTTGCCGCGAGATGGATGTGATAGGGGCCGTCATAGCCGCACATGCGGGCGGCTGCGAGGGTCAGCATCGGGCGCAACCGCTTGCCGCCGGCGTCGATCAGGTGGGCGGTCACTTCGGGGATGCGGGGCGCATGTTCGGACGCCATGCGCTGACGGATCATATCGTTGACGCGCGCCATATCCGGCGCCAGCGCGGCGGCCAGTTTTTCCTGAGGTTTTTGAGCGGGCGCGTCGAGACTCATGGGCTTACCGTCGTGTGAATGGACAAAGGCGGAATAGCGCCTTACGTCTAGGATATGAAAGAGCTTTTGCGCACAAACGACATCACCGTCATCGCATTCGCCAAGGCCATCCTGGACGGCGAAGGTATAGACTGCTTCGAGTTGGACGTAAACATGAGCGTCCTCGAAGGCAGCATCGGAATCATGCCCCGCCGGATCATGGTGCGCGATCAGGATCACTTCGCCGCGACTACGGTTCTGAAGGACAACGAGATCGAAACGGGCTGGTGATGGATGCGGCTCTGACCGATGACAAGTTCCTCGATGGACGGCTGAATATCCTACAACCGAGAGACGGCTATCGAGCAGGTGTTGACCCTGTTTTGCTTGCGGCTGCGGTGCCGGCAAAAGCGGGGGAACACGTCTTGGAACTTGGCTGCGGCGCGGGTGTGGCGAGCCTGTGTTTGCTGTCTCGCGTTAACGGTTTGTTAGGCACCGGGATCGAGATACAGACGATTTACGCGGATTTGGCATGCCGCAACGCAGAAAGAGCGGATTTGCCGTTGGATGTGGTGACGGCTGATTTGCGGGAATTGCCGCAAGAGGTGCGGGAGAAATCATTTCACCATGTAATGATGAATCCTCCCTATTTCGACCGCGCGGCGAGTACCCCTGCGCAAGATGACGGGCGTGATATCGCCTTGGGCGGCGCGACGGAAATGGCGGACTGGATTGGCGTGGCCGCTCGACGGTTGAGGCCGAAAGGCAGCCTGACCCTGATCCAGCGGATTGAGCGTTTGCCGGAAATTATCGGTCTGGTGGAGGCACATTTCGGTTCGATCGTGATTCGGCCCATCGTGGCCCGCGAAGGGCGGGCAGCGGGGCTTTTCTTGCTACAGGCGCGAAAAGCGGGGCGCGCGGCGTTTCACCTTTCGCCGCCGCTGATCATGCATGAGGGGCCGCGCCATGAAATGGATGGAGACGATTATACGCCGGAAATCAGGGGAATATTGCGCAATGGCGGCGCGCTTCAAATGAAAGCGGGATGAGTTGAAAAGCCGTCATCGGCGAAGTTTCGCATTTTAATATGAAGGATTGATGACAGAACGAAAAATCTGTGCTGCACTGGAGGTACATCAACAAAAGAGGAGGATTGAAATGACCCTAAGTTCGCATCTGGAGGAACTGAGGAAGAAACATCAACACCTCTCGGACGCAGTGGAAGAGGCACTGAAATCACCATCATCTGATGATCTGGAAATCGTCAAGCTGAAGAAGCAGAAGCTCCAGATCAAGGAAGAGATCACACGGCTCAGCACCCACTAGTCGCCTGAGAAATTTGATATCACCCCGTTCCAAGGGTGCGCAGGCCGGTCAGACTGACCGGCCTTTTTATATGCCGCAAGAGCGAAAGACGGGCCAAAAAGCGGGATGCACAATCCATGCACAACTGATGCACAACCTATGCATATCGCACCCGCAGCAAAATGAACGGGACGTTAATTTCGCCCCCACAAAGAATGAAGGAAACGAAAACGGCCAGCCCCGAGGGACTGGCCGTGAAACGCGGTCATCAGAACCGGATCAGACGAAGAACTGCGCGCCGTTGGCGGAGATCGTCGAGCCGTTGATGAAGCCGGAGTCGTCGGATGCAAGGAAGGTCACGCAGCGGGCGATCTCTTCCGGCTCGCCAAGGCGACCGGCGGGAATCTGACCGATGATCGATTCGCGGACTTTCTCCGGCACGGCCATGACCATTTCGGTTGCGATGTAGCCGGGGCAGATGGCGTTGGCGGTGATGCCAGCGCGAGCGCCTTCCTGTGCGAGCGACTTGACGATGCCAAGATCGCCAGCCTTGGTCGCGGCGTAGTTCACCTGCGCGAACTGGCCCTTCTGACCGTTGATCGAGGAGATGACGATCACGCGGCCAAACTTGCGCTCGCGCATGCCGGGCCAGATCGGGTGGATGGTGTTGAACACGCCCGTGAGGTTGGTGTCGATCACCTGATGCCACTGTTCGGGCGTCATCTTGTGGAAGGGCGCATCGCGGGTGATGCCAGCGTTGGCGACGACGATATCGATCGGGCCAAGCTCGGCTTCGACTTTCTCGATGCCCGTTTTCGATTCGTCGTAGCTGCCCACGTTCCACTTGTAGGTTTTGATCCCCGTCTCTGCGGTGAACGCAGCGGCGGCTTCGTCATTGCCGGCATAGGTGGCGGCGACGGTGTGGCCTTCGGCTTTCAGGGCCTTGGAAATGGCGGCGCCGATGCCACGGGAGCCTCCGGTGACCAGTGCAACGCGGGACATATCGATTCTCCTTCGAAATTCAGTGCGCAATCTTGCTACATGAGGGAACACAGCGGCGCAACATTATTTCGCTGCGCCGCCGCATTTAAAAGGCTTGGTTTACGGGCGCTCGACGCAGAGCGCGACGCCCATGCCGCCGCCGATGCAGAGGGTGGCGAGGCCTTTCTTGGCGTCGCGGCGCTGCATTTCGAACAACAGCGTGTTGAGAACGCGGTTGCCGGATGCGCCGATCGGGTGGCCGATGGCGATGGCGCCGCCGTTGACGTTTACGATGGACGGATCCCAGCCCATGTCCTTGTTCACGGCGCAGGCTTGTGCGGCGAAGGCTTCGTTTGCTTCAACGAGGTCGAGATCGGAAGCGGACCAGCCTGCTTTTTCCAGCGCTTTCTTGGATGCGTGGATCGGGCCGACGCCCATGATCGACGGATCAAGCCCAGCGGTGGCGTAAGAGGCGATGCGGGCGAGCGGTGTGATGCCGCGCTTTTCGGCCTCATCAGCGGACATCAGAAGCGTGGCGGCGGCGCCATCGTTGATGCCGGAGGCGTTTCCTGCGGTGACGGTGCCGTCCTTGGTGAAGGCGGGGCGGAGCTTTTGCATGCTCTCGATGGTCGCGCCGTGGCGAATGTATTCATCCTGATCGACGGTGATCTCGGCTTTGCGGGTTTTGACGATGAAGGGGATGATTTCATCGACGAACTTACCAGCCTTTTGCGCGGCTTCTGCTTTGTTCTGGGAGGCAAGCGCGAATTCGTCCTGCTGCTCGCGGCTAATCTGCCACTGCTCGGCGACGTTCTCTGCCGTCTGGCCCATGTGGTAGCCGTTGAATGCATCCCAAAGGCCGTCACGGATCATGGTGTCGATGTATTTCATGTCGCCCATTTTGTGACTAGCGCGGAGATGCGCGGCGTGGGGCGAAAGTGTCATGTTTTCCTGACCGCCAGCGACGACGATGGAGGCATCGCCCAGCATGATGTGCTGTGCGCCGAGCATCACGGTGCGCAGGCCGGAGCCGCAGACCTGATTGATGACCCAGGCGGAGGATTCTTTCGGCAGGCCAGCGTTGATATGGGCCTGACGTGCGGGGTTTTGGCCTTGGGCGGCGGTGAGTACCTGACCAAGGATCGTTTCGCTGACTTCGGATTTGTCGATACCCGCGCGGGCGACGACGGCCTCGATCACGGCGGCGCCGAGTTCATGCGCGGGGGTGTTGGCGAAAGCACCACCGAAGCTGCCGACGGCAGTCCGTGCAGCGGAAGCGATTACAACATTGGTCATGAGGGACTCCTCTTTTCTCATGCGATCTGGACCGCAGGCGAGAGAGCCGCTTGGCGGGACTCTCCCCGCAATTGTGGGGTGTTGTAGGGGGAGCGGGCCGATATCGCAACAGAATTGTGCATATGCGGCAAGTTCATGCTGCAATGCAGCATTGCGCCTAGGTCAAACCGGGCAGGTGGATGGCGGTGGCCCGAGGGACAGAAGCTTGGGCGCACCAAAACTGTAGCCTTGCAGGTATTGCGCACCGAGGCGGGAAAGAAGGCGGGCCTGTTCCGCTGTTTCAATGCCTTGCGCGATGACCTCCATGCCGAGATGTTCAGCAATATCGATCAGCACCTCTGTATGCACCTCCTGATCGGCGGCATCGGTGATGCCAGCGGTGATCTGGCGGTGGATTTTGACGAGGTCAAAGTCACTCGCGACGAGGCGGGGGAGATCAATAGGCGCCGTGCCGAAATCATCCAGCGCGAAGGTGACACCGCGCAGACGCAGGACAGACATGAGATCGGTGAGCAGCTCCGGCAGGGTCATTGAGGAGGCTGTGCCGACCTCAAAGATCAGGCGATGGCCGATGGCGGCGCTATCCAGCGCGGCATAGAGCGTGGCGCGCCAGTGACGGTCCCCCATAGAGCGCAAAGACATGTTCAGCGACAGAACGAGCGTCGGGTAGCGGCGGAGCGCGGCAAGGCCGAGGCGCAGGGCGGCGGTATCGAGTGCGCGGCCAAGAGCCGTTTCCTCCACCGAGCCAACGAAGAAACGCGCTGGGATCACCCTGCCGCGCGGATCGAGGAGGCGGACCAGCCCCTCATGATACAGGATGTCATGCTGGGCGCGGGCGGTGACGACGGGATGCACCGCCAGCCGCGTGCGGCCGTTCTTGAGCGCGGCGGCGACCATCGAAGGTGCGTCGCCCTCATAGCGGGCGGCGACATATTCAAGCGGGTCAGCTGGCGGGTTGTGAAAGCTCATGCGGGTAATTTGCGCGGCAAGTTCTAATGACTGGTAAAAACCACCAGAGTTGTGAACAATTGCAGAGGTTTTGCAGGAGGAAACAGGATGGATGACAGCCGTTGCGGATGGGCCGGACCGGAGCCGATCTACATCGCCTATCACGACAGCGAATGGGGCGTACCGGAATGGGACAGCCGCGCGCTGTGGGAGAAGCTGATCCTTGACGGGTTTCAGGCGGGGCTGAGCTGGATCACCATCCTCAAGAAGCGCGAGAATTTTCGCGCGGCGTTTGAAGGCTTCCACCCCGAGGTCATCGCCGGATGGGGCGAGGTGGAGGTGACGCGGCTGCTGCGCGATGCGGGGATCATCCGCCATCGCGGCAAGATCGAGGCGACGATCACCAACGCGCGGGCCTATCTGGAGATCGAAGATTTCGCGAAATGGTGTTGGGATTATGTGGATGGCAGCCCGCTCCAGAACCGCTGGGAAACAATGGCAGTGGTGCCTGCCTATACGCCGCTGTCAGAACGGATGTCCAAAGACCTGAAGAAAGCCGGTTTCCGCTTTTGCGGGCCGACCATTGTTTATGCGTGGATGCAGGCGGTGGGGATGGTGAACGACCATCTGACGGAATGCCCCCGCCATGCGGTGTGCGCAGGAATGGCTACCAGCGCTTGAGCGCGGCTTCATCCTCGTCCCGCGCGGCGACCCAATCGGAACCGGAGGCGGTGACTTCCTTCTTCCAGAAGGGTGCGCGGGATTTGAGGTAATCCATCAGGAACTCCGCCGCCGCGAATGCATCGGCGCGGTGGCGGGCGGCGGTGGCGACCATCATGATCGGTGTGCCTACATTCAGCGTGCCGTGGCGGTGGATCACCAGCGCATTGGAAAGGGACCAGCGGGTAACTGCCTCGTCGGTGATCTTGGCAATCGCTTTCTCGGTCATGCCGGGGTAGTGCTCGATCTCCATCGCCTCAAGGCCGCCATCGACATCGCGGACGATGCCGGAAAAGCTGACCACGGCGCCCGCGCCGGAAGTGGCGGCGGTGAAGGCATTCAGCTCGGCGCCTGCGTCGAAGGCATCTGTCTGGACGCGGACCTGCATGCGGTTAGCCGCCCGTCATCGGCGGGAAGAATGCGACCTCACGGACGCCTTCAAGCGGCGCGTCGAAGTCGGTCAGTTCCTGATCGAGCGCGACGCGCAGGGCGGAGACATCCTCGAACGCAGCGGCGTAGCGTTCCTCGCGGGCTTTCAGCTCCTCGACCAAAGCGGAGACGGTGGGCGCGTTGGTTTCGACCTGCTCGGACGGGACACCGATACGCTCGCGGACCCAAGCGAAATACATCACGTTGATCATGCGGACTCCTTCAGGTGTGGCAGTGCCTTACGGAAGTAATCTATGCCGGTGATCAGGGTGAGCAAGGACGCGATCCAGAGGAGGATTACGCCGATGAACCAGCTGTAGTAATAACCGTCATAGACCATGCGAAGGCCCAGTTCGTCCTCTACATCGCCGTTGAGGACATCGCGGAACATCTGTTCGTCCATCCCGTAAGACCACATGACGACGTAGTGTTCAAAAACGCCTTGGGCAAAGAGGACCGCAATGGCGACCATCTGGGCTGTGGTTTTCCATTTGGCGAGTTTGGTGACTTTGAGTGTGCCAGCGGTATCGCCCAAGAACTCCCGCAGACCGGAGACAAAGACCTCGCGGAAGAGGATCACGGTTGCGGGCAGAAGAATCCAAGGGTTCATGCCGGAAAGCGCGGTGAGCACGGCGATGGCGATAATGACCATCGCCTTATCAGCGATGGGATCGAGCATCGCGCCGAACTTACTTTCTTGTTTCCACGCGCGGGCGATCCAGCCATCGAAGAAATCCGTCACCGCCGCGCCGATGAACAGCGCGAGCGCGTACCAATCGGCCCACGGACGGGCAAAGTAGAGGAACATGATCGCAACGCCGGGGGCGGCGAAGAGGCGCAGGACGGTGAGGATATTCGGCAAGGTCCATGTCATGGCTGAGAATTAGCCGGAAATTTCGCCCATGACCATAAGGAAGCGCGGCGGCGGCGCGGTTCAGCCCTTTTCATGGAAGAAATCGTAGATCGTTTGCGCCATTGCTGCGGACACGCCATCAACTGCTTTGAGGTCTGAGAGGTTGGCGCGGCTGACGGCCTTGGCCGAGCCGAAATGCGCCAAGAGCGCTCGCTTCCGCGCCGCACCAACGCCGGGGACATCATCGAGCGGGGTGGCGCCGACGGCCTTGGCCCGTTTGGCGCGGTGGGTGCCGATGGCGAAGCGGTGCGCCTCGTCGCGCAGGCGCTGGATGAAATAGAGCACGGGATCGTTGCGCCGGAGCGCGAAGGGGCGGCTGCCGAGGCGGTGGAACTCTTCCTTGCCGTGGTCACGATCCACGCCCTTGGCGACGCCGACCATCGGAATATCCTCGACGCCGTATTCGGCCATGATCTCGGCCACAGCGCTCACCTGCCCTGCGCCACCGTCGATCAGGAGGAGATCGGGCCAGAGGCCGGCGCTGCGGTCGGGGTCTTCTTTCAGGAGGCGCTTGAAGCGGCGGGTGAGCACCTCTTTCATCATGCCGAAGTCATCACCGGGGGTGAGGTCATCGCCACGGATGTTGAACTTACGGTAGTGGTTTTTCGCTAAACCCTCTGGCCCTGCGACGATCATCGCGCCAACGGCATCGGTGCCTTGGATATGGGAGTTGTCGTAAACTTCGATCCGATTTGGCACCTCGGGTAGATCGAAAGCCTCGGCCAGGCCGCGCAGGAGCTTGGCTTGGGCCGCGGATTCGCTCATCCGGCGGGCGAGGCTTTCGCGGGCGTTGCGCTTGGCACCGGAGACAAGCTCGGCCTTTTCGCCGCGCTGGGGGACGGTGATATCGACCTTGCGGCCTGCTTTCTCGGCCAGTGCCTCGGCCATCAGATCGGGGTTGTCGAGCCCGTGGGAGAGGATTACAGCGCGGGGCGGATCGCGGTCGGAGTAGAACTGGCCGACGAAGGCTTCCATCACTTCGGAAAGATCTTCGTCGCCGCTGATGCGGGGGTAGTAATCATGATTGCCCCAGTTCTGGTTGGCGCGGATGAAGAACACCTGAACGCAGGCCTGCCCGCCCTCGGTATGCAGCGCGATGATGTCGGCCTCGGCCACGGTGCGGGGGTTGATGCCTTGCGCGGTTTGTACCTGCGTCAGTGCGCGGATGCGGTCGCGCAGGGCGGCGGCGCGCTCGAACTCCATCGCTTCGGATGCCTCGGCCATCTGGGAGGCGAGGGCTTCCTGAATGCGAGCGGTTTTGCCGGAGAGGAATTCGGCGGCGTCTTTCACCGAGCGGGCGTAATCGGCCTCGGAGATATAGCCGACGCAGGGCGCGGAGCAGCGCTTGATCTGGTAGAGGAGGCAGGGCCGGGTGCGGGCCTCGAACTGGCTGTCGGTGCAGTTGCGCAGGAGAAAGACCTTTTGCAACTGGTTGAGCGTGCGGTTCACGGCACCGGCGCTGGCGAAGGGGCCGAAGTAATCGCCCTTCTGCTTTTTCGCGCCACGGTGTTTTTTGATCATCGGGTAGGCGTGATCGCGGGTGACGATGATGTTGGGGAAGCTTTTATCGTCGCGCAGCAAAACGTTATAGCGCGGCTTGAGCTGCTTGATGAGGTTTTGCTCGAGCAGAAGGGCTTCTGTTTCGGTCCGCGTGGTGAGGAACATCATCGACGCGGTTTCGGAAATCATCCGCGCGATACGCGGGCTGTGATTACCGGGGCGGGAATAATTGGAAACGCGGGCCTTCAGATTGCGGGCCTTACCGACATAGAGCACGCGGCTTTCGGCATCGAGCATCCGGTAGACGCCCGGAGAGCCATCGAGCGTTTTCAGATAGCCCTGAATGCGGGCATAGCCTGTCTGCGTGTCGGTTTCCTGATCGCTCATCTCACTATTCCGTGATTCTCCCTTGGGCTGCCATGACAGGCAGTATGTGACAAGTCAAAAGGCACCCACAATTTCTGTGGATAAGTCGGTGGGCAAATTCTGGAAGAGCCAGATTCTTCTTTGCTTTCTAGGGCCTTCACCTATTTGCACAAAAATTAGGCATCTTTTTAACTATCTGAAAAGAAACGAAAAAATTTGATAAGCCTCATAAATAACTGATTTTTAACGAATTTATTCAACTTCTGTGACGGCCCCCAGAGAAGGTGCACAACTTCAAGGTTGTGGGTTTATTCGACGCCGAGAATATCGGGGGTTTGCCATGCCAGATGTTGGCCGCCGTCGATGCATAAAAGCTGGCCCGTTACCGCCGGCGCATCGAGGAAATAGCGCAGCGCGCCGGTGATATCTTCGGGGTTGGAACCCCGCTCGAGAACGGTAGCGCGGCGCTGACGGTCAAAATGCTCGGCCGTCTGGCGGTGGCCCTGAAGGGTCGGGCCGGGGCCGATCGCATTGACCCGCACATGCGGCGCGAGCGCCTGCGCTGCCGTCTGCGTGAAGGCCCAAAGTCCCATCTTTGCAATGGTATAGGTCATGAACTCGGGCGTGAGCTTGCGGACGCGCTGGTCGATCAGGTTGACCACGAGGCCACGCGCGCGCGGCTCGTCCCGCTCGTCCATCTCGGCGGAGGGGCATTGAGCGGCGAGTGCCTGAGTCAGCACGAACGGCGCGCGGAGGTTTGATTCCAGATGCCTGTCCCAGCTTTCGCGTGTGGCGGTGGCGATGTTGTCATACTCAAAAATCGAGGCGTTATTCACGAGGCAGGTGATCGGCCCGCCCAGCGCCTCGGCTGCTTTGGGAAGGAGGGCTTGGGTTTCGGACTCGCTCAATAGATCGGCCTGAAGGAGCGCCGCCTGCCCGCCTGCGGCCTGCACCGCGCGGGCGGTTTCCTCGGCACCAGAAATGGAGCTGGCGTAGTGAATTGCCACGTCGAAGCCGCGCTCGGCTAGGGTAACGGCCATGGCTTGCCCCAGTCGCGCGCCTGCGCCGGTGACGAGTGCTTTGGGACGGGCGGACGTGGTCATGGCAATCTCCGGTTCATCAAAGGATGATGACAATGTAAGCCAGATATAGCGCGGTCAATACAACGCCCCAAACCCGCGTGATATCCTGCCGGAAAAACACGAACGCGAGGAGCAGCAGCGACGCGCCAATCATGATCCAGAGATCGAAGGTCAGGAAAGTACTTTCGACCGGAATCGGCCCAACGAGGCTGGCAACGCCGATGATGCCCAACAGGTTGAACATATTTGAGCCGATGACATTGCCCAGCGCCACATCCGCCTGACGCCGCAGCGCGGCCATAACAGTGGTGGCCAGTTCGGGCAGTGAGGTGCCAATCGCGACGAGCGTGAGGCCGATAACCGTTTCGCTGAGGCCATAGGTGCGGGCGATGCTTGTCGCGCCATCAACGAGGAGGTTCGCGCCGAGCGGCAGGCCGATCAGACCGAGCACGAGGAATAGGAATATCTTTTTCCACGGCATGTCCGGATCTGCGCCTTCGACCTCTTCTTCGGGGTCTTGAGCGCAGCTGTTGCGATGGGCCCGCGCGCTGAGGAACGCATGGGTGAGCATTGCCGCGAGGGCCGCCAGCAATATCAGGCCGCTGGTCCAAGTGAAGGAGCCAAGGAAGGCGAGCCCAATGAAAAGAACGCTCGCAGCGATCATTTGAAGGTAGCTGTGGCGGGTATCGCATTCGCTGGTGTGCATGGTCGCCAGAAGCGCAGGAATGCCCAGCACCAACAGGATGTTTGCCGTGTTTGAGCCGACGACGTTACCCAGAGCGATGCCGGGAACGCCTTCGAGAATGGCCTGAACGGAAATCAAAAGTTCAGGCGCGGAGGTGCCGAAGGCAACGATGGTGAGCGAGACGATCAGGGCAGGCACACCCAAGCGCAGCGCGAGGTTGACCGCGCCTTTGACAAGGCTGTCACCTGCGAGAAGCAAAATCACCAAACCCAAGACGACGTAGAGCCAATCCATCGCTACTTACCCTTACCGCAGCTACAAGGCCCTTTGCCGATGCGGTAGCGGCCACAGGAGGGGCATTTCGCGGATTGCAGTTTTTTCTGCCCCGGAAAACGCAGCCTGCCGAACATGGCGAGCACCGCCATGAACACCAGAAAGAGGGTGACGCCCTTGATCAGCACGTCAGAGCCCGAAACGCGCGTAGGAGGCGCGCTCGTCAACGGCGGCGACGGCATCGTTGACCAAGCTGGAACCGAAGCGCTGGAGCAGCGCGCGGCGCGGGCCGTAACGGCGGAAGCGGACCTTTTTGCCGAAGCGCTCCTGCATCACCGGCACCAGATGGCCGACAGCATCGGCAAGGCCGACTTCGACCGACTTCTGACCAATCCAGACCTCACCAGTGAACAGATCGGGGTTATCTGCCAGCTTGTCCCCGCGGCGGGATTTGACATGGCTGATGAAGAAATCATGCAGCTCTTCCAGCCAGCCTTTGAGCCGCTTCACATCAGCCGGTTTTTGCGGCTGGAACGGGTCAAGCAGGCTTTTGGATTTGCCGGCGGTATGGACGCGGCGCTCGACGCCGTAGCGCTCGATCAGGTCATGGGCGCCGAAACCTGCGGAAATGACGCCGATAGAGCCAACGATCGAGCCGCGATCAACGAAGATTTCGTCCGCTGCGCAGGCGAGCCAGTAGCCGCCCGATGCCGCGACATCCTCGACAAAGGCATAGACGGGGATTTCCTTTTCCTCGGCCAGCCGCCGGATACGCGCGGCGATCAGGGAGGACTGCACCGGCGAGCCGCCAGGGGAGTTGATTTCAAGCGCCACAGCGGCAGGTTTGCCACGGGAAAAAGCCCGTTCGATGACGGGGCCAAGCGACGGATCGTCAAGGCCGCGATTGCTGTTGGCGATCTGGCCCTGAAGCCGGATGACGGCAACGGTGGGCTCGGATTTCACAAAAGGGATAAAGCGCTTCATGAGGCTCACTTAGGCACTGGGAGGGGCGTTCACAAGACCGCGATCACTGCCGCAGACGCCAGCCCGTACGGAAGATCCACCAGATCGTCAGAAGGCAGAGGCTGGTAAAGCCCGCAATTGCGACCAAGGACACGCCCACCGGCACATCGGCCTGCCCGAAGAAGGACCAACGGAAGCCGGAAATCAGGTAGTGAACGGGGTTCAGCAGAGACAGCTTTTGCCAGAAGGGAGGCAACATGGAGGTGGAGTAGAAGCTGCCGCCGAGGAACACCAAGGGCGTGATCACCAGAAGCGGGATCAACTGGAGCTGTTCGAAATTGCCCGCCCAAATGCCAATGATGAAGCCCAGAAGCGCGAAGCTGAGGCAGGTCAGCACGAGAAACGCGATCATTGCCAGCGGATGGGCGATGGAAACATCAACAAAAAGCGTCGAGGTGGCGAGGATCATCAGGCCGATGAACAACGATTTCACCGCCGCCGCGCCGACATAGCCTATGGTGATTTCAATGAAATTGATCGGGGCGGAGAGGATTTCGTACACGGTGCCGATGAATTTCGGGAAGTAGATACCGAAGCTGGCGTTGGAGGTGGCTTGCGTCATCACCGTGAGCATCACCAGACCGGGGACGATGAAAGCGCCGTAGCTGACGCCTTCGACCTGATCGATACGGCTGCCGATGGCGGCGCCGAACACGACGAAATAGAGCGAAGTGGATATCACCGGCGAGATGAGGCTCTGGATCAGCGAACGGAAGAAGCGCGACATCTCGAAGACGAAAATTGCGCGGATGGCCTGAAGGTTCATGCTGTTTCCTTTACCAACCCGACGAAGATTTCTTCGAGGGAGCTTTGCTTGGTTTGCAGGTCGGCGAGTTGGAGGCTGGTATCCTGCATCTTGGCCAGAAGGGTCGTGATGCCGGTGCGCTCGGCGCGGGTATCGTATTCGTAGGTCAGGCTCATGCCGTCATCCGCGAGGCTGAGGCCGAACTCGGCGAGGCTCTCAGGCACCTGTGTGATTGCCTCTGCCAGATCAATGCGCAGTTGCTTGCGGCCCATCTGGCGCATCAGGTCGTCTTTATCCTGCACCAGAAGGATTTCGCCGTTGTTGATCACCGCGATACGGTCGGCGATGGCTTCGGCCTCTTCGATGTAATGGGTGGTGAGGATGATGGTGACGCCGTTTTCCTTCAGCTTGCGGACGACCTCCCACATATCCTTGCGCAGCTCGACATCGACGCCGGCTGTCGGTTCATCGAGAAACAGGATACGGGGCTCGTGGGCGAGCGCTTTGGCGATCAGGACGCGGCGCTTCATGCCGCCGGAAAGTTCGCGCACGCGTGCACGGGCTTTTTCCCCCAAGGAGAGCTGGGAAAGGATATCCTGAATATGGGCCTCGTTCGGGGATTTGCCGAACAGCCCGCGCGAGAAGCGGACGGTGTTTTGGACCCGTTCGAAAGGTTCGAGATTGATCTCTTGCGGGACGAGCCCGATCAATTCGCGTGCCGCGCGGTAATCGCGGATGGCGTCATGGCCGCCCACGGTGATCGTACCGGCGGTGGGAACGGCGATTCCGCAAATGGCGGAGATCAGGGTTGTCTTTCCGGCACCGTTCGGGCCGAGAAGGGCGATGATCTCGCCTTCCTCGATCTCGAGATCGACGCCTTTGAGCGCCTCGAAGCCGGTGTCATATTTTTTGCGAAGGCCAGTGACCTTGACGATCGGGGGCATGTGATATCCGTTCATTATTCACGGATCATCTAGTCCTTTTGCCCCCGATATGAAAGGCCGCGTGCGCAATCGGGCCGCGACGTTAGGTAAATGCCTGCGCAAAGAGCCCGGCGCAGCTGTAACCAACGGGAGTAGACAGCGCACCGTTGTCGAGGTGCAGGCGGGGCGCGAGGAAGCTGCTGGCGGCGGGCAGATCTGTGCTGGCGGTGGCGGCGAATTCAGCGCCGGTATCGGGGTCGGAGAGATGCAGGCCGATCTCACCCGCTGAGGGCGCGGCATAGAGGGTGAGCGTCAGCAAGCCGCTGGTGGTAGAGAGCGGAAAGAGCGCGCCAAGGTCCGTCCGCTGGTCGGGGGCCGTGCCGTCGCCATGAATCATCTGCCAGTTGCTATCCGACGCAGCATCGAAGCCGATGCCGATGGCGCCGCCGAAATCATCCGGCCCCGCCACCGCCGCGAGCGGGCCGAGCACAGTGCTGGGGCCAAAGAAGCCATGCCCCTGCGCAGCGACGGCATCAAGCGCAAGATGGGCGACCATATGAAACCCGCCCAGCCCACCGCCGGTGCCGCGCCAGAGCGTGGCGAGGCTGGCGTGATCCTCTGCCGCGTTGCCGATGCTGACGGCACTGGCCCGCGCCCAGCGCGGTGTCGCCGCGCGGCGGGACGTTGCCGCGAGCGCGGGCAGGCTGTAGCCACCGCTGGCACTGTGCGGTGCGCCTTGGGCTTGTACCTCTGCTCCGCCAGCGGACCAGTGCAGGAGATGCCCCTCGGAGAGATGCGGTTGCAACAACATCCGCGCATCCGGCGTGACGGCGGCAGGCAGAACCCCACCCGCGCGGCTGGCGGCATAGAGCGCGACCGCGCCTAGGGGTTTGGCGGGGGCGGCCGCTTGGGAAGAAAGTTCCAGCGGGTGCGGGAAGCGCCCACGCGCGCTGGTGGCATCGAAACTCACGCCGGTTTCAAAGCTGCTGCCATCGGCGCTGAGTTTGATGGCAAAATCATCGCTGCCGGTGGTGCCCATTTCGGTGCGGCCGCTCCAGCCAGTTTGGAACAGAAGGCTCGCGTTATCGGTGGAGAGGGCTTTGTTCAGCTTCAGTTGATGCCCCGCGCCGGTATGGGTGAGCAGCGTCGCCTCAGACGCCACGGCAAAGAGATTGACCGCATCTGGTTGGGTGCCGATGCCGAGCGTGGCGACCATTTCGGGGACGGGTGTGCTTACCGGCATCCATGCCGTGCCATCGAAGGCCGCCAATGTCTCGGTCGCCTGATCCCAGAGCCGCCAACCGGCTTGCGGCACCAGATACCACCATGCGCCGCCTTCGTGGATGGCGACCATGCCCTCCTGCCCAGCCCAATCGCCAGTCGCGGGGGCTGCCACGACGTAACGCGCCGCCTCGGCCGGGCTGGGAGGTGGCGCGGTTTCGGTCATCGACACGACCGAGAGATGCGTGAGAAGATCAAGCTGGCGGATCGCCTCGTTATGGGTGACGTGCTTTTGCGCCTGCGCAGGCAGGATATAGGGCAGGGAAAGGTGGGGAGAGAGATCGGACATCGCGGGCTCCTGTGCATGAAAACGATGCACAGACCTCACCGCGCGGCCCTGAGCAAAGCCCTACCCCACCGCGCGCCGCATGGCGCAACACCATGCCGGGTTAGCGGCGATAGGGGTTTTTCGGGCTGCGGTCTGCGGAGAGGCTATCCTGCCGCTGATTAACCAAATCCTCTATCGCGTCGGCAAGGTGGATTTTGTCGATATGATGGTCGCCACGGGCCACGCGAATGCGGTGCGCGGCGATCATCACATCGGCATGGCGACAGCCCTCGGGCGGCTCGAAACGGTAGCTTGCCAGTTCGATCAAAAGACCAAGCGGATCACGGAAATAGATCGAATCCATGAAGCCGCGATCCTTAGGCCCGGTGAAGGCGATGCCGCGTGCCTTGAGCCGATCCGCGGCCTGCCAGAAGGTCGCCTGCGAGACGTTAAACGCAACGTGATGCACCGCGCCTTGGGTGGCGGGGGTTTTGGTTTTGTCGGGCGTGCGGTTTTCATCGGTGAAAATGGTGATCAGGCGGCCATCGCCCGGATCGAAGTAGAGATGGCCTTCGTCGGGGTTATCTAGGTTGGGCTGATCAAAGATGAAAGGCACGCCAAGCACGCCTTCCCAGAAATCAATCGAGGTTTGCCGATCGGCCCCGACGAGGGTGATATGATGCACGCCTTGGGTTTGCAGTTTGCGCATGTCGTCGCTCATCGGTGTCCTCCAATATCCTGTTGCGGCCCAGTCTAGCAGATCAGCGCGCGGAGGCGGGGAAATTATCCCGCCGCCGAAATCGTCGCGCTGACCGCGCGCTTCCAAGCCGCGTATTTGGTGCTGCGGGTGTCATCGTCCATAGCGGGGGTGAAGGTGCGCTCGAGCATCCAACCTTTGGCAAATTCCTCCATCGCGGGATAGATGCCAGCCCGCTGACCGGCGAGCCACGCGGCGCCCAGCGCGGTGGTTTCGAGCACTTGCGGGCGGTCGACGGGCGCATTGATGATGTCTGCGAGGAACTGCATCGTCCAATCCGAGGCGGTCATTCCGCCATCGACTCGGAGCGTGGGCTGTGCGCCCTCGCCCTGCCAATCAGCGTGCATAGCCTCCAGAAGATCGCGGGTCTGGTAGCCGACACTTTCGAGCGCGGCGCGGGCCATTTCGGCGGGGCCAGTGCCACGGGTCAGGCCAAAGGCTGCGCCACGGCATTCGGGGTTCCAATACGGCGCGCCAAGGCCGGTGAAGGCGGGCACGAGGATCACATCCTGATGCGGATCGGCGGCCTCAGCCAGTGGCTGGGTTTCGGCGGCATTGCCGATGATCTGCAAACCGTCGCGGAGCCACTGCACCACGGCCCCCGCGATGAAGATCGAGCCTTCGAGCGCATATGTCGGTTTGCCGTCAAGCTGGTAGGCGATGGTGGTCAACAGGCGGTTGTGCGAGCGGACGGGTTTATCGCCAGTGTTCAGGAGCGCGAAACAACCGGTGCCGTAGGTGGATTTCAACATGCCCGGTTGGAAGCAGGCCTGACCCACGGTCGCCGCCTGCTGATCGCCTGCGACGCCAAGGATCGGCAGCGGCTGGCCGAAAAGATCAGCGGTGGTTTCGCCGAAGTCGCTGGCGCAGTCGCGGACCTCGGGCAGCATGGATTGTGGGATGCCGAAGAGATCGCAAATCGTCGTGGACCAGCGGCCCTTGTGAATATCATAGAGCATGGTGCGGGCGGCATTGGTGGCGTCTGTCACATGGCTCTGGCCGCCGGTGAGCCGCCAAATCAGGTAGCTGTCGACCGTGCCGAAGAGCAGCTCACCCGCCTCGGCGCGGACGCGGGCGCCTTCGACGTTATCGAGAATCCACTTGAGCTTGGTGCCGGAGAAATATGGATCAGCCAGTAGGCCGGTGCGAGCGGTGATCAGTTCGTCGTGACCTGCGGCGACCAACTCACGGCAGAAGGCAGCGGTGCGGCGGTCCTGCCAGACGATGGCGTTATAGACCGGTTCGCCTGTGGCTTTGTCCCACACAAGGGTCGTCTCTCGCTGGTTGGTGATACCGATGGCGGCGATGTCGGCGGCGGTCAGATTGGCCTTTTCCAGCGCGGCGCGGCAGGTCGAGACAACGGTGGACCAGAGATCCTCCGGTTCATGCTCGACCCAACCTGATTGCGGGAAATGCTGGGTGAATTCCTGTTGCGCGGAGGCGACGATATCCATCGTGCCGCCAAAGAGTATCGCGCGGGACGAGGTCGTCCCCTGATCAATCGCCAAAATGTAGCCCATCATCCGCTCCGGCAGGTGTGATTCAAATACCGAAGTGACGTTATGCGAGCGGTAACACGGACGCAATCGCCTCAGCTATGCTCCAGCAACTATCGGATCAGCGTCGGGTGCCGCGACAATGGCCGCGTAAGTAAAAGAAAAACAGCCGGCCCGAGGGCCGGCTGAGAGGGAAATCCGTGGGAGGTCACGCGGGTTAGCGCGCGGCGGATTTCAGATTATCAAGCCAAACGGCAACAATGATCACGATCCCGATCAGCACCTGCTGGTAGAAGGACGAGATGCCGAGGATGTTGAGACCGTTGGTGATCATTGCCATGATCAGTGCGCCGATCAGGGCTGTCAGGACCAAACCACGCCCGCCAACGAAGCTGACCCCGCCGATGATCACGGCTGCAATGGCCTGCAACTCGATTGCTTGGGCTACGCTGGGTGGGGTCGCCGCCAAGCGGCCTGTCATCACCACAGCGGCGATAGCAGCGAGAAAGCCGCTCAGTGCATAGATCTTGACCTTTTGACGATCGACCGGAATGCCCTGAAGCCGCGCAACGCGCTCGTTGCCACCGATGGCATAGACGTGCCGCCCGAACACGGTTCTGTGCATCATGATACCGATCACAAGGAACGTGACGATCACGAAATAGAGCGGGATGGGAAGGCCGAAGAGTTTGGCATTGCCTATGTAGAGGAACATCGGGGACAGAACGGGGTGCGACACTCCGCCAGTGATGACCAGCGCCAGACCGCGGGCGATGCCGAGCATGCCGAGCGTGGCGATAAAGGGCGGGATGTTGCCACGCGTGATGACCATGCCGTTGACCCAACCAGCCGCCGTGCCAGTCAGAATACCCGCGATCATCGCCATCAAAGGATCAACGTCCATTTGTATGAGCGTACCGATCACCACAGCGGAAAGTGCCAGCACGGATCCAACCGAGAGATCAATGCCGCCAGAAATAATCACCACAGCTTGACCCGCCGCAAGGATCGCGACGATGGATACCTGCTTGGACAGGTTGGTCATATTGCCGACCGTCATAAAGAAGGGCGACATGAAAGAGAGCACGATCGCCATAAGCACGGCGACCATAAGGATCCAAACGACCGGATTGGATTTCAGTTTATCAAAGGTCATGGCTTACACCTCTTCTTTGGCAGAGTTGCGCTCTACCGGTCGGCCGGAGATGATCATTGAAACGATTTCGTCTTCGGTGAAGTCACGCGTTGCGCCGGTAATGACGTTCTCGCCGCCATGCAGAATCGTGATCCTGTCGGTGAAGTTGTAGACTTCGTGGATGTCGTGGCTGATCCAAATGATACCGATGCCCTGCTTCTTCAGTTCGACAGTCAAGTCCATGACCATCTTGCTTTCTTCCATGCCAAGGGCGGCTGTCGGTTCGTCCATAATCAGGATTTTCGTGTCGAAATGCACCGCGCGACTGATCGAGATTGCCTGACGTTGTCCGCCTGACATGGTTTCGACTTCGGTATCGAGCGATTTGATCCGGATGTTCAGCTTGCTGAGGGCGCGGGCGGTTTCTTCCTTCATCGCTTTTTTATCGAGGAAGCCCCATTTGCTGATCTCGCGACCCATGTAGAGGTTCGCAGGCGCATTCAGGTTCCCGCAGAGCGCAAGCTCTTGATAGATGGTTTCGATACCCAGAGCGCGCGCGTCATTCGGGCCGTGGATGCGGGCTTCGTGACCGTTGACGAAAATGGCGCCTTCGCTCGGAGTTTCAGCACCAGCGAGAATTTTGATCAGGGTCGATTTTCCCGCGCCATTGTGCCCCAAAACACCGAGGACTTCACCGGGGTACAACTCAAGGCTGGCATTGTTAAGCGCTTGTAGACCTCCAAAGTTCTTGGAAATGTGCCTCATTTCTACGAGTGGATTTTGCTCAGTCATCCTGACGAACTCCCCTAAAAAAAGTGGCCGGGCGTGCCCGGCCACTCAATAATAGCATCAATGCTTAGTCGAGCGTGATGCCGCGACCTGCGAGGTATTCGTCTGTGACGTCCTCTGCGGTCATGATCGAGGATTCGACGACGATCCAATCGTCAAGCTCTGCGCCTTCGGTGACGTGACGGTAGGCAGCCATGACGGCCTCATAACCCACGAGATCGGTGTTACCGTCGATGGTTGCATCAAGCTCTCCGGCACGGAGAGAGGCCAGAGCGGACGGGATCGCGTCATCACCGACAACGATGATGTCGTCCATTTT
>Ga0181571_10000925_pt1 | contig 20420 bp, 12 predicted proteins | sample 101ome_17_FD_132440 | JGI IMG/M metagenome (GOLD analysis project Ga0181571, IMG submission 132440) | Coastal salt marsh microbial communities from the Groves Creek Marsh, Skidaway Island, Georgia - 101407AT metaG (megahit assembly) | ecosystem: Environmental > Aquatic > Marine > Intertidal... | reverse complement strand
TCCCTCCCGCGCGCAGTTGGTCGGCGACGATGGGGTTGAGACGGGGTTCTCGGCGGCCCAAGACGTACGATGAAATGTGTGAGGGCATCCCCAATTATTCGTTGTTCGTCCTGGGCAAGGGCAACCCGATACGCGCGGCAACCATCAGCTTGGTGAAGGGGCCGTACTTCGACCAATTTATCCTCCTGTTGATCCTCGCCAACTGCGTCTTCCTCGCGATGGACACGAACGAGGTGCTGTTCGAAGAGAGTTCGTGGGGCAAAGCGGTGGCGATGTCCGAGGTCATTTTCACGGGCATATACGTTGTGGAGATGATCCTGAAAATCATCGCCATGGGCTTCGTGCTGGGGAAGGGGAGCTACCTGAGCGATCCATGGAACAGGATGGACTTTTTCGTCGTCGCGCTCGGACTGTTGGCGTACCTGCCGGGCATGGGAAACTTCTCGGGGATCAGGACGGTGCGAATATTGCGTCCGCTGCGAACGATCACCGGCGTGAGGGGCATGCGGCAGCTCGTGGTGACCCTGCTCCGGTCCCTGCCGATGCTCTTCGACGTTTTGATCCTGGTGTTCTTTGCGTTTTTCATCTTCGGCATCGTCGGCTTACAGCTGTTCATGTCGAAGACGTCGCAGCGGTGCGCCATTTTGGCCAACCCCGAGAGTGGGTGCACATCATGCGGCTTACAGGACATCGCGGGGTACACGGGATGCGCCGCCAGCTGTGCGCTACCCGCGGCACCCGTGTGGGAGTTTCAGGGGGGCGAGGACGGCGACGTGCTGTGCTCCGGCCCCAGTTTGGGCTCCTATCCGAACCACGGGGACGGCGGCGAAGGGAACTCGTGTCCGCCCGGCCAGTACTGCGTCACCCAGCGAAAGCAGGATTTGCCAAACTTTGGGTACAGCAACTTCGACAACATTGCGTGGGCGTGGCTGACGATCTTCCAGTGCATCAGCATGGAGGGCTGGACCAACATCATGTACATGGTCATGGACACGGTGACGACGTGGACGTGGCCGTACTTCGTCGTCCTCATCGTCTTCGGATCGTTTTTCGCCGTGAACTTGGCGCTCGCGGTGCTGTTCGTGTACTTCACCGGCGCAGGGACGGATGGGGAGGATCCGGATGAGGAGAAGGACTTACCCTTGCCGACGCAAGACGGCGAGGTGGCGGTGACGCACAAGAACGCTCTGCAGAAAGTATGTTTCAACATCGCGTCGTCGACCCGGTTCGAGCAGCTCACGATCGGGCTCATCATCCTCAACACCGTGGTGATGGCGTCAGATCACAACCGCATGCCAAATGAGCAACAGCAGGCTAACGAGTACGTCAACTATTTCCTCTTCGCCTACTTTGTCGTCGAGATGATCATCAAGCTCATCGGATTCGGCCCGAGGGGCTACGCCAAGGATCAGATGAACCTATTCGACGGGTTCGTGGTGCTCATGTCGTGCGTCGAGGTTGTCGTGGGTTTCATATCGAGCGACAATGGCAACAACTACCTCTCTGTGCTTCGAACGTTCCGTCTGCTTCGCGTGTTCAAGCTGGCGAGGTCGTGGAAGCAGCTGAATGACATCATCACCACGATGTTCAAGTCGCTCGCGGGCATCTCGTATCTCTCCCTGATTTTGTTGCTGTTCATGTACGTGTTTGCGCTGCTGGGCATGCAGCTGTTTGGGTACGAGTTTATCGACTGCGGCGGCTACGGCATCGAGGCGGCGTCTAAGAACTGCCCGGCGGGGATGACGAAGGAGTGCCCGGACCACTTCGACTGCTACGCGCCGTGCGAATTGTCGCAGGTTGGGCAGTGGGTGACGTTCACGGGCGCCGAGGGCGTCGGGGGCGAGTGCATCAAGTACAGCGGGCAGAAGTGGAACCCCGGCAAGCGAACGGAGGAGCCCGTGGCGGAGGAGTTTCTGGTGTGGCTCGGCAGGAGCGACCACGCGAGGCACTCGTTCGATAACGTCTACTGGTCGTTCATCACGATATTCCAGATACTTACCGGCGAGAACTGGAACGAGGTGATGTACGACGGCATGAGGCACGTGAGCTCGTGGACGTGCATCTACTTCATCGTGCTGGTGGTGCTGGGCAACTACATCATCCTAAACCTGTTCCTTGCGATCCTCCTCGATAACTTCGCCGCTGGAGATAACGAAGAAGGGGAGGAGAAGCAAGGGTCGAGGCCGTCCTCGCGTGCCAATGCTGGCAGCCGACCGGGCTCGCAAGGCCCGTCGATCAAGGACGCGAAGGGAAACAAGCTAAAGAGCTACAACTCAATAGCGGCGTGGAAAGCTGAGGATTTCAACCCGAAGACGAGCGAGCTGGACAAGCTCAAGGCGCAGGGCGTGGACCCAAAGCACATCTTATACGGTAAGCACGTCCCCGCGCTCAAGCACAGGTCGCTGTACATCTTCGGCCCCAAAAATCCGCTGCGGCTGGCCATTGCAAAGGTCATCTACCACAGATACTTTGAGTACTTCATCATCGGCGTGATCCTGATTAGCTCGATCATCCTGGCGGTGGACGGCCCGGCGTACAGTAAAGACGCCCCCGTGTACAATAAGGACCTGTCCAATGTGGAGGATAAGCTCAAGACGGCGATGGACATATTAGATGTCGTGTTCCTCTTTATGTTTGTGCTTGAGGCGATGATGAAGGTGATTGTCCGCGGCTTTGTCGCGCACGAAGGGGCTTACCTGCGCAGCGCCTGGAACGTGCTCGATTTCATCATCGTCATCGTGGGGTTGATCGCGTTCGGCATCGAGTACAGCGACGGGTCATCGCGCGACCTGATGGCGGTGAGGGCGCTTCGAACGTTCAGGGCGTTGAGACCCCTGCGCATGGCGTCGCGAGCGCAGGGCATGAAGGTTGTGGTCAACGCCCTGTTCAGCGCGGTTCCCGGGATCACCAACGTGGCGTTCGTGTGCCTCTTGTTCTACGTCATCTTCGGCATCCTCGGCCTCAACCTCTTCATGGGGAAGATGTATTACTGCGCGGACACCGACGACGTGTCCACGCGACTGGTCCCGGAGAGTATGGGAGTCAAGGACGCCGACATGACCAGGAAGTGGTGCTTCCGCGACGACGGAGCGCACTTTTACTACTGCCCGGCCAAGGACGATCCGCTGTACGCCAGCAGAAACGCGTGGACGAGCGTGATGGACCTACCCCGCGCCTCGGGAGACTCGTGGACGTGCGCCAAGACGACGGCTGGAGTGGGATTCGCCGCCGCTTGGGACGCGGGGGTGACGGGAACGTCCGGCGCCGAGTGGACGTGCACGCCGGGGGCGGCCACGGTGGCCGCGTACGGGTCGGTCGGCGAGCTGAGCGCGCTGGCGGCGGCGAACGGCGCGGGTAACTACACGATCCAGTCGACGTGCGAACCGAGGGCGTACAACACGCACTGGACCAACCCACGCGATTACGATTTTGATAACATCGGGCACTCCATGCTCTCGTTGTTCGAGATGGCGACGCTTGAGGGCTGGCTGGAGATCATGTACCACGGCGCGGACACCACCGAAGTCGATCTGCAGCCGATACGGGATAACAATCCGTACTACTGCCTCTTCTTTGCGTTTTTCATCATCGTGGGATCCTTCTTTGTCATGAACTTGTTTGTCGGCGTGACCATCGACAAGTTCAACGAGATGAAGGAGAAGCAGGAGAAGAGCGTGTTCTTGACCGACGAGCAGCAATCGTGGGTCACGATCCAGCGTCTGTTGGTGGGAATCAGGCTGAAGAAGACGGCGAACAGGCCACTGAACCGCATGCGCAACTTCATCTACGACATCGTCACCAGCCGATCGTTTGAGACTCTGATTCTGTGTCTCATCATGGCGAACATCCTCGTCATGTCCATGACCCACGCGGACATGTCGGAGGAGTTCGAGAATGTTTTGTTCCTGATCAACTGCGGGTTCGCGGGTATCTTTGCGATCGAGGCGATCATGAAGCTCATCGCGTTCAAGCTCAGCGGATACTTCCGGGATCCCTGGAACACGTTTGATTTCATGGTTGTCACGCTGTCCGTCGCGGGCATCGCGGTGACCTTGACCACGGACATCTCAGCTACGTATCTGAGCATCATCCGTGTGTTCCGCGTGGCGAGGATCTTCAGACTGATTCCCAAGGCGAAGGGACTGAAAAAGTTGTTCCAGACGTTGCTCTATTCGCTTCCGGCTCTGGCTAACGTGGGCAGCGTCTTGTTCCTGTTCTTCTTCATCTTTGCCGTTCTCGGCATGAACCTGTTCGGTAAGGTTCGCGTCACCGGCAACTTCCTCAACAGGTATGCCAACTTCGAGACGTTCGGGTACTCGATGCTGACGTTGTTCCGCATGGCGACTGGCGAGGCTTGGAACGGCATCATGCACGACTGCATGATCACAAAGCAGTGCGTCTATTACCAGGACCCGACGACTGGAGACGTGACCTACTACGACCAGGATGATAAATTCTGGCAGGATCTGGACGAAGACCTGTACACCAACCAGTGCACTCCGCACCCGGTGGGCGCGATCCTCTTTTTCTGCTTCTTCTGCATCCTGTGCGCGTTTGTCATGCTCAATCTCGTCATCGCGGTCATCTTGGACAACTTCCAGAACAACTCAAAGACATCAGAGCTCGGCGTGAGCAAGGAGGACATGATGCACTTCACAGACGTCTGGATGCGCCTGGATCCGAGGGCGACCTACTATATTCCCGCGGAAAGTCTGCCACGTGTTATCGGCGCGATGGACCACCCGGTGGGCACGCGAGGTTTGAGCAAGCGCGAGGCCAAGACAAAATGCATGCAGATCATCATGACGGTTGATATTCCCAACCATGACGGCAAGATTCACTTCCTCGAGACCCTCCACGCGCTGACGGGGAGGATCGCCGGGACGGAGCTGCCGGAGTCCGAAGAGGTCAAGGTCAGAGACTCGATGGTGGACAGGTTGCCCACCTTTGCGAGCGACAAGGACGTCCCGAAGTTCACGGCGGCGCACTTCCACGCGGCGCTCTATGTGCAGGCTGCCGTGAGGGGATACATGCAGCGGTACAGGATGAGGGAGAAACTGGCGCAGGCGGAGAAGCTCGCGCAGGAGAAGCGGGAGGCGGCGGTGGCGGGATAATGAGGAGGGCCGAACCACGCCTTTTATTAGCAATCGTTGAAAGACTACGGGTAGAGTTGTTGAGACTCGTAACAGCAGCTGCGCGTCCCAAATATTCCTCACTTCACTTCGATTTTTTTGGTTCGTCAGCCCCTTCCTCCTCCCCGGCCTCGACGAAAGCCCAGATCTCCTTCAACTCCTTCACTCCACCCGCGACGAGCGCACGGAGGAAGGTGGCGCCGAGGATGCCCGGCACGATGTAAAGAAGAGCCGGCTGCGCCGTGTTGAACACGTTCATCACCGCAATCGTCGTCGCCAATCCGGCAAAGTACCCGAAGATCACCGCCGGGAAGTACCGCTTGGGCGCCGGCTTACCCTCCGCCTTCGCCCGCGCCGCGCGCTGCAGGTCCATTCGCAGCGTGAGCGCCACGTAAATCCCCGGCACCACGATGTCGCCCAGCCCGAGCATGCTGAAAGGCGACTTCGACCCGGGCTCGACGACTCTCGGAAACAGGAGCTTGATGGGGGCGTCGAAGGACTTGGCGACGGTGACCATGACGGGGGTGAAGAACACCCAGAAGATGTCGTAGAAGAAGAGTCCCACGAGCAGGATGGCGCCGATCTGCACGCTGTCCAGCGTGAGAAACTCGACGCCGGTGAGGGAAAACGCGAGGCCCAGCGCGTTGTTTGCCACCCAGTGTTTCTCCATCACGTACCACCCGCAGAAGCCGCACGCGGCGACGCCGGCGATGAGCTCCGGCGGCGTGCACTCCAGCTTGGACGGTCCGTCGGTGATGAGCGGGATCGTGGGTAGGGTTCCGAATTTCATAACCTTGCCCGCGAAGGATTTTGGGACGAACCGCGCGAGCACGGGGGAGAGGCAGCCGACCAAAGCGAAGATCCCGAGCACGACGAAGTACCCGGTGAGCAGCTTGTTCACCAGATCCTTCGGCAGGTACTTGAACAGGACGAAGAATCCGAAGAGGACGCAGCTGCCGATGACGGGGAACCGCATGGCGTCCTGCTTGGTCATCGCCTCGGTGTTTCCCTGCGCCGCGGGCTTGATGGATCGGTGCGCACCCGCGTACACCGCCAACGTGGCGGTGGCGAGGATGTGCAAGTTGGGTTCGATGACGGTGACCAGCGCGCAGCACGCCTGAAGGCAGACGAGGAGAACGTGAGCCATCGGCGCGGCGACGTGCCTCGCATCCTCGATGTCTGCCGCGGCCTTAGCCGTCGCTGAACGCGTGCCCGCCATAACACTCGACCTCGTGTCGATCGGATTAATGCCGAGATCTGTAGGGCGCGGCCTCAAAGCGACAAACAATTTCCAGAACGAACACAGAATCGGCACCCTGGGGCGGTGAGGCGCGGAGGTCGGTCGGGGCGGTTCGCTATCGCGCCTCGCCTCGCCGCTCTCGCCGATGGACCTCAAGAGCATCAAGGGCGCGCTCAAGTCGGCCGCGGGGAAGGCGTCCAAGGCTGCGCACGAGGCTGGGATCTCGGCATACGCCAGCGCGAAGGGCGCCGTGGCAAACGCCGCGTCCACGGCCACGGGTGCGCTGCGGTGCACGCGCGAGTACGACCTCGACGCCCCGGTCGCGGCATCCGGTGGACCCGGGTGTCTGTTCACCGTCGTGGACGGCACGCGAAGGGGGAAGGGGGGCGCCACGAGCAAGGCTGCCGCTGCTGCCGCTGCTGCTGCTGCTGACCCGACGACGCCCAATTCCAGAGTCAGCGTCTGGCTCCTCGACAAGCGCGCGCTCACCGAGGATGGCCGGCACTCCAAGGAGGAGGTCGAGCAGATGCTGCAACTCATCCGCGACGACGCCTCGCGGATGCTGAGGCTGAGGCACCCGGGAGTGCTGCGGCTGGAGCAGCCCCTCGAAGAGACCCGAACGCACATCGCGCTCGTCACCGAGCCGGTGTTTGCCTCCGCGGCTGACATCCTCGCGAAGGGCGCCAACCTCGCGGGAAAGCAGCGCGAACGCGCCAAGTCGCTGGAGCAGGCGACGGGAGGTGCCGCGGGAGCCGCCAGCGGCGATTCGTCTTCCGGACGCGGACCGTCACGCGGAGGGACCGGAGGGCGACTCGCCTCCGCGAAGCTCTCGCAGCTCGAGGTCAAACACGGCGCGGCGGCGCTGGCGGGCGCGCTACGTTTCATCCACGAATCCGCCGGGCTGGTGCTCCGCGGGCTGAACCCACACTGCGTGGTGGTGACGAGCCGCGGGGACTGGAAGATCGGCGTCGGGGCGTTCGCACACGCCAGGGGCGGCGCCGACGGGGGCAACCGGGCAGACTTTTACCTCGGACCGTCGGGCGCCGCTCATGTGAAACACACGCCCGTGGGATACGGTTCCTCGGACAGCGAGGCGTTCGTCACCGGACCTCTGCCGCTGGTTCCCCCCGCGGGGTACGTGGCGCCGGAGCTGGTCGTCGGGCCGTCGGGTGGGTTACACTCGGAGCCGACGGCGGCGGCGGACGTCTTCTCCCTCGGCGCGGTGGTTCACGAGTTGGCGGGAAATCCGCCGCTGCTGGGCGAGGCGTGCTGCGCGAGCTCCGGCGGATCGTGCGAGGTCAGCGATGGGGAGTACAGACGCGGACTGCGGAACGCGCGGTTCGTCGGCGGGGGTGCGTCGGTGGTGTCGAGGATGTGCGCCGAGGATCCGACGAGAAGAATCGGTTTGGCGGAGGTTGAACGCGACGCGTGGTTCGCGAACGACGTCGGCCTCGCGGCGCTTCGCGAGCTGGACGGTTTCATACAGAAGGACGTGCTCGCGCGCGCCGCGTTTCTCCAGTCGCTTCAGGGTCGTTGGGACCTGTTCGACGCGCGGGTGACGCAGTACAGGGTGTTACCCCCGCTGCTCACGGAACTTCGAACGCCCGAGCTTCAGCCGCTGGTGCTGCCGCTCATCCTCAACCTCGCGGAGCGGCAGACGCCCGAGGATTTCAGCGAGTGGACGCTGCCCCACCTCGCACCTCTCCTGGCCACCGCGACGGGTCACACGCTGGGCACCATCTTGAAGTCCACGGCGGCGTTCGCGGACCGCGTGCCGTCACCCGAGGTGTTCGAGCTGTACGTACTCCCGGCTGTCCTGCGAGGCGTCGCCGCCCCGGAGGTGCTCGTACAGGAGGAGGCCCTGCGCCAGGTCACGGCCGCGGCGCACAAGGTGACGCCCGAGACTTTGCGATGCACCGTCGTCCCCTTGCTGCACAAGACCGCGGTGGACACAACGGCGGCGGCGGTGAGGGTTAACGCGTTGGTGGCGCTGGGAAAAATCGCGCCGTGCTTCACCGTGCCCGAGTTTGACGCGACGCTCGACGCGTTGCACCGGATAGCGGCGAACGACCGCGCCGCCGCCACGGTGATGTGCGTGCTGGGCGTGGCGGACGCCATGGGCAAGGTGGGCGGCGTGAACCTGATAGCGTCCAGGTGCCTGCCGCTGGCGTGTCCGCTGATGCTCGCGCCGGGGCTCAACCGCGCGCAGATCGGGACGGTGAGTCGGGTGTTGGGGGGGATGCTGCGTCGGGTCGAGGAGGCGAGGGTCGCTACCGCGCCGCCCGCGCCGCCCCCTCCCAAGCCGCCGCCAGCGTCCGTCGGGATCGGAGGGGGCGGGCCTGGCGTCGGGACCGGGTCGGGATCGGACCCGTTCGCCGCGTCGGGTGCGGCGACGGATCTTTTAAAACGGGGCACAAACAATCAGCTGATTGCGAACGCGGGGGAGGGAAGTTTGGGAATGCGGAACGTTAGCGGGACGCCCATGCGCCTGACGCCGCCGCCTGAGTCCGTGCCGAGGGTGTCGTCCGCGACGGAGCAGCTCACCGCGGCGCTGTCCGCGGCTGACGACCTCGAGACGCTGTTCACCGATCCGGGGTACAGGCCCACACCCCCGGGTCCGATGTTCGCCGGGATGAACGTTCACCCGGGGGTGGGAGCTGGGGCGGGTCGCACGGGGCGGGGTGCGCTCGACGCGAAGGAGTTCTCGCTGCTCTGAGGCGCGTCGCGAGTAGAGTACGGATATGCTTCATACGCAAAAAAACGGCCGATGAAAACACAGAAATCGCGACAACTCTACTCGCGACAAGACTGTGGTCCCAAAACCCGGCCCGAGGGTTTCGGCACCTCTCACATATCTTGCAACATGGCCACGCTCTGTACACCCATCGTCGGTTTCGCGGTCGGCGCGCGCGCGCCGACCCGGACGCGCGTCGCGTCCCGCAGCCTCAGCCTGCGCGGTAGCCTCGCGGGCACCGCCCTCGCCGGTACGGAGCCGCGCCATTGACAGTCGCCTTATCTGAAAAGAGACAATTTCCCGACACGTCGACGTGCTTCCGCCCGTCTGCGAAACCGACCATCCGTCGGCCTCGCTTACTTACCCTCGTGTCCCGCTTCGTCGTTTCATCAACAGGCACCGCGTCCCGTCAGCAGGCCAACCGCCGCGGATCCCTCTGCGTCGTCGCGGGAAAGAAGGACAAGCGCAAGGCCGGTGGCGGTGGCGCGAAGACCGCCGGCGGTGGCGCGAAGACCGGCGGCAACCAAGGCCACAAATCCCCGGGAAAGGTCAAGGAGGGTTCCGCCTACCAGACCGAGACCCGCAAGATCATCCTCTCCCTCTCCAAGGTCCGCAAGGTCACCCCCACCGGGAAGGAGCTCATCAAGAACATCAACCTCGGGATGTACCTCGGAGCCAAGATTGGCATCTTGGGCGCCAACGGCGCGGGTAAGTCCACCCTGATGAAGATCCTCGCGGGCGTGGACAAGGAGTTCGACGGCGAGATCTACCTCGACGACGGCATCAAGGTCGGATACCTGCCCCAGGAACCCCCCTTGGACGACGGCGAGACGGTGATGGAGAACATCGAGGTTGGCGTCGCCGCGGTGAAGAAGGACGTCGACGAGTACAACCAGATCGCGATGGACATGACCGACCCGGACTGCGACATGGACAAGCTGATGGCCCGCATGGACGCGCTGCAGACCAAGCTCGACGCGACGAACGCGTGGGAGATCGACAGGACCGTGGAGCGCGCGATGGACGCCCTTCGATGCCCCCCGGGTGACGCGCTCGTGAAGAACCTCTCCGGGGGCGAGCGCCGCCGCGTCGCCATCTGCCGTCTGCTCCTCGCGCAGCCCGACATCCTGCTCCTGGACGAGCCCACGAACCACCTGGACGCGGAGAGCGTGGCGTGGCTCGAGAAATTTCTCGCCACGTTCCCGGGCACCGTCGTCGCGATCACGCACGACCGCTACTTCCTGGATAACGTCGCGGGGTGGATCCTCGAGCTCGACCGCGGCGAGGGCATCCCGTTCGAGGGCAACTACAGCGCCTGGTTGGAGTCCAAGTCCAAGCGGCTGGAATCCGAGCAGAAGAAGCAGGACGCGCTGTCGCGAACGATCAACCAGGAGCTGGAGTGGGTGAGAAAGAACGCCAAGGGCCAGCAGAAGAAGGGCAAGGCTCGCCTTCGCGCGTACGAGGAACTCTGCGACGAGGCCAACAAGTTCACCGCGCGAGCGGACCTCGACAGCATCACGATCCCCGCCGCCCCACGCCTCGGCGACGTCGTCGTGGACGTGAAGGGCGTGTCCAAGGGGTACGAGGGCCGCGGCCTGCTCATCGACGGACTCGATTGCGCGATACCGCCCGGCGCCGTCGTCGGCATCGTCGGCGCCAACGGCGCGGGCAAGACGACGCTGTTCAAGATGATCACCGGAATCGACGAGCCCGACAAGGGCGAGGTGGTCGTGGGCGAGACGGTCAAGCTGATGTACGTGGACCAGAGCCGCGATTCGCTGAACGACGACAAGACGGTCTTCGAGGAGCTCTCTGGCGGCGCGGAGGAGATCTCGCTCGGTTCTCGAACCGTCAACGCGCGCGCGTACTGCAGCTGGTACAACTTCAAGAGTGCCGATCAGCAGAAGAAGGTCGGGCAGCTCTCCGGCGGCGAGCGCAACCGTTTGCAGCTCGCCAAGACGCTCACGTCGGGGGGTAACGTCCTGATGCTCGACGAGCCCACGAACGACCTCGACGTCACGACGCTTCGAGCGCTCGAGGAGGCCGTCACGTCGTGGAACGGCGTCACCATGTGCATCAGCCACGACAGGTGGTTCCTGAACAAGATATGCACGCACATCATGGCGTACGAGGGGGACTCGCAGGTGACGTTCTTCCAGGGATCGTACGACGAGTACGAGGAGCACAGGAAGGAGCGCATGGGGGGCGGCGAGCCGACCAGGATCAAGTATAGGCCGATGCCCGCCATGGCGTGATTTTAGTACCAGTAAACCATGAATACCGCGTAAAGTATTAACTGCACATCCACGTGAAGATTCCACGAAACATCGTAATTGAAGAAAAATAGGACCGCGATTCAGTGCGAACCGGTCACGTTTTATCGTCGACTGAAAATCAGTGAGAATCTGGACGCGAGTTGAAGAAAGGGAGGCATCCCGCTCTCCGTGCGACCCTTTTGTACGTGCGCTTGGTTAACCGCCTAGCCGCAGGAACGATGTCTGCGATTCGCAAGAAGGTGAGCACGCGTCCGAGTTGCATGCCACCCACGCGGCGCCGTCGCACGCGCTTCGGCTTCGCGTTTCCGCGCGGCTCATCATCGAGCCCTAGTTTTCCGCCGAGACCCGGAGACATCGCGCGCCATCGACTGCCGTCGAGACGAGACGCTGACGGATCCCTCGCCCTTTTTTCTCTCCAACAGATCGTTAAGGACGATGGCGCCGCCCTCTCTGAGTTCGAGAAGGAGGTTGCTCAGGTGCGTGTCGGATCCCGGGCCCCATACACCGGCGCGAGGTCCCGCTTTTCTCCAGGGATCGCCGTTAGGGTTTTTTTCCAGTGCGCGCGGGCGAGAAATGGCGAGAGACGCAGCCCGGCGGCGAGCGCGAGCGTGGTCAATCGAGGACCCGCGGCGTCCACGCTCGGCCGCGCGGGAGTGTATCAAATGCGAACGAACCGCCGCGAGCGTTCGAACGCGCCCCGGATCGTCGCGGCTCGGCCCGCGCGCGCACGCCGTCGGGCTCGTCGACGCGAAAACAACACCTCAGAACACAGAGCTGACCTTCCCACCCTCCAATCTTTTCCCCCCTCACTCCAGGCTCTCTTCGACCTCGAGGCCACCAACAACGAGCTCAAGGCTGAGCTCAAGGACCTCTACATCAACGGCGCGCAGGAGGTTGACGTGTCCGGTGGCCGCACCGCGGTCGTGATCCACGTCCCCTTCCGCAAGCTCAAGGCGTTCAACAAGATCCAGCAGAGGCTGGTGCGCGAGCTCGAGAAGAAGTTCAGCGGCAAGGATGTGGTGCTCGTCGCGACCCGCCGCATCAACCCGGTTCCCTCCTCCGGCTTCGCCCGCGCCAGGCCCAGGTCTCGCACCCTCACCGCGGTCCACACCGCCCTCCTCGAGGACCTCGTCTACCCCACCGAGATTGTCGGCAAGCGCCAGCGCTACAGGCTGGATGGCTCCAGGCTCCTTAAGGTGTACCTCGATCCCAAGGATCGCAACACCACCGAGTACAAGCTGGACACTTTCGCGGGCGTGTACAAGAAGCTCACCGGTAAGGAGGTCGTCTTCGAGTTCCCCGTCCAGGAGTCCGCCTAAGCATCGGAGACGCTTGGACGCGATTCGCGGAGGTGGAGACTCTTAGAGTAGAGTATTGGGGGGGTTTGTAACGCGAAGGTTTATTCGCTTTCGTGCTCAGAGTATTGTGCGTCGTTCGCTCGAGTTTCTCGCGTGTTAAATGCCGTGTTAAACGACGTCGCCCTAAGACCCCGCGGCCCGTCTCAGTTCCCGCCCGTCATCTGCGAAGCCTTGAGCTTCCTCAGCTGCAGCCTCACCTCCGAGTCCGTCTTGGCGAGGATCCGACGCTCGCTGACCCGAACCCGCGCCGCCGCCACCGATCGCTGCGTCTGCCGCACGGGCTCCGGGAACACCCCCACCCACGCGTCGGCGTCGGGGAACTTCTTCAGCTCCTCCTCGGACGGCCCGCGCAGCTCGGCGAGGAAGCTCTTCTTCTTCTTCGCCTGCTTACCCGCCGGTTTCGTCGGGTCCGACGCCGCGATCTCCCTGTCCTTCTCCAGCGGGTTCGGGTACTTGGCGAGCGCGTCGGAGGTGATATCCGCGAGGAGCTCGCGAACGGCAATCTCGCCCGCGACGCCGCCCAAAACCTCCCCCTGCGTCCCCCTCTTCCCCTTCGTGATGGCGCCCAGGAGCCCCCCCACCGCGCGGTTGCCGATGAGCGCCTTCTCCGCCAGTCCCGGCAGCTCCCGCGGGTCATCCGGGTCGCACAGCGCAAAGGACGCGTACTGTAGCAGCTGCTTCGGGTAGCCGTTGAGCTTTAGCGGGAACGCCTCGACGGGGGACAGGCCGATGCGCCTCAGCGCGTCCGCCTTGGCGTCCGCGTGCCGATCGTTGGGGTCGATCCCGAGCACCACCTCGAACTCGTCGTCGGGGTTCTCGCCCACCGCCGGCGCGAAACCGTAAGAGATGAGGAGCTCGCTGCTCGGCCTCGAGCCGTACGACGCGTACACCTGCTCGCCGGCTTTGTACCTGCGATCGGGCGAGAGGCAGACGGCGCCGCCGGTGTCGTCGATATACGCGTTGCACCCCGGCCTGTGGTTGAGCATGTCCGCCCACGGCACCAGCGCGAGCTCGCCGCCGCGGTTGGGCAGGCGGATGAGTCGCGAGAAGAGCACGTCGAAGGCCCATCGCAGCGCCCCCTTGGTGAGCTCGGGGAAGGACGCGCGGATCTCGTCGATGGCGGCGTCGACGGAGGCCTGTCGCTCCATCGCCGCGCGCTGCGAGGGTGAACCCGCGAGGAGTTCCTTGACGTCCTCCTCGGGCCAGTCCAGGACGCCGCCCGTGCGCCTGGGAAGCGCCTTCACGTACGTGGCGAATCGCCCGCCGTCCGCACCCGCGTCGATGGCCAGCGCCTGCTCGGCGAGGAAAGCGGCGAGCACCGACCACTCCTGGAGGTTGGCGTGCGCGGGGCCGAGCTTGGACTCCGCGATGGCGCGCTCCACCGTGATCAGGGTGCTCTCGGGAATGTCCGGGAGGGCCTCGCCGCGGCGGACCCCCTCGGTGGCGACGAGCCCACGGCCCTCGGGGAGGTCCACCACCAGCTCGAGCTTCTGCTCGGGCAGCGCCTGCTGCGTCGTCATCCAGCGCATGAACTCCTCCTTAGTCGCGGTGCCGACGCACGCGGGGATCTCATCGTCGCTCGCGCGCGTCTCCGGGAGCGCCTCCGAGTCCTGAGCCACGTCCGTGTCCGAGATCGCGCGCGCGCGGAGGGCGAGATTGGCGGACGACGACGAGACCCGTCGGCTCGCCGGCCGGGCGGTTGCGAGACGCGGCGCGCGGCGAGAGCTCGGGGCGGACGCGCGATGCGACGCGACGGTCGCGCGAGCGGCGCTCGCGGCGAGGGTAGATGACGCCGTGGTCATCGGCGTTACGATCCCGATACCTTGACGCTGGAGGCGAGGGCGTCGCCGACAGTGCGCCGGGCGCGACGCATCGACAACCCCACTTCTTATCTTGAGATCGGCGCGAGGCGGAAGATCTCCTCCAGCCAGGCGGTTGTGACGAGTTGGTGGCGCCGGAACCTCTGGATGACTCAAGAAACTCCACATAAAATCGAGGGTTTAATTTTCGCCCGAACTCGCGGCGGCCGGCACCGCCGCCCTTCCAACTTTTATGACACGCGCCGCGCCCGTCATATACGCGCCGCGCGAAGCGGAGTGGACCGTCCGGACCGCCCGACCTCACTGCCGACGACCGTCGCGCGAAGTTGAGCTCACGCGCACGCGCGACGCCGACGTATCGCACGTCGCATCCGGCAACCCACCGGAGAGGACCAGCCCCGGCACAATCTTTGTCGGCGCCGATTTCCACGGACAATTGCAGTCGCAGAGACTGACGCCCCACCCCCGCACGCACCATCATCTCTCGACCGGATACATCGGCGGGCGCCATGGCGGTCAGCCTGGAAGAGCGCGTCGCCGGCCACAGCGACTTCTTCGACCGCCTCGTCGAGCTCATCCCCGCCCGATACTACGTTCCAGACGAGGCGAACCCGGAGTGGTCCAAGTTCCAAAAGACCAAGAGCGCCAAGGCGGCCGCCAAGCAGGCGGCGAAGGAAAACTCCAAGAAGGCGCTACGGGCCAAGCTCCAGCCCGGAAACGCGATGACCTCGCTGGAGAAGATGAGGCTCAAGGAGGGCGCGGAGGGCGCGGCCGGACCGGGCGCCGAGGCCGAGGAAGACTCCGACGAGCCCGAATCTGAAAACGAGTCCGACTTTGAAGACGACGTCTCCTCCTCCTCCTCCTCCTCCGACGACGACGACGACGACGGGGACGACGGGGACGAAGGGCGCGACGACGATTCCGACACCCCGCCGAAGAAGACGGCCGTGAGGACCCCCAACGGCGATAGGGCGCGCGCCAAGCTGGACCCGTCCGCGGGTGACGCGTCGGCGGCGAGGACGAAGGGAGCGAAGGATGCCGCGCCCGCCGCGGGGGCGCCGCCGACGGCCGCGGGCTGGTCCCTCGGGGACGGCGGCGGCGGCGACCGGCTCGAGGAGCTCCGGCTGCGTCTGAAGGCTAAGATCGAGGCGTCGCGGGTGGCTAGGAAGGCGGAGGAGACCGCGGAGAAGGCTGCAAAGGCGAGGGAGTGGCGGGAGAAGAAGAAGAAAACCAAGGCTGAGAAGAACGCGGAGAAGCGAAAGCGAAAGGCGGAGGCCGCGCACGGCTCCGACGCGCGGACCGCCGATTCGGATTCCGAGTCCGACGAGCCCATCAGGGATAAGGGCGCCAACGACAACTTCGACTTTGGACGCGTGGACATGGGCGAGTTGGCCGTCGGCGCGCCCAAACGGAAGCGGGCCAAGAAGGAGACTCTCCTGGCTCGCGCGCTCGATCAGCGCAAGGAGATCGCGAACGCGGGCGGCGAGGAGACGGTCGCGGGGCAGAGGGTGGCCGAGAAGTTCTCCTGGAGCGCGGCGCTCGCCAGGGCCGGCGGCGAGAAGGTCCTCGACGACCCGAAGCTCCTCAGCAAATCGGTCCGGAACGAGCAGAAGCGCAAAAAGAAATCCACGGAGAAGTGGCAGAAGCGCGAGGCGTTCCAGAAGGAACAGATGGCTGACCGTCAGAAGAAGCGCAAGGACAACCTCAAGTCGCGGACCAAGGCTAAGATCGAGAGGAAGATCGACAAGCGGGAGAAGAAGCGGAACCGACCCGGGTTCGAGGGCAGGTCGCAGGGGCCCATCAACAAGTGACGACAGGTCCGGCGACGTTTACGACGACTATTTGTACTGCTTCGGTTATCATTCAACGCCGCGCCTCACCTTTCGGCCCTGTGCCCCATGAAGAACCCCTGCCAGTCTCCCTTGTGTCTCTTGAGCTGTATCAACGCGTACGCACATCCGCCCAACCATCCCGTCGTCATCATGCAAACTGTCCACGCCGCGGCGACGACAGAGTCGGCTTCCCTGAACCATATCCACATCGAAAACACCGTGAACCCGACGTACAGGTCCACGAGCGATACGATCCCCCACGGGTTCGAGATCAGCCACTGGACCTGCGTGGTGTTATCCGGGACGCCTCCCGTGGACGCGTAGAGCGCCCACGCTATGACGAAGAACATGATCGCCGCCCCGACGTGGCACACGAGCGCGGCCACCTTGGCGAAGTCGCCGCCGCGGCGAGCCTGCCAGTCGGAGGATCGCCCCGACGCCGACGCCAGGGGCTCCATGCCCGTGTCGTCCGGCTGCCAGGACATCTCGCTCCCGGATCGGACCGCGGACCGCTGCTTCGTGCTGACTCTTTCGGACGACCCGAGAGGTCGCCCGGAGATTCCTGCGGATACCGCAACCGCACAGCGGGGCGGGAGGCGCGGCGCGGCTCGGCTCTTGAGGGTCGAGTGGACGCCGACGAGCGGTACGGGTACGGCGAGTTGGGTACCGACGGTCGACGAAAGCGCGGGAAGCATGCGGCGTCCGGCTGCTTTGCGCCCCGTCGCTCGAAGGGTCCAACTGCACCCAAAATCTGACGTGTCCGGCAGCCGGCTTCGATGTCGTCCGGCCGAAACACCACGTAATCGGACTAATCAGGTTTTCGATCAACGGTTGCCCGTCAGACACTGACCCCGCGGCACCCCGTGAACGCCGCGTGAACCCCCGATCGCGTCACACCGATCGCACCGGATACATCGCAGAGCGATCCGAGCTCCTCGCAGAGTCACACGCGCTCCAGGCACCGACCGTCGCGCCCGAGCCTGATACCGATTGACCATGGGTAAGAACAAGAAAAAAGGTGGAGGGAACAAGGGCGGATCGGGAGGAGGTCCCAAACCCGCCGGGGAGGTCCCCAAGCCCAAGCCCAAGCCCGTCGAGCCCGAGGGCACCCCTTCCAAGAAGCCGCTTCTCGAGGAGGGATCATCCAGCTCTTCGTTCGTGCCCCCGGCGCCCCGCGTGTCCGCGGAGATCGCACCGGCTGCGGAGTCGACCCCCGAGAAGGCGCCCGAGCCGGCGCCCGAGCCCGAGCCCGAGGCTGCGCCCGAGCCCGAGGCTGCGCCCGAGCCCGAGGCTGCGCCCGAGCCCGAGGCTGCGCCCACCACAGAGCCCGAGCCCGCCGAGGAGGAGAAGGCCGCCGCTGAGCCCGAGCCCGCCGAGAAGGCCGAGGCTGATGCAGAGGCTGCCAAGGCTGAGCCGGCAAAGCCCGCGGATGTGCGGGTCGAGGTCGACAAGAAGGAGGAGACTGCGCCGCTCAACGCGCAGCCGGGCTCGCCCATTTCCTCCGAGTCCGAGGAGAAGTCACAGGGATGCTGCATCGTCATGTGAGCGCGCGAGGGTGAAGTATGGGGTTCCCATCACGCCGCCGCTGCTGTATATACACACCGGACCCCGCATTTATTACCTTCGTAATACTTAATAGAGTTGCATCGATGACATACTTTTAGTCACATAAAACTTCGATAATGCCTCGTTCAAGTCGAAATAGACTTCAACTGCCCATAGTGCTAGTGCTACCGGTGCGCCGTCGGGCAGATCGGGCCCTTGGAAAATGGTGAGTCAGAATTATTCCGAGTCGACGTTAACACTTTAGACGACGCACGCCCCCGCGGACGACACCATGGCTCGCTCGTTCCTTGTCGTCGCTTGCTTGTTCTCCGCGATCGTGCTCGCCTCCGCCGCGCGCCCAAACCCGCACGACGGCCTCGCGCTGAAGCTCTCGCGCCACAACCTCGGAACCGAGGTCGCATCAGATCTCGGACACGTTCTCTCGGCGACGGAATCCCTCTCCACCCCCCAGTGCGATGCCGCTTACAAGATCCTCAACAACGACAAATCCCCCGGCGGGTACATCGAGACCGTGGAGAAAATCTTCGACATCGCGCGCGCCGTGGGAAAGGAGGCTGGCGCCGTGTGCGGCGCGCACCTCAAGGTCCGCTGGGACTCCCAGCCCGTGTACTGCAAACAATCGTGCCAGGACTTCTGGACCCCCGAGCGCATGGCCATCGTCGACGAGGTCGACGCCGCGGTCACGAAGGTTCTCCCCGGTGGGCACGAGCTCGTGTGGCTCCACGAGAGCGTCACGCTTCCCTTCCCGCCGTTCCCGCTGGTGGACATGAAGGCGGATTTCGACGCCATCGTGCCGGTTGTGATCCCGGCGGCGTGCCAGGACGCGGCGGACATGGACGGCATCCTCGGGTGGTACTCCGCGGGGTGCCGCGACGAGAATCCGAAGCTGAAGAAGTGCGAGTTCAGCTACGAATAAGCCCGTACGACGCGCGCGAGGAGAGACGTGCTACCCTCATATGAGTAGATCCGATGTAAAAATGTACAGACTGGCAGATATAATACAAACTTTATCGCGCTGCGCCGCTAACGAGCTAGCACTACCTTTCCGTTGGGAGATCCGTGCGACCATCGGTGGAGGCACGATGGACGCACCGCCGCTGGGCTGGACGGCGGAGGGGCGCGCGCGTAAGATGCGTGCGCTCCGTGCGGAGGCCGGCCGCAAGGCGAAGGAGGAGCTCGACGCCGCGAGGGAGAGGTGCGCGCCGTGTCTCGTCATCGCGTTTACCGTGGAACCACATCCTCACCGAGACGGCACCCTCGTCGCTGAGCCCGCCTCGTCCCCCTCCCGTTGTCTCTCACAGGTTACGCAAGAAGGAGGCCCTGCTTCGCAGGATGAAGCAGGACAGGCTGAAGGAACACGAGACGCTCCGGAGGATGGCGACCGCGGACGACGGCGAGGCGCTCGAACGACGCGCGAGGGAGGCGGAGGCGCGTGCCGACGACAAGGAGAACAGGAGGCTGTGGTTCCGACCGTGCGAGACGTGCTTCGAGATACGCAAGGCTGCGGCGCTCGGCAAGGACCCGGACTACGCCTCGAGGCTGTGCACGAGGTGCAACGCTCGCGCGGTCAAGGAGGCCGCGGAGGAGGTGCGAAGGGTCCGGCTGGACGGTCGAGGAGGCCGCGAGGAGGACGACGACGAAAGCGAAGCGCCCGGGACGAACCCCCGAACCGTCGACGCGTTGCGAGCGGATCTCGCCGCCGCGGAGGCGGCGGTGGCGCTGTCGGGCGCGGAGGATGACAGGCTCGCGGCGTTGGATCGATGCGCGCAGCTGCGGGTCGCCATCGAGACGGCGCGGGTGGGCGCGACGCGGGAGGCGCGGCGGCGGCGCCTCGAGGAAAGGGATGAGGAGGAGGAGGACGACGACGACGACGAGCGAGTCGACCTGAACACGTCCATGGAGACCGAGCCGGGAACCGGTGAGACGTGGATAAATAGCTGACGGACTCTCGACGATCGATCAAATCCCCTAACACGACGGCGCCACCTCGCACGACGCGCTCGACGCAGAAATCACAAGCCTACCCAGTACGACGCAGAAATCACAAGCCTACCCAGTACGACCGCCCGTTGACGTTGTGTATGGGCCCGACGTCCGGCGCGGTGACGCTCCACTCGTACCAAACCTTCGAGGGACCGACGCACCGCCACATGTGCGCCTCCACGTCGCACCCGGCGGGGACGTGCACGGGGTATCGGAGCGGGAAGTAGATCGGGAACCAGCTGAACATGGGTTCGCCGCCCGGGCCCATGGTGTGCGTCGGCGGGTATATGCTGCAGTGCACGTTACCCGCGGGTCCCTCGTAGAGCTTCGCGTCGAAGTACCCCGCGAATCCGTGCATCGTCGCCGCGTGCGACCCCGGATCCCTTCGCCACCGAAGCTTGGCGTACCGGGAGTTGTCGACGACGTCCGCGCGGTTGGGATGCTCGAACGTGAACACCTCCGCCGGGTCGGATATCAAC
>Ga0181571_10000923_pt1 | contig 20449 bp, 12 predicted proteins | sample 101ome_17_FD_132440 | JGI IMG/M metagenome (GOLD analysis project Ga0181571, IMG submission 132440) | Coastal salt marsh microbial communities from the Groves Creek Marsh, Skidaway Island, Georgia - 101407AT metaG (megahit assembly) | ecosystem: Environmental > Aquatic > Marine > Intertidal... | reverse complement strand
CTGAAGCAGTTGCCATCCTGCAAGATTGTGGAGGTGGCATGGACTACGTGAACGTTTTGATGGCAAAGGCCATGCTGATGTATAAAGATCCGAGTGCAATAGGTGATCCACGGCCAGGCTTACGAGTTATCAAGGAGATTATTTTCGAGGCCGAGACGGAGGCAGAGCGAATCTACACAGTCGCTTGTGTATCCTCGATAAATCCTCTCACCACTTCGTTGCCTGCGGCACGATTACTCGCAGCAGTTAAGAACGCCAGGGCTGGTTGCCTGTTGGAAATTGCACATGCTGAGAAAGTCCTAGAACATGTGGACAAAGAAAACAACAGACCCGATTTTCCTTCTATCCAAGGTGTGGATGCGACTGCCATCCTTGCATTTCTTGACGATAGCGCCCCAGAGAGTTTCAAGGATACTCTCAATGACGCAGAGGAGGCAATCGTCGTTGCTTCCGAAGCCACCAATTTGCACAAACGCGATGATGGCAGAATCGATTCACTTCGTCTCTTGGGTGAAGCACTCCTTGCGGTTCACAATGCTCAAACGAGGACCAAGATTTGGCGCAAACCCCCTCCAGTTCCTCCGCCGACACCTCCCCCTCCACCTGCACCTCCTACACCAGACGAGAAAGAAGAGGAAGCAGCTGCAGAAGCGGGCGATTCAAAGGAGGATTCAGAAGGTGCCGAAACAGAAGACGTGAACCATGAGCAAGTAACTGATGATGCGCCTGAAGGTGATAGGCAGAGCGTAGCAAGTGACGCGGAGACAGACATCCCTTCAGTCGGCGAGGAAGACGAGGAAGATGAAGAGTTGCATTTACCTCACTCCACGTTTCGGGGCGAGCTTGTCAAGCCGCGTGCTATACGTTCTCTCGAGCAAGCTATACAGTTCGGAATTGAGGCGTGCAAGTACGATATTGTTTCCAAGGCTGCCATGCATCTTGCTCATGCGCATGGGTCTGCTGATACCGGTAAAGCAGCAGCGGCTCTTGCGCTAGTGCAGTCCTGCCAAGCCGTTGAAACGCACTTGTCAATTTTCATTTCAGCGGCTGACGAGCAGGACATCGAATCGCTCATAATCAGGAATGACAGGATCATCCAGGGCGCTCTGAACGACATGACATCCAGTAAATACAGTGCTTCACTTTTTGAGCGCTTGAAGACCTCTTGCACAGCATGGGGGAAACTGCAGATTGATGCAAAGCAAGCACTGTCGGCTTCTTCGACTTTGCCCGATGATCTCTTCGTCTTTTCTTTACAATGGCTCGTCGGGCGAGGTGGAGATACGTCGCTAGCGATCGCCATGCACGGCAAAGACGATGAGCGGACAGGTGCGTACGTCGTGACAGCTAATCAGGAGCAGCTTGAAGCTGCTGTGCAACTCACCGCGACATATCGCTCAAGTGTCGAAAAAGCTGTTATTGCAGCGAGCTCATCCGAAGATCCGGATGCACTACAATCAGTGTTCGAATCCGTGGATATTATCGCGGGTTGGGACGAGGTTCGAAAAGCAACGGAGTGGGTCCTCGAACCGATCATTTCAGCTTGGAGATCCTTCCTGGGCAAGGGGGGCTCAAAGGAAAAGAAAATTGTACTGCTGGTTGACGAGGCGCTTGCATCACTGCCCATCGAAGCTTTGGAATTCTTGAACGATGCCGAGAGTATTTCGAGAGACTTCTCGCTGCATATGTTATCCAATCGGCTCGCGCGGGGTTCAGACATTACAGCCGCGCACATGACAGCGCTAATTGACCTTCGGAAGGAAGATTTGCCTCAATCCGATGCTGACAAAATTCCAGGGCAGTTTGCTCTCCTGCAGCAGAAGTTCGGATCAGGCTGGAATGTGTTGATGGGAACACCTGAAAGCATCCCGGGGGAGGCAGAGTGTCAACGGGCGATGGCTGCTGCGAAGGCGCTCCTGTACTATGGTCATGGTCGGTTTTTGTCATACGTGTCGCCCTCGGCAGTTGCCAGTGTTGACTTGTCCGGTTGCCGACTTGCTGTGTTGGCATGCAACACAAACAATGAAGAATCCCAAAGGATGCAGGCGATGCTCGACGGTAGGAAGACTGCCGAAAAGAAGGCTCTTGAAGAACCTTACAGGACGGCCGCGCTGCTGTCCATGCGTGGTGTCGAATCTATTGTGCTGCCAAGTTTCACTGTAGGGAATGCAAGAGCCAATTCGGAATTCCTTACCTCCGTGTTGGGAGGCGGTCCCGTCGCGAGCTCTGTTTGGAGGGCTGATACACCAAAGCCACCAAGGAAGGAAGAAGAAATCGAAGAAAATGAACCGGAGGGAAAGGAAGTTGAGGAACCAGAGGAGGGAGCGAAGGCGGAGGGCGAAGATGAAGCCGGTGACGACGAGGCGGAGGCAGTTGAGCCACCGCCGCCTCCACCACCTCCGCCGCCAAGTGGGCCATATAGGACATACGTGGTTTACGGGCATCCTCTTGTCAAGATTAGCTAGCAAGTAGACACGAAAGGTTTCAATAGGTTAGACACGCAAATGAACCAAAGACGTATTAGTTTTTCTAATTGCTCTTCTAGGGATCAAGGCTGTACACGCGAGCATTTGCTCACGACAAATCGACACCACGCATCCGAACAATTACTGAACTAGGCGCTCCTTGAGGACATCCATGACCAAGCCGAAATCCTCCTTCACCTCCACCGGAGGGTTGGCGAACTTGCCAACGATACCTTCAATCTCACCAGCGTGGTAAGCGACCTTGCTCTGCGCGAACTTCAAACCGTGCGCGGTGCTCACCACCACGACCTTATCGCTGGGGCCGATAGTCTGAGCCTCCCTGAGCTTCTTGAGCGCCGCCAGGGCAACACCAGTGTGGGGGCAGTTGAACATGCCCGTGAGGTCAGCCTCAGCAGCGGCGTCCATAAGCTCCTCCTCGGTCGCCTCCTCCACGATTCCGTTCGTCTCCTTCAGCGCGTAGACGGCGCGGTCGATGGACACAGGATCGCCAATCTGGATCGCGGAGGCAAAGGTGGGCTCAGCCTTGATCGCCTCGAACTTCTCGAACCCGGTCTTGTACGCGCGGTACAGGGGGTTTGCGTTGTGCGCCTGTGCCACCACCATCCTGGGAAGCTTGTCCACAAGCCCGAGGTCCTTGCACATTTTGAATCCCTTGAAGAAAGCGTAAACATTTCCGAGGTTTCCACCGGGGATGATGACGTAGTCGGGAACCTGCCAGTCAAACTGCTGGAGGATCTCGATTGCGGCGGTCTTCTGTCCCTCAAGGCGGAGGGAGTTCAGGGAGTTAGCCAGGTAGATGGGGAGCTCCGCGGTCACCTCGCGAATAAGGCGCATGCAGCCGTCGAAGTCGGTGTCAATGGACAGCACGAGGGATCCGTTAGCAATGGGCTGCACGAGCTGCGCCAGGGAGATCTTGTCTGCAGGGAGGAACACGATGGACGGGATGCCCGCAGCTGCCGCGTACGCAGAAAGGGCGGCGGAGGTGTCACCAGTGGACGCACATCCGACGGCCGCGAGCGGCTTGCCCTGTTTCCTCATCCTGTTCACCTGGGACACGAGCGCGGTCATACCGAGATCCTTGAAAGAGCCGGTGTGGCTGTTGCCGCACTGCTTCACCCACAGGTCGTTCATGCCGAGCACCTCACGGCCGTAGCGGTCGGCCCAGAAGAGGTTGGAGTTGCCCTCGAACATGGAGACGATGTCGTCGTCCGAAATTCCGGGGAGGACCCACTCCTTCTTGCTCCACACGCCGGAGCCGTAAGGCCAGACGGTCTTGCCGACGCGCTCGTCGAAGAGAGCCTTCCAGTACTCAGGAGGGTAGATGGCAAGGGCCTCCATGTCATGCTGGACATCGAGGAGACCGCCGTTCTTGCTCCGGTAAATGACGTCGTCGATGGAGTACTCCTCGTTCTGATCGCCAGAAAAGGGCACGTACTTGCAGTTGAAAAGTGTGCTCTTCTCGAGAGGAGCTGCGAGAGAGGGGCGAAGGTCAGCGCGGGATAGGGCTGAATTATGTGCGAGGCTCTCGGGGTGAATCTGGAGGGTTTCGTGTGATCGGCTGGGGCTTGCGCACTCACCACGACGGCCGGCCTGCTCGCGGATGCTCCCAGTTGCGGCACGAACGCCAACATTGACCTTGCGGACGCGGGACTGATCGTTAATAGCCACGGGCTTGGCGATGGACCTGGAGCTCAGGGAGCGAGCGCCAGTGGCACCACGGCCGCTGAAGACAAGGGCCGAATTGGGGGCGAAAGCAGCCATGACGCTGGTGAGATACAGACGAGGCTGTTAACCACGGAGGAAGGAGCCGGCGATGATAGCAGCGACCGGACCGACTTCACGACAGCACGATGTGCCCCGTGTTGGTTACTCCTGTATGCACGGAGCCTTTGAAGGCGCCGCCCCAAGAAACTTTCGCTAAACCCTGAAAAAGCCTCTCACGGATGACGTTGTGGGAAATATCTTCCCCGTATCATGACTGATTATCGTTTAAAACGAGGCGAAAGATTGAAGAAATGTGGACGGGACGCCTCGTTTTCCCTGCTTCGTAGAGGGCTTCCGCACCGGTTCGAGCGACGATTTCCCAGGGCGCTGTAAAGGGTTCGGCGCAGACGTCCCGTCAACGGACGCACGATCTCGTCGGGCATGATTCGCTCGATATTCAGGGCTTGCAGGTCGGCGGCGAATAGGATGCCGCCGCCGGAGCATATCATGCCCGTGGCGGCGCGCGCGACTGCGAGATCTGCGCGCCAGTCATTCCATCACGTCCCAACGGTGACGCGTCCATCTTCGTCCTTCGCCGCGCGATCGGGAGTGGGCCAGCAGCGGCCGTCGTTCGCATGCTCAGAAATCGCTGGACGGGCTCACTCTTTCAGCACTGAGTCTTCCGGAGAGAAGAAAGAGGACGATAAGGCAGGGGAGGACGATGAGACGGAGGGAGCGGAGGACGGCGAGGACGTCAACGAAGACGAGGTCGCAGATGAGGAGGTGCAGAAGCTGACGGCTGAGTTGAGCGAGAAGACAGCGCAGGTTAAGGATCTGAACGATAGGCTCCTCCGTACGCTTGCGGACATGGAAAACTTGAGGGAGCGGACGAGGCGACAAGCGGAGACGGCCGAGAAGTTCGCCATCCAGGGTTTCTGCAAGGATCTCCTCGACGTCGCCGACAACCTCGCGAGAGCATCTTCTACCGTCGACCCCGAGGCCCTGGAAACGGAGACCGACGCGGCTAACATTAAAAACGTACTCGCTTCGCTGCACGAGGGCGTGCTCATGGTGGAGAAGCAGTTGATGTCCACCTTTGGGAAGCACGGCGTGGTGAAGTTTGACCCGGCGGAGGGTGACCCGTTCAATCCCAACGATCACATGGCATTGTTCAACGTTCCAAAGGGCGAGAAAGAGGCGGGGACGGTCGCAGCCGTGACCAAGGTGGGGTACAAACTCCATGATAGGGTGATCCGCCCGGCCGAAGTCGGCGTGTTCCAGAGCTAAGTTTACCGTTTTCTATTCTATGTCATGTGAAGGTTCTCGATGCTAATAGTCACCTCACTTGACCGGCGTCGCTCGAAGACCGGTGGAGAACTCGAGATGTTTTGACCGGTCGGTAATAACGCAGTGCCGGCTAACGTCCGGGTCTGGGTCGTTCCTCAGAGCCTCTGCAGCTGCACTCACATCCGGCAGCTCGGCAAAAATGTCCTTAGTCTGCAAATTTGCGAGAGACTTGGCCAGCTCCGACCTCACGTTCGGGACGTTATCGTCCACTGTCATCAACATGAGCGGCAGGAGCTCTTCAATGAGCACTTTATCGTTTATTGAACCCACGAAAGCGCCACAGATACGAACATACGCCTGGCGATCTGCCCAGTGCTGGTTTGTTGCCATAAGCTTAATCGTAGACATGGCACGGCCTATCTGGCCAGACCTCCATGCGGACGATGATCCATCCGAGCTATTCTGCAGTACCGAACCGATAATCGCGATGCATGCTTCTCTGACCGCGGATGCGGGATCTTTCAACAGGCGAAGGGCGAGTGGTATTGTCATCTCCTCATTCGCAGACGCCGGCAAAATCTTAGAAAGATCTCCAAGTTGCTCAGTCATCGCTGCCCTGAGCCTCCAGTTTCCAATCGTCACACCCGATTTTGGCGTCGCAATCCTAGCGAGTACATGCAGATGGTCCAGTCGTACGGTTGGAGGGATCTGGCGCATAAATGCTGCCAGATTATTCACAACACCGATGCTCACCTCGTCCGTGTCGCCAAGCATCTCCTGAAACACCGGCACGAGATCTGCCTCTGCCAGCTCACTGCCGAGTATTCTCGCCATCTCGTGCAGTGAGCAGGCTAACGAGCGTCGCACCTTCCAATGCACGCTGTGGGCGAGCATGTCGTACGCCCCCCGGATTTCTGCCCATCGTTCACGCCCCAGCGTGAGTGCAACGCCTGGCATAGCGAATGCGCACGAGAGCTGCAGGCCACTCGCGCTGCCTCCTGTGCTCTCCGCCATGCTCACGAAATGGTCTACCAGAGATTCGCTCGTGCGCTCTCTTCCCAGCTCGGCGATGAGTGGGCCGAGGTTTTCGAGCATCCCGGTCCTCACTTGAAGGCTCACATCATTCGCGAGTGTTTCAAAAAGCTCCTGCGCAAACGCGGCGAAAGCATCTTGCCCGACGCTCTTTGACAGTCCCACCAGAGAGTCTGCGCAGGCCTTGCGCACGGACCACACCGGGTCGTTCGCCAGTGAGCTAAAAATATCAAATAACTGTATCACGGCATCGGTGCCTCTCATGGTTTCGCCCGCACGCACCGTCGCCCGCACTGTAGCCTCCCTCACCTGCAGCGCGTCGTCTTTAGATAGCTCTGTCAGCAGGGGCGCAAGCGTGGAAGCCGTGGTCTCCGCACCGAGCACCTCCGCGAGCTCACCTGCGATCTTCGACCCGGATATCCTGATCTCCTCCTCCTCGCACCTGCACAATTCTTCCACGCGCGATATCAGAAACGCCCGCTCCTCCCCGGTGGTGCAAAGCGTCGCCACCGTCGCCGTCGCGTCCTCTGCAGCAGCAACCACGCCGTCCGAATCGTCCTCCACCAGGAGGAACGCCACGTTGAGCAGGCCGAGCGCGAGGTCGTCCTCCTGCTTCCTCCTGGAGATTTTTATGGCGTCGGTCAATACACTGAGCTGCTCTGCGACGCTCTGTCTGACCTCGCTGTCGTCGTCCTGCGCGAGATCCTCGAGCAGGTCGAGGGGGAAGGGCTCGGCGCCTACCCGCAGCGCGTCTGCGCACACGCGACCAAGGCTTCGGACGTGAAACATGCGCTGGACGGAGACAGTACATTCCCTGCAATACTGTTCGCAGAGCTGCAGGTCGGTCAGCCCGTCCGTCTCGAGGTCGACTGCCGACGCCTCCGCCTCCACGTACCGCTCCGTCGCGAACTGGAGCAGCTCGGGCTCATCCCTGAAGCCTCCGCCGACGCCCTCGTAGCTCATGGCTGTCGCGACAAGGTTCTTCACGGGGTCTGGTCTGGGTCGTCGGACTATCGCGCGATGATCGCCACCATTGCTCCCGGAACCACAACGATCGCAGTGCGCACGTTCGCCGCACCACTTCTTCGTGAGTCAGCTCCTGACAGTTGAACCACTTGCGTCGGACTTCACTGCCTGAACTGCTGAAATTTCTCCTTCACAAAGTTCTCGTCAGCGTTTGGTTCCACTGCATCCTGCCCTGTTTCCAAGAAGTTTCTCATTAGATTGTATTTATTTCCGGATGGTCACATGGAAGTTTAGTCACAGTATTTCTGGCAGTCTGAGCCACTAAGCTTAAGAGTTAGGTGATCTGATAACCTTTTCGCCTTCCTGTGAAAAAGCGACAGGATTGCTCCTCTGCGCGTACCCTAAATTTGGAACAAAAATAAGGCTTGGCAAGCAGGCCGCGGAGAATCATAATTGCCTCTCGGAAACCCGCGCGGTCGGTCATAGCGTGCGGCGAAGAGTTCTGACGAGTTCTTCGCTCCGCAGGCGACATGGCGACTGATATCGACGTGAGTACTCCCTAGATCTTTATTTCCGCACTTTCTCCGGCGACACGCATCGTAGCGGGGCGGACGTCGTGGCCCCCCGACGATTTCGCGTTGACCAAAATTGGCAGATGTCGCGATGCCGCAGCCGCGATTCGAACGTACCCGGGCGAGACGCGACACGGAGCGCGACCGTCCCTTACGATTTTCGCGCGATCAATTCGTCGCCCGCTACGCCTCATCGCGGTGTTTCCGCACGTGTCGTTCTCATCCTTGCCTCCTTCTCACCCTATCTCGATTTCCCTCCTTTTGATCGCGCAGAGGTACGACGAAGACCTGGGTGCTCCCGCCGTGAGCGCGAAGCCCAAAGGCGGATCAGCGGCTGGCTCTTTCCGCGACGACGCGTCGTATGCATCATACCAGCGTGACGATGCCGCTGAAGAAGCTGCTCGCGCTCGACGAATGGCGAACTTCGAGGAGCAGGCTCTGGTAGCACGAATCAGGCGCCTCCAGGACAAGCTCGAGACTACGATGGAGAGGAGGGCACAGCTCGAGGTGCTCATGCTGGAGACCACCCAGAAGATGCGCGAGGAGAAACTGGCTCGTAAGGAGGCCGAGGAGCAGTACGAGGACATGATCAAGCATCTCAACGACGCCACCACGAACAGGCTCAAGGTCCAGGAGGCCGCGCAGAAGCTCGAGCAAGACGTGACGGACATCAAGAGTCTCGAGACGCAGATCAACAAGTTGCGTTCCATCGAGCTCCCAGGTCTGCATCATGACCTCGAAAAAACTCTCGGCGCGGCTAGGGAACAGGCTGAGGAACTTGCAAATTTCGACACCATGTCCAACTCGCAGTCGCGCACTATTGAGCAGGAAAGGCTCGAAGTCATGAACGCGTACGAAGAAGAGCTTCGAGTATTGGGACTGCAGGTCGCCAAGCTCACCGAGCACGTCACCGCGGCTGGTACGCTGTCTCAGCGAGACTCCGAAGTCATCAAGGGCCTCATTTACGATGAGGCGAAGATGCTATCTGCGGCGCAGGGCGACGTGGAGATGCGCAAGGGAGAACTGAAGCAGATTGACGCCAAGCTGATGAGGATCATGAAAGTTCTGGAGCACACCCAGGAGGCTAACTACGACCTTCGCACCTCCTTGGACCACACCGAAAAGATTCTTGAGGAGACCAAAGCAAACGATGAGCGCGAATACAAGTACATGCACCGTCGCCTGACGCAGCCTTACCTGCGTGAGGAGCTCATCCATGACGGTTCCGACTTCCAGCCAAGGACCAACCCGCTGCCGATCTCCAAGCCCAAGAAGGCCGTGTTGAATGTCTCTGAGCGACTCAGGGGTTCCAGGAGGAAGCCTCTCGTCGATGAGGAAGAAGTAGACGCGGCCAACGACGAGATGGGCACCATCGCGGGTGTCAACATTTTGGATGAGGAGGAGATGGGCCGTATCGCTGACTCCGAGGCGACCGTTGAAAGGACTCTCGAGCACGAGCTCGGCACCATGATGATCAATCCACCAGATCCCCTCGTTAATCAGCCCAAGCTGCCGCCTCCCACCGGAACCATCGCAGAGGCCATGGAGCCAAACCCATCTGAGGGTGAGCTACTGGTGTCTCAGTCTTTGATGCTCTTGAAGGAGATGCAGGCAAAGCAGGCTGCTACGCTCCAGAAGTTCAGCAAAGACAGGCTGGACCGCTACTCCATGTCCATCTCTCAGCTTGACAAGCAGCTCGAGCAGAACAAGAGACACCTCTCAGACGTGGAGAATGACGGCGACTTCTCCAACTGGAACGAGAAGATTCCTGAGACCCCAGAGGTCATCAAACCCGACTCCACGGCCGCCAAGAAGGAAGCTGCGCAGCCAAAGCTGAAGCCTGGGAAAGCCGCTGGCCACTTCAACAAGGAGAGCGCCATGGAACTGTTCGGTCGCTACGACACGGACAGGAGTGGGAAAATCAACAAGGCGGAAATCACCGCCATCTTCATTGACTTGAAACTCTTCGAGTCCCTGGATGAAGACGAGCTCATTCCAGCCATCGAAAAAGCTTGGGCCGAGGCAGACGCCGATGGCAGCGGTGAGATCGACTACAAGGAGTTCGTGCAATTCATCGGCAAGTTTGAACACATCAAGCCCAAACAAGCAATGCCTGCCAACATTCCCAAGGGCTATGATGGCAGCGAGCAGGACATTGTCTTCCAAGTTTTCAAGAACTGCTGGTGCGGAAGCAAGAAAAATCCAAGCAAGGTTGCAATGCAGAAGACAAAGTACCTCAAGGCGATGAAGAAGATGGGATACGTGGACAGCACCACGATGAATGCGACCACGCATCAAATTCAATTCATGCGGAACGCGGTCAACAAGAAGTGGCTCGAATACGATGGATTCTTGAGGCTGCTTGCCAAGATAGCGAGTTCCTTCCAGGTGCCCTTTAAGAAGGTCGCGAGTGACTTCACCACCAGGTGCACGATCAACTCAAAGATGAAGGCAGCGCAAGGTGGTAAGTCGAAGTCCCAAGCTGAAGACGAGCCAGAGGATGAGGAAGAAGAGGAGGAAGAGGCTGGTTTTGGAATCCGCGGAGATGTTGAGGATGTTGAGCCCCCTGCTGCTTTCGCTGCTTTCGCCAACGAGGAGGCTGCGGATCCTGTCAACCCAGACGAGGCGGCCGATCCCTTCGAGCCCACCGAGCCCGCAGATGCCGCCGAGCAAGCAGGGCCCGAGATAGAAATGTCAAAGAAGGCTGCAAATCTCGCCAAGCTGATGAAGAAGCGAGCGAAGAAAGGGCACGACATGAAGAGTTGGGACACCAAGGACGCGATTGACAAGATTGGTCAGTCTGCCGTCCCAAAGAGCATGGTGCAGGAGTCCGGCAAGGGCATGACCATCAAGGAACTCTTCAAAAGGTATGACGTGGACAACAGTGGTGGACTTGACCAGGAAGAGCTGAAGCAGGTGATGAAAGATTTGGAAGTCATGCCCTCCGGTATCACTGAGGAAGAGGCTGCGTACACGCTCGGAGAATACTTCAAGTTGGCGGACGAGAACAGTGACGGCATTATCAGCTGGGAGGAGTTTGCCCTCTTCTACAGGGACTTGCAGGAAGTGAAGAAGAGCGATTTGGATCATGTCCCTGTCACTGTGCCGAAGAAGTACAGAAACAGCAAAGAGTTCTTGGAGATATTCGTCAAGCACTGTTCCTTCGGTGCTGGTCAGAAGAGAGTGGAGGAGATGGCGAGCAAGTCGTTCTTAAAATGCTTGAACGAGGTTGATGTGATTGACAACAAGCAGCTGACCGAAGCCATGGTTGATCAAGTCTTTACAAAGTTTGCGAAGGATCATCCTCGTAAGAGGCTCACCTACAACAAGTTCCTGGACGCCCTCGCTCAAATCTGCTCTTACAAGGACCTTGATTTCGACGACATTGCCGGTTACATCCACGACGAGGGTGGGCCAAAGGTCACGGGGAGCCAAGGACCAGCAACGATGCGCAAGACGGGCCTCCCGGATCGATCCGGCGGATCTGGTGACGAACGCCCGAAGGCTGGTACGCAGAAGCTGCCCAAGAAGGCGGCTCCGGCCAAGGAGAAGTCGAGGATCAACGTGCTCAAGTCTGGGTCGGGCAAGGCGGAGATGACTGCGAGGAACGTCTTCGATAAGTTTGACGATGACGGCCAAGGGCAAATCGACCGCGTCGAGTTCAAGCAAGTTTGCATCTTCCTGGGTCTTGACAAGGAAGAAGGCTTCGATTTCGAGGAGGAGTTCGACACGGCCAACAAATCCGACACTGGGATGATCTCCTGGAATGAGTTCAACGTTTGGTTCAACGGTCTCAAGGGCAAGGCAGTGACCAAAGTCGAAAAGGTATCATCGGAGTTGGTCAACGACAAGGAATTCAAGACTCTGTTCGAAGAATGGGCTAACTTTGGCATTCCCACTAAGAAGCAAAAGAAGGTCGCCGAAATGCAAAGCGCAGGCTTGAACAAAATGCTGCTGAAGACGGGCCTTAAGAAACCAGGAATCGAGCACGCATGGATGGACAACGTTTTCAAGAAGCATGCGGAGAAGCCAAACGCCAAGGTGATGAAATACAGGCCTTTCCTCGATTGTCTTGCGGAGATCGCGGCCACGGACAAAAAGAAGCTCGATGATTTCGTGAAGGCAATAAAGGAGCACGGATCCCCCAAGGCGAAGGCCACTGAGGTGGATCACCTCGGTCGTCCGATCCGCTAGACCACCAAGCTAGCACATGTGAAATATTTGCGTTTATTATTCATCAATGGTACCACGCTGTGCTCTTCCTGCCGTAGTTGGGCACAGCGGGTCTCGCCTGCGCGGCGTCAAAGTCAATCATAGACTGGTAGTCCTTCTCCGCCTGAAGTGCGCCCTCCCATGCCTGTCGCGCGTCCTCCTTCTGCTTCCTCGCGAGGGAGTCCTTGTACTGGATCTGCGCCTCGATGTCGAGCCTGTTCTTCATGCGCTGCGCGTGAACTCTGGCTTTGTGCTCCTCCTCGACCGCCTCCATCTCCGCGAGTTCTTCGCGCATTCGCAATTTATCGGTGATCTTGGCCTCAGCAGCCATTTCTCGCGCAACCGCGTGCTGCGCCAGCTGTCGCTCCCGATCGGCATGCACCTCTGCCATGAGCTTTGCCCTCGCGGCCTCGGCACGATCCTTCTCAGCTTGGCGCTTCGCCTCATAAAGAGCCTGCTGCTCCGCAACCAGCCTGTCGCGTTCGGACTCGTCCTCTCCGTCCTTCTGAAGCAAGGCGGCCAGATGGGTTCGGTATATGGCATCCTGCTCCTTCTTGCGCTCCTTCAGCTCAGCCTCCCTCGCCTCCTCCTCGGCCTTCTGCCGCATGGCCTCCTCGAGGAGCTCCCGGTCGATCGCCTCCTCGCGTTCCTTGATCGCCGCGAGCTCAGCTTGACGCGCTGCTTTGAACACCTTGAGATCCTCGCCGATCCTCATGTTCTTCGCCAACTTGGCGGCGATGTCTGCGTCGTGTCGCGCCTCCTCCGCCGCCCACCGCGACTTCATCTCCTCAACCTCGCGCTTGGCAGCTTCAGCCTTCTCCGCACGAAGCTTACGGTTCTCAGCTACCTGCTGGTCCAGCACCCGCACGGCTTCGCCCGCTTTGTTCTTGATGTCCGCCATCTCACGCGCGTGCCTCTCCTCCTTCTTAAGTCGCTCCGCCTCGTACATCACCTCGAATGCGGCGTGCTCCCTCGCCGCCGTCTCCCTCGCCGCCGCCTTCTCTTCGAGCTGCGATGACCTGCCCTCCAGTGCGGCCCTGAGCTGCGCGTTGGAATCGCCCTGGCGGACGCCGTCGCAACCATCGCGCCACTGGCGGTACAGCATTTGCTCGGCGAACGCGACGCGTTCCTCCTCTCTGCGCCGCACCAGGTCCAAGGCGCGCCTCTCCAGCGCGGCTCTTCGCTCCTCAGGCGTCACCTGGTTGGCCACCAGCTCATTCTGCAGGGCCAGCTCCTCGGCGTGGAGCTTGGCTGCGAGCTTACGGCGGCGCGCGTCGACGTTGGCCTCCGCCTGGGCCTTGAGCGCCTCGAACCTGAGTGAAGTGGAGCGGGGCGGAAGGATGCGTCGGTCAGCGATTGCGGTCAACTCTCAGCTGTATCGGGGGGAACTCTGGAAGAGAGGTAACGCGGTGCGCGGGGGGATGTATCGGGTCGTCGCGCGCCCTTACCGCTGCTTGAACTGGTTTCTGGCTATCATGTTGTTGCTGTTGTGCTCCCAGACGGCACCAAACTCCTTCGTCTTCCACGACTGTTACGTGGACGGGAGGTGACGCAGGTCAGTCGTGGACAAATTGAGGGGAAACTCTGCGCGCGGGGACGATAGTCGACGATGGGGTTCGGACGAGAAGATTGAGACGCGGGCTGTACCTTGACGTAGGCTTGCATCTGGTTGCTCTTCTCATCGGCGGCGCGCATCTTCTGGATGCGGAAGTCCGCGGGGGGCCTAGTGGTGAACATCTCGTCCCGATGTGTCTCTCCGCTTTGGGCTCCTCTGCAAAAATGCCGGATTCGGCTGGTCCGGTAAGTCGTTCCTGGACGGGTTTACGCGCTTACAGAGGCCTGTTGAGACCAAGGGGGCGAACTATGGGTGACGAGTGGCGATGTCTGCGTCGTCTTTTGTGGCTGAAAGTGCCGTCGCGTCTCCCTCAAGACCACTCTCCGACGGAATTGTTTCCCCAGGGGTACGAGACCAACGTCTCTCATTTTTCTCCATTTCTCCCTCTGCCACTGCACGCGGCTGCGCGGAGACGGAAATAAGTTGCCTGTCCCAGCGGGAAGGGGGCAGAGAACAGGTCCCGAGCCACGTCGCTCTGGGAGGCAAGGATCGCATCACAAGCATGGCGACCCTCGCGGACTCCTTTCTCGCGGATCTCGATGACCTTAGCGATGAGGACGATGTCGCGGATGAGCCCGTGAAGGACGAGCCCGCGGAGGATGGCGTGAAGGCGGAGGCGGCGGAGGGACCCGTCAGCGGCGTGGACTTCAGGTCCCTGGACGCCGTCGCAAAGCTGGTTGGCAGCGAGCGATATCGCAGGGTCATCTCTCAGGTGGACGACGCGCTCGCGGCTGACGCCGAAAAAATGGAGGAGGAAGGCGACGCATCTGCGGATCCAGGCAGCACTCTGGGCGTCGTGGACGAGGGCGCGTACCAGCTCATTGTGGACTGCAACGCGCTGAGCGTCGAGATCGAGAACGAGATCCAGGTGGTGCACAACTTCATCAGGGACAGGTACAGGTCCAAGTTCCCGGAATTAGAGTCGTTGGTGATGCATCCCATCGACTACGCCCGCGTGGTGAAGGCCATCGGCAACGAGATGGACATGACCAAGGTTGAGCTGGAGAGCGTGCTGCCGAGTGCGACAATCATGGTGGTGTCCGTGACGGGGAGCACCACCAACGGGCAGCCACTGAGTGCAGACGACCTCGATACCACCGTGCGCGCGTGTGATGTACAGTTGCAACTCGATGCGGACAAGCGCAAGCTCGTCGCACTCGTGGAGGCTCGAATGGACCGCACCGCACCGAACCTAAGCGCGGTGCTCGGCCCGGAGGTTGCGTCTAAGCTGATGTCAGTGGCGGGTGGCCTGGTGGCGCTGTCCAAGATGCCGGCAAATAACGTGCAGGTCCTTGGTCAGAAGAGGAAAACAGCCGCGGGTATGTCCAGTGCGACCGCCGTCAGGACTGGCGACTTACACGTCGGCTTCATCAACCAGTGTGACATCATCCAGCGCAAGACTCCACCGCCACTTCGCATGCGCGCCGCTCGCTTGGTCGCCGGCAAGTGCACGCTGATGGCTCGGGTGGATGCCTTCGGCGAGGACCCAAGCGGATCGACGGGGCGAAACATGCACGAGGAGATGGTCAAGAAGATAGAGAAGTGGCAGGAGCCCCCCCCGGCCAGGACCGCCAAGCCGCTCGCGATCCCCGGCGGCGAGGTGAAGAAGCGAAGAGGCGGCAAGCGAGCGCGCGCTTGGAAGGAGAGATTTGGCGCGAGTGACATGAGGAAGGCTGCGAACAGGGTCAACTTCAACGTCGCCGAGGAGGAAATCGGATATGAGGGCGAGGGTTTGGGAACACTCGGAACATCCGCGGGGATGGCGGCGGCGAGCGGGAAGCTCAAGCTCACGGCCAAACCCGCGAAGATGAAGGTGCCCAAGAATTTGCAGAAGAAGATGATGAACTACGGCAGTGGTGGCGCAACGAGCGGGCTATCCTCCTCCCTGGCATTCACGCCAATCCAAGGTATCGAGCTGGTGAACCCAAACGTGAACAAGGACGCAACTTCAGGGACGGACTCGGTCTTTTCAGAGATGAGAGGGTTCCGAAAAGTCAGCGCCGGGACCTTACCCGGTTTATAGACTCCATAGCTACTTTCTCTAAGGATACACGGTGCCTTCGGTGCCGAAACGTTAGGCTTCGGTCGCTCTAATATCGGCCTGAACCGAGCACGTCATCGCGCTTTTCGGTGTAGACGTCATCACGCGCCGAGGCGGCGATCTCAGATCACTCGGCACCCAGGAGGGACTACAACTCAACCTTCCTCGCGCGCTCGGCGAACCCGTGCGAGGCGAGCAACATCTTGATCTCCGTCACGCTCATCTTCTCCAAATTTATCCGCTCTTTTTCCTTTCCGGTCATGTCGAACATCACGAGTTCGGGCGCGTTCCCGGGGATGTATCTCACGCGCACCCCGTCGATGAGCCCCTTGTCCACAGTCTCCTTGAAAAACTCCTTGAGACTGGGGTGCTTGTTGAGTCGTCAGCCGCTGCAAGTCTGGAACTCCATCCTGCTGACGTCGGAGGTTGCAGTGTGTTGCTCTTCTGCAGCCACCAAGGTGACTGCGAAGAGCAGGAACGCCGAGACGAGGACCCCGACACGGGTCATACCCTTTCCGTGCTCCTGAGACTCACCAGTCGAGGAGGGAATTATCGAGAAAAAATAACAAGCGGGGCAGCAGAACCACAAAGCGCAGTGCACCGCCGCCGGGTTTTCACCATGCTCCGAACTGTTCGTCGTCTCGCCGGGGCGGTCAGACCGCTCGGCAACGCCCCCCAGGTCCGCACCTTCGTCGCGGCAGAGCAGCCCGATCTCGATTACGACTACGGAGCGCTCTAGCCCGTCGTCAGCGGCGAGATCATGCAGCTGCACCACTCCAAGCACCACAACACGTACGTCACCAACTTTAACGTGGCGATGGAGAAGTACTCTGAAGCGGAGATCAAGGGCGACTACGCCACGATGATCTCCCTTCAGGGAGCGATCAAGTTCAACGGCGGAGGGCACGTCAACCACTCCATTTTCTGGAAGAACCTTGCCCCTGCGAAGGACTGTGCGCCTCCTGACGGAGAGCTCCTTAAGCTCATCGAGCGTGACTTTGGCTCTCTCGCCAAGCTTCAAGAAAAGTTTTCCGCGCAGACCGTCGCCGTGCAGGGCTCGGGCTGGGGCTGGCTTGGGTATGATAAGACTTCGGGTTCGCTCAAGATTGCAACCACCGCGAACCAAGACCCATGTGCAACTGTCGGCTTGACGCCTCTTCTGGGGGTCGACGTCTGGGAGCACGCGTACTACCTGCAGTACAAAAATTTGCGCCCGGACTACGTCAAGGCGGTTTGGGAAATCGTCAACTGGAAGAATGTGGCGGAAAACCTCGCCGCGGCCAAGTAGGTTGCACGTCTTCGTGTCAAGAAAGCCAACTTAAATTCAGTCAGCTATGTCGTCGGGCCCCACGATGATCTCCTCCGCCTCCTCGCCCTCCACCTCGATATCATCCTCGTGTTCCTCGTCCTCTACACCCGATGCCTTGAGGATGGCATCGATGCACTCTTGCCTATCGTTGTGCATCGCCTCGTCCAGCGCTGTCCGTCCACCCGCGTTGCACACCGCCGTCTTAGCACCCACACTCAGGAGTTTCTCGACCACCGCCGTGTGCCCGTTGACGCACGCCCAATGCAGCGCAGTGTTGCCCTGCGCGTTCGCGATGTTGGGGTCCGCCTCCTTCTCCAATAAGAGCTCGACAATCTCCAGATGGCCGTTCGCGGCTGCGAAGAAAAGCGCAGTGCGCCCCTCGACATCGACCGCGTCCACCGACACGCCCTGACTCAGATACTGCTGCACATCTTCCATGTCGCCGTATCTCGCAGCCTAATTATAAAATGAACAGATGGTCAGCCAGGGCAGTCTTCTTGGCCTAGAAAGGCGCCGCAGGGACGCGAGCAGGGGCGGGCGGCGGTGGGAATTTACTATTATAACGAGTGCTCACCACGACGAAGTCATCCACGGTCTCCTGCGCTACCTCCGCCGACATGTCGGCTCGTTTCGAAACTATCGACTCAAAGGCTCGAGTGGGAACGACGCGGTGATTCCGATGCGACTAAGTTAGACGCGCCCCGCCAAAAGGTATGCGCAGGGCTGCGAAGGATGAATCTAACCAAGCGTTGTTGCGGCGCCGGTTGCTGCTGGTTCCGATTTTGCAACCGACCTCCAAGAAGGGACGCGTGGGGGTTGCGCGGTTGAGCGCAGTGTCCTGTGGGCGAACGAACGCGCGAACGATTTGTTTTTACGCGGTTATCATCACAACGATAAACAGCGCGCTAAACCCTCGCCGAGGCGGATACCCATCCCCTCGGCACAAAGCACTACAAGAGCAAACCCCCAAAGCCGACGTGCACGCCATTTACTCATCCTCCTCGCTCCTGAGCTTGGCCGACTTGTTGATCACGTTCACGTTGAGCTGCTGCGCACGCTCCACGATCGCCTTGCGGTTCAGGGTGGAGACGTTGTGGGCAACCTCAGCGCAGTATTTCCTGTTGTGCATCATGAGAAGGTCAAGGTCGGCGACGTTGTGGACGACGAACTTGTAGAAGCCGTTGGGGAGCAGGTGCTTGGTCTTCTTGTTGGACCCGTAGCCGACGTTGGGGTGAGGGGGAAGACCCTTGAACTTGCGCCTGAAGCGGCCATCAATACCACGGGGCTTCCTCCAAGACTCCTGTTATCGCGAGGGGGGAATCGGGAGGGGCGAGGTCAGCGCGGGTGCCCGTGAGATTGAGCAGGGTGAAAAAATCCCAGAACCCTAGTTTCCGAGCAGGACGCACGCCGCGGGCGGAGACCCGCGCGGGCGGTCGACAATCGGTTCCGAACACGCCGCCGGCTCAACGCGTGCAAACAACATGTTCCGTTCCGACCGATTACCGCACAAACTATCCCACGGAATACTCGCGCTGCGGACAGAGCAGCGCGCAGATCCGTTCGGGGTCTCGTCTGCCACTCGTGGGTTTGCCGGATTCTACACGCACCTTGACGGTGACCTTGCGGTCGCTCTGGAACCGCTTGAACTTAGCGGTTCGCTTCTTGACGATCTTATGCTTGACGAGGGGAGTGACCTGTTGAGCGGGGAGCGTGATGGAAAGCGTCAGCGTCACAGCGACGGAGCGCGAAGCGGAATCTTTTAGGGTCTAGAAAAAAGCCGTGAACCCCGGAGGAGGCACATCGCCGGCGGCAAACGAACGCGCCAGCGTCCCCGCCTAGCGACGACGAGGTGAGCTCGACGCGAATGGTGCGGAATACTCGTGTGATTATCGGTGGGGTCGTACCATGATCCCGTTCCCGTGTGCTTCCAAAGAGGGCAGGAGTGCCCGGCCTTCCCGGCTTAAGGCGTCCCCACTGCCAAACCGCGAAATCGTCGCCTCGTGAGGTGTTGTTTTCCCGTGTTTGCCTATTCTGACTGTTGTTGGGGCTCCGAAATGTGGAATTATTTTATTCATCTCACGCATCATGGTTCACGATTTCGTTGCTATCACCTCTCCTTCAACACAATGCATGTGATGTGTTTATCATGATTTGGTATATCCTAACTAAATGTGCACTGCCCCGCATCGTTTCCCGCCGAGCTGCCCGAGCGATCGCACTGCTTCGCCGTTGTTGGCTTTTTTTTCGTGTTGTCTTCTGTCAGGCCAAAAGCGAGGAACCCCCCGATAGCCGCGCCAATCGCGCACTAGCAGCGCTTAGTTGACCCAGGGAGTCCTAGCTTTCTCTCCCGGGCAACCTTAGGTATCGCGAACGGGGCGGCCTCCTCGAGAGGGCTTGACTCTCACAGGAGCCAGGGTCGCCGCCCACACACCCTTTGTTGAGTTTCCCAGGGACCCCTCGCGCCTGGCATCGGTTCGAGCACAGCGTCGACCTCGACGCCTCGCCGAAGGCAGGTGCGGGGCCTCTCCTAGGAGGGGACCGCCTCGTCATTGGAGGAGACCGCGAATCGTCTTGTTGTCTTGCTTGTTTGCCCGTTTCGTTGCCTTGTAGCGGTCAGGTGGAGCGGCGATGGCGGTGCCCCGGGTGGAGAGGGCCTCCTGGCGTGGGCTGGCGCCCCCACGGTGCCGAGGGCGCGGCGGAGAGCGCCTGTGGGGGAAACTCACGCAGATACTTATGATGCTTTTATTGGTCGTTGTACCAACGGGTAAGTCATTATCGAACTGGTACATCGCCTAGGGCATTTCGTCTCTCCATGCGACGCGCGACTCGCGGCGACGCCGCGCAAATTGCTTGGTGTTTTTTCCGTGCCGCGATTTTTGAACGAGTACCCGATCGCGACGTCCCGACTGATCTGACCTGATCCTCTTTGCCGCGTCGCAGTGGGTTATGAGGTGCCCGAGGTGGAGTGGCTTTATCCGAACGAGGGATCGACCGGCGGTGGGGACATTCTCACGGTCGCGGGCACCAACCTCGGGACCCTGAAGCGAATGAAAAACGTGGAGCTTAGATGCAGGGTGGATGCGACCGAGACGGCGACGAGCTATCTGCACGACGACCTGGTGACGTGCGTGACACCTCCAAGGGGGGAAGGTTTCGTGCACGTCGAATTTACGGTGAACGGCGAGACGGTGCAGAGCGAATCTCGATCACGATACCCCAAGGCTG
>Ga0181571_10000922_pt1 | contig 20458 bp, 18 predicted proteins | sample 101ome_17_FD_132440 | JGI IMG/M metagenome (GOLD analysis project Ga0181571, IMG submission 132440) | Coastal salt marsh microbial communities from the Groves Creek Marsh, Skidaway Island, Georgia - 101407AT metaG (megahit assembly) | ecosystem: Environmental > Aquatic > Marine > Intertidal... | reverse complement strand
TCTGTCTTCATCTGTCTGTTAAACAACCTAAACCCGCTTGGGATCTAGTGTTCGGCTGGGTAACTCCCCGACCGAGGAGGCGCATTATACGTAAACCAAAAAGGACCGCAAGCGCTATTTTCAGTTTTTTTCAAATTTCTGTTAAACGCCCGAAACAAGGAACAAATGGTGTTTCTTTTTGCCCACTTTCACTAAGTAGTAAACTTCGTGTAAAGCCCGCTCTTCTGGGAACCAAACTGCAGGGTTCGCGTTGTCGTCAAGGCCGAGCGCACAGCCATTCACAAAAACGGCATTGCGTGACAGCGCATCCTTCGCCTGCTTGCCCGAAGCCACAGCGCCCGAGTCAGAGAGCACCTGTGTCAAAGCCGGCGGTAGATCACTCCTACTGAGCTGCGTCACAGGCAATCCATCCAGAGCGAGTTGCGCCAAATCATCCGCGCTTAGATCCGCAATGTCGCCACTGAAAAGCGCTTCCGTTATTCGTTGGGCCGCGATTAAGCCCTCGTCGCCATGAACCAAGGCGGTAACTTGCTCCGCCAATATGCGCTGCGCCTGAGGACGGCCTTCCGCCGCTTTATCGGTCGCTTCAATGGCCGCAATGTCTGATGGCGACAAGAAAGTAAAGTAACGTAAAAACTTATAGACGTCGGCATCAGCAGTACCCAACCAAAACTGGTAAAAAGCGTAGGGCGACGTTTTCGCTGGGTCGAGCCATATGGTTCCTGATTCGGTCTTACCAAACTTGGTGCCATCGGCCTTAGTAATCAGAGGCATCGTGAGACCAAAGACCTGGGCACCATATAGGCGTCGCGTGAGGTCAATGCCTCCGGTGATATTGCCCCATTGATCAGACCCACCAATCTGGAGCCCGCATTCATAGCCCTTATATAGCTCTGCGAAGTCGAGAGACTGCAGGATGCTATAGGCGAATTCAGTAAAACTGATTCCGCTACCTTCACGCTCAATACGTTGCTTGACGGACTCCTTCTGGATCATTGCGTTTACCGAAAAATGCTTACCAATATCCCGCAAGAAAGTAAGCACATCAATATTAGCGGTCCAATCCAGATTATTCACAACGATTGCCGAGGAGTCGGACTCATCAAAGGAAATAAAGCGGCTTACTTGGGCTTTGAGTTTGTCCACCCAGCCGGCGACCACATCCGGCGTGTTGAGCTGACGCTCTTGCGCTTTAAAACTCGGGTCACCAATCAAGCCAGTTGCACCACCGACCAGAGCAATCGGCTTATGACCCGCGTCTTGGAAACGACGCAGCATGAGCAATGGCACAAGCGAACCGATATGCAAACTATCGGCGGTCGGGTCAAAACCACAGTAAAGCGTTCGCGGCTTTTCTTCTAACCAGTCAATGAATCGCTCCTCACCCGCGATTTGAAAGATCAAACCCCGTGCACGAAGATCTTCTATAAGAGCCTTTGACATATCGCTTTTTCCTACCTATTGCCCAGACGCGCGCAAGATACATCACCCTGAAACTATTGCAAGTTTCGAGCAAACGTTCCAATTAATGGAGCTCCCCTTTATACTCGCGGTTGATTGAAAATGACAGCTTCCGATGAAAAGACTCAGGGACAACATCTCAGGCGCAACCAAGCGCTCACTGCAAGAGGCCTCGCAGCTGCCGAGGCGTCACATCGCGGCTATCGGTGCGATCCTTTTGTTCCTAGCTGTCGTCGCTCCATTTACCCCATCTGGCAATGTGTCAGCAAACCGCGCGGATGAGCTGCCTCTGCCCCCCCCTACCGAGCCAATACAGAGCGGCGATCAGGCCATCGCCACCCTGGCAGAAACAGCCGGGCCTTTCGCGCATACCTCTGTAATTGAGGACAAGCCGATTGAAGAAATCACCTGGGCTTTTTACCAAGTGAGACCAGGGGACAACCTATCCAAACTCATGCTACGCGCCGGGTTTACTGATAGAGAGGCTTATATAGCGGGAAAAACACCTGGCGGCTCCCTTACCCAGCTATATCCCGGCCAAACACTGGGTTTTGCCACACAACCTAACGGGGAGTTGGCAGAAATCCGTCATAAATTATCGGCCCTGGAATCGGTGGTTTACCAAGCCCGTGACGGCAAATTTGAGGTCGAGCGCGAACTGAAAGAACCCGAAGTACGCGTGGTTGAAAAAAGCGGCGAGATCACGAGCTCGCTGTTTCTTGCGGGCCAACATGCGGGGCTTTCGGACAACCTGATCATGGAGCTGGCGAATTTATTCGGCGGGGTAATTGACTTCGTACTGGACCCGCGCGAAGGCGATACTCTGCACGTCATTTATGAAACTCTTTACTTAGACGACCAGTACTACAGTGATGGCAACATCATTGCAGCCGCGTTTACGAACAAAGGCGAGACTTTCACGGCCTATCGCTACACCGACAGTGAAGGCCGACTCGGCTACTTCAACGAACGAGGTGAGAGCATGCGTAAAGCCTTTTTAATGGCACCGCTGGACTTCACTCGCATTAGCTCTAACTTCAATCCGCGACGCGTGCACCCAGTTTATAAAACCACACGACCACATCGCGGTACCGACTATGCCGCGCCTCGCGGAACACCCGTTTTTGCTGCAGGTGATGGCCGTGTGACGGAAGCAGGATACAGCAAAGCTAATGGCAACTACGTCTTTATTCAGCACGGCGAGAAATACGTAACAAAGTATCTGCACCTGGATAAGCGCCACGTTAAAGCAAATCAAAGGGTGAGCCAAAGTCAAATCATCGGCACCGTTGGCTCCACGGGAACCGCCACGGGCAATCATTTACACTATGAGTTTTTAGTTAACGGCGTGCACCAGAACCCGCGCACGATACATAAGAAGCTCCCCAAAGCAAAGAGCTTGTCCCCCAAGGAACTACCCCGCTTTCTTGCCACAGTGCGAACTCAACAAGACGGGCTTGCTAAGCTCATAGCGGCGCAGCAGGCAGAATCGCTCGCCCAAATCGATGCGGCAAACTAAGGATCTCTATATTGGGCTAATGTCTGGCACCAGTGTTGATGCCGTTGATGCCGTGCTGGTTCGGATCGGCACGAAACTCGAACTGCGCGCTTCGCTTAACTTTGACATACCCACCGATCTAAAAAATCAAATTCACGAGGTCTGCACCGCAGAGCAGGTCAGCATGGATGATCTCGGCAGACTTAATCGGCAGATGGGCGACTTATTCGCTGACGCAACGCTTACGCTCCTGTCTCGGGTTGGGGTAAGTGCAAAGGAGATATGCGCCATCGGAAGTCACGGGCAGACGATACGGCACAGACCTCCAAGCGCATCCGAACCCAGCCCATTTACCTGGCAAATTGGCGACCCCCACGTGATCACCGCGCGCACCGAAATCACAACGGTCGCTGATTTCCGGAGCAGAGATCTGGCCGAAGGCGGCCATGGCGCTCCACTAGCCCCACTGTTCCACCTCGCCTTGTGCCACAATTTGACAGAAAGCTGCGGCGTTTTAAACATCGGCGGCTTAGCCAACCTAACCGTTATTGATCAAGACCAAGTTCGCCATGGATTCGACACTGGCCCAGGCAACACACTGATTGACGCCTGGTATCGCCACCACAACACGGGCGATTTCGATAAAGGTGGCTCATGGGCCTGCACGGGCGCTATCGATTTAAAACTGTTGAAGCAATGGCTTAACGACCCTTATTTCAGCAAAGCACCACCCAAAAGTACAGGAAGGGAATACTTCAACTCAAATTGGGTGGTGGCGCAATCACCCCACGTTGAAACCTTACCGCCGGCTGACGTCGCCGCCACCTTGGTGGAACTGACAGCGGTTTCTGCGGGTCGCTCCATTAGGGAAAGTCTGCGCAAAAACCAATCTGTATACGTCTGCGGCGGTGGCGCACACAACACCTTTTTGCTGTCTCGACTTCAAAATCAATTACCCAACAACACCTTAGAAAACATCGAGAAGCTGGGAATCGGCCCAGACTGGATAGAAGCAGCGGCATTCGCCTGGCTGGCCCACGCGCGCTTACAAGATCAGCGGTTCGACCTAAGCAGAATCACAGGGAGCAAAGGTCAGGTTCCGCTGGGAGTGATTTACCCTGCTTAGACCTAGGCAATTGTGATGGCGTCTCAAGACAACAATTAACAATGCGAACAGAGTGAAGGCGATAATGGGTGAAGGGCCATTACCTGCGTTTACAAGGCCGCGTTTTACGTCAATTAAATCATTTCAAGAAGCGCGTTAAAGAGAGAAGGAAGCGCCGCAGCCGCAGGTAGTAACGGCGTTGGGATTATTGATAACAAAACGCGCGCCTTCAAGACCCTCGGTGTAGTCGAGCTCAGACCCAGCTAAGTATTGATAGCTCATAGGATCAATGATAACAGTAGCGCCCTCTGATCCGAATACGCTGTCGTCTTCAGCAACCTCCTCTTCAAACGCAAAACCATACTGGAAGCCAGAGCAACCGCCACCCGTGATATAAACGCGCAACTTCAATTCAGGATTACCCTCTTCGGAGACCAATTCCGATATTTTAGCTACCGCGTTTGGCCCGATTCGAATAGTTTGTGGATCAAAAGTCTCTGCAACGCTCATGCTGTGCCTCGTCGATTACGTCGACTATTGTGATAAAACCAAGTGCTATGGTCAACTATTCTTGCGCCGAGTCAAGCATTTCTCAAGGGATCAGCGCTATACCATTTAAACCTGTTGATTCAGGCAAGCCCAACATGATGTTCATGCACTGTATCGCCTGACCAGAAGCCCCCTTGACTAGGTTGTCAATCACAGACATCACCACCACCATCTCTCTATTTTGAGGGCGCTCCACTGCAATGCGGCACACATTGCTGCCACGAACGGTTCGTGTTTGTGGGTATGTGCCTTTTGGCAGAACATCGACAAACGGCTCATCGGCATAGCGGCTTTCAAACAGCGACTGCAGGTCACCACACTCGGTGGTTAAAGTTGCGTATAGAGTCGCGTGAATGCCGCGTATGGTCGGAAGCAAATGGGGCACAAAGGTGAGCCTTACCGGCCCGTCTGCCGCGACGGCGAGCTCTTGCTCGATCTCGGGCAAATGTCGATGACCCGCTACTCCGTAGGCTTTCACGCTGTCCGTGATTTCCGTCAGCAGATTATCGACCTTGGCTTGTCGTCCGGCTCCACTGGCGCCACTAGCAGCATTTGCGATCAAACTTTTGGGGTCCACCAATCCGGCCTCGAGAAGGGGTAACAAGCCAAGCTGCACAGCAGTTGGATAGCACCCTGCGCAAGCCACTAGCCGCGCCTTTGCTATGCTTTCTCGATTGCGCTCGGGCAAACCGTAAACAGCCTCCGCCAACAAGCCGGGAGCCGCATGCGGCTCACCGTACCAGGTCGACCACTGGGACGCATCGCGCAGACGGAAGTCGGCTGACAAATCAACAACGCGCTGCCCAGCTCCGATCATATCCGGAACCGATTGCATCGCGACATTGTGAGGCGTAGCAAAAAACACGATATCGCAATCGCCTATTTCGGGACCGCTGGGATCCGAAAACGCCAAATCACAATGACCACGCAGATTGGGGTAGAGTTCGGACACTGAGCGACCGCACTCTGTGCGCGAAGTCAGCGCAATGACATCGACATTTGGATGAGGAACAAGCAAGCGAAGTAGCTCTACGCCGGTATAACCTGTCCCACCGACAATACCCACCTTAATCTTCGACATATCTGGCTCCAAAAAAATGCATAGTATAGAGGGTCGTGAAAGAATGATAAGCTGTTACATTATTTTTTTAACCTTGAATCATGCGCTTACCCAACGCTTTTAGACTTAGTGAATTCCGAAATCGCATCTCTAGATACGATGCGATAGCGGCCTATGCTTTGCTCGGTCTTGTCAGTGGCGCGCTCTCGGGCATACTCGTACTCGGCTTTTTTGAAGCGATCAGAGCGCTCGGAGCGGCGCTGGGAGCCGGGAGCGAGGCCGAAAATTTCGAATCACTGTCCAGCACACACCGATTTTTATTGGCCTTTGGGGGTGCTCTCGTGGTTGCGGGCATCGTAAACCTACTTCCCGAACCCGATCGCGCGACCGGTATCAAACATGTTATCTACTCACTCAACCGTCAATATGGACAGTTATCATGGCGCAACGGCCTGGCGCAAGCTGTCACCGCCGTTGTCGGCTTAGCGACCGGTCAGTCAGGCGGCCGCGAGGGCCCCGGCGTACACATTGGGGCATCGATTAATTCTTGGCTGGGCCAGAGGCTTCGCTTACCCAATAACAGCCTGCGCGTGCTGATTGCCTGCGGAACAGCCGGGAGCATTGCCGCCGCGTTCAACACCCCTCTCGCAGGCGTCATTTTTGCAATGGAAGTTATCCTCGCCGAATACACGATCCTAGGGTTTATCCCCGTCCTAGTCGCGGCAGCCACCGCGGCGGCCATTAGTCAGCTAGCCGGTAATACCGAAGCGCTTTTCACCGCTCCCTATGCCCATTTACAGTCTCTAACCGAGCTGCCTTGGGTTATCTTATTGGGCATCGTTATTGGGACCTCCGCCGCACTGCTATCACGAATTGCCAAAGAAGCAACCTACTTACTCGATAGGTCTGTATGGATTCGCTTCGGCGCCGCAGGCCTGGTAACAGGCGCAATCGGGATATCCATTCCAGAAGTGATGGGAATGGGAAGCGACAGCATTGCCCTGATACTGGCGGGTGAAGCGAGCATCGGATTCTTGATCATACTTGCCTTAGCAAAGATCGGCGCAACTGGCTTCACTGCGGGGGTTGGAATGCCCGTCGGCACCATCGGCCCGAGCCTGCTTATCGGCGCAGCGATCGGCGGCATCGTTGGTCAAATTGGCGCAACACTTAACCCCTCTGTCGGGGCTGAACACAGTTTGTATGCCGTGCTAGGGATGGCCAGCTGCATGGGGGTGCTGCTCAACGCACCGCTCGCAGCGATACTGGCTGCCATCGAGCTCACTCGCAATATCGACGCGGCAATGCCCGCATTCCTCTGCGTCGTAGCCAGCGCTATTACGTATTCAACGGTATTTCGGCAGCGTGCGCTGCACCGCTCCTTGGCTCGAGCCGAAGAAATGGCCCAAGAGAGCCCGATCGAGCAATTACTTCATCGAACACACGTTGCAAGCTGCTGGGACCGCGATTTCACGTGGATCAAAAATGACGCTCAATTCGCTAAATTTAGTCCAAAAGCAAACGCTCGCTGGTGTGTCATTGCCCGCGAAGATGAACCCGTATTTGTTGCGCTAACAGAAGACTTGAGACAAGCGCTTGCCCAGAACGGGGACGCAACACCTCTCGAGGTCGACATTCGGCGCTTCGCGGTGACCGCTATTGAAGACACGGCCTCTGCCAAACGAGCGTGGGATGAGCTCGTGCGCAACACAGCTGAGATAGCGCTGGTGTATAATGCCCACGGCCGAGTGCACGCAGGCGTGTGGCTTAAAGATATTGAGACCTTCGCACACACCCATTCACAGTAGGATACACCCATGTTCTGGCTCAAAGCCTTTCACATTATTTTTATGGTCTGCTGGTTCGCTGGCCTATTCTATTTGCCTCGGATTTTCGTATACCACGCCGCAGCAGAGCATGCTGAGACACGCGTTCAGCTAGCGATAATGGCAGGGAAACTATACCGCTTCGTCACACCCTTCTTATTTTTAACAGCCGGCTTTGGCGTGGCTCTGCTGAGCCTAAACTGGAATTACTATCAAACTCAAACTTGGTGGTGGCTCAAGTTCGCGAGTGTGGTGTTCCTATGGATTTACCACTATCAGTGCGGCCGCTACCTTAAACTGATCGAGTCCGACAAAGACTGGCACAGCCACGTGTTTTATCGTTTTTTTAACGAGATACCCGTGCTGTTTCTGTTTGCAATCGTTATCCTTGTCGTTTTAAAGCCGTCCTTTTAATCCAGACTTTATTGAGTGACCATGAATCAATCTGAAACCCTTTTCCAACGTGCCGGCATACACATTCCAGGTGGAGTCAACTCTCCCGTACGGGCTTTTAAGGCGGTGGGGGGCACGCCTGTCTTCATTGACAAAGCAGACGGCGCCTATTTATACGACGTCGACGGCAAGCGCTATATCGATTACGTACTGTCATGGGGTCCCATGATTATGGGTCACAACCACCCTCATGTGCGGGAGGCGGTGGTCAACCGTGCACAGTTTGGCTTGAGCTATGGTGCGCCTACAGAGTTGGAAATCCAGCTTGCCGAACGTATCTGTGCTGCCCTGCCCAATATGGAAATGGTGCGAATGGTCAACTCAGGCACCGAAGCCACAATGAGCGCCATTCGGGTTGCTCGTGGTTACACGGGCCGCGATGCTATCGTGAAATTTGAGGGCTGCTATCACGGCCACTCAGATAGTCTTCTAGTGAAAGCGGGATCGGGCGCCTTAACCTTTGGGGTCCCAAGCTCTCCTGGCGTACCGGCTTCGGTAGCTGAACACACCATAACGCTTACCTATAACGACCCAGAGGGCTTGCGCGAGTGTTTCGCACAAAGAGGCAAGGACATCGCCTGTGTGATCGTTGAGCCCGTATGCGGCAATATGAGCTGTATCATCCCTACCGCCGAGTTTCGGGCAGCCTTGAGGGAAGTGTGCGATGAATCGGGGGCTGTATTAATTCTTGACGAAGTCATGACCGGCTTCCGATTTGGTACGGGTGGCGCGCAAGGCTACTACGGTATAGAAGCCGACCTTACAGCGCTTGGGAAAATTATCGGTGGCGGCATGCCCGTTGGTGCATTTGGCGGTAAGAAGCACATCATGGAGCACGTATCGCCCTTGGGGCCGGTCTATCAGGCGGGCACGCTGAGCGGCAACCCACTGGCGATGGCCTCTGGCCTAGCGACACTGGATATCGTCTCACAAAATGGGTTCTATGAGCCCTTATTCCAGCGCACCAAAATGCTCTGCGATGGTATTCAGGCGGAAGCCGATAAAACCGGTATCCCTTTCACGACGAACTACGCAGGAACAATGTTTGGCCTGTTTTTCACTGAAGCTGAACACGTGCAAAACTACCAGCAAGTTATGGCCTGCGATACCGATCGCTTCAAACGCTTCTTCCACAGTATGCTGAAGCAAGGTGTCTATCTTGCACCCGCATCATACGAAGCCGGTTTCATGTCCAGCTCGCATACCGATACCGATATTCAGAACACCATAGCCGCTGCGGCCAGGGCATTCGCGGAAATTGCAGATGAGGATGGACTATGAGCTTTCAAACTCAGCGCGGTGGCTTCCCGGTCACGCGCATGCGCCGATTGCGAAGGACAGCCAATCGCCGAGCGCTTGTCTCAGAAAACAGCTTAAGTGCCAGTGATTTTATCTACCCCGTCTTCGTACTAAACGGTGAAGGGCAACGTGAAGCCGTTACGTCCATGCCAGGTATCGAGCGGTTGAGCATAGATCAACTTTTGACAGACGCGGCGGAGTGGGTGGAGCTTGGCATCCCTTGCCTTGCGCTTTTTCCCGTGGTCGATCAACGGCACAAATCGTTGATGGCGGAGGAGGCTTACAATTCAGACGGTCTAATTCAGCGAACCGTTCGCGCTCTCAAAAACGCGCACCCTGATTTACTGGTCATGACAGACATAGCGCTCGACCCATACACCACGCACGGACAAGACGGCATTATCGACGATGACGGATACGTTCTTAACGACATCACAACAGAAGTTCTTGTAAAGCAGGCTCTTTCGCACGCAGAGGCCGGCGCTGACATGGTTGCACCGTCCGATATGATGGACGGCCGTATCGGCGCTATTCGCCAAGGTCTGGAACTAGACGGCTACATTAATACGCTTATTATGGCGTATTCGGCCAAGTATGCGAGCGCTTACTATGGCCCATTCCGAGACGCTCTCGGCTCAGCTGCAAATCTTGGTAAAGGCGACAAGGCAACCTACCAAATGGATCCGGCCAACAGCGACGAAGCGTTACATGAATGCGCCCTTGATCTTGAAGAAGGTGCCGATATGATCATGGTAAAACCGGGCATGCCGTACTTGGACGTCATTCAACGTGTCAAATCCGAACTGAACGCACCGACCTTCGCCTATCAAGTTAGCGGCGAATACGCGATGCTCAGTGCCGCCTTTGAAAACGGCTGGCTCGATCGCGACAAAGTCGTTATTGAATCTCTACTCGCCTTTAAACGCGCAGGTTGTGATGGGATCCTAACCTACTTTGCGCCGCTGGCGGCGCGATTACTCAAGGCTTGATGCAGGCTCCTCTCCGACAGGCGATTATCTTACTTTTGGGCCTGATCACCAGCCCGGCGTGGGCGTGCAGCTGCCTGTGGCAAGGTAGCTTCGCCGACATCCTCGCCAATAGCACCCATGTGGTTCATGGCTCCATTGAAACAATTAAAGGTAACTCGATAGATATTCGAGTTATAGCCAACCTCAAAGGCGACACCTATTTCGACACCGTTCGCCTTTGGGGCAACACAGGAGATCTGTGTCGTGCCGAAGTGGATCAGTTCGATTTAGACGAAGAGTGGATCTTTGCACTCACGAAAATAGACGAAGTACCGAGTGACGGTTTCAACCCTATGACACCCAACCTTAGTTTTGGTCGGGTCGGCGATTACGCTCTTCCAGGCTGCGGCGGCTACTTTCTTAAAGTACACGATGGTTGGGTATCAGGCCCAATCATAGACACCACAAGATGGGATTTTGAACCGGATATCACCCCCGTTCTGCTAAGGCTACTCGCGGGCCACATTGAGGGCACCGTGAGCCGGCAAGAGCTAAAAGCGGCCACCGAAGTCGATCCAGCGTTGCGGGAGCTTATGATCAACACCCGTCTGCATATCAAACGCTAACCTCTCAAGCGCCCTAGTGAGGCGCTTCCATAGACCACGGGCTCGGGTGTTCTGGAAATGCGTGCGATAACATTTCATCTAGCATCGCCAAGGACATTCCCCAAATAATCCGATCGCCGAAGTGATAGCAGGGAATATGCCTCGGCATATCTAAGAGCTCTGCCGGCATGATAGACCGGTTACCTAAATCCCGAATAAAACTCAATGGCACAAACACAACTTCGGCTACCTCATGATTGGGTCGCACCGTAATCTCGCGATCTACCCGTAAAACATAGGGGCATACCACCAAACCTTTATCTTCCATCGTTTGCGCTCTTCGCGCTCGAATATCCGAAAGCCGCCCTATAACCGGCTCAGTTTCAGCTAAGGTAAATCCAATTTCCTCCTCGGTCTCGCGAACTGCGGCCGCAAAAGAATGTTGATCCGTCGGATCAACCATACCACCGGGAAACGCCATATGACCTGACCAAGGGTCGCCCTTTCGCTCTGCTCGGCGTATCATAAGCACCGAGGGTTCTCCGTCTCGCTCATGCAGCATCATCGCGACTGCAGCGCGTTTTGAGACCTTACGTAAAGGGTGCTCAGCCCGCTGATAACGGCGCAGAGATTCTTCTATTTTTGCTAACACTGGACCCTCGCCAACCCGCGTGACCAAACCACCACAAGGATCATGATATCAAAGCTGTAAGCCCCTCGCCCGTTCTGAAACTGGAAAATGTATCCTTAACCTATCGAGTCAATCCGATTCTAAAAGGCATCAATTGGACCATCGAGGGGGATCAGAGATGGGCGGTAGTCGGGCGCAATAGCGCTGGCAAGTCCAGCCTCGCCAGCGTAATTGCAGGGAACGCCAAGCATTTTGTCGGAAAGCGGACCCTGAACGAAGACACCCTAGACAAGGGAATTGCTTACGTGTGCTTTGAACAGCAGCGCGCCCTTATCGAGCGAGACAAAAAACTGGATGATTCCGAGTTCAGACCCGATGCCGCTGATCCTGGAACTACGGTTAAATCGGCCATAGCAGGCTCCGGCGAACTCGACGAGAATGCACTTGCATGGATACGCCGCCTTAAAATTGAGCACATTTTGAGTCGTGGAATTCGGTTTATATCAACTGGCGAGGCCCGGAAAACACTACTCATTCAAGCAATTCAGAGCAAGCCGGGGCTCCTCATATTAGATACACCCACGGATGGTTTGGATAAAGAAAGCCAAGCCACCTTGCAAGATGCAATAGAAGCGCTCCTACTCGGCGATAATTCGGTCGTCTTGCTCTATCGAGATATACAGAATTTGCCCGAGGCAATTACGCAGGTACTTGTGCTCGATGAAGGGCGTATCGTCAGCCAAGGGTCCAAAGCCGATGTGCTCGCTGACCCCACGGTACAAGCTCTATTTGCGGACCATAAACTCGACCTCAGCAATCTACCACTTAAACCTACTTTAGCTAGAAGACCGGAAACCACCTTAGATTTGCGCAATGTAAACCTAAGCTATGGCGATACGTGCATACTGCAAAGTGTCTATTGGCGCATGCGTTCTGACCAAAACACCCTCCTCGCTGGACCCAATGGATCCGGTAAAACGACCTTATTGAGTTTGATAACTGGAGATAACCCAAAGGCCTATGGCCAAGACATATCTGTTTTTGGGTTTAAACGGGGCTCGGGTGAGAGTATCTGGGAACTCAAAAAATACTTTGGCGTGGTTGATTCAGCGAGCCACCTTAACTTCCCGCCGCGCCAGCGAACCCTGAATGTCGTTATTTCCGGCTTCTTTGATAGCTTCGGCTTGTATCAAATGCCGAGCGATGCACAAAAGCGTGAAGCTAAAGCGTGGTTGCAGGCCTTGGGTTTAGCCGCATTGATTGAGAGTGAATTTGACACCCTGAGTTTTGGGCAACAGCGACTCGTTTTATTAGCCAGAGCCATGATAAAACAGCCTAAACTCCTGATTTTAGACGAGCCCACGCTCGGGCTGGATCGCATTCATACCAAATGGCTGCTTGATGCCGTGGATCACATCGTGAAGCAAAGTGAAACGCAGGTTATTTTTGTGAGCCACAGCGTAGGGGAGTACCCTATGTGCATCAATCAGTATCTTGAGTTCAAGCCTACAGAGACAGGTTACGAGCTACTGAGTCGCGAATAAGATCGGAGCTCGCTGCACTGCTTATCATTCTGACAATACAGTAAACCACGCTCAGCCATGGCGCGCGCAGAACGGTTATCGCCCGCCTGTTTATACGCTTTGCTCAGCGCCAGATACACGCGAGCATCATCCGCATGGATTCGTTGTGCTCGCTCAAAAGTGGCTATCGCCTTCGTCATCTCGCCTCTAGCCAGCAAGACCTGTCCGTCCTCGATCAACCGCAAATAAGCAGGCGACACGGCCCGTGCAATCTCAACCGATTTCGGCAAGGCAGGCGTGCGCGATTGAGGCTCGCGTTGCGGGGGTGCTGCACAACTTGCTAACAATACGATTAGACCTGTGGCTACAATTCGTGCATTCGCCATATTTACACCCCAAAAATCTTTTGAAGCCAGTCTACAACTGGGTTATCTGTTTTTCTGCAATCCGTGCTGTTACTGGGCGCGGAACCCTCTATGAAAGGCACACGAATCGCATTCGGGCAGCCTCGGCCCGTTCGCCGCCCGCTGGTTGAATCAATCCATTTTAACTCAATACGCTCAGGCATGCGGTAAGCCACTGGGCGCCGGGCCTCCGCCGCCATAAATCTTGCCCAAACTTGACCGGCGGCTCGAGCACCCGTCAAATTTGACGTTCTGTTGTCGTCATAGCCCACCCAAGTAACGGTAAGCAAATCGCCACTAAAACCGGCAAACCAAGAATCTCGCCCATCGTTACTGGTGCCACTTTTGCCGGCAGTAATGAGATCAGCGGGCAATAAGCGCTTCAAGCTCGATCCCGTACCTTCCTCCATGACGCCGAGCAGCGCAAAGTGCAACAGGTGCATGGTCGCGCGATCGATAGTGCGGTCATACGCGAGCGGATAGCGCCTTAGAGGGTCGCCATTCGCATCAACAATGTCCCGAATCGTCCTCAAGGGCGTTCGAAACCCACCCGCCGCAATGGTTTGATACATAGCGGCTAAATCAATTGCCGCATAGCCGCCTACCCCTAATGAGAGCGAGGCCACCTCTGGGATAGGAGCCGTGATTCCAAGTCTTCTGAGCATGGTTTTCACCACATCTGGGCCCAGCTCTAAGCCCAGTCGAGCCGCCGGCAGATTCAGGGATTCTATCAGTGCACGGTACAGCAGCACGCTACCACGGTGATCTTTGTCGTAGTTCTCGGGTGCCCAAACGTCACCATTTGGTAGCTCCACAGCAAGGGGTAAATCGACCAACTCACTGACCAAATTGAACCGTTTTGGCTTTTCAAGAGCCGCCAGATAAACTGCGGGCTTGAATAGCGAGCCGGCGGGTCGCCTTGCATCCAGCGCCCGATTAAATCCGGCCTGCCCCAGAGCTCTACCGCCCGTTAGGGCAATCACTTCGCCACTATCGACGCGCGTCACGACAGACGCAGATTCGAGCTCAGGCGAGTCGCTCGCCGCCTTCAGCCCAGCAATGGTTGCGGCCTGCAGCGAAGTCTGCATTTGAGGATCGAACGCCGTAAAAATCCTTAGGCCAAGGGTAGTCAAATCCTCGTCGCGATATTCCAGGCGCAACTGACGCCGCACTAGATCAAGGTAGGCGGGGAATCGTTGTTTCAAACTTTCTTGCCCTTCGAGATCGAGCGGCATTAACTTGGCGACCTCGCCCTGCTCTCGACTGATTAGCCCTTCAGCGACCCAGACGTCCAATACCAAGTTGCGGCGTTCAGTCGCTCGCTCCGGATTGCGCTTAGGATTGTAAAGAGAGGGACCTTTGACCATCCCCACCAGCAGCGCCTGTTGATGCAGGCCCAGTTGCGAGAGCGGTGTATTGAAATAGTGTAAAGCACCCAGAGCAAATCCATGAATAGCGCGCGGACCGTCCTGTCCCAGATAAATTTCATTTAGGTAACCTTCGAGGATCTCTTCCTTTTCCGCATGGAATTCAAGCAAAACGGACATGATTAACTCGCGCACTTTGCGAGAAATCGTTCGGTCAGATGAGAGATAGTAGTTTTTAACGAGCTGCTGAGTAATCGTTGAGCCGCCCGCTACTACTCGACCCGACTGCACGTTACTCAAAAATGCGCGCGCGATACCCGTGACTGAAAAGCCGTAGTGCTCCATAAACTTTTGATCTTCGATAGCGAGAAGGCCTCTCGCCAGGATCGTCGGAACTTCACTCAACTGAACAAGAATCCGATCCTCGCCGTGTTTCGGGTACACCCCACCAATGACCATCGGCTCAAGGCGCAGTAAATCCGCCGGCTTACCGTCACGCTCAATGGCAGACACTCGACCATTTCGCCAATGCACTGAAACTCGCGCGCCCGCATAGAATTGATCAGGAAATTTAAAATCACGCGTATAGATCCGAAGCGTGTCGTCTTGCCGAGCGAATTGACCTGGCCGATACAGCTCCCCAACGGCTCGGTAGCCGAGCCACTTTAATTCCTGCTCTAGATCGGCGCGATCGACGACGGCGCCCTCATACAATTCGAGCGATCGTGCATAAACTGTCGCGGGGAGCGCGTAGCGCTTTTGATCAAATGTACCGCTGATAGTTGCATCCAAATAAGCAACCCACAGCAAACCCAGGGTAAGCAGTACGATCGACAACTTGAACACATATGTAAAAAAACGCCGGATCATGAAATAAGACAGCTTATGCGAAGTAATACACTTTTAATTAATAGTGAGGCTGAGATAATACACGAAACAATGACGCAAGTGACCCAAGATGAAAACCTACACGATATACGGTATCGGTGCCGCGCTCGTCGACACAGAAATTAAAGTAAGCGATCAAGATCTCCAGCAAATGCGTGTTGAGAAAGGCCTCATGACGCTAGTTGATGAGCGACGGCAGGACGAGCTACTCACACATTTAACCGAGCATCTAACAACCGCCGAGCATGCGAGTGGTGGTAGTGCGGCCAACTCGATCATCGCCGCTGCTCTGTTAGGCGCGCCGACCTACTTCGCCTGTAAAGTGGCTCACGATCAGTACGGCGACATCTACCTAAATGACCTCGAGCGCGCGGGTGTCGCTTATGAAGAGGGCGTCGCCCGAGGCATTGGCACCACGGGTAAATGCTTGGTGTTGATCACCCCCGATGCAGAACGCAGCATGAATACCTTTCTTGGCATAAGTGCATCACTCTCTCTCGATCAATTGAATGTCCCAGCCCTAAAAGAAAGCGAATGGCTTTACATGGAGGCCTACCAAGCGCCTTCGCCGACGGGCATGGAAGCCTGCCTAAAGGCACGCGAAATCGCTGTAGAACAGGGGGTGAAAATAGCCGTAAGCTTCTCTGATCCAGGCATGGTTGAACACTTCAGATCGCAGATCGATGCCCTAATCGGAGACCGTGTCGATCTTATTTTCTGCAACACGCAAGAAGCGCTGACCTTCGCCAAGACGGATTCTCTTGACGTCGCACTCGAGACATTGAAAGCCAAGGCCAAGCAGTTTGTTGTGACCTGCGGCTCTGAGGGAGCGATCGCTTTTGATGGCCATGACCTGCTATCAATCCCAGCACATCAAGTGCACGCGATCGACACTAACGGCGCAGGTGACATGTTTGCCGGGGCATTCTTATATGCTTTGGCACGAGGCGAAGATTTTGCGACCGCGGGTCGCTTCGGCAGCCTTGCGGCCGGGACCATTGTCGGCCAATATGGACCGAGGCTTAGCGCAGATACCTGTAAACACCTGCGCGATTCTTTCTTTGGGCAATAGTTCTTAGGGAATAAACGTGACAAAACCCGTAATTAAAAGTGACCCCCTATATCAGATGCTTCGTAACGAAGACGTCAAAGCCTTTAACGAAGCGCGCGATACCCTCGACACAAGCGAACTGAAGAGCGGCGATTATAGAGGCCGTGATCTGCGCAACATGAACGCGGTCGGTCTGGATTTCAGCGACGCCTATTTTCGAAACTCAGATTTAAGTGGAATCGACTTTCGCAATACCAACCTTGAAGGCGCGAGCATTCTGGATGCCAAGTTATCTGGCACCTATTTCCCAGAGGCTCTGAGCCCCGAGGAAATTCGCTTATCACTCGATACCGGCACACGGCTCCGATATCGAAAAACCTAGCTTAGCGACATTGGGGCGGGTCGGGGAAAGCGCAGGTAATCGATTAATAGGCCGATTCGCTTGTCAGGCTCAGCCCCCCCGATCCAATCTAACGAGCTGGGATCTTGACCCTCAGCCCTGGGCGAGGAGGTCTCTCAGATCGACGATAGCTGCATTAGCGCGGGTCAAAAAGGACGCCATTACGAGCGAATGGTTAGCCCACAGACCAAAGCCGCTGCCATTTAAGATGATTGGGCTCCAAACCGGTTCTTGGGTTGCCTCGAGCTCACGTATGATTTGACGCACACTCACCGTTGCGTTTTTCTTCTCGAGCACATCAGCGAAGTCGATTTCGATGGCGCGTAAGAGATGCAGTAAAGCCCATGCCGAACCTCGCGCTTCATAGAACACATCATCGATTTCAGACCATGGGGTTTTTACATCAATTTCGGCGGCTACCGGTGTCGACTGGGTGGCGGCCTGATCACCAGCCAAGTCAGTATTGACCCGTCTTTGTCCCACGCTCGCACTCAAACGCTGAGAGAGGCTACCCAAACGGATATCAACCGCGGCCAGCCAGTGACGCAAATTATCTGCGCGCGCGTAAAATTGGGCGTCCTCAGTGGCTGGATCCTGTAATCTCGACAGGTATTTTTGCAAGTAAGCCAAGCCCTCGCGATACTGCGATTCAGAACTCGGTAACATCCACGAATTAGCCTGAAAGTTAAACCGAGGCTCCGCCAAGGCTAAATCTTCATCTTCACGCGATTGCGATTGCGAACGCGACATGACCTCGCGCATGGCTCGGGTAATATCGCGCAACTGTATCAATACTCCGTACTCCCAGTTAGGGATGTTATCGAGCAAGACGCCGGGCGGCATGATGTCGTTGCGCAAAAATCCGCCTGGCTTTTCTAGCAGTGTTTCTCCAATTCTTATGGCGGTTACCGTCGTAGCCACACCGGTTTTGGCCTTGCCGTTCACACTTAGCGCGGCGGTTGCGTCGACCACATCAAATAAATCAGGCGTACGAGACCAATACCAACCAAAGCCGATACAGGCTGCAATCGCGATTGAAGCACACGCAGCGACCAACCCAGGCGCAGAGCTCGAAGCAGCGCCCTTCACACGTGCGAGGAAATCTTGATACGAGCTTGAAAAAGACATAATCGACTCGGCTTAATGGTGATTGTGATGAGGCATAGCGTCCATTGACTGCGGAGCGCTGCGCAACACAGGCAGCGCCGCACAAGATTCAATTTCATTACTTGCAACGCAGACTGTGACGGTCTCACCCTCGCGAGGCATAGACTCTACATCCATTAACATCAAATGCAGACCACCCGGCGCCAACTCTTGATGCTCGCCTATTGCAAGCGTCAGTGAATCCAGACGCTGCATCCGCATTTGACCCTCTCTGAGCACGGAATCGTGAAGCTCGACTCGATCGGAGATATCGGAGCTAAACCGATCAACAACCATATTGGTGCTACCTGCATTATGCAGCGTGAGATAGGCCGCGGTTACCTTTTGTGTCGGTGGAAGTGCCCGAACCCATCCCTGCATAATATGAAGCTCGTTTTGATGTGCAGCGTGTGCGCTATGCTCAGAATGATCTGAAAGATCGCTCCAGGCGCCCAGCGACACCAGCATAAAACCAGCCAAACCACATTTCATAATTCTCATGGTATACCTCCTGAACGTGCCCAACTATAGCATGCTTGGGGGCTAAGATTGGGATTCGCACGACGACCTGCTAGTATTTAACGACTTACGGCCACAGCGACTTCAAACATGACAGCAACGCGTTACGCTCTAGCAACCCTTTTGTTACTTGCGTTCAGTTTTTTGAATACGGCAGCCGTGGCTCAGTCGACTCTGATAACGCCATCCAACCAAAATGATTTTCTACCCGTTGAAGAAGCGTATCGAGTCGAAGTGGTCAGTGAATCAGCGTCTCAACTCAGGGTGCTATGGCAAATAGCGCCTGACTATTACCTGTACCAACATCAGTTCGCCTTTAGTTTGGAAAATGATCCAAATAATTCAGGTGTGAGTGCACGCTATTCACAGGCCTTGGCGAAGACAGACGAATATTTCGGTGATGTTGAGGTGTACTACGATTTTGCGGACATCACGCTAACAGCCTCGATGCCACTAGTAGAAAACGCCATCTTAACGATCACATCGCAAGGGTGTGCAGATGCGGGTCTGTGCTACCCCCCACGCAAAGACTACTTCCAACTGACAGGCGCTTTGGGCGAAGCTCAGCCGATCTCCGCACAAGACGCCGTAGCGCTTCTTAGGACAAGTGAAGCACCCACGCAAAGCGCAGACGGTCTTATTCTTATGCTCGCTTTCGCCTTTGCCGGAGGCATCATTCTTAATCTCATGCCCTGCGTCTTCCCTATTTTATCGCTTAAGATTTTGAGCTTCGCCGGCAGCGACTCAGAATCGAATCATCGTCACGGCTGGTTTTACTCCCTTGGTGTGATCGTCTCTTTTGCGTCCATCGCCGCCCTGCTGATTGGTTTAAAGAGTGCCGGCGAGGCAATCGGTTGGGGGTTCCAACTTCAAAGCCCCATTTTCGTAAGCCTACTGGCACTGCTGTTCTTGGCGATGGCGTTTAGCCTGGCCGGCCTCACTGAGATTGGCACCTCGTGGATGGGAGTCGGGAGCTCACTCACCGCCGGCGATCATAACCGCAGCAGTTTTTTCACCGGAGTACTCGCCGTAGTCGTTGCCAGCCCTTGCACAGCACCGTTTATGGGAACGGCGCTTGGTTTTGCGCTCACACAACCCACCGCCCTTGCTCTCTCCGTCTTCATTGCGCTGGGGGCGGGCATGGCATCACCTATGTTGGCACTGAGTTACAGCCGATGGTTGCGTAATCGAATACCGAAGCCGGGAGCTTGGATGGTCACGCTCCGGCAAGCACTGTCGCTACCGCTGTTTCTAACCGTAATTTGGCTTCTATGGGTGGCGGGGCGACAAACCAGTATCGATACCTTCGCTGGACTCTTGGTCGCCTGCGTTCTGCTCGGCATGGGATTATGGTGGAGCAACTCAAGCGGCTTAAAACGTTTAAGCTCACTGATTGCACTGCTGTTGTGCGCCGGCACAACCTATGCGAGCCTGACGCTCGAGCGCACTGAAAGCAACGCTGCGCCCGCATTTTCGCGTAGCCACTTAGCCGAAATCGTCAGTGGTGCCAACCCGGTTTTTGTCGATGTCACAGCCGATTGGTGCATAACCTGCATCGCTAACGAGAAAGCGGTACTGGAAACGGACGGTATCCAGCAGGCGTTTCAACAGCAAGGCGTCATATACTACGTGATTGACTGGACGAACTACGATCCTGCAGTCGCCAAGTTCCTTGAGGAATTTCAGCGGAACGGCATCCCCTTCT
>Ga0181571_10000919_pt1 | contig 20491 bp, 18 predicted proteins | sample 101ome_17_FD_132440 | JGI IMG/M metagenome (GOLD analysis project Ga0181571, IMG submission 132440) | Coastal salt marsh microbial communities from the Groves Creek Marsh, Skidaway Island, Georgia - 101407AT metaG (megahit assembly) | ecosystem: Environmental > Aquatic > Marine > Intertidal... | reverse complement strand
CCGCCGCAGCCGATCACCTTGATGCGCGCCTCCGAGACGCCGCTCATTTCTGCGCGAACAACTGGCATCACAGCTGCCCGACGAGATGATATGATGCGAGCCTTAGACACGACAGACTTGGTCACGTGACGCCTTGAGCTAAGCCGGACGCCGGCCGGGACCAGACTCGTCGACGTCATCGGGAATTTAGTTGGCAATACTTTAGGGAGGGTCTAATTCAGGCTCCAAAATTCCAATAGCGGAGGTGTGCAAGCTGTGTCCTCTGTAAGTTTCGACAATCTACCGCGTGCGCACGAATTGCGACGTGCTCAACGACACGTGAGAGGTGTTGTCTGTGGCCCGTGCTCAGCAAGAATGATCAGTGCCCTCCCCGATCTCTGGGTCACTGATGAAACGTCGAGACTGAGAAAATCGAAACTCTTATCCCGTAAGAAGTGTAATCTGCCAATAAGACGGACCTGCCTGCCAGACATATGATACTGTTTCGTTCACTTTACAACAGCAGCACAGATATTTGACAACAGCTCCAAGCTTTGTCAGACTAGACTACGTTGGACCACGGACATATTTCGCGTCTACCGTGCTAGGGAAACCTCCAACCCCAACTCGGGGCAGAGAGGCCCAAAAGGTCCGCTCGTAGGTAACTGAGCCCATCTCAACAAGTCTGGACGCACACCTTCTCGATGCTCGAAAAGTAAAGTTTGTGGATTGCAGTTGCGCGAGTGAAGCACCAGCACGCCCCGTTGCCGACCATTCCATGGCGCCCACCGTGGTGGTTGATCGACCAGAGCTACCACCCTCGTCTCTGACATTTATCTGATGCCCAGCTCTTTGGCCTTCGCGCTTTACCCGATTCCTCACTGTATCCTCGGCCCCGACGGACTCGGCTTCTCCGCGAAAGATTTCATCAGGCTTTGAAGCAAAAGATGCAACCAGGAGCGCACGACGCTCGTACAGAATATCCACCAAATTGATAAACCGCCTAGCCTCGTTTTCGTTCTGCTCGGAAAATATGGGGATGTGATCGATTGTAAAGATGTTTATGTGATGTGCGAGCGCGTTGTAATCGGATGCCGCCAACGGCAAGCCGCAGATTTCGTCAAAACTGAATCTTGCGCATCGACCAGACAGTTTTGGCACCGTCACCCATCGTCCGGACGCCACAGGGATGCGAACACTGACGGCCACTTTCTGTTGTGAATTCACACCGCGTAGTGACCGGTCCACGGCTACGACCTCATGCCATAATCGATCCAACTCGGCTGTTCCATCACCACTGGAGATGAGAGTCGATGTGGCGCCTGCCGTCGCAGAAGGCAGAATCTCGGTCGCAGATCTCTTCGTTGAAACGTAGTGAGATCCTCTTAGCACAACATCCGAGCGGCGGTAGTCGACATCGTTTGACTCCCCGTCAGAGGCGTTTAAACTGATAACTTCACACTGATTGCGCAGAGTGTTGATGAAAGGGAGGAACGCTGACCTGTTTATGCCACCCAGATACAGCCCCTCTGGTGATGAGTTAGAGGTCGCGACGAGTACGCCCCCGAAATCGAAAACTCTTTCGAACACTCTCTTGAACACCAGGGCATCCGCCACGTCAGCAAGCTCGACTTCATCAAAGCACAGCACAGGATGCACAGAGCACATGTCTCGAGCAACCGCAGACAGTGGATCCTCTTCACCTCTCTTCGCGTGTAAGCGATGGTGCATTTCGGCCATGAACTCGTGAAAGTGGACCCGACGCGCAAGTCGTGCGACACTAGGAGGCAGAGTCGTGTAAAACATGTCCATCAGCATGGTCTTGCCTCGCCCAACGCCGCCGTGTAAGTACACGCCGCGTCTATGCCGATGCTGTTCAGCCTCACTCACGTGCTCCGCGGTTAACCCTGATGGATTCCCTCCGAGGAGGCGATCACGCAACCTTTGCAACGCTGACAGTGCACTTGCCTGCTGGCAATCACCGCCGACAATTTGCCCTGCCTGCACACGGCGTTCGAACTCTCCCTGTGGACCCAAGGCCCAACCGACAGCAATCGATCTGCCTCCTCTCGTATCCTCCGAAGACCTCGGACATGCGAGCGAGTGCGAGAGTCGACATGAAGACGCAATCGATGCCGAAACCGCAGCACCGCGACCGAAGTATGATGCGCGCACGAGACTGCAGATCATGGACGAGCCCCTCACCACCGCCCCTCTGCTCGGCAGCCCCTCTGTTCCGCCCGACCACGTCGCCGAAACTTCCCTTTTTCCGGAAGACGGCGCTGTGATTATACGGGATATAACCCTTATCACTATGTGTAACTATAACGTCATGATGCGAATGAAATCAAATTGCATTTTTGCTAACACTGGCCTCATAACTCTCATCTAACCGCCTCCTCCTCCTCCTCCTCCTCCTCCTCCTCCTCACTTGGTCCAAAGTCGCTTGGCGGTCTTCGTCACACCCTCGCCCTGCACGTTCAACTTCAACAGTCCGGCAAGCGTCAAACACGTGACTCCGAGCAAACCAGCCCGCGTCGCGGGTGCCACAGCTTTGGGAACGTAGTCGGAGATCACCTTCAAAGGTTAGGGAAAACACCGTCAGCAACGGACAGACAACGGAAGGCTGCACATTGTATACTCACGAAGTTGAGACCGATGTGGGAGTGTACTGGGAGCGCAACGCCTAGCGCCAAGTCGATGGGCAGAACCCCTCCGGGAATGACCATTGCTGCTGGCACCAAACCTGCGGGAATGAGCTGTGTTGTTCAGCACTGAGACTTGCCAAAAATGTTGACGGATCCCTAAATCGAATCTCGCGAACAGTTGCACTCACCCGCGAGAGCGAAGCCCGACGCGTGATATATTTTCATCATAAGCGCGCCACGGTCAGCTGCGAGAGCGGATTCAGGACGGGAGTTAGGACGCAGTGCCGTGCTCGTGGGCAAAGCGAAGCTACTGGGATTATACTACTCGACGCTCGCTGGTCGCCTCTCAACGTCGTCCAGGTTGACGGCTGCGGAGGCGAAATGCTTTGCACGCACCAGCTAAGATGCCCGCCATCTTGAGTCGCAAGATTCAGAAGAACACCACTTGCTGTCACGCGGGAAACGAACGATACGGCGCCCAGGAGGGTTGGCTCTGCGAGGAGTTGTGGCTGCCAAACTTTTGGCAAGCCCGCTGTGGGGCACGGGATATAAGTAACACAAAAGTCTCTCGACTGCGAAAAGTTAACTCTCTGTTACCTTCGTACATTAACCAAAAAGGGCGCGTGCATCCAAACAGCGTAGCCATGACACCAAGATAGACAATCTAGAAGCGAGCCCCCGGATATATGCGTTCTCTGAGGGCGGAAGTCTCGTAGCTCTCGCAGTCCCTCTCCAAATTGGCTTCGGCGGGTCGACTTCAGCAAGCCTTCCCCCCTGCCAAAAATGAACGACCTAAAAGTTAGTGCTGTCCCAAAATCCCTTCCACGAGCTTTAGTCGCTTCCCTGCGTCTTTTCTCTTCTTTTCAATGACACATCTGAACGTTAGCTGCGGCTTTCGGTTTTCCAACGATGATGATCCAGCATTAACTTTGGCTGCGCAGGCTTGGTTGCGCTCGAATGGATTCTGGTGGAACGAGGACGCCATCGAGCTCGGTTGTGTTGTCGGTGATTCGGAGAGAAATAAAACGTCTCGAGTTGGCGTCCTCGCTCGTCGCAACATCGACGTCGGTAAGTTGTTCGACACGGTCGTTCGCAGATCATCTTCTTCGAGCCTTAATGACTCGTTTTTCGTCCCTCTTCCCTATACGCAGGCGAAATTGTGGCACGGATTCCAACGTCGCAGTGTCTCACTTGTGGAGGCTGCGCTCACCAAAAGTTAGTTGGCGACTTGGAAATATCTCTTGGGAAAGGACAATGGCTCGCCTTGCTCGGTTTCGCTTTGCTTCTGGAACGTGACATTGACGCAGGAAAATCTTCAAGTTGGAACGCCTATCTTAGGTACTTGCCAGCGGCCGAGCAAGGAGTGACGGCGTTGTGGCCAGAGAACAGGAAAAGATATCTCGCGGGGACAGACGTGCAGCTCGCCCTCCGAGACGAGCGGGCACAAGCAAAAACTGAGTGGGAGACACACATAGAGCCAATTTTATCGAGGTCAGAATATGCGGAATCAGGATTTACATTCGAAGATTATTTGTCTGCTCGGTCTGTGGTTTCTTCAAGGGCATTCACCATCTGTCCCGAAGTCGGTGTTGGGCTGGTGCCACTCGCTGATTTGTTCAATCATCGCACAGGCGGCCATCACGTGCTACTGACGGATATAGAAGACGAAAGTATATTGCCAGAAAGTGCACGACCCCAACAATCAACGAAAGAAGGGGCGAGCTACATGTATGTCAGGTTGGTGAGGAGCGCCAGGAAGGATGAGGAGCTGTTTAACTCCTATGGAGAGCTAGGAAACGCAACACTCCTCTCATCTTACGGGTTCTGTCAGCGTGACAACCCAGGTGACCAGGTGACATTTGGAGTACCAGCCTTACGCGCGGCTGCGGGTCTTTGTGGTGTCGATGGATTACAAATTGCATCTCGTCTACGGTGGTGTGAGGCTAATGGACTGTGTGAGGAAGATTCAACGTTTCATCTGAAAGCTAAGTCGCCACCATCAGATACCTTGCTCTTAGTTCTCTGGATTCTCGCGGCTTCACCGGATGAATTCGGCGAATTCTCTGGTTCGCTGAAGGGGAAAAGGATGTTTGGCACGGGTAAAGTCGCTCAATACATTTCTGAGGTGCAACACTGTGGTGGGTTCGAAAACGTAAAAACTCTTCAGGTGTTGATGAAGATGCTTGAAAGACGCAGGGCGCTTTATGCAAGCACTCCCAGCGATGATTCCGAGTGGGCATTGTATTGTCAAATTCTCGTGGACTCTGAGCTTGGGATTATATTAGACTGCGAGAAATATCTAGAAGAGAAGCTCAACGGTAGGTTTGAAGCTGGAAATGCCAGTAAAAAACGAAAGGTTATCAGCGCGGGAAATATCGTGTGCACTACCACCACATCGGAAGCCGCGTTCTCCCTGTTTGATTAATAAGTACTTACGAAGGTTAATAACATTCATCGTGGTTAATATCATTATTCATTATTATCCTCGGAAGGTAAGTCTTAGTCAAAATACAGCTCACGCTAGTCCAGTCAGCGTCGTCATCACTATCCACAGTCGGGCTCCCAAAAGGTTATTCGATAACCTTGTTCCGACACTTGCGAGCCGCGCTGCATTTTGTGGCAACAGTCTATACAAGACGCGCTCGATCCCGTTGACGATCTGATACCGCGTGTTGGCACTGATACCCATATGGAGAGCACCCGTCACGAGGGCCCGGAATAGGTACACGGGCGTGAAGAGCTCCATCTGGCCACTGAGTAGCAGCGCAAGTGCCATCGAGAAAGTACAGCTCAACGCTCCCACAAGCGCGTAGAACTTGCCCTTGGCAAGGTAGCACCCGATCCTCTGCGCAAAAGTGAAATCACCTTCTTGAAAGATGTGCGCGATTTCCGGCTCTTTCGGCTTCTCTCTGGCTTCAAGACCGTCCTGCTTCACAGGGGCAAGACAGTAAACGAGGATGATATCGTTTACCGCAGCGGTAAGCATCTGGCACAGAACTTGAAGCTGAGCCCCCAGTGCCCACTGCAGGGGGTTCCCTCGCACGCCGATATTGACCAGCAACGTCATCACCTCGTCCAAACACACTTCAGCCCCGAGCTTGAAAGGGAAGTTGGGATCCGCGGCCATCCTCATCCGCAAACCTCTCACGAAGTTCGCGACGAAGCCAGCGGGTGCACCGCTAGAAGGCGACGGTAATTCGGGTTCGGCGCCCTGTGAGACGCTTGCGGCGGCATCCCCCGTGGACCTGGGCACGACATGATCACGCGCATGCCTGAAAGAATTACGCCTGCGCGGGATCCCCGCGCCATGTCCTACTATGGCCTGAGAGTCACGGCTGATGGCAGAAGATGAGGAGTTCGCCGCGAGGGAAAGAGGAATTACTCCAACGCGTTTTCTTTCACGGCCCCCTGCCTGCCCATTGAGGTCATATCGATCCGCACGCTGCGCACGAGCACCTCGGCGCACCGCCGAATAGCTGACCTGATGGGTAACCGACTGGAACAGTGTGCCAGTCGTCATCTTTCAAGTCCCAGGGGACAGTGGGTGGAGTGGAGATTGAAATGACCTTCCTGCAAGCTCTTTATCCATCCGCGTTTGCTCCACCAAAATTGGACAAAAATTTCGGATGAGCAGGCAGCAGTGCAGTGGAGAATCAGTCTCCAAAAGATCCAAAAAAGAAGGTAACCGCTAAATATCTCATACTGTAATCTCCCAGGGCGTGGAAAAACCAATAAAACCCTTACGGGATAGCAATCTTATTAGTGCTATTCTAGTACCTTCGAAGGTAGTAGCGAGTAGCACCAAAGATTAAAAAGCGATGTCAGATACGAAGGTAAGAGTTAGACTATTTTAGAGTGATACGAAGGTATTTATATATTAGTCTATGGAGTTTAAATGAGTTTAATAGAGTGGGGAATGACTCTAATCTTAACACTTATTACCTTCGTAGTTTGTATGGGCCGTTTATTTAAATCGATGTCAATTTCAGCTGTCTGTTGACATGAACTGTTGACATATCTTGATGTTCCAACGATTTGGCCTTAAGATTTAGTTTATTTAGTGCACGGTTTGGGTTTGTATGGGCTTTTAGTTCCGATGGAGCATCCGTACAAATTCTCAACCATGTGGTTTAGTGATGATTTGTATACCTTCGTAGTCACCTTCGTAATAATCTCGCATTTCTCGCGAGGAAGAGCATGATGGACAGTCACGAAGGAAATGAATTTCCTTCGTCGAACGAAGGATTTCTCAAGAAGGACTCTCAAAGACATTCCGAAACTTTCTTCTCTATCCACTCGGCCGTAAACTCCAGCGAGGCACAGGCGCGACGCGTGTCGTGAAGCCGAAAGAGCTCACTCGGATTCTTAGCCATACTTTCAAGCCGCAAGCACCATGGCCTTCTCCGCATTCGCACCAAGCCTATCGTCCGCGGCAACGACCGCTTCCGTTAGCCAAACCACGAAACCGATCCGCCGCCCGTCCGCGGTCGTCGGTTGCAAGACGACTATCGCGCGGGCTCGCCGTAGCGACACCGGCTTCGTCAAGTTTGGGTGCCCTCGTCGTTCTTCTATGAACGTCCTTGTTTACGCTGCCGGGGGTGAGGTGAGTTTCGGGCGCGCCGAAGCCAGTGAGACCCCATCCATCTGCAGTACTTCTTCGCAAACACAGGGTTTAGGTCACCTCAGCGGATAGCTCTGGAAGCCCAAGCTCGACCACGATGGTTTGACGACTTCTAACGCAACTTTTCGACCGTTTCTGACTAGGGTGATGATTTGGACGATGAAGAAAACGCCAGGCGTGCCGCAGAGCCCGAGGTTGAGGTTATTGAGGGGGACGAGGAGGTGGAGGAGCCCGCAGCGGTTGAGGCCAGCAAGTGCAACGAGCTGCTTGGCAAGCTTCGAGAGGCAGTGGAAGCCGGAAACGCGGCGGACGTCTTGGCAGATGTTCTACCCGAGCTCACATCTGAAGTGTCCGGCATCGAGTCTGCTTTTGGCGACATCCAGGCGGCAAATGTCGGCCTCAAGGACCAGGCCGACACTCTCAAGGACCAATATTTGCGTCTAAATGCGGATTTTGACAACTTCAAGAAGCGAACGCTCAAGGAAAAGGAGCAGCTCTCACAGACCGCAAAGAGCAAGTTCTTCGAGGCCTTGCTGCCTGCGCTCGATAACTTTGATCTCGCACAGGCCAATCTCAAGCCTGAAAACGAAGAGGCGCAAAAGATTGTTTCGCAGTATCAGGGCCTTGTCGACGGACTGATGACTATCCTTACAAACCAGGGACTGTCCACCGTTGCTGGTGTGGGGGCGCCATTCGACCCCAATTTCCACGAGGCGATCATGCGCGAAGAGAGCGCAGACGCACCGGAGGATACGATTCTAGAGGAGTTTAGAAAGGGCTACAAGATGGGTGAGAACACTCTCATCAGGGCTGCGATGGTGAAGGTCGCGGCATCCCCAAGTGCAAGTGAATAAATTTGCAATTTAAGGCCTACTGATTCTTCTCCGAGACGAGCTTCGCGGCGCTCATCCCGGCCAACCTACCACTGGTCCATGCCCATAGAAAATTGAACCCCCCAATTCTGCCGAACACATCGCAAACTTCGCCGCAGAAATAAACCCCAGGAGACTTTAAACTCTCCATCGTCTGGAAATTTATTTCGTCCAATGGAACTCCCCCACCAGTAACTTCAGCTTTTCGATAGCCCTGGTGCCCGTCAACGGGTATGCGATACTTTGTCAGCACATCAAGTAATTTGAGCCTTTCGACTCTCCGTAAGTCCGCCACTTTACAATCGTTGTAGACACCTGCCTCAGCCAAAAGAGCATCTGCTAACCTCTGAGGGAGTCCTTCTCGAAGGCGGGTAGCTACCAGTGCTTTTCCAGGAGGTGCGGCGAGACGCTCTTGCCATTCATCCCTGGACTCTCCCGACCAGCTCACAACGAGCGAAGGCACGGCTACTTCTATCATATCTGCATCGCTCTGCTCAACATCTTCTCCCTTGCTGCACCCTTTCGTTCTCACCAGAGAACGCACGACGTTATGCGACAAGTCGAGGACGGCAGGTCCTGAAAATCCACGATGAGTGAACAAAAATCCCTCACGATTGGCTTTCGCTTTCTTCTTTTTCCCTGCCTTTTTCCCTCCTGGGATTGGCTCGCATTCTAGGGAAACGTTCACGCTAACCCCAGGAAGCTGCTCGCCTCCGGGATGTTTCCCCGTGAGTGGCACAAGCGCTGGGTAGGGCTCGGCCAGGTCGTGCTCCAAGTCGCGGCGTGCAATCACGTAACCTGTTCCGTCCGTGCCCACTGCGGGAAAACTCATCCCTCCCATGGCTAGGATCACGACTGAGACTCGTTCATCTGGACAATCTCTCATGAGAAGCGACCATGCTTCGCCGTCTGCCCCATCATCGCTCACGCGGCGAAGACCTTCCACAGAGGCACCATATCTTATGTCAACCCCCTCCCGCAGGCAAGCCTCGACAAGCTTGTCGCGCACCTCTCGAGAACTGTTACTCAGGGGGAAATATTTATTAGTGACGTGTTCGATGCCCAGCTCTAATCCGATGTCATTTTCGAGCCACTCCCTGCATCTCTCGACATTCCAGCTTGCCATGATGTTTTTCAGCTTTCGAGGTGTCGACTCCGTGACGAAATCCTCGACTCTCGCGGAGACAGGGAGGACGTTGCAGCGCGCTCCACCACTCATAAGAATCTTCTTTCCAGCCTCGCTCGTCCGTTCGTATACGATTACCCGTTTAGCTCCGGACACGGCTGCAAAGTAAGCAGCCGTCAGTCCCGCAGCTCCACCGCCGAGCACGGCTACTGAGGGGTTCGAAGTACCTTGTGCACGAACGGAGACCTTGGGTTTACGCGATGCCGTTGACACTTTCCTATCGACCCCAAAGGTCCGCCGTACCTGGAATGGTATGCGCATTCGAGCGCCGAGGAAAAACATGGTCGCCGCTTTTTCAGCCACCTGCTCCTACCTGCGTCCCTTCCATTTGTGGAAAGTGTGGAAATAATTTGGATTCCAGGAGTTTGTTTTCCCAACTGCCGGAGGCGGTGAAGGAGCTGAGGAAGGCACAGCTTACGTGTGCAGCAACTTCGTTGATAATAACAGTAGAAAGGGCAATACAAACGAGTGCGACGATCAAAACCGTAGAAGTAGCCGTCTGAACGCCACATGGGAGGCATTGCCGGGAAGGGCAAGGGAGCGCGCCGCCGCCAGAAACTACAAGAAAATGCCAAGGCGTTTGACAAGAAGACCGGCACGTTCAGGTGAGTGGAAATCTACTTCATCCGGCGCATGTGCATTACTCACGTCAAACACTGAGCAAACTCCTCGCTGGATCCATCGTCAGGGAGCCAAAGATAAAACTAGTGGAGGGCCAGGTTTCAAACGTGGACATGCTCAAGGCCCCGTCGTCTTTCAGAAGATTCATGGAGGCGACCAACCGCACAAAGAAGCAGCAAGCTAAGCGCGAAAGGCAGCGGCTCATTTCACAAGGACTCGAAGTTTCTGATGACGAGCAAGATCTGGTTTTTTCAGGTTTAGAAAGTTTGAGGACAGACATTGAATATGAGAAAGCCGGGGTCGAGGCTGGTGTGACTGCAGAGTCCAGTGACGATGACAAAGATGAGGACTTGAACAATGGCCCGGACAGAGGCGACGGAGAGATTCGCGATGATGATGACGAGCTCGACAGCGGAAAGAAACACAAGCGAAAAGGCAACCCGATGGTTGAAGGGGATGACGATGAGGAAGGGAAAAAAGCGAAGCGGAAATACATGTCTTTGAGGGAGCGCAAACGTGAAGCAAGGAAGGCAGCCAAGTTGGCTAAACAAGAGGACGAGGCTTTCATGCAGGGAGGCACAGCTGGAAAAGCGGAGGGCTCCCGAGGTGGCGAACCGGGTTTCGGTGAAATCGCCGACGCGCCTCCAACGATAACGCTGAAGCGAAAGGGCGGTGGCAAGGGTTCGTCCTCTGTGCCGGTTGCAGAGTCTGGCCATAAAATAGCAGGTGGGAAGGGTGGGAATAGGCAAGCACAAATATTCCGGGACCTCATGAGAACTGCACAGGGCAAAAATCCAGGAAAAAGAGCGAAAAACGGATCCACACCCGGTGTTGGACTGCGCCGGGTTGCAGAAATGCAAGCGCTAAGAGAGCAGGTGATAGCTGACTACAGGCAAATGCGTGGAAAACCTCAGAACAACGGAAGGTCAGCCACCCTGGCCAGCAATCCGAGCAAACTCTTCTCTTCGATGTCCTCAGTAGGAGGGGCCACCATTCGCCGGGACGCTGGTAGATTGTAAATAAAACTTCATTTCATAATACCTGAACTATCAGGGATGTCCTCGAGAGGCGACATCAGGCGGTGGGCTTCCGCATCACGATGAGATACATAGGGCTGAAAATACCGAGATCTCCGCCCTTCTCCAGGTTGACAGCAGCCTTGAGGAGCATGGTGTGAACCGCCTGAGTACCCTTGGGTGCGAAGCGAATGAACTCAAGCACACCAGTCATGATGTGTGTGAGGTAAGCAGCCCTACGAGCGGACTTCATGGCAGCCTGCCAAGGTACACCACCAGTGGTGGCGCGATCGAAGGTGTACTGAACCTCGAAGCCAGCCTCCTTAGCGGCAGCGATGCACTCTTCAATGGTGCGAACCTCAGGGAGTGCATTTCCCTCGGCGATACCATCTACAACATCCACATGAATCTTGTTGTTCTTGTCGTACTTCGAAGTGCGCAGCCATTCGTACGACGAGAAGAGAGCGCCAGGTTTGAGAACATGGAAAACCTCCTTGTACAGAGCAGCAGTGTTGGATGCGTGGCAAGCTGCCTCGATGGCGTACGCGCCGTCGAAGGTGTTCGCCTTGAAAACCTTGCTGAGGTCCATGAAGTTACCCTGCACAATCTCCGTAAGATCCGACACTCCGGCCTCCTTGTTGAGTTTCTTGCATCGTCCGACCTGGTACTCGTTGATGGTGATCCCGGTAACGTGCCCACCAGTGGCCTTGACGATGTTGCGCATGGGACCTCCCACGCCGCAGCCGATGTCAAGCGCCTTCATGCCGGGTTTCAAGCCGATGGTCTCCGCGATGGCTGGAATAGGTCAGAAAAGAAGAGATGAAGACGGAGTCGTTAGTGCGACAGAATCTTCACGGGCGAAAGGCTGTGTGCTTGACTGGGCAGGGGATAAGGTGTGGGAAAACCAAGCTGCGTCTCACCGGTCTCCTGGCGGATAATGCTTGCCTCGAAGCTCTCGCCGACTTCACGAGCCGCGAAGTGAAAGCTCTCTCCCCAGCCGTACTCATAAAAGTCGGTGATGAGAGAGTAAAACTTGTTGACGAAGTCTGGGGTGCTGAGGATCCTATCGCCGACACCCTTGCCGTCCTCCTGATCGAAGAACTTATTGTAGGAGTTTATGCCGGAGTCGACGAGGTCCTTAGCCATCGCGCCGGTCTTCCCGGAGAAAACATAGAAAGGGTTCTTTCGGAACCAGGAGTATTTCACGGCGAGATATAGACCGCCAGTCGCGGCGGCGCCCGCTGCCACCCACTTCACGGTCGGGTTTTCCAGGCGGACTGATAAGTCGCCCAACACCGCGGTCATCGCGAACCGGCAGAAAAGATCGGTCCGAGGGGATAGACGCGCGTTCAGTGGAACGGTGCTCGAGCGTTCGGACGCACGAAGCAAATCAGTGAGCTAGTCCCCTTCACGAGCTTGCTCGATTGGAGGACCTTATAGTGCCCGTCGGCAAAGGACACGGGGTCCTTAAGCGAACAACGGATCGTGGATCTTGAAAAAACCCGTCTCTTCGCGCGCGAGGCCGGGCGGCTGTGGTCCTCTCATTTTTCCCTGACCCCTGAGCCATGCGAATCAAACGACCAACCAGGGAAAATAGATTCCCTCCAACGAAGCTCTCGCACGACTGACAGCCACAGGCAACCAGTCTTGAAAATATGTAGACTTGTTGACCCAGAGAAGGAACTGAGACACTGGGCTGAACATGAGAGTGAACCGACGATAAAAATGGATCCAAAAAAAAAAATTGTCAGCAGGGCGTGTGATCCTTCGCCACACTGACACAATTGAGTAGCATGGACTGCCTCTCCGTTCGACCGACATTCGGCTCATGCGCGCGAATATCTCTCAATCCCTCGATGGGAAGGATGGTTCAGAGGGCTGGGCGCTGCGTCGCGCACTGCGCTGACGGAGGCCGTTGGTCGACAGTCCGTCGAGGAGAGAGGAGGGCGTCGCGCATCGCGCGCGGGGCAATCGGGGATCTCTCGGAAGCGGTGAAGAACGAAGGGATCGATGATCAGGCGGAGGTGCTGATAGAGCTGAAGAATGTGAAGAAAAGCTTCGGGAAGAAGGTTGTGTTGGACGGGGCAAGCTTCAAGATCAGGAGAGGGGAAGCTGTGGGCATAATCGGTTCCTCTGGCACTGGGAAGAGCACAGTCCTCAGGATAATGGCCGGCTTGCTTCAGCCGGACGAGGGCGAAGTCATCATTCGTGGCAGACCGCGTGTAGGGCTTCTGAGTGACGAGAAGGACCCTAACTTAAAGGTTGGAATGGTGTTTCAGAGCGCGGCACTGTTTGACTCCTTGACGGTGGGCGAGAATGTTGGATTCAAGCTATATGAGCACAGCGATCTGCCGGAAGATGTCATCAAAGGTCTTATAAAGGAGTCTCTCGCTCAAGTCGGGCTGAGTGGCGTAGAGGATAGATATCCAGCTCAGTTGAGTGGTGGCATGAAGAAGCGTGCCGCTCTCGCGCGGGCCATCATCAAGGAGGACATCTCTGACAACGATGATGCCCTCGAGGAGGTCGTGATGTATGATGAACCCACGGCCGGTTTGGATCCGGTGGCATCGACCGTGGTGGAAGATCTCATGCGTAATCTTCACACGGGAAACAAGACCGCAGCCAGCTACGAGGAGAAAAAAGGAGGCGTTGCGAGCTATATTGTTGTCACGCATCAGCACAGCACAATCAGACGCGCTGTGGACAGGCTCATCTTCTTACACGCCGGCAAAGTAGTTTGGGAGGGCACATCAGAAGAGTTCGACACCTGCGAGGAACCGATTGTGCGTCAATTTGCCACGGGGAGTCTGCAAGGACCGATAGTCTATTGAGCTAACGTACGTCTATTCATTCAAAACGCTTCTTTCCCGTATTTCATGTGCCTGTCCATCGATTCAAAATTTTCTCTTCGTAACCCCCTTGCTTTTCTTTCCGCCAGCTGCCCCAAATTTGCCTTTGCCTTTTTCCGGTTCCTTTCGCTTGCCAACCGTAGACGACTTCACGGTAGCGGCGCCGAAAAACGTCTCCAAACGGTTCTGGCCGCCCTGGCTTCTTGCCTTCTTGAGATCTGCAAGCTGCTTTCTGATCCTGTCCTCGTTAAAGGACTTTTCACCACACAGGAATGCTACAACAGCCTCCTCGTCTGGCGCAGTCCATTTCAAGGTCAGTCCATCAGTTTGCACGACTTCAGGGTTTTTGAATAGAACTCGAGCTTCCTTGTAAGGCCAGTCATCAGGGACCGGATATTTCTCCTTGTCGAGGTGCTCGAGCAGACCCTCGATGTTGCCGTACTGTTTGATGTACTTCAGCGCATTGATGGGCCCGATACCCTTGATGCTGTCGCAATAGTCGCATCCGCAGAGAATGCAAACGTCGATAAACTGGTCCCAAGTTAGTTCCAGGCCGGCCAGCAATTTATCAAAGTCGAATTCGAGGATCGGCTTCTCCTGAGAGGAAGGCGCCATCAGGTTGCGAGCCAGCTTTGGCGTCGAAAAGCACAGAGTGTCCATATCTTCAGACGCAGCCGCGTAGACCAAACCAGCTTTGCATAGTGCAGCGCAAGTCGCCTCAGCCTCGCACGGCGCCTCGAAAACAGGCAGACCTAAAAGCCGTGCCAGCTTCATAACCTCCTCGGAGTGCACTTTGGATACGCGAACGGTTCGTTTGCTCAACTTCTCGATCTCCTCCTGGTCACCGGCTTCCTTTGCTTTTTCGAGTGCCGACTCGGCCGCCTCTCGCTTATCTTTTCGTTTGGCAAGTTCGCCACCTTTCATGGTCGGAGGCTTTCCATCGAACACATACACGGGCTTGATTCCAGCCTTCAACATGCGGAGGGTTCGCGTGAACATGCCCTGCAGATGACTCGTCACTTCACCAGCTTCATTCGTCAACTGTTGCTCACCGCTTCGTCCGACGACCATCATGAACTGGTAGATGTGCATCGACGCGTCGATAGCAACCTTGCGGTCCAAATAGCCCTCGAACTTTTGCTCGCGCATGCAGCCGGGGGCGTAGTCAGATAGGAGCTTCGTCAGGCCTTTGATGCCCATCGCTATGTTTTCAGGAGTCGCTGGTGTGTACTTGGAAGGGACAAAGATCTTGCTCGTTCGTCGTTGTCACTTGTGGACTGAATGGATGAATGACGCGAATCAATATATTGGAACGTATTCTCCCTCCTCTGGCGATGAAACCGATAGATACGGCGTCCACGCGTGACGTGCGGGTAGTCAAAGTGACGCGGTGGAGCTCTCGATTTTCAAAAATAAGACGAGACGAATCTGTGGGGCATTCGGAGTGCCGTGCCCCCAGCACCTACGAAGGTAGTCTAATAAGTCATACGAAGGTAGACTAAAAAGTTAACTGGATCGCTGTGGTGCCGACGAGAGATACGAGTCGTGAGCGCGGGGAAAGGTCGCTGCCTCAAAATTCCGAGCGCACTTCGCGGGTTTTCTGGGCGAAGAGTGATTCACCGTCATCTTGTCATTATGGATGACGCGGAAGAACTCATCGGGGGCTACGATCCTCTCGTGGAGGAGTTCGAGAGGTGAGGGCCATCACCGCAAAGCCTTTTTTGGCATCTATCAGCTGAGAAGACCCGATTTTCCACCACGACCGGGCTTCCTTTCCGAGCTGGGCCTCTGCTGACGGTTTCGCTCCCAATCACTCATCACAGTTACGAGGATTATTTAGACAGCCAGATCAGCGAGGTGGACTTGTACTACCTGGACGATGTTGAGCTTGCCCGGCAACTTGTCGAGCTCGGGCATCGTGGGAACGGCGAAATCGTGAAACGCGCGGAGTTCATCGCGCGGAAGGAGGCAAGCGAGATAGCGAAGCAACAGAGGGCCAACAAAAAGCCTAAGAAATTGGCATCTGCGGGGAAAGACTTGGACACATTTCCTCTCTTGAAGGTGAGGCGTCGCGCATTGACTTGGTTGACAGACTTGTTCCTCACGCCTTCCTCCATCACGCAACTGCACTGGAGTCGTCATTTTCGTGCACCTTTCCGCTTGTGACTCACATCTGCTCATCAATTCGCAGGCTCTGGCTCAGCGCGAGGAAGCAGTGAGAAATGGCAAGTTGACGACGATCATATTCATCAGAGATTTGAATGCGAAGAAGCAAGAGATATCCGGCTATATCGACTATGCGCACAGGCTCAAGACAGAGAATTGGGAACCCGTTTTTGACCGAACACAGCGTCTGTTGCCAAAGGCGACGGATCTCTCTTTTTTCAACTGGGAGACGCAGAAAGCAACGTGCAATGCAACGCCGAATTTTCAGGTTATCGGCGATAACGAGGCTGGCTTGATGTTCAAAAACAAACGTGACCGAAAGGTGATTAACGTTGACCCGCACAAGCGTCCAGGTGACAACACAACTCGAACCGACATCACGACTGACGAGTACCTGCAAGTATGCATCTGGGATCACGTGAGTCGTAGAAGGACATGATGAGAATGATGAGCTCCTTTAGAATTCACTAGTAGCATAGCAAACATTCTCTTAGCTGAGTTAGTACGCCACACTGGTAAGATGAGTTAGCACCAAATCTGATACCTTCGTACAAGCCCACAAGCTCTAGCTAGTAGTGTGATTTTAACTGAGCTGCTGAACTCTAAGAATCTGGACGAACTCTACTTGCACTGTCCGAGCCGCCTCATTCGGCGGGACCCGTGAGCCTCGCACCCTACAAGGTCGACTTCATGCAACGCAAGGGACTCCAAATAAGCAGCGTCGATCGACCTCTGCCCAAGGTGCGATGACACAGCGTCTCTCACTCTTTTCGATTGCGCCCTCCTCATGTTTCCACCCAAACCAGGGGAAAAGCGAAGTGAGCCTCAGCGCGTTCGCGTTCTTGTTTTCGGAGATTGTACAGTATCACAGGACACGCGCTAGTAGCATCGCCGAACTTGAACGGAGGTACGCCCACCGTGAGACTGGAACGCGAATAACACTCGCTTTTGTCTCGCCAAGCTTTCGGCCCTGAGTTCACCTCATTTCATCCCTCCACGTGACTAAATCAGGCTCGAAGATGCTGGAACAGGAGTGGGGGTGAGGATGTTGGAGATTTTATCATACAGGGAGAAAGGCAACCGACGAGAAATCAGGTTACAAGGTATTCTGCAGTTCATCAACACAAACATTTGGAGGTGTTTGTTTGGGAAGGTTGCAGACTCCCTTGAGGTGTACAACGATGACGAGTACGTTATCAGCGATCGAAGTCCGCTGGTGAACAGATTCATCAGTGTGCCAAAAGACCTGGGCGACTTGAACTGCGCGGCTTTTGTGGCTGGCATTATTAAAGGAGTGCTCGAGATAGCTGGTTTTCCCGCTGAGGTCAGCGCATACTATGCGCCTGTTGAGGGACAGATTCATCCAAGGACAAACTTCTTCATGAAGTTTTCTCCTGAGGTTCTTGATAGAGAGGCTCGGCTCGGGACTTGAGTGAACAGCAAGAAGTTGTACGAAGCTTAAATGCGCTGGTTCGGTTGCATATTGAATCAAGCCTAAATAGAGCGTCACTGCTTTTGGCCGCACGAGCATGACCTAAATCGCGTCAATAATGTAGTTCAGGTGGGCGCGTAGTGTCATGGCTGCAGGATAAGACATGTCACGTGGGACGCCGATACGGTCGCGAAGGTAGGCGAGACATGACGCCACATCCTTCCCTTCCTCGCTTGTCTCACCCGTGGAGACACCGGCAGATCCATCGAGCAACAAAAGAACGGTGGTACGCAGCAACTTGTCCACCTTTTCCTCATAGTTCAGGTTTGGCACCGCAGTAGGGTCTGCCAGGGGAGCTCCAAACTGCTTAGCTCCTCGCTCACCCATGCCTCGGCAACAAAACTTGACGACTGCATCGTAGTTTGAAATGAGTTTGTAAGCCGCCTCATGGCGAGCAGCCTCATCCCCAGGGTTCATTGAATCGGGTAGAGGTTCCGCATCACTGGAGGACAGACTCAGAGGAAGTCTCCAGGTAGCATGCCCATCAATCTTCAACTGTGCTTCCTTCACCTCATCACTAGAGTCTGAATATCCTGGCCCGTACTGGGGAGGTATGTCCATCACGTGAGTGTAGTAATCTGATTTTGTAGCCACGTAAGAAGGCCTCTCTTCGAAAGCTGCAAACCATCTTTCTACGTTTGCCCAACGTTCGGTGGAACGGAGTTGGAGTCCTTTCCAGTACAGGCAAGATGCATTCATCCGTTCAACGTGTGATACGTACTGCAAATCAACAATAGATGGAGTATCACCGCCCAGGAACCAGGGTCCCGGTAATTCTCCCAAGGCTGCATTTACCTTGTCAAACGTTTCCTCGAATTGCTTCCTAGCTCCACCGCCAAACGGTCCCGGTCCTGAAGGGCGAAACACGAGTCCACACCAATCAGAGAACAGCTGCCTCTCCAGACGAAGCAGTGTGTTGGCACGGTCAAAGTGTTCCTCCGGAATCATCGGAATGTCAGGAAACGTCTGTTCAATAATCTGCATTATGACAAGAGACTCTGTAATGATCTTTCCGTCCAGCTCTAGGACAGGAAGCAACCCGGAAGGCACCTTCTTGAGGAACCAAGCAGGCTTCTCACCATAAGACCTCATGTTGATCCGCTCTATTCGATACGGAACCTTCTTCTCCTCGAGCATCATCCATACTTTCTGACAATAAGGACACCAACCTGCGTGGTCTCTGTATAACGTAACCCTAACATCATCTTCAGACGCACCAAAAAGTCGCAGCTTGGCTGTCACGTGTGGAGAACCTTCACCTTGAGAACGCAGTTTCTCCTCTTCGGCAATCATCTTTCCCGTCTCCGTGCTCGCGGCGATCCCTTTGAGCTCGTCCCTGGGAGAAGTGCAGCGAGCTTAGCGCGGATACATGCAGCTATATTTGCGGTGATGAATATTGCAACATGAATTACCAGCTGAGAACCGTCTCCGGGAGGTTGACCGTCGAAGCGGTTGCTCCCAAGGGAAAATCCATCTTGCGAGCTGGCCGGCAGCTCTTCGTCACTCGTGTGCTGTTCCCGCTGTGACCCTTTGTCCAGGTCAAGGGCTGTACGCACGGGATGGTCGACATGCAACGCATGGAGGGTCACGCTCGCGTCGGTGTCAAGCGGTCTGCAGGTGCGTGTTGCGACGCGAGCAGATAACGTTAAGTTTTGTAGAAACAAAAAAAGGTGGATATTGACAGAAACGAAAAAAAGCTGCAACCCTCAACGCAGGTCAAACTTCGCTATGAGCGTCGCCAAAATCCTCGCTGCATCTTTCATATCATTCAACGAGCAGTACTCATTGTCTGCGTGGTAGGTGGACATGAGTCCGAAACCGATGAGTTGAATATCGAAACCCTCAGACTGCATATCATGCACCAGGGGAAGTGAGCCGGTAAGAGAGTATGGCTCAGCCACCCCCTTAACGTCTTGTATCGAGTCACACATCAACTTGAAAGCGGGAGACGTGAGATCGCATGCGATCCCAGTCAATAAATGATCCCCCCATTCCAATTTTAGATGCCCCACGATGGGCTCACCGTCGTCAGGCCTGATGACGTACTTGGAGCACGGTCCACGTACGGGAAGAGATTCGATATCAGCGTTGATGGCTGCAACCTCCGCCTCGATGCACGCCTTTAGTGCTGCGACGTCATAGAAGGGAGTTAAGCGTATGTCTCCGCTAATCGTCGCCTCAGGAGGAATCTGATTTAATCCTCCAGGGGCACACTTTACTTGAGTCGGCTTCATAGTTGAGGGCGTAATGAACTTGTATTCCCGCTCCTTCTCGCAAGCTGGGAAGGATTCGTAGAATTTTTGCTGGATGCGGCTTGCGGCCTCCATGCCCATCTCTATGGCATTTATGCCTTTGTGCGGTAAACCGGAATGAAAGCGATGCCCATTTGCCGTGAGATGCCACGTAATCGCACCTGCGGTGCCGATACAAGGCTGGCTATCTGCGCAATCAACCCAGATGACTGGACCTGGCTTGCAGTGGTCCAACCTCCCCTCAGCCACCAAACCATCTACGCCGATACCGGGTCCAGAAGCTTCCTCACTTGCAATGAAAACGCAGGTCAAGGTAGTCTTTAGTTCTGGCTTCAGCTCAGCCAGCTGCGAGAATAACGTCGTCATCAACGCGACGTGGCCGAGACAGTCTGTTGTACCTCGGCCATACAGCTTGTCTCCATCAACTGTCAAACTGAAAGGATCGACCTTCCATGCATCCGGGTTTGCTGGCACAACATCGAGGTGAGAGCCCACGAAGCTCAGTACATCCTCAGATGAACCAGTTCCGGGATACTTAATTATCAAGTTGCCACGTCCCTCCGCATACGTGACGTGATCGATTTCCAGGGGCCCGCCATTTTCCTTTCGGTGAGGCGCCAGCACCTCAAGCACGTGCTTGATGGCGCGGTCCTCCTGTGGCACGTAGGCGGTTCCCACCCCCGTGTTCTGTAGGTACTCAGCCTCCCCGATGAGATTACGAAGAAGGCTTACGAAACGATCCTCATTGAGTTCCAGAGATTGCAGAAATGAAGCGTCGGTCATTGGCTG